>ENA-OOXJ01000140-OOXJ01000140.1-human-gut-metagenome-genome-assembly--contig:-NODE-140-length-65271-cov-10.738546_pt1 | contig 65271 bp, 55 predicted proteins | sample MGYA00241587_ERZ501343 | MGnify/ENA primary metagenome ERZ501343 (study PRJEB25962, sample SAMEA2042918) | human gut metagenome | biome: human gut; feature: human-associated habitat; material: faeces... | reverse complement strand
CTGCCGTTCCGCTTCAGCAAGTCTTGCAATAAAGGTGTCCAAAGCAGGCCACTGGCTTGCAGGCATACTCTGAAGGGCTTTGTAGCATTCCGCCATGCCCTTGAGTTTAAGTCCCTCCAGCTGGAGGATCGTTTCTTGTGTGTTCATTGTCTTGTATTCATTTGTGTGCCGGCATGGTTGTCCTATTGATACGCGGACGCACCTCTCACGTTATCGTTCCGGGGCATGTATGAAGCCGTATCCGACGGTGTCAGGGGTATGTCATCCAGATTGTTCTTGAGTATTGCTTCTATGCGTTTGTATGTGGACGCGGTCTTCGGCTCTATCCGTCTGCAGGCCGCCTCAAGCCGGTCCGCCCCGTATCTTACGGCCAGGCGCAGGACACCCTGGCAGGAGCGGTATGCCTGCTGCACGAACAGGGCGGACTTCAGTATGCAGTCTATGGACTCACGTGTGTGAGGACCTATCTGACTGGCCTTTGACTGGAGATAGGCGGCATTGACTTCCTTTGAGCGTCTGTATGCCATATGCTTTTCCGGCATGTGGGCCTCGACTGTGGAGTATCCGTCAGAGCGCTTCCTGTCGTGTACCGCTATCCTGTCCAGTCCGATCCAGACTTCAACCGTCTCCGCATCGTATATGACCTTGGCTTTCCTGCCTATATGCTGATATGGAACACTGTAGAAGTGATTCCTGTCCACCTGGAAGTGATAGGTGGAGTTGATGGTTATTTCCTTGGTGTACTTCAGGAGGAAGGGCTTTGGCGGCAATGGGAGCATATACGGACGTTCCTCCCTTTCGTATTGCTCTCTGCGGCTGTATGTCCTGTTCTTGCGGGGCCTGTCGTTGAACATGTCATTCAACTCATCCAGCCTGCCGTTGAGCTCGTCATAAGAAAAGAAGGTGTCGCGGCAGATACGGCTGTAATAGTATCTGTATGTCTGGTTGACAAGGCTCTCTGCCGGGCCTTTGTCCCGTGGCCTGGCAGGGCGGCATTCGTCCAGCTCGGTCCCGTTGTGAAGGCACCACTGGCGCGCGGCCTCATTCAGGGTCGGCTCATAGCGGTCTGTCTTCCTTATCCACTGGCGCATGTTGTCTGTCTTTGAGACCTCGGCTACACCGCCGAAGTATCTGACGGCTCTTGACAGTGCCTGGAAGAGATATTCCATCTTTGCGCTTGGCAGTGCGGTCACATAGCTGAGCATCGAGTACGGCAGGACACAGACAAGAACAATCGCCTTGACCGCTTCTCCCGTGTCTTTATCTACTATCCATAGATTGTCGCCCGCAAGGTCGAACTGCATCTCGCGCCCGGGTTCGTACACGTTATGGTACTTGTAGTCGTGATTCCTTTCATATTCCTGGATGATCGCCTTGAACTGGGTGCAACCGTATGGATTGTCTGTGCTCTTCAGGTATTCCTCATACAGAACGTCATAGGTCATGTGCTTGCGCGTCATGTCCCTTGCATAGTCTTCTACTCTCTCCTGCATGAAGCCATACCTGTCGGAGTCCCTGCCGCGATGCCCGTCGCCTTTCAGCATGATTGCCTGAAGCTCCGCATCGTTCAAGGCAAGGAGGTCCACCATGCTCCTGCCGGATGCTTCCGCACGGTCCCGGTAGTTCCTCAAAGATGTGCGGCTGAGTTTCAGCTTGCGCTCCATCTCCCGTAGTGATGTCCCGCGGGAAAACTCGCGGATAATTACTCTGATGTCTGTCATTGTCGCTTTTACATTTGCCATAGCCCTGTGGTATTACCTTTACCACAAAGTTACCTCGTCAAACCGTTTGCGACCATCCCGAAGAATCTGCCCCGACCATGCCGGCACTGGTTAACGGGGCGGTACATTTCAAAGTGATACAGACGGTACATTTCATTCTGATATACCCGGTACATTTGAAAGTGATATGGGTGGTACATTTAATGTGCTGCAATCAGAGAGGGAGGAAAGGCGGCTCGCTGACACCGCTGGGCATGGAGTGCCGTTCAAGGGTAATAGTGATGTTGTTTAACTATGCGATCTCGTTGTACAGGCTGTCGTCGCTTAATTGTTTCCTTGATGTTACACTGAGGATTTTGTCTTTCATGTGTTCACAGGTAGCATAGAAGTAGTCGCGTTTGAGAAATGCAAGCTGCTTCACTGCTCCAATACGGTTAAAATATTTGGTTATGAACTGTCCGCGGTACTCAAGTGCATTGTTTGTGACATCTGGATTGTCTGCAAGAAAGGACATAATGCCTATCATGGCTTCTCTATGGCGGATCAACAAGGTCGAGCCGAATGCTACTATGCGCAGTGTGTAGTTCTTGAACAGTACTTCAGTCAATTCATATTTGTTCTCTCTTGTTTCATCAATGGTGTTGTGGACACTCCACCACATGGAGGCGACAGCGTTACGCAGCAGTCCGTTTACGCCCAAAAACCAGTGGTCAAGGATGTAATCGGAACTGCATTCCTTTTCTTTCACTTTGGGCCACCGTTTCTGTGTGTAGGAGAATAGGTCTGTGTGCGTAAGGTATGCCCAGAATGCTTCATTGGAGGCCAGGAGCGGTGAGATGTTCTTATAGGCTTCATATATGGCGACGGCTGAGGCGAAGTCATTTTCCCAGATTTCTGTGAGTCTTTCAGCAAGGCCTTCAGGAGCATATACATTGGCGAGCCTTTTCACTTGTGTCTGGTCTATCTCAAAAGTAGAGTTGCCATAGAGGGGAATTGCGGAGCCTGACTTTACGGCATCGCGCAAGATTTTCATGTAGCTTTCCTTGAATGTTTTCTGTAATTTCATGGTCTACTCCTCCGATTGGTTAGGTGCGGAAATGATTATGGTGTTGAATAATCGTCGATAGGGGTCTTTAAGCAGACGTTGTGCCAGTCCGGGTATATTGGAAGGCTCCAGAAGATCTGTTTTTGAAAATTCTTCTTCGTTCTCAATACGGTAATAGATGGTCTTTGCCCAGGTGGTCTGCTTATGATTCTCTATGTTCAGCAGGGCATATGTGAGTGCGTTAAGTACAAGAGAGGAATGGATAATTTCCGCCGCACCTTTTACTATGGGGTTGCAATAGAGACGGTAGTGCTCCGGTGGCAGGAGAATCTCTATCTTATTGCCTGATATGTCGAAGAACACTTGTGCGTGAAGATTGCTTTCGCGAATCTGCATAAAAGATCCGGCTGCCTGCAGCTTGTCATAACGGATATCTGCGTCATAGTGAAACTGTGGAAATAAAACCAGAATGTCACCAGGTTCCATGTCAAATGTAAAACCGTCATAATCGGGATTGAATCCTTGGTTGCAATACCCCGGGACGGGCTCTTTCACGGAAACATAGCAGTTGAAGTTGATACGGCCATTGACAGCGTTCCGAGGGATGACAATCGAGAAGTGTGGTTCCAAAGATATCTTACAGCAGCGCATCATGGTTCGTGAACATTCGTACTCGCAGGAAAAGGCAGCTTTTTTACTTTCTATCAAGTGCTTGATGTCAAGGTTGTCAAACTTCAAGTCTATCTTGAAAGTATAGTTTCTGGCATCGGCTGTCAGTTCGAATTGTACGGCATCATCCGGAAGTGTCGGCAGCACGTCATCGCTGATTCCAAGGACTGGGTATGGCAGGGAGATGTTATTTGAGTTCATAGGCATCCAGTTTTACGGCATGTTTCATATTGTCTGCGAACACTATTTTAAGGATGTTTTTCCCTTTTTGGATATGAAGGCCGGATATGGAATTGCCTTCTATCTTTCCGTTGGGAGTACAGTTTCTGATGGCGACGATGTCATCGGTCTGTTCACCGCCAACTATAAGGTCTATGCGCCCGTCGGGGATGTCATAGTCAGAATGAATTATGATGTTGTGAATGGCTTGACCTTGGACGATCTGTGCAAACGAACGGTACCTTACGGGTATCTCTGTAAACAAGGTTCCCTGTATGCCCTCTTCGTCTGATGCGAAATGTCCCTCTATACGCTTGGGCGACAGAAATCCACCGCCATGTTGTTTTTTCTTTCCGGTGCCATGCCCGCTAAGGTGACCGCCTTCTCTGTCGCGCTTTTGAGTATCTTCCACGGGGTCGGTAATCATAACTTTGCCGATGGCCGGTTTTTCGGTTACAGGATCCAGGACGGGGTTGCTCATATCGGTAGAGAGGGAATGGCTTTCTGCGTCTTGCTGGTCAATTATGTCACCGATGAGTGATTCGTTTTCGAAGTCATTATCGTTGTCTACTGCTGTCGGAATATAAAGGAATTCTTCCAGTCCTTGTATCTGCTGAATGGAACTTTGTCGGTTTGAGAACAGGGTCTCCATTGCCTTGATGATAAAATCGCCAATTTCATCAATGGCTTTTTTGCCTTTCGGTACTGTCTTTCCGTTTTTCTTTCCAGTTGGATGGCGACCACTCGTTATGAGCTGGGTTCTCTGTTTTACGCAGGATTTCGTTGCCGTTGCTGTCCTCGCAGACGAAGACTCCGTAGAAACCATAGGAACTTTGGGTGCGTTGGGCTTTTACAAGCATGAGCGGCCGTCGCATATACAGAATCTTGTCTGTCGCTTTTTTGTCTTTCAGTGCATAAAAGCGTACATGGCCGATGGTCTGGAGTTCGTCTTCTATAACTATGTGTTGAGAGTTTATGTTGGCATAATGTACTGCCTCCCAGTAAGGACGTGGGTTGAGATTCTTTTCACGACGAGCTGTATCATGTTCGTCCGGAAAGTATTCCGCAATTATGGAAGGCAGGGTTTCAAAATTGATAATGTCCTCGTTAATGGTGACTTCCAGTTTTTTGTGTTCGATGGCCATCCAGAAATTACGCAAAACTGCCTCTGTCATCTCTGAATAAATACTTTCTTTGTCGGATGCATCAATGCCGAGGATGTAGATGTCTGTGCCGGGCTCGGTGCGCTGAAAACGGGCGGGGATGCATTCTGGGTCTGTGACAGGTTCGCCTTCGTTGTTGTCATAATAACCGACAGAAACGCGGAGCTCGGGGTCTTCTTCCATCTTGTGTGTGCAAAGTGAGGATACTCCCTCGAAAAAGTGAAGGTCGTCTTTTGTTTGTGTTGAAACAAATATCGTCCGTAGCTGGGAAATATAGAAGTAGGCTGCTTTGCCGTAGCCGTAAGAGCCTCCTGCAGCAGTATCGTTTTTGGATGAAACTCCGGCGGCACGGACAAATGCGTAGAACGGGCAGGAGGTGTCACCTTTGACGTAGTTCATGCCTATCGTGTTGAAATCTGATACTTTAATATAGTTGAGGCTGTCATATTCGCCAAGAGATGTGAGATAATTCAGCATGGGAAGATAGGTGGCTTTTGCGTCATCATTGTTGGGAAAATGTCTGAGGCAACCTTCAATGTGTTTCCTCAATTCAAAAAAGTAGGGGTATTCCCTTGCACGTATTCTGCTGATAGAGAAAGTTATGTGTACCGGCTTGGTGGTGTCCAGCGGAACATCGAGCGAGTTCTGTATGGATTCACGGATCAGCGATGCGTATGGGGTTTTCTTGAAATTGTCCTGCATCGGGTCGTTGGGACCGTCTTCCCGTCCTCCAAGTTGTCTGGCAAAGTGCCATTTACAATTTTTTTCCTGGTTGCTCATGGTGTGCGGATAGATGAAATGGAGTAACAAATATCGTGTATATTTGCCTAATAACCAAATTAAGACTGCTTGTTTGCTGCAATTTAGTATATTTGTGTGTGGCTATGTATAAATCTTATCTTTATGACGGAGAAAGACAAGGTATTATGTAAAGACATAATAGAGAGCATTGACAGGAAGTTTATCGAGCAAGGGTTTATAACCGTGAGCGATAAATGTATTCATTCAGCTTTAGTCCGGGATGAGTATATCCCCAAAATATTAAGTTGCAATATATGGGATCTGCCGAGAGGAGAAGGCCTCCCTGGTATTGATATTCAATTTGCAGGGAATGTGCCTATTACAAGTTATTATAGATATGGCAATAACGTCTGTGAACCTTTTGTATTCTACAGAAAAGGCCATGTGTCTCGTCCAGATTATATAGAATTGTCAGAGGAATTTAGATTGTTCCATAAATTGCATGAAAGATATATTCCAAAGGCGAAGTGGTCAAATAGTGAGGAGGAGGAGAAAGACTACTACATAATGAAGGATGGAGAGGAACAAGTAGTTGCTGAAATTAGAGGTTTACGGCTTAGAATTAAAATCTGGTATCTTAGGGAATATCTGAGAACTAGAAGGATAAATCTGGTTATATATTTTGACGTGGAGAATTCCAGTACATCTACCTATTCTGAGTTAGGTATAACTTCTGCAGATAACAAGAGTGTACGGGATATTGATTATACTTATAGATATTCTATTGAATATAATAATTTAGTAGGTGCTATAAATTCGTGTGGACGGATAACGGGGAAATGCTTACTGCGATATGATGTACGTGGTCCTATAAATAATAATGATAAGTATGTAGAGTTTATTGTAGATGAAGATTCGAACGGTGAAGAAATAGCTTATACCTGCGATAAGGAGCGTCTCTCTAACTCCTTTTATCAGAAGGAAAATGTACCGTCGGCAGCTATACCTGTATTTTTTTCAAAAAGGGTATTGGATAGATACTATAATGCCCCGGACAAATATACCGTAATTGATGGTTATGTTTCGTGTAAAGGTAGTTGGACTTTACAAGTAGATAATGATAATAAGGATTATGTCGTGGTGCTTTTAGGAGATTTGGGAGGAATTCCTTATAATGAGCAGCTATATTGGAGAACTTGCAATATAGGGCCTTACGGAAAAACGCTGAGCCATACTGCCCGCAGACGGTGGTTTGAGGGGGGCTGGTGTAATCCAAGCAGCCCAGATCTGGTGTTGAAGCAGGAATACAAGTCATTCAATGAGAAATGGAAGGATCATTATGGTTGGTACTTATTTCTACCATTGACAGAGGGAGATATGCATAGGTTTCATACTCTGCACGGCTTGACAACGCAAAATAATGATTCGGATTTTGAGGAACAGATATTGTCATTGGTGAAAATGACTGTTGATTCGTTGAATTTGAAAAAATTAGAAGAGAATACAGATAAGGAAAATGTTGATGTCAAACATTTTATAGAAAAGAAAGAAAAGTCAAACAGTAGTATTTTCGGTATAGATAAATTTGAGCTATTTCTTATTTCAAATTCGTGCCCGGATCGTGATACGATAATAACCTTCTTCAAGCGCTTGCAGAACTTACGTTCACTAAATGTAGCGCACAGGAAAAGTTCGGATCATAAAAAAATGGATTGTGTGAATGAGTATTTTAAATTGGAGGAGATGGATAAACGTGATGTCCTGGACAATATTTTTAAAGAGATGATATGGTCGGTGCGTTTCCTCGAGGAGGTGTTTATAGAGGGGAATAAGGAGGTGACGGCTCTGTCGGATATCAAATAATCAGGCTGCGTGCTATTTCGTGTACGATATTGATATTGACTGAGTTTCCAAGGGCTTTGAATGCTGCCGGCAGGGTTTTGGGCAGCTGGATGTCGTCTGGTATTGATTGTATTCTGGCGCCTTCTCTTTTGGAGATGTACCTCTTTTTCCATCCGATTATCGGCATTTGAGTTCTTACTGTTACGAGTGAGGGGAAGAAGTCTGTCTGCTTTACACGGACACCGGAGCCTCTGAACTGTATGATGTGATTCCACAAGTTATGGTCTGAGCCGGGGCAGTTCCATTCTAATTTCTGCCAGCTTTCCAGTTGGATGGATTTGATTTTAGGGAGAATGATGTCTATGCTTGATCTGTTCTCCTCATAAAAGCGTCTGTTCTGTTTTATGAAGTTCTGTTTCCATTTAGGGATTATACCCTTTTGATGCTGGATGTAATTAGGTAATTGGGCAAGTATTTCTGCCTTATTCAGTCCATATAGAGGGATTCCGAAGCGTCCTTTGTATTTCCAAAGGGCTTCGGCTTCTATTTCGGAGTAATCGATGTTTTCTACTGGATATGTGGCTCCGAACTCCATACTCCACAGTGGAGAGTATGGTTTTATTCCCGGAGGTAATAAATCGAGGAACTGCTGCCAGGTGTCCAGTACTTCCAGCTTTTCCGGTTCGATCTTTAACGAGGGGTCATCTGTTGAATCGTCTATTATGGAGCGGACATCGGTCTTCACAGGTTTTGAATCGAACCATTCAAAATGACCGAGGCCGTTGATACTGCCTACAATAAAGATTCGTTCTCTATGCTGGGGGATGCCTATCTCATGAGGTGAAATAATCCGCTTGTCTACGGAATAGCCCAACTCTTCTAAATGCTCCTTGATATACTGCCAGGTTCTCCCGCTGTCATGCTTTTCCAGGTTTCTTACATTTTCTAAAATAAAGTATCTGGGTCTATGATATGACAGGATCTCTATTACGCTGTTTATCAGGAGGCCTCTGTCTTCCTGCATGCCTTTCTGGCGGCCGGCTTTAGAGAATGGCTGACATGGGAATCCTGCGCATAGAATATCGTGCGCGGGGATATCTTCAACTGGTATTTTGGTGATATCACCAGCTACATCTACTCCGAAGTTCTGCCTGTACAAAGATTTGAGTTCGGGTACAATTTCAGAGGCGAAGACACACTCGTGTCCCAGCCTTCTCAATGCGATATGGAAACCGCCCAAACCGGCGAATAGGTCTATGAAATACATAGCTGTGTCCTCCAGTTCTCCAAATCCTCCTGTATCTTGTCCTGGGGCACATAGTATCCCATTATTCTCGTTCTATCAAAAAGCAATCCATTATCCCGCGACGCACTATGGAAATTTTCTGTAGGTATAATCCCTGCGATTGCAAGGCATGTAATCGGATTGTTCTTGAAATGAATATATTGTCCCCAGTGCTGTATCTTAGAGTATACATGTTTCTCTTTCCAGTTTTTCCCTATGGTCGCGTCGGTTAAAACAATGATCTGATTGCCCCTTTCATCCAGTGGCTTATAAGTCACAATGTCTATGCCGCCGTCCTTGGCATGGGCGGGCATCAAGGATAAGTCACCTATGCTTTCTTTGGTTTCTTGCACCAATTTATGTATTTTTTCCTTGATGGTCTGGTCATTGTTCCCGAAGGAGGTGAGAATAGAACATGGCGTGTTGAGGTAATTCTTTATAGCGGACTCTACGATGCGCTCAAACAGAGTAGTGATATCGCGTGTTGATTGATAGCCGCCGTTCAAAGAATAGTACAGACAAAACAGATAGTGAAGATTCTGCTGCCGCAGGCTGTCATTGTCAAAGTTAGATATGACGGTATCTCCCTTTAGCTTATAGGGCTTATAAGAGCCGTACAATTTCAATCTCTGAAGCAAGGCATCCTTGATGTCTTTTTTCTGCGATGTGCCGCTGGACACCTCTTCATCATCTGTATTATCATCTTCTGTGTAGTAAGAATCTATGCCGCATTGTCCTTTAAGGAATGCAGTGTATTCAATGTAATCACAAATAGATGGTATGTCGTTAGATGAAAGTGTCGTCATTCTATTCCCCTTTAATAAGAATTTTGATCTGCTTCAACTGTCCTTCGATATCATCCAAAGCTTGTTCTACTTCTTCCGATTCTCTGTACTTGAAAACTTTGTCCTTTACAATACCTAAGGCCTTATATGCCTTGTTCAGAGACTTTCTTACCAGTTCTTCCTCTCCGCCTGTCAACTCATAAGCACCTGCCAGGTCTCCGTATCTTTTCAGGTACTCTGTTGACTCTTTGTTGGACAGTACCGGGGCCAGCATTTTGCCGATATTTCGAGAATCGGATATGACTCTGTTCTGATCATATTCGTTCAATCCGAAAATCCATTTCGTTATGTCGGTCAATTGCTCTATGTGCGCGGTGTCTATGATGTCTTTACTAAAGTCTATCTCGCTGAAAGGCGGGACTCCTATGTATTGGGCGATAGATGTCCTTCCCATTCCCAAAGCTACCTGAAGAAGTGAAAAGCGCTCTTTGATATGTTTACTCTGATAGTTTACAATCTCCTGGTCTATGATGTTGAAGAGGCAGTAATAGACATATAGTTTCAGTATGGTGTCTTTCCTGTCGGCGATCTGTTTCTTGATTGTATCGATAGCCTGGCTTGTTGTCATGCCGTCATTGTGCCTGCACTGCTCGACTTTGTCATAGATGTACCTGGCTTTTGCGTATGCATCCCATTTTCTATTGCCGGCGATGTGCCTGATGCCTAAGTATGCATCTACATTCTTACGTTCGCGATATACTATTGCCGGTATAGTCTGTAGATTGTCCTTAATTTCGGGGCTGGAGATTTTAGGGAAATCTTCGTCAATATCAAGCATTGTCCGCAATGACTCATCCAGCAGCAATTTTATGGAGGATACTCTGCGGTTGCCTTCTATTACGATATAGTTGTAATCCGCAACATTGTCCTTATTGACTGCGTCAAAGTCACGGCTGTTCTCCGGAACAACGATGATGGGCTCCTCGGGGAGGAATCCATGTATGGCCAGCGAGCCTGCAAGTTCATCCAGTTCCTCATGCTGATACATCTGAGATAATATCTCATTCTGATCGTTTTTCAGATTCTCTCCGGCTAACCTTGGATTATTATTATCCAATAGCAAGTTGGCTAAGGGGATATTAATAATCTCTAATTTTCTATTATCGTTGAATGTGGCCATGTGTATTTGTTTTACTGTCACAAAAGTAGTCGATTCCTCCAAGGATAGCAAAATTTTTGTAATAAACAAGAAAAAGATAAGGCTGCTTAAATTTTTTCTTAATGAGCCGTAAGTCTATAAGTTACTTATGTTCAGCCTTACAGTGATTTACAATAGATACTTGCGGAGGTGCTGCAAGTTGTGAGGCCATGCGCTTGCTAATCGAGGAGGTCGGTGTAGCTGTCGATGTAGATGGGGGTGCCGGGGATGAAGTTGAATGAGCCCGACGGGAGTTTGGTGCCGTCTATGAGGTCATAGCCAACGGCTCTTTGTACGATTTCGGCGGGGGTAACTGATGGTTCTGGAGCTGACATTTCCTTTATAGTGTAAACAAGGTATTTGTCCTGCGGAGTGGATGTGGAGGAGTTGGGGTCGAATGGATAGGATATGGAGTGCAGGGCATTGCGGTCCATGATTTTTGGGGTACCTGCTATGTCGTACCACGTGAACTGGTCTGTGTGGTTGATATCGTACAGCAGGAGCTTGCTTGCGTGGAGGGTCTGGTCGGTGGGGCTTATCGCTCCGGGACGGCGGCTGGGGCCGTCCTGCAGGCGGACGTTGTAGAGGCGGTGTTGCAGGATCCATTCGAGGTGGCTGCTGCTCCGGTAACAGCCGACAAGGAGGATTTCCCGGTAGGCGCGGGAGAGTATGCGGCTTATCTGCTCCATGTAGCCGTTGCGGTCTGATGTAAGGTCAAAGGGCTCGACCTGAAGGCGGAGGTTGTATTTTCCGGCTGTCTTGTCAAAGATGTAGTCGTCCAGCGGCTTGTTGAATTTATGTGAGAAGGGGTACAGCAGGACCAGCTTGGGGATTGCGGGGAAGGTTAAGGGTTTGTCCGGTTCGGGGCCTTTCTCATACTTCCGGCCGTAGGCGAAGAGCTGGTACATGTCTTTGATCTCAATCAGGTAGTTGCTGTCGGGCTTTTCCTGGTTGAGGTTTTTCCATTTGGTGTCGATGATGATGCTCTGGTATGTCCTGAAAGGGTCGGTCCGGACTCCGGCTTCGATGAAGATGTCGGGCCGCAGCTGGAAGCGTCTGCCGGAGCCCTGTTTGTCCACAAGGTAATGGGCGGTGTGCTGGGTATGGACTTTGAACTCGTCCGCCCGGGTGCGGAAGTAGTCTTTGAAGAGTTTGGCGACAAAGCTTTCGAAGAGTTTTTCCGCTGGGAACAGCAGGGCCTGGTTGATGCAGTTGCCGCTGAAAGTGGTGAATCCTCTGCCGAGGAGGATGGTTTCGCTCCAGCGGATGATTCGGGTGTACTTGTCCATCATCCTGTCTGCGTTGAGGGACCTGTGCAGGTCTCCGTGGATGTCGCTGGAGGCGGGTATGTCCGAGAGCAGGTCGAGCAGCATATTGATGCGGGCCGAGTTCCTGGTTGAGGTGGTGATGCTCTGGAGCCTTTTCAAGGTGCTTACTATGATTTTGTTCTGGGGTATCTGCTCATCGTAGATATGATGACGGACGTAGAACCGGGACTGGTCGATGCTGTTTCTGCGGATGTGCTCGCTGACCAGCAGGCGGCCTTTGAGGTAGCGTTCGTTGCCTTCGGTCAGGATGTAGCTTTTCCCGAGGCCGGTCTGATAAATCTGCTCCGCTTCGTTGAGGTAGTTGCTGATGTAGACTTCGAGTATGGGGAAGTTCTTCCGGGTCAGCAGGCCGGTGTCCTGAAATGTAACGGCGTCGATGCCGCGGAGGGCCGAGAGCATCTTCAGGAAGATGCGACGGCAGGTGTTCCGGTCGGTCTCTTCCTGGCCGGAGTGGCGGTAGATTTTCGGCAGGATTTCTATTATGGTCCCGTCGGTTGTCTGGACGGTGCCGACATAGTTGCAGGCCTGTATCCTGCGCTTGCTGCCGCGGATGGTCTTTTTGAAGACTTTATCGATGTCGGGGAAGGTGCGGCTGTCGGAATGGCTGAATGCCCATAGGTTCTCAAACGACTTGCGGGAGAGTTCTTGGCCGCTGTCGGTGAAGCATCCGTCTCCACGTTCTTCTATGGAGCCGTACTCTGAGATAACTATGAGTTTTTCTGCCATCGGATATTCTATGCGGTGATGTGGTCTATGAATGTGGATGCCGATTCATTGCTCATGGAGGCGCTTGCTATACCATCTGTGTTCAAGGTGTAGAAACTGGTTTCCTCGTTGTCAGAGTCGTATCTGCTGAATGCTGCTGTTGCTTCACCATCCTCGATATAGAAAGAGTGTTCATCAGGGATGCGGTCCTTTTCTCCAAGGACGAAACGTATTTTCTCCACATCGTTGTAGAAGTACTCCTGCAGGAGAGGGATGATTTTATTTGCCAGTGCTTTGAGTATCTGAATACTCTCGTCTGCGGCAGAGGCTTCTATGTCGTAGAAGTAGGAGTGGCCTATCTGGCGGTCCTGGCCAAGGAGGGCACGGATTCTGTCATTTATCGCTTGAAGAACGGTTTTGGCTTTCTCATTCCTCAACACATCGTAGTCCGGCAGATATTCCTTGAACTGGAAGCGGCGGCGGAGTGCGGTGTCCAGTATCTGGATGCTGCGGTCGGCGGTGTTCATGGTGCCGAGTAGGCGGAGGTTGGCAGGGACTCCGAAAAGCTCCTGAGTGTACGGCAACCTGACTATCATTTCGTTTTGGGCTCCCAGTCTCTTGTTCTCTTCTATCAGGGATATCAGGTCTCCGAATACTGCCGATATGTTTGCGCGGTTGATCTCGTCTATGCAGAACAGAAACTGCCTGGATGTGTCCCCAGCTATTGCTGCGAATTTGGCGTTCCTACTTTCTTTGGTGTCGGAGCAACATTCTGCCAAGGAACTGTAGCCGGCTAAAACAGCAGCCCTCTCACATGCATTGTAAAACACGCCTTTTTCGTAACTGTATTCTATATTGCCATCTTCTTTAGTCTTGGCTTTCAGACCGATGATGAACTCCTCGTAGCTGTAGGACTGGTGGAATGTGATGACGGAACGGTTACCCTCTGGATATCCGGCAAATATTTTCTGCATTTCATAGGTTTTGCCTGTGCCGGGAGGGCCGTAGAGGATGGTGTTAGATGCAGATTTGAAATTAGTTGTATTTTGTATGCTGATTTTTGCTATGTCTTTTTTTAACAGTTGCAGCGCCTGGGGATTCTCAGCGAGGTTCTTTGCCAAATCTGCCACATAGGATTGTGATGCATTGACTAAATTTGCAGCACTTAGAATAGGTGAAACATAAAAGTCTGCTCTATCTATTGTTTTAGCTCCACCCCACCAGTTATAATCGTAGAGAAATTTTATTAAGTAGTCCTTGTCCGGTCCATTATATGCAGCCAGTAATCTGGTTGCATTAGCCTCACTGTCCTTGCAGTTTTTAACTCTGTCATCTAAATATCCGTTCAAAATGGATTTAATCGTTTCTTTATACTTGACCAACAATAAGTAGTAATCAGCGAAAAATGCCGCGATGTAAACCCATTGGTTAGGGACATAAATATTTAGAGAAGATGCCCCGTGGATGATCATTGAATACTCTTTATACTCAATGGTGTCGTTTATGTTGAACTTGGTGCATAAGCGCTTGAATTCCATAGGAAGACACCTGTCTTCTGGATCATAATTCCTATTAAACGAGTCTATGGCTTGCTTTCTAAATTTATTTAAGTCCTCTAACATAATTTTACTTTAATAGTTGCGTGAAGATTTCCTTTGTTATTGCTTTTATTACTGGAACGGCCACACTGTTTCCGAACTGATGGTAGGCCTCTTTTTTTGAGACTACTATTTTGAACTCTAAATTAGAGTCGTTGTTATTCTGATTCGTTGCATATTCCGGATATTCCCATCCGTTTCCTATAATTTTGTATCCTTGCAGCCTGCCTGCCTCAACAGGGGTCAGCTTGCGAGGATTTAAACCTTTATCGGACTGATCTATTAAGATCTCGCTGCCATCCTTCCAATATCTGGCACTTATTGTGCTGCAATAAACACTGTCCTTATTGAACAGGCTATAACCAAATCCTTTACCATTTAACTTATTACGTTCTTTTCTGGCTTTATGTCCTTCCCACATTTTATCACTTATGGTAAAGCTGGCATCTATGCTTTTGTCTGGTTCCAGTATCTCTGATACTGATGTTTTAATACATCCGTCCTTCAGTTGGGATTTGTCGTAAATACTGGCTCCATTTTTATCCAGCCCAAGAGGAAACACAAAATCTTTTGCGTCGATGAGATTTTTATTCCAAGCTATAATAAACAATCTCTCTCTATTTTGCGGCACGCCAAAATACTTAGCATTCAATACATTATATCTATAGTTATACCCAAGCTCTTCCAAGGTGGCCAATATAACTTCCAATGTTTTCCCTTTGTCGTGGTTCTTAAGTCCTTTGACATTTTCTAAAAAAAGGACTTTAGGGGGATGAGGCCCTTTGCATTTCTCTTTGACTATATTGGCGATGTTGAAGAACAATGTGCCTCTGGTATCTTCAAAACCTAACCTATGTCCGGCAATGGAAAAGGGCTGACAAGGAAAGCCGGCACAGCAGATGTCGAAGTCGGGAATGTCTTCTATTTTCGCATCGTTGATATCTGAATTGAAATAACGGTAATTATTTTCAAATAGGTTGGGTGCGATAGATTTGTAATTTGCCTCATAAGTTTCGCGGGCATATTTGTCCCACTCACTGGCAAAAACGCATAACGCTCCACAAGCATGCATGGCTTGATGGAATCCTCCGATTCCGGCAAACAGGTCTATAAAAGTATATTGCTTCTTTTTAGGCATCTATTTTCTGATTAGTACTAATTGACAAAGATAGGGATTTTCCATAAATGAGCGAACAGAATTGTCCCATACTGTCCCGCTTGTCCCAGTGTCCCACGGTGCGGGACACGTGGGACAGATGGGACAGCACCGGGTCATCGGCCGGCCTGGGCTATATGGGGTCTGCGTGGCGGATGGCGGTGGGTATGAGGTCCAACTCGCTGATAAGCAGGTCGAGGGCGCTCCAGTGCTCCTGTGGGAAGTACGGGGCGACGAGCCGGGTGGCGGGACTGGTGAAGTCGGGGAGGCTGCCGGGGTCTGTCCCGCTTTGTCCCGGGACATGGCTGCGGGACGGGACGGCGGTGTGCTCCTGGAGGGCTCCGGGGATGGCTGCCGGGATGGGGCCGCCGGAGGCTGTGCGGCTGATGCAGTCCTGCCGCCAGCGGATGAGCCAGTCGGCGATGTCGATGTGGTCGCGGCGGTCGCGGTCGGTGGCGTTTTTCTCGAGTACATCCGATACGGTGATGGTCAGTCCATCTATGGCGGTGAGCTTTTCGGTCCACTGCCGGTAGCCGTCCACGTCGGGGAAGGCGATGACTTTGCGGCCCCGGAGGACGGAGAGTTTTTCGGGAGAGAGCTGGGACTTGCCGCCGGTGGCGAGCCAGATGTATTTGGGCATGATGCCGGAGGCGATGACGGCGGTCTTTTCGGACTCGACGAGGGCTACGGTCCGGCCTCTGCTGCCGGGTTCGGAGAGCAGGTGCTCGCCGAAGAGGCACTGGGTGAGCTGCCAGCCGGGAGGGAGCTGGCCGGCGCGTTTCATCAGGGAGTGGACCCAGCCGATGCGGAAGGGTGTGCCGGGGTCTTTGATTCGTCTGCCTGTGGCGGGGTCGTATTTCATGATCTTGCCGGTGCGTATGCGGCCTGTGGTGTCTATCTGGAAGTAGATGACGTCGCGTGAGCGGGTGACTCCGAGGCGGTAGGTGTCTGTGAGGGCGGCTACGGTGTCCTCGGGGAAGATGGTGCGCAGGAATGCGGTGAAGGTGCTGGGGATGTCCTTGCGGACGGAGCGGCGGAGGATGTCCTGCGGGATGGTGCACAGGGGGCTGTGCGCTGTGTGTCTGGGCTGTGACGGCCGGGGTGCGGTTGTTGGCCTGTGTTGCCGGGTGCGGCTGAGTTCCGGATGGTCCCGGAAGTATTGCCTGGGGGTGCGGTGGTAGCCGCAGGAGGACTCGTGGTCGCAGCGGCCTACGGTCTCGTCCAGTATGTTGCCGCCGGGGTCTACGTAGCGGGTGAAGCAGTGGGGTCTGCCGCACTGGGGGCAGGTGTGGCGGGTGCTGCGCCCGGCGTATTTCTGAAGGGTGTAGGTGCGGTCTGTGCTCATGGCTGTGTCTGCTGGGTTTTGAGGGTTTCGGCTTTTTTGAGGATGCGGCCTGCTGCGGACTTGCTGAGGCCGAGGATGGCGGCGATGTCGCGGACGGTCTTGCCCTGGGCCTTGAGGTCGAGGACGTTCTGCATCTGTGCGGTGTCCTCCTCTCCGTCCCTGGGCCTGAGGTGCTCCTTTTCGGTGGAGTGGCCTACGGGCTCGAAGTGGAGGAAGCCGTCTCCGGGGTCTATCTCGCAGACTATGACGTTGTCGGAGTCGTAGCGGTACTCTCCGGCGCGGACCTTCAGCTGCTTGATGTAGCGCAGGCCTGTGTCCTTGGCGCTCTTGCCGATGGCGAAGACGCTGTCGAAGAAGTTGTAGAGTTTCTTGGAGCCGGCGAGGTCGTTCTGGGTGATGGGGTTGCTCATGTTGCGCTTTGGGGTGTGGGCTATGATGAGTAGGGACCAGCCGTGTTTTTTCTTGAGGGACATGAGCTTCATCATGAAGAGGCCGGCTACGTCGCCTTTCTCGGATGCGTTGCAGAGGTAGGTGAGGTTGTCGATGATGATGACGCGGGCCCCGACGGCCTGTGCCGCGGCTTCGATGTCGGCGAAGAAGGTGTCCTCGTAGTTGTCGGCGCGGATGGCTTCGGGGACTATCTCTGCGCGGAGGAAGCCTTCGGGGAAGATGTGGCGGGTGCGGGTTGCGGGGTTGTAGTAGCGGAGCTGGAACTGTTTGTCGGAGAGCTCGCAGTCTACGTATAGGACTTTCTGGTCGCGGGCTATCTCGTCTGCCATCTGGACGGCGAGGATGGACTTGCCGAGGTTGGAGTCGGCGAAGAGGCAGCATACCTCGCCTTCGTACCAGAGGCTGTGGTAGAGGTCGCGGGGGTCGGGCCGGGTGACGGCGTCGAGGACGGTGCTGTTGGCGGTCTTGATGCGGAGCATGCCGACGGTGCCGGCGGTGCGGTCGAGCTCGGCGCTGATGGCGGCTACGGGGTTGAAGTCCTGTCCCTGCGGGGTCTGTGTGTGGTCGCTATTTTCCATAGCGCTCGCGTATCTTGAACATGACGTAGCTTGAGCGTAGTACTCGGTCGATGTCGCTGCGGTGGTAGTAGATCTTGTGGCCTATCTTGATGTAGGGTATGGTGCCGTTGGACCGCAGGGTCTGGAGGGTGCGGGGGCTGATGTGGAGCTTCTGCATGACGTCCTGGCCGTCGAGGAGGTGGTCGAGGATCTCCTCCGGGGGGAGGCCGCCGGTGCCGGGGGACGATCCGGCGGCTGTGTCCTGCGGGGCTGCTGCGGGCGGCGGTGGCAGGACGGCTCCGTGGTCGGTGAGCCACTTGCGGATGAGGGGGCAGGTGGTGATGGCGCAGATGAGCTCATCGGGGTATTCGGCGGCGAGCTCGGCGATGAGGGCGCGGCGGCGGGCGGTGCTGTTCTGGTTCATCGCGCTTCCCTCCCGTTCTGGTTGAAGAGCTGTAGGGCGAGCTCTACGTCCACTACTATCTTGCGGCCGTTCTGTATGACTGCGTCCCTGATGATGGTGTCCTTGTAGCGCTGGGCGGTGGCGTGGGAGCAGCCGAAGATGTCGCGGATGCCCTGTAGGCCGTAGACGTAGCGGCGGTGCCGCACTTCGGGGCGGGCTTCCTCGCGGGGCTGCTGGCGGAGGTTGTGCATGAGTTCCTTGAAGTCGCCGACGGTGAGGGCGGCGATGGGGGTGGTGTCATCGATTGTCATTGTCTGAGGTTTTAATGGTTTGTAATGATGACGCTGCCGGCTTTGTCTGGTATGCTGTGATATATCCGGGGACAAAGGAAAGTATTATTTCTGACACTGCAATGGGCTGATTGTCGCTGCTTTACACAAAGTTTTCGGGTGCGGGACGCAGTGTACTCCGCTGTACTGTGTGAGGCGGTGAGGGGGTGGATGACTTGACACTTTTTTCTGATTCGGGGCGGAAAGTGTCAAGCGGGATGTATGTCTGGGTATATTTTATAACCTGAGGTTGGTGAAACGGGGGTTATTTGGCCCAGATGTGTCCAATGCTGCGGTATAGCATGTGCCATAGGTGGAGGGTGCTGCGGATGATGACCCTGCGTCCGTCTGGGGTGAGGATGAGGTAGCCGCATGATGTCCAGTTGTAGATGCTCTGGCGGCTGACTCCGAGGATGCGGGCGAGGTGGGCTTTGTTGGTGTGGTGGATGTCGTGCCCGAGGACCCGGTCCATGTTCTTTATGTGGCTGACGGGGTCGCTTACCTTGTGGAGGCCGGCCTGGAGGAGTTCCTCGACGGTGGTGTCGCTGTGGCCCTGCTACTGTCTGCGGCGGAGGTGGATGAGGAGGGGCTGTATGTCGAGTCTGACTTTGGTGATGGCGTGTGCGAGTAGTTCATGATCGTAGGAGTAGGTTCTGTGCATCCGGTGTTTATAGTTTTAGATTCTCGTCGAAGAGGGTCATTGCTGCGGCTTTGGTCTTTTCGGCGATGTCTATGTAGGGTTTCATGGCCTTGTAGTCGGAGTGTCCGGTCCATTTCATGACGATCTGGGGCGGGATGCCGCTGGATAGGGCGAAGCAGATGAAGGTGCGGCGGCCGGCGTGGGTGCCTATAAGAGCCCATTTGGGGCAGGTCTCCCGGACTTTCTGTCCTGCGCGGTAGAATGTCCGTGTGACTGGTGTGTTGAAGCCGCAGAGCTCGCAGAGGTCCTTGAGGTACTGGTTCATCTTCTGGTTGGAGATGACGGGGAGGGCGAGGCCTCCGGGGTATTTCTCGTGGGCGTATCGGTCGAGGATGGCCTGTGCGAAGCTGTTGAGGTCTATGGGTAGTCGGTCATGGGTTTTCTGTGTGGTGATGTAGAGGCAGCCGCCGGTGATGTCGCTGCGGCGGAGCTGTGCCATGTCGGAGTAGCGCAGGGAGGTGAAGGCGCAGAAGCAGAAGAGGTCTCGGGTCTTGGCGAGGGCTCCTGCCTCGCGGACTATCTTCTCGTAGGGGTTGCCGTCGGGGCCGGTGAGGGTGACCTTGGTGCCGTTGGCGGGGATGTCGTAGCGGTAGAGGGTCAGGAGTTCTTCCTTGGTGAGGAAGATGACGGGCTTTTCGAGGATGCGGAATTTGGGGCGGTATCTGTTTATCTGGGATTCGCTGCAGTAACCTTTGCGGATGGCCCAGTTGAGGAACCATTTGAGGTTATTGAACTGTTTCTGTGTGGTGTTTTCCTCAAGGTGGTCTTTGGTGCGGAGGAAGTTGACGAATTTGGTGAGGCCTTCTTCGTTGAAGTCTGAGTATTTTATGCCGGGATTGAAGCGGTGGAGGCGTTTTTTGAAGGTCTCCCAGTTCTGGATGGTGGATGTGGCCCACTGGCAGGCTACTCCTTCTTCTTGGACGAACTGGTCGATGTCGTCGAAGATGGTGCGGGCTTTGGGTGCAGTGGAGGTTTTTGCTGTTGGATCGCTTTTTCCGAGGGCTTTTCTCATTTCAGCCTTGAACTCTTCGGGCGTGGGGATATGGTCCACTTCAACGGCGTAGCGGGTGAAGTGGGACTGGAGGTCGAGGATGTCCTGGTTTATCTTTGTGGCAAGGGTGCCTTTGGAGTTCTCGTATTTCTGCCTGGAGACTCTGCCGTTTTTCCATACGTCGGGGCTTACGCTGTGGCCGATGGTCGGAAAGAATCTTTTCTTGCGGATGATGACTGACATTTTGACGGGACACTCGCCGGCCTTGTTGGGGTGCGTGTCGAGGTAGAAGTTAACGGCTGCCATGGTTGGATATATTAGGGTTTTGTTCGTGGTTTTCTCGAACAAAAATACGAACAAAATGGGATATATCCAAATTGATTACTTTAGATTGATGTCGATTTAAGTTATTATGTGATAGAAATTTGTGGATTGTTCGATACTGGGTTAGATTACAACTTTAGTTCCCCCCTCACCGCAGAAGAGGAAAGAAAAAAAGGATGTGTGAGTTCACTCGCACATCCTTTTTTTCTTTCCTCTGCAAAGCCCGCCGCCAGGCGGGTGGGGATGTGCGACCGCAGGGAGCAAATCCCCCGGTGAGGGTTCCCAGTCCCCAACCTGCCATGGATGTGTGAGTTCACTCGCACATCCTTTTTTTCTTTCCTCTTCTGCAAAGCCCGCCGCCAGGCGGGTGGGGATGTGCGACCGTCAGGGAGCAAATCCACGGTGAGGGTTCCTTGTTCCCAACCTGTCGTGGATGTGCGACCATCCTTCCCGATAGAGCAGGCGTTGCGATGCCTATGCGGTTGGGGTCCAGCATCCAGGCGTTTTGGAATGGCTTGATTATCAGGTGATCCGCAAATGCCCTTCTGCTGGACTAAGGGTAAAACGACCGTTTAGGGGCAAAAATCGGGGGGTCCAGCAGAACGAGAATTTTTATAGGACTGAAAATGAGGTGAATAATTTCGGAAGCCATGCTGGACTGCATCATAGGAGGACAACAAACAGCGCGGAGTATGCTCAGAGGGCATCCGTCCATACGGCAAGGTAGAAAGTCGCTGGAATGCAGCGATGGCGGCACGTGGTTTGCTGAACGGGAAAGTGCATTATATTTGTACGGTTATTTATGAGCTATATGAAAAATTTCAGATATGCTGCGGGCCTGTATATTGCCATGCTGCTGACAGTTGCCGGTGTCACGACTGCTCAGGCCCAGGACCTGGAGCCGTACCGGGACTGGTTCGGAAGTTACGGTTATATCGATACTACAGGCAACATCGTCATCGAATGCAGGTATGATGATGCCAGGGAGTTCTCCGAGGGGAGGGCAGCGGTGCTCTCCAGGGGCGGGGATATTTCAGGAGAAGGAATTTTCGGGCAGTTGTCGCTTACCCTGAAGTGGGGGTATATAGATACATCCGGGATGGCTGTCATCCCGTGCGTATATGACTATGCCGGGCAGTTCCATGAGGGCTATGCGGCGGTAATGTCCGGTAACAAATGGGGTTTCATAGACTATGACGGGGACACGCTTGTGTCTTACAGATACGATGAGGTGCACCGTTTTGTAAACGGTTACGCGGCCGTGCGCAAAGGCGGCTGTTGGGGGTACATCGATTCGGACGGCAATGAACTGGTTCCGTGCAGGTATGATGTGGCGTCAGATTTCAGTTCCGACGGTTTCGCGGCAGTAGGCAGGGCGGATTCTGCGGGATTCGTGTACAGGGACGGCAACTGGTATGCTTCGAAGGACCGTGCCCTCAACTGGATCCGCGGCATACCTTTCTCCGTCTATGCCAAGGACAAGGTGATGAACCGTATGAACGAATGGCAGATGCCGGAGCCCGGGGAGTCTGTCCCCGACTGGGAGGTCAGGGTAAACGGTGAGTCTTTCATGGCCCGTCTTGAAGGACTCGAGATGCGTTATGAGGCAGAGTATGTCGAGGCGAACCGTCTTGAAGGGCCGGAACTTATACTTGGACCGTATGACACGCTGCAGGAAGTATTCCCGGTGGAGATAGTGGATCATGTGATACATGATGCCGACACTTCCGGCAGCCCTGAGCGTCTGAGGACTTTCCATGTAGACCTTCCGGTGCCTTCCAATGAGGCGGGGAATGTAACATCCGGCTGGAGACGGGTGAAGGCGGATTTCTCCTATTTCGTCCATGACGACCGCATCGCTATAGCGGAGGCGGAGTTTACCTTGCCGGGACGCAGGACGTACAAGTGGGTAAACCCGGACCGCCCTGCCGTACGTACCATGTTGCTGGATTATGATATGGTGGACATTGACTTTACCCTGCCCGGCAAGATATACAGACAGATTGTCAGGCATTCTGACGATTCTTCGGCAGCGGATACGGATTCGGCGGTATTTTCCGGCGTGCACCGTAAGAACGGAGACATGTATGCAATCGTGATTGCAAACGGGACCTACAGTACCGGCATGACTGTCCCTTATGCCCGTAATGACGGAGAGGTGTTCCGTCGCTTCTGCGTGGATAGGCTGCGTATGCCCGAGGACAATATATGTTATGTGGATGAAGCCGATGCGGAGGATATGCGGAATGTCCTTTCCTGGTTGGACCGGGTGTCCAGGATGTTCAATGCAGACACGCGTCTGGTTGTCTATTTTTCGGGACAGTGCCTTCTCGACAAAGGGGTAGGGGAGACATATCTGCTGCCTGTGGACTATGCCTCGACAGGTGTGCAGAGCGGTTTGAGACTCAGTTCTTTGTTCAACCGTATTTCCGGCTCGGGGATAGACGATGCCATTTTCATAGTGGATGCATCATACGGTAAGATCAGCCGCAATGGCATGATGTACGGAGTGTTCGATGACGGGGGCGTTGACGGGTCATGGATGAGGCCGGATGACCGTATGGTGGTTTTTTATGCCGCCGGAGAGGATGAAGGTGCTTATCCCTATCCTGAGAAAAAGCACGGTCTGTTTACTTATTTTCTTCTGAAAGCCTTGCAGGACAATCCCGATGGAATATCGTACGGAGACCTGTTCGATTACATTTCCGCGAATGTGGAGAGTGTCTCGGCTGAAATTTACGGGCGGAGGCAGAAGCCGGAAGTCTATTCCTCGGAATGGGACGGGGAGGCCTGGAGGGAGTTCTCGCTGTAAATCAGGCGGCGGCAGACTTTCCTGAAGCGTAGATTGAACAGCACGGCGGCGACAGCCAGCCCGAGCAGCAGACCTATCCATACTCCGTCGGGTCCGAGTCCGAATGTGAATCCTAACAGGTAGGCGGAGGGGAGGCAGATGACGTAGTAGGATATGGCCGAGAACATCAGCGGGATGTTGATGTCCTTGAGGCCGAGCAGGGATGAGCGGCTGGCCAGTTGTACTGCATCGAAAACCTGGTAAAGGGCCAATATGACAATCAGCCTTCCGGCTATGTGAATGACGGCAGGATCGTCGGTGTACATGAAAGGAATTACGCGGTGCAGGCTGATAAAGACCAGTCCGAATCCGACCATGATGGCTACAGCCATGTGGACGGCGGCAATGCCTGCATGGTATGCGTCCTGGTGTCTTCCGGCCCCTGACTGATGGGAGACGCGGATGGTCGCCGCAGCACCTATGCCCGTTGCTATCATAAAGGACAGCGAACTGAGGTTCTGGGCTATCTGATGGGCTGCCAGTTTATATTTTCCCATCCATCCGACCATGATGGCAGCGAAACTGAATGCCGTTACTTCGAGCAGGTTCTGCAGGGAGACCGGCAGGGAGAGCCTGAGCTGCCTGAGCATCTCCCGCAGATGTACAGCATGGCGCGGGGTGAGCCTGACGAACTTGCGGTATTCTTCTACGCGGAAAAGGATGATCAGGAAGGCAATGGCGCCTAAAATTCTGGAAATCAGGGTAGACCAGGCTGCGCCGGCTACGCCTAAAGCCGGTGCGCCGAGTTTGCCGTAGATGAGTACCCAGTTGAGGAATATGTTGAGTATATTTGTCCCGATGGTGATCCACATTTCGTTGCGGGTGTTGCCGATGCCCTCTGAGAAAAACCGGACGTTGAAAAATGCAATCATCGGGATGAATCCTGCAACAATGATGAAATAGTACTCCTTTGCGTAGCGGAGTACTTCCGGATCCTGGCCCATACGGTCCATGAATGCACCTGTTGTCAGCATGATGCAGGTAAGGATTACTGCCATGACGGCATTGAGCGCCGCGGAGTTGCTCAGGGCCACAGCCACGGCCCGTCCGTCACCTCTGCCGAAGTGCTGTCCGACGACAGGGGTCACACCCTGGGCAAATCCGATGGCGAAGACAAGGCCTATCATTATGATGGCATTGGCAAATGATACTCCTGCAAGCTGTGCCGCGCCGAGATGTCCGACCATGATGTTGTCAGCCAGCTGGACAAGTACCTGTCCGGCCTGGGTGATCATCACAGGAAACGCCACTTTCAGATTCCGTTTGTAGAAAGGTATGTAGTCTTTTAAAGTCATGCTATCGTGTTTGTTGAAAGACAGGGCCGCAAAAGTAGCAAAAACTTGTTACGGATTGCCGAAATGGTATTATATTTGCATTTAATAAAATATTTAATTTGCTATTAAATACGCGATGAAAGACAAGGAAGGCAAAGAAGGCTGTGATGTCGGCATGGAGGAGCGGATCCTCGCATGTGCGGAGAGACTGTTTCTCGGCAAGGGCTACAATCTTACGAGCATGACGGAGATAGCCCGTGAGGCCGGTTGCACCCAGGCATTGGTACATTACTATTTCCGTACCAAGGAAAATCTTTTCTCGAAGATTTTTGAAGAGAAGTTCCATCAGTTCATAAACTGCATAGTCAAGCGGGAAGACGAGGACCTTCCGTTTGCGGATCTTGTTTCTGCCCGCACGTCCCGTCTCTTTGATCTGATGGCGGAAAACCGGCGCCTGCCTTTCATGTTCCTGAGCGAGTTCGTTATCAATCCCGAGCAGCGCCTGAGCCTTAAAGACACCATGGTCACTCTTTGTGCCGAAGCTGTCTCCCGTCTCGAGGCGATGATTGCCACCGAGGTGGAAAGCGGCCGTATCCGTCCTACCGGGACTATGGATATCACGCTCAACATGTTTTCCCTTGTAGTGACTTTCTTTGTCGTCCTGCCCTTCCTCGAGGAGATGGGCTTTGTCACCGATGACAACAGGGAAGAGTTCATCGCGCAGCGCAAACAGGAAATAATCAGAACCATAATAGGAAGTCTCAGACCATGAAAACTGTTTGGAAATATATAATGCCTGTGGCGGTTGCAGCGGCATTTTCCGCCGTACCGGCAATGGCCTCGCAGCAGGACAGTACTGCCGGTTCTGTGCAGGTCTATACGATAGAGGACTGCTATAGCCTTGTCAGGGAAAACTACCCTTTGGTCAGACGTTACGAACTTCTGGACCTGACTGAGGAGTACACGTTGAAAAATGCCTATATGAATTATTTCCCGCAGATATCCCTGCAGGGTTCGGCCTCATGGCAGACGGATGTGCTGGAATTCCCCTTTGATCTCAGTCCCTACGGAATAGAGATGCCGACGTTCAGCAAGGACCAGTATGCAGCTATCATCGAGTTGTCGCAGGTGCTGTGGGACGGAGGTATGATTGCGGCCAACAGAGCCAATATCCGGGCCAAGGCCGACGTGGATATGGCCCAGCAGGAGATCAATATGTATTCCTTGAGGGAAAAGGTCAATGAACTGTATTTCGGTATTCTCTACATCGACCAGCAGCTCCGCCGTACCGATATACTCATGCAGGATCTGGACAGGGAATATGCCCGCATTGAGGGCTGCATAGCCAACGGTGTGGCGAATGTTTCCGATCTGGACCTGATAGAAGTCGAGCGTATCACCCAGAGGCAGGGCAGAGACCAGCTTGAGTCGATGCTTGAGGCCTATCTGCGGGTGCTTACGCTTATGACGGGAGTGAAAATAGATGACAGTCGGCAGCTTGTGATGCCGGTGCCCGAGGGCATGGACAAGGAGGCCATGCTTGATGCGATTATCCAGGCGGAGATAAGGAGGCCCGAACTGATGCTGTACAAGGCGCAGGAGCTGGAGATAGATACCCAGCTCGATTACTGGACGGCCGGAGGTCTGCCTCAGTTCAGCCTTTTCATACGCGGAGGTTACGGACGTCCCGGACTCAATATGATGGATAACAGTTTCCAGCCCTTTGCCATCGGAGGCATCCGCCTGGTGTGGAACATCAGCCAGCTTTATAGTCTGGGATACGGCAAGAAGATCGTCAATTACTCCAAGGAGCAGATCAATACTGTAAGGGAGACTTTCCTCTTCAATACCGATCTGCAGGTGCAGGAGCAGGTGGCAGAGATACGCCGGTATTTCAGGACTGTGGAGGATGATGAGAAAATAGTGGAGCTGAGGGAGGGTATCCGCAGGTCCACTGAGGCCGGAGTGGAGAACGGTACCAAGAACGCCTCCGACCTGGTTTCGGAGATCAATAAGGAGAATGCGGCGCGCAAGCAGCTTATCATGCATCAGATAGAGATGATGAAAGCGATATACGAACTGAAGACGATAAAGAACAGTTAGACTCGATTATAAACGAAACGACACAGATATCATGAAAAAAATGAAATGGAGATATTTCCTGCCGGTGTTGGCCGGCGCAGTGCTGGTGACAGCTGTCTCCTGCAAGGACACAGACGGGTCCAATGATGCTTCCGGTACATTTGAGGCTACGGAAGTGATGGTTTCTTCCGAAGCTTCCGGGCGTATTATGGCTCTGGATATCCATGAAGGGGGAGTGCTCAAGGCCGGGCAGGGCTGCGGGCTTGTGGACACCCTTCAGCTTTATCTGCAGAAGCGTCAGCTTGAGGCTGGAGTGGAAGCGGCATTGAGCCGCCGCAGGGATGTGGAGACACAGACGGCCTACATAAAGGAGCAGATAGAGGTGAACCGTAGAGAGGCGGACCGCGTGCGCAATCTTATTGCCGCTGATGCTGCCAATACCAAGCAGTTGGATGACATTACCTCATCCATCAAGCTCTTGGAGACGCAGTTGGCTGCCACTGAGGCGGATATAGCGCAGAACAATACTATAGCCGAGGCCGAGGCGGCTTCCTACAGGGCCCAGATCGCCCAGGTGGATGAATCTTTGCGCCGTTGCCGGATAACCTCTCCGATAGACGGTACGGTGCTTGTAAAATATGCTGAGGCGGGAGAATTGACAACTGCCGGCAAGCCATTGTTCAAGATTGCTGACCTGAGTCGGATGAACCTGCGTGCATACATTACCGCATCCCAGTTGACATCGGTCAGGATAGGCCAGAAAGTCAGGGTGTTCGCTGATTCGGGCGAAGACGGGGTGCGCGAGTACGAGGGAACTGTGTCGTGGATTTCGGACCAGTCCGAGTTTACCCCAAAGACTATCCAGACCCGTGACGAGAGGGCCAATCTGGTCTATGCCATCAAGGTCTCCTTTATCAATGACGGTTATGTCAAAATAGGCATGTACGGCGATTTGAAGTTTTAGTCCATGTATAGCGTCGAGGCAGATAATATCGTCAAGCGGTACGGAAGCGGAGAGGCTCTGCGGGGAGTCTCGTTCCGGGTTTCCGAGGGGGAGATATTCGGCATCATAGGACCTGACGGTGCGGGCAAGACATCTCTCTTCCGTATCCTGACCACCCTTATTCTTCCCGATGGGGGCAATGCGAGGGTACTCGGCCTCGATGTAGTGCAGGATTATCACGAGATACGCCGCCGCGTGGGCTATATGCCGGGCCGTTTCTCATTGTATCAGGATCTCAGTGTGGAGGAGAATATCCGTTTCTTCGCGACGCTCGGAACCACTCTCGAGGAGAACTACAGTCTGGTCAAGGATATCTATTCCTATCTCGAGCCTTTCCGCAAACGCAAGGCAGGAGCCCTCTCCGGGGGTATGAAACAGAAACTTGCCCTTTCCTGTGCACTGATTCACAGACCGGATGTCCTGTTTCTCGACGAACCGACCACTGGTGTGGATCCTGTTTCCCGCAAAGAGTTCTGGACCATGTTGCGCCGTCTCAGGGACCAGGGACTTTCGATAGTGGTCTCTACACCATATATGGACGAAGCGACGCTTTGCGACCGTATAGCTTTGATCCGTAAGGGGATTTTCCTGGATACGGATACTCCCTCCGATATTATTTCGAAATTTACGCTTCCGTTGCTGGCCGTAAGCGGTCCGCACATGCCTTCGCTGTTGAGGGATATACGGCAGATTCCGCAGGTGTTCAGCTGTTTTGCTTTCGGGGACACCCATCATGTGGTCATGCGCCAGAGCAGTCTTTCTCTCGAGGCGCAGATCAATCTTTTGAATACGTCTCTCCATGCCAAGGGGCACAGCGATCTGTCGATAAGCAGGATAAGCCCCAATGTGGAGGACTGTTACATGTATCTTGACACTTTGGAGGAGCACTCATGAGCCGTAGCGACGATACCAGAAAACGGATAATGGAACTCTTGGGGCATGCCGATGACCATTTCCTGCGGGAAGGGGAGGTGATCAGAACGGAGGGCCTGACCAAGTGTTTCGGAGATTTTACCGCAGTGGACCACATATCCTTTTCGGTCAACCAGGGAGAGATTTTCGGTTTTCTCGGGGCCAACGGTGCCGGCAAGACCACTGCCATGAAAATGCTCTGCGGCCTGAGCAAGCCTACAGGGGGCAGGGCCGTGGTGGCAGGCTATGACCTCCAGTACAACTGGGAGGTGAAGCGGCTCAAGAAGGTCATCGGGTACATGAGTCAGAAATTTTCACTCTACGAGGATCTCAAGGTTTGGGAGAATATCCGTCTCTTCGGAGGCATTTACGGTATGAAGGATAAGGATATCGCGGAAAAGACGGAAGAGCTCCTGCACAGGCTCGGGCTGACTGAGCAGAGGGACCGTATGGTGCGGGACCTGCCTTTGGGATGGAAGCAGAGGCTGGCTTTTTCAGTTGCTATATTCCATGAACCGAAAGTGGTTTTTCTCGATGAACCGACCGGAGGAGTGGACCCTGCTACACGCCGCGGATTCTGGGAGATGATTTATGATGCGGCAGAGAGAGGTATAACGGTATTTGTGACAACTCATTACATGGATGAGGCAGAGTACTGTAACCGTGTCTCTATCATGGTTGACGGAAAGATCGAGGCGCTCGACTCGCCGGCAGCGCTGAAGCGGAAGTTCGGGGTCTCCGGTATGGATGAGGTTTTCAGAATGCTCGCAGGACGGGCCAAAAGGGAGGAATGACAGTTATGGGCAGTATGAAGAATTATAAACGTTTCATGTCGTTTGTGGGTAAGGAGTTCAACCACATTCTCCGGGATACGAGGACATTGATGGTGCTTATAGTCATGCCGGTGGTGATGATTGTGCTGTTCGGCTTCGCCCTTTCCACAGAGATCAAGGACGTGAAGGTGGCGGTCTACGATCCGTCGAGGGATGCTGCCACGTCCAGACTTGTCAGCCAGATAGATGCCAGCGAGTATTTTACGGTGACTGCCTTCCTTGACGGGGAGGACGGGGTGCTTGAGGCTTTCCGTTCCAATACCGCTGACATAGCAATAGTTTTCGAGGATAATTTCTACCACCGCGCCGTTCATGACGGGGATGGCCGCCTGCAGGTCATAGTGGACGGTTCCAACACCAATGTCGGTTCTATGGCCGTATTCTATGTAAGCAGCATAGTATCTTCTTTCCAGAAGGAACTTGCCCGGGAGGCTGCCTTAAACCAGCCGTCATCCGAATCCGTATCACAAGTGCGGATATCCACTTCCACCCGCATGATGTACAATCCCCAGATGAAAAGTGCGTTCAACTTCGTGCCCGGGGTGATGGGAATGATTCTCATGCTCGTCTGTGCGATGATGACTTCGGTGTCAATCGTCCGCGAAAAGGAAAGGGGTACGATGGAGGTTCTGCTTGTGTCTCCAGTGAAGCCTTTCTCCGTGATACTGGCCAAGGCGATACCGTATTTTGTGGTTTCAGCCTTTATCCTGCTTCTGGTGCTCTGTCTTTCGGTGTTCCTGATAAAAGTGCCGATTTCAGGCAGCCTTATGTGGGTGATTCTGGTGTCTCTGCTGTTTATCCTCGTGTCGCTTTCCATAGGTATCCTGATATCGACGTTGGTGTCCAAGCAGGAGGTGGCCATTCTTATTTCCGGAATGGTGCTTATGTTGCCGACCATGCTGCTTTCGGGCATGCTTTTCCCTATCGAGAGCATGCCGGAAGTGTTGCAGTGGGTATCGTATCTGGTGCCGGCAAAATGGTATATTGATTCGATAAAGGTGATGATGATACAGGGGCTCGGGATACGGTATTGCCTTGACGCGGTACTTATCCTTGTCGGATTCCTGACCGTAATCACCGGACTGAGTGTTGTAAAATTCAAGGACAGGCTATGATAAAATATCTGATAGAAAAAGAATTCAAGCAGATGGCGAGAGACCCGTTCATCCTCTTCATCGTCATAGCCCTTCCGGTGCTCGTGATGCTTGTCTTCCCGTGGGCCACTACCATGGAGATAAAGAATGTAAACGTGGCGGTAGTGGATAATGACCGTTCGGATCTCTCCCGGTTGCTGACCGAAAAGATAGCCTCGACAGAGTATTTTGACATCACCGGGGTATTCATGCGCTCGGAGGAGGCGATGGAACAGATAGAGTTCGGGGATGCGGATATAATCCTGGAAGTTCCGTACGGTTTCGAGGAATCCCTCCTTTCCGAGAGCAATGCTTCGCTTCTCATCGAGGCCAATGCGGTCAACGGGACAAAGGCCAGTCTGGGTACATCTTATCTCGATATGATAGTTCTGGATTTTGCCGAGGAGGTGGATCTGGACAGAGGGGCGGTGACACTCACAGCGCCGGGAGGAATATCGGTAGATTCCTATTACTGGTTCAACCCGGGTATGGATTACAAGATACCGATGATTCCAGCCCTGATAATGCTGGTGGTGGCCCTTATCACCGGTTTCCTTCCGGCAATGAACATCGTCGGGGAGAAAGAGGCCGGTACCATAGAACAGATCAATGTGACTCCGGTTCCCAAGATTACCTTTATAGTGGGGAAACTCATTCCGTACTGGGTCATCGGCATTGTCGTGCTGAGTGTCGGTATGCTTGTCGCCTGGCTGCTTTACGGTCTGCGTCCGGAAGGTAGCGTACTTCTGCTTTACGGAATGTCATTCCTTTTCATATTCGGCATCTCCGGTCTGGGTCTCATTATCTCAAACTACTCCAGCACCATGCAGCAGGCGATGTTCATGATATTCTTCATCATCATCGTGTTTATCCTCATGTGCGGCATTTTCACCCCCATCAGCAGTATGCCCGAATGGGCGCGGGTCATCTCCCTGTTCGACCCGTTCACCTACTTCGCTGAGATTATCCGCATGATTTATCTCAAGGGAAGTTCCTTCAAGGACATCCTCCCGTATGTCTATCCGCTGTTGGCATTCTTTGTGGTCATTATCGGCTGGGCCATCTTCAGTTATCGCAAGCGTGGTTGATCCGGGTTGGCGCATTTTGTCGTAATAAATGCTTGACGGATAGGAAAAAATATGTACATTTGCGCTCTTGATTTACCGCTCGAGTGGTGGAATAGGTAGACACGCAGGACTTAAAATCCTGTGGGCAGCAATGTCCGTACGGGTTCGATTCCCGTCTCGAGCACTCTCACTTTACATTAGACTTATGAGAGACTGTATGATGTTGCCAGGAAGCGTTATTATGCTGATGGTGCTGATTGTGGCCGGGAGTACCGGATGCCGCGAGGTGCCGGATAATTCGCTGGCTTTCGATGATGTGGTGTATGTGGATGATGAGTATCCTGTGACGTGGGAACTGACGGAGGGGGATACTCTGGATATTCCGGTACTCGGAGCCAGCGATTTTGTGATAAAGGATTCACTCCTGATAGTCAGCACTAATGACAATTCCGGCTATGTGACGGTCCTTAGTCTTGACGGAAAAACAGTCTTGGGAAAGTTCCTGCGGGAGGGACGCGGTCTGGGAGAGACAGTCTCTTTCCCCGGAGTCAGCAATGTGCAGTTCAGTCATGATGACGGCTCATTGAAAGCCTGTTGGATCGGTTATGCCGGAGATTTGTGGACATGGGACGTGACCGCCTCACTGACAGGAGGAAGTTCCGTGGTCTCTGTCCGGGAACTGGGTCTCTCCGGAGCTCCTTGGGTGCTGGATGTATTGCCGGTAGGCGGTCATGATTATCTGATGACGGTGGCCGGGGAGGACAGGAACACGATAGAGCGTTTCGTGCTTTCCTATGATGGGAAGACGGAGGTGACACCGCCGCTGGAAAGGCTCAACCGGGCGGAGGTGCGGAGTTCCGCGCAGGGATCCGGCGTGGAGGCGGGTTCCGGCAACATGGTGGCTTTCAGTATTCCAGGATTCAACAGCATAAGTGGAAGCTATGCTTACAGTCCCGAACGTGGGCTTGTAGTCGAGGCAGAGCGGACGAGAAACAGCATAAGCATATTTTCCATCGACGGGGATTATGCCAGGACGGTCTGCATCTACGGCAAGAGTATTGACGATGTCTCCGATGTGGATGTCGGGAATGACAGGGAGCGTCTGACGCTCCGTCCCAAGGCGTTTCCCGGATTCATCTCGGCTCTGCACTGGCTGCGGGAACCGGAAGTGGAGCTGTACGTCCGCCTCTACGGCTATGACGGAGAGCCGCTCGCGGAGATTCCGCTGCCCAAGGGATGCATATTCTATGATATAGATCCGGACGGCAGCTGCCTTTACGTCCTGAACACTGACACTGAGCATATTGTAAGGTACAGCATACCCCTGCAGGATTTTCTGCGGTAATCACCCACAATGGCTCTCTGCAAGAACATCCCTTCACCGCTCTATCAGCACCTTAATCCACTCACCTTAATCCACTATACATTTTAGTTGGACAGGAAAGCTCTGATAATAAGCGAATTTATAAAATCTCAAAATGTAAGAAGCACTTAAAATGACCATATTTTGAACTATTTCGGTTCTCCTTACATTTTTGTGATTAAGAAAACCCCAAGTAGCCAGAGAATTGGGGTGTAACTAAAATGTATAGTGGTGATTCGGTCATAGAATTTAACGAAATCTCAGAACTTCAATCGTCAACTGTAAGTACTGAAGCGGGGTGTCTTTGTAATCTTTGAATAATCAGATGGCTACGGTAGACGGGTGCTCCTGCCGCCCTGTACGGAAGCTGCGAAAAGATCACGTTGAAACCGCAATAAGCTGATTGAGAGGATATTGCGATTTCGTGGCGCTCTTCTGCCTACCGTTGTTCCGGGTCAGATGGTCGGGAAAAGGGTTGCGCGGCAGCGGACGGACAGCGCTAATGCAAGGGCTGTCAGCCAGCTGCCTGAATCGGTGTTATGCCAGCACTGGAACAGTGACGAACCCGGTCTCCGGCCAGTCGCGCGCAAGCACGTCCCGGATATAGCCTTCGGTGTCGCGGCTGATGCGGTCATCCTCCTCGTGCGGGTATAGGTTGTAGGCTACGGTATGCAGGCGTATGCCGCGGTGGCGTATGGCTTCCAGTCCTAAGAGGAAATGGTTGATGCTGCCCAGTCTGCCGGAGGTTACGTAGATCAGCGGGTATCCTTTGGAGGCTATGTAGTCGATGGTCAGCAGCTGCCGTGTCAGGGGCACCATGAGTCCGCCGGCTCCTTCCAGAAGTACGGCATCGAACCGGCTGCTGAGTTCTGCCGTCGCCCGTTCTATTTTCCCGAAGTCGATATCCCTCCCGTCTATTTCGGCAGCCAGATGCGGAGAGCAGGGGTAGGAGAATATCTCGGGCATGGTCAACCCCTGACGGTCCTCCTCCAGCAGTCCGCAGCCCATGATGCGGCGGTGCAGCTCTATGTCTTCGGAAATGTCCGTGTTTCCTGTCTGAATCAGTTTCTGTGTGATGGTACGCCTGCCTTCGGAGTTCCATGTGCGGGCGATATAGCCGGTGGCATAGCTTTTCCCTATGTTGGTGTCGATGCCGCTTACGAAATATACATTGTCTTTCATATCGCCTGCAAACTTAGGAAAAACTATTGGAAACTGCTTCCATGACCTCTGAAATTTTGCAGGCCCTTTTACCGGTTGAGTTTACATGCTGCGGACAACTTTCCCGTCCTTTTCAGAGCGCTTCTTTCCAAACAGTTTCTTCAGCGTCCTCTTCCTAATAGTTAGTGATAGCACTCCACCTTTCTCCTCCTCCCACAACGGCAGCGAAACCCGTAATTCGGTGCCGTTGTGGAATATTGTTAGCAATGCCGTGTTCCCTCAGCGCAAGTGCCGGGATCCTCCCCACCTCAGGTGGGTCCCCTCCCTTTTCGGGAGCCAAAGTCCCGGCACTTGCGCTGAGGGAACACGGCATTTTTATCGCTTTACTCTTAGAAGGCACTGCTTGCCAGTCCTTAACGTGATATATCCATTTCTACATGTACTTTCTTCTCGCAACTACATCGCAGAACTGCTGCATTTGCGGTAAACGGCAACACACACATCCGTGTCACAGGCTTTCCGGCAGTAATCAGTGGATATTCAGGAATTTTTCCGTGCAATGAGGTAGATCGGGTGGTAGGTGAGGGGCACGCTGCCATCGGGTGAGCCGTAGCGGGTGGAGTACAGGGAGGAGAATTCCTCCATGCGGCCGCGGGTCCAGGCGGTACGGGTGATGCCGGTTACGCCGGTATGCTTGAGGTGACGCAGTACGTCCATAGGGGAGGGGAAATGCAGGGCCATGTGCTCTTCCTCGGCTAACAGGACGCGGAATCCGTTTGTCGTAAGTATGTTGTGCAGCCATTCCAGAGGGAGGTAACTAAGTCCTGTTCCGGTGACCGAGGCTACTTCCTGGAGGTTGTCCGGGCCGAATGTGGTAAGGGCCAGGCAGCCTTTGTCCCTCAGCAGGGTACGGCAGCGGGAAATGAATGCTTCCTGGTCTTCGAACCATTGCATGACAGAGCAGGATACTATCAGGTCCTGTTCTCCGGGCAGCTGGCACAGCTCTGCGTCTCCTGGGACGAAACGTACAAGTGGCGTATGTGAAAGAGAGCTGCAGCCAGATGCCGTACCGGTGGCGGCAGGAGTGGGCAGGTCGGAGAGCGTTTCTTCCACTTCGGGGCAAATGTCGTTGAGGACCAACTCCTCAGGATGGAATTTCTGCAGGAAGCGGCGGGTGAATGTCCCTGTACCGCATCCCACCTCCAGCACTCTCCCTGGTTCTTCCGCGAGTACGGATGACAGCAGGGAGCACAGTTTGGATGCGATGACCGACTGGGCCTGCGCATACTCCGCATAGCTCCTTATGGACTTGGCAAATCTCTGGTGTATCAGATGTTTGTCCATGAGTCCTCCTTGTATAGTAGTCTCTGAAAAAGACTGTTGTCATAGTGCGGAATGTCCAGAAGGGAGATCGGAACGTCCAGTCCTTTCCATGCCTCCGTCTGGTTGGCGGCGGGAAATATCAGGTCACCTGAGCCAATGACGGCATGGTCCCAGGAAAAATCCCCTGAAGCATCAGCAGCCGCTGTCTCGGAAAACGTGCCGGCATCGCAGTCCGCACCGTGCCGGACGGCTTCCCGGATGGCCGAAAGCTCTTCGCGCAGCTCTTCCACGCTTCTGTGCAGGTTGCAGGAGAGAAGCTGTTCCAGTGCCTCCTGTGAACCGCACATCCGTCTGCGGAATTTGCCCAGACTCCTTTCCGAGAGACTGTCCAGCGTCCCGTCAAAGACAGCTTCAGGTATTCCCGTCCTGTCGTGTATGGGAAAAGGAGTCCCGTTGACAGCCAGCCGTTTTCCCGGAGCGGTTTTCAGGCCGGCGAGCGTCCGGCCCGCGGCCCACACACCCATGGACCATCCTAAGACCCTCACTTCGGTGTAACCGTCGAGCACTTTCGCGTCAAAGGCTGTATCCCTGTAGTCCCACAGCATGAGAATATCGTATGTGCCCCGTGTACCGGTATTGTCGGCAAACATCGATGGTTCTGCTCCCCAGCCGCTGAAAAACAGCAGAAGCGAGGTGCAGCCGTCCGTATGTCTTAGAAATTGCTGTCTCATCTTCCGTTTTTGTCTGTCAAACGTTCTATGTCGCTGCTGTCCAGTGCGGCAGTAAGGGAAAACCGTAGTCTGGACGTGCCCTCCGGTACTGTGGGGGGACGTATGGGCAGAACGTAGAATCCCTTCCGCTGCATCTCTTCGGCACGCAGTACGGCGTCTGCGCTGGATCCTGTTATCATCGGTATGATATGGCTTTCGGACGGCATCTGCAGCCCTTGCATGGCGAATGCTTCCCGCAGCATGGAGGATATTCTGGACAGATGTTCCCTCCTTTCCCGGAATTGCGGCAGCCGCTCCATGATGAAGAGGCTCCACGCCACATTGACCGGAGGCAGGGCCGTTGTAAAGATGAGAGTGCGCATCTTGTTGACCAGGTATTCCCTGATTACCCGGTCGCAGATCACGTATGCCCCCACTGATGCCAAAGCCTTGCCGAATGTGCCGCAGAGCAGGTCGATGTCCCCGATGCAGCCGCATTCTTCGGCGAGCCCCAGCCCGTTTTCTCCCCGTACTCCCACAGCATGGGCCTCATCCACATACAGCATTACGGAAGGCCACTTCCGTTTCAGCTCTACGAGCCTGTGCAACGGGGCCAGGTCTCCGTCCATGCTGAAGATACTCTCGGTGACGATGAATATGCGCCCGTATGCTGCGGCCTCCTTTACAAGGATGTTTTCAACCTGGTCATAGTCCTGGTGCCGGAACCTTATGCACCGTCCCTCGCAGAGCCGGATGCCGTCGATGAGGCTGGCATGTACCAGCTTGTCTGCCAGTATGAGGGTGTCCCGGTCGCAGAGGGCCGGCAGTATCCCGCTGTTCATGTGGTAGCCGCTGCTGAGGACGAGTGCGCTTTCCCTGCCGTACATTGCGGCAAGTTTTTCCTCCAGGGTGTTGTAGATATCGAAATTGCCGGTAAGCAGGCGGGATGAGGACGAGGAGAAAGGCAGGGAAGTCATATACGGCAGCTGCATGAATTCCTCGCGTAGCCGGTTGTCGGCGGCAAGTCCGAGATAGTCGTTGGACGAGAGGTTCAGCATCCACCGGCCACCGCTGACAATCCATTTGCCCGAGTGTTGTCCTTGTGGAAGTATTCTCAGGCTGCCACTTTCCTTCAGTCTTTCCAGCTCGGCGGCATAACTTTTACAGACATCTCTCATTCGGGTATCTCTCCTACGATTTTGAGCATCCCGGATGTGAGTGCCGACAGCTCCTCAGGTTTTATTATGAAAGGAGGCATGGTATAGACCAGTCTCCCGAAGGGTCTGAGCCAGATACCTTCTTCGACAAAACGTTTCTGTATCCAGGCCATGTCTACCGGACGGGTCATCTCGAGTACTCCTATGGCTCCGAGAACCCTCACGTCCGCTACGGACGGCAGGTGACGGGCAGGTTCCAGTTCCTCACGCAGCTGCGCTTCTATCCTGTGAACCTTTTCCTGCCAGCCGCTCTCAAGCAGCAGTCTGGTCGAGGCTATGGCCACCGAGCATGCCAGAGGATTGCCCATGAAGGTTGGTCCGTGCATGAAGACCCTCGGGTCGTGGGAGGATATGGTATCCGCCACTATGTCATTGGCCAGTACTGCCGAGAATGTCATATAGCCTCCGGTAATGGCTTTGCCCACGCACATGATGTCCGGTTCCACTCCGGCATGCTCCCAGGCGAAGAGTTTCCCGGTGCGTCCGAAACCGGTGGCTATCTCGTCGAATATCAGCAGCAGGCCGTGCTCCCTGCAGAGTGCTGCCGCCTCCCGCAGGTACTGGGGATGGTAAAACCTCATTCCTCCGGCTCCCTGTACTATCGGTTCGAGTATCAGGGCAGCTATATCCTTTCCGTGTTTCCCGATAATCTCCCGCAGCGGGTCGATGTCGTGCGGATCCCAGCTTCCGTCGAAACGGCTGTGGGGCGAAGGGGCGAAATGCCTTACCGGCAGGGCAGGGCCGAAGAGGGAGTGCATCCCCGTGACCGGGTCGCAGACCGACATGGCGTTCCATGTGTCGCCGTGGTAGCCGGTGCGGATGGTCACGAAGTTGGTCCGGTCCGGATGTCCTGCGGCCACCTGATACTGTACGGCCATCTTCATGGCCACTTCCACTGCCACCGATCCGCTGTCGGCGTAGAAGATGTGGCTCATCGACGGCGGTGCAATTTCCAGCAGCAGCTTGCCCAATTCTATTGCAGGTTCGTGGGTCAGTCCTCCGAACATGACGTGTGCCATGCTGTCGAGCTGCCGGCGTATTGCCTCATTTAGTACAGGGTGGTTGTATCCGTGTACGGCACACCACCAGGAGGACATGCCTTCGATGAGTTCCGTGCCGTCGTCAAGTGTTATACGGCAGCCTTGTGCGCTGCGTACCTTGTATGTGGGCAGGGGATTGATGGTGGAGGTGTAGGGGTGCCACAGGTGGTCGCGGTCAAATGTGTCAAAGTTCATAACCGGCGGATTTGATGAGTTCTTTGTCTTCAGCCACTTTTGAGCCCACTGTGGTCAGCAGGTCTCCGGCAATGGCCGAGTTGATGCCGATGCGCATGGCCTTGAGGACGGCCTCCCGCGAAAGTCTGGCCCGTCCTCCCGCAAAGCGGAGGTAGGCAGTGGGGTGAATCAGGCGGAAAAGTGCTATGCACCTGAATATCTCCTCCTCGGAGATGGGTGGGGTGTTTTCCAGGGGGGTGCCCGGAATCGGCGAAAGTATGTTGAGGGGAATGGACTGCACTTCCAGCCCTTTGAGGGTAAATGCCAGTTCTATGCGCTGCTCCTCGGTCTCGCCCATGCCGATGATGCCGCCGGAGCAGATCTCCATCCCGACGCGGCGGGCAGCCTCCAGAGTCTGTATTTTCTGCTGCTGGGTATGGGTGGAGCAGAGGGAGGGAAAATAGGAAGGAGCCGCCTCCAGGTTGCAGTGGTATCGGGTGACTCCGGCCTCGTAGAGCTTGCGCAGGCTCTCCTCGGAGAGCAGCCCGAGCGAGGCGCAGATGCGGATGGAGCTGTTGCCGCGCAGGTAACGCACCCTTGCGCAGACCTCGTCCACTTCCCTGTCCGACAGCCTGCGTCCGCTGGTGACCAGGGAGAATCGGCCTATGCCGGATGCCTCGTTGACAGAGGCGTGCCTCAGGCATTCCTCTTCCGGAACCAGCGGGTATTCCTCGATACCGGTATGATAATGCGCTGACTGGGCGCACCATTTGCAGTCCTCCGGGCATCGTCCGGACTTGGCGTTGATGATGGAGCACAGGTCGAAATGTCTGGAGGCATACTGACGTGTTAGTCTCTCAGCCTCAGTACACAACTCCTTTGTGGAGACTTCCCGGGATATCCTGACGGCCTCCTGATATGTGATTCCTTCTTTCATACAAGGTATTTTACAAGTCCGCAAAGATATACAGAAGCCGAGAGCAATGCAAATGAACTTGTTCGGTTTGCACTGCTCTATGTATTGACCTGTCTGCGGGACTACTGCCCCTGACGCAGCATCTCTTCCACGATCCAGTCCATTCCGGCGTACCGGTCAAGTATCCACAGGACGTAGCTGATGTCCACGCAGACAGTCTTGCCGTACTGGGGATGGAAGTAGACATCCGAGCAGAGGGACTCCTTGTTGCCGTCGAAGGCCAGGCCGGTAAGCTCTCCCCTGGAGTTGAGTACGGGACTGCCCGAGTTGCCTCCGGTGATGTCGTTGTCGGTGAGGAAATTGACCCGCATTCCTCCGTCTGCCGGCCGGCTCCTGACTTCCTCTTCGAGCAGAGTCCTGAACTCCGGCTTCAGCCCGTATTCGTACTGTCCCGGGTCGTATTTCTCCAATATGCCGCGCATGGTGCTGCCGCTCAGGCAGGTCACTCCGTCCCTGGGAAGCAGCGGGCCTACCGTCCCACGGCTGAGCCGCATGGTGGAGTTGGCGTCCGGGTACTGCCTCATTCCCTCCTCCTTTCTCATGTTGTACAGGGCCGAGGTGTACTCCTTTTCGAGGGCATGTATCTCAGCTGCGTCCGACGGCGGCAGGGATACGGAAGTGAACAACTGTATCAGAGGGTCGGACATGATCTCTCCGTATGTGCGCGGTCTGGAGGTAAATGCCTTGAATGACGCGCTGTCCCTCAGGAATGAGGCACCCACGACCGAATCCGTATAGCCATCTGCGTCATTCCGGATGGAGGCGGCAGCAGCCGTCAGGTACTCTCCCCAGTATTCCGGGTGCAGATGCTCTGTCAGCTCCCCCAAGGACCAGGCCAGCATCCGGGTCTCGGCCTCCGGCACCATCTCCCTGTAGTGTCCGAGGGCCGTGCGCATCAGAGCCGCGTGACGGCTGAAGTCCAGGATGTCCGCGCCGCCTTCATTCCGCTGCTGGGCACGTATCATGTTGTTTATCCTCATGGCCAGCAGGTAGTATTTGGAACTGCGCACGTATGCTTCCCGGTAGTAGACCCTCTGCACTGCATTGTCCTCGGTGGCGGCATACACTGAGTCCATTCTTACCTTTAGACCTCCCCAGCGGCTGAGGCGGAGACTGTCGCTCTTTATCCATTCCCACAGCCTTGCCTCTTCGGCCTTCCTGATGTCCGTCACTCCGTAGCGTCTGACTGCCTCGGCCTGTCCCTGGTAGAGTTCCTGCACATTGGATGTACTGAAGTAGGTGTCCGCATAGATCAGCCTCACTGCCGGGTCGCTCTCCATCCATCCGGCCATGATGCCGAGCCGGTGGCCCTGCATCCGGCACATCAGCGGAGCTTCGGTCAGCGGACCTCTTTCCACAGACCACGACGAGGAGTACCGGTCTGTCCTTCCGGGATATCCTATGACGAATGTGCTGTCCCCGTCCTGCACGCTCTCACCGGCGATTTTCAGGATTTTGTCTGGCTTGAGAGGAATGTTGTCCGGTGAGTAAGACGCACCGCTGCCGTCAGGTGCCGTGTATATCCGGTAGATGGCGAAATCCCCCTTGTGCTGGGGCCATTCCCAGTTGTCTATATCACCTCCGAATGCCGCGATGGATACCGGAGGGGCCGCTACCAGACGCAGGTCGCGGTAAACCTCATACAGGTAGATTACCTGCCGCTCTCCCTTCCACATGGTTGCAAGGGAGGCTTCATAGCCGGTCTGTTCCGAGTATTTTTTCTCCAAAAGCCAGCCTATCCTACGGTTTCCGTACCCTCTGCCGGCACGCCGCTCGCTCTCGCGCAGGACTTCCATCTCCCCGGTTACGTCCACTGTCCCCCGGAGAAAATACGCGCTCTTGCCCTCGATGGGTATCTCCTCCGAGGCCCTGAAGGCCCAGAATCCGTCTTCCAGGTAGTTGTGTCCGGGAGTACTGATGGCCGCGATGTCGCTGTAGGCGCAGTGATGGTTGGTGATGAGCAGTCCTTTGTCCGAGATCATGCTGCCGGTGCAGCCGAAGTCGAGGGATACCACGGCCCCGCTTGCTGAGAGCAGTACCGAGTCGTTGACGGACTGTATGGGCCACATTCCTTCATCCGCAGATGCGGTGCGGGTCAGGGAGATGCCCAGAAGGCATCCCGTCGAGAGGAATATGGTAATGAATCTGTGTCGGAAAGAAGTTGTCATATGTAAATATCAAAATGTGAATCCTATACTCAGTCTGGTACAGTGCCGTGCAGCACCTTCGGGCATGAGGTCTCCGAGGGCGGTCTGCATGACCCATCCGGCGCTGACGCTCAGCACTGAACCCCTGGTCTGCGGGACAGTCCATCCGTAGCGGAGATCCAGTCCTGTGTCGATGCGGGAAGAGGCCAGGAAACTATATTCTTCCATAAGGGGACCCTCAAGCTGAAGCGGGGTCTCTCCGATGGTGATTTCCATGTCCGAGACATTGTACACGTGGTCGGGTGTACTGCTGTAGACGTGCTTCCACCGTACGGATGGGCTGATACTCCACTGGCTGCGTCCCTTGTACCAGTGTCCGGCCAGTTTCAGGTAAGGCTCTGCTGAAGAGATACTCTGGCTGAAATACACCGGGTATTCCTTCGCTGTCCGGCTCATGTCGCTCCAGGATGCGCCTGCAGTAACTTCCCAGCGGACCTGCATCATGCTCCGGGCTGACCGCCAGGTGTAGTGGAGGTCAGCATATCTCCACAGGCTGGAGTAGGAGTTGATGGGGTCGCCGTATGTGACCCATATCCTCACTCCCGAGTCCGGGTCCAGTTCCTGCCGCTGCAGGAAGCGGTAGCCCAGCATTTGGCCGGATACTGCGGATGCCTCCAATCTGTGCGAGACTCCCCACGTGAGTATAAGCCGGTCGCTCCATGTCAGGGTGCGGGTATCACCGTAGCGCAGGTTGTTGTAGCCGGTCTCGGTCTGGCTGCCGTAGTCGTAGTCCAGGGACAGGACGTTCATGATTCTCGTTTCCCCGAGCAGCAGCTCCAGAGTAAGATTGCCGCTGACAGCGGAACTGATGAGTATCCGGCTGTGGTCGGCCCCGGAATATCCGCTGCTGGTGTAAAGCCAGAGTCCGTAGATCTCGAAGAGGTACTTCTCTGTGGATTCGTCTATCTGAGTGTAGTCCGTTTCCTCGGTGTACCTGCTGTAGGTGAGGTCCAGTCCGGCCCGGAATGTCCTGGTGTGGAACACCACTGACGGGGTTATGCTGAAATCCATGACTGTATTTTTGTTGCGCAGGTCTTTGTGCTTGGACAAGAGAGAGGATCCGTAGGAGAGAAGCAGTCCCAATGAGGTGTGCTTTCCGGCCTGAAGGGCGGCTCCTGCGGCCATGGAGTAGGTCTCGCGGGAGATGTTTCCAGGAATGGAGTCGGCCAGCATGAAAGGACTGCGGTACGGGTCTGCGAAGCCTCTCCATCGGCTGTTCTGCCCGTAGTCGTAGGTGTAGCCGAAGCGTCCGTAAAGAAATGTCCTGCGTATGCGCATATAGGAGCTGACGGATGCCCCGGCCCTGACTTCGGAAGCAGGGGTATAGATGTTCCGCAGATTCCCTTCCGAGTAGTCCGCAGTGAGGGCGGCATGGCTTAGGGACGATACGGTATCGGTCAGGAAAAATGTGTTGAGGGTGTGCGCAGCCATGTTGCTGCCTTCCAGCCACGGACTGGCCCAGTACAGCCGTCCTGGAGTAATCAGGGCTTTGTCCGGCATTTCTTCTGCACGGACCGTACGGACTGTGGCCGTGAATAGAGACAGAAGCAGGAATATGTGACGAACCGTGCTCATGGGACTACTGTCTTAGTCTTGGGGACAGGGGACTGTCGGGGATGAAGTCCATGTCCGAGTTGTTGGTGTCCATGAATATCTCTATGCCGTCCTCGACTCTGTCGAGGATGCGGGTGACGCACTTGCCGGAGTATTTGGCCGAGCGCATCCAGGTATAGGAGGCGTCCACGGTGGAGGGCAGGCGCTTTATGGCCCCTTCCGGAGTGTCCACACATTCTACCCCGTCGATAATCCACGAGGCGGGGATGTGCCAGTATTTGGTCCCTGAGGTCTTGCCCGGCTCATACCTTTCCCATATTTCCGGATGAGCCCGGTATTGGGTGACTCCCATCTCCGGCTTGAATACCACGAAGGCCGGCGAGCTGTAGGAGAGACCCCACGCCGTACCCTGTCCGGCCATGTAGCAGACCATAGGGGTGACTCCGGCTGATATTTCTTGTCCGGTCAGATGGTCGGCATAGCAGCCGAAATGGGCTTTGTTGAGCTGTAGCCCCGAGGTGGCTCTGTCAGAATGGTCTACGGCTGCCCTTACGGCCACTACACAGGATTCTCCCGGGGCCAGTGCCCAGGTATTGCCGTCTCCGGGGAACATCCAGAACATCTGGAAAATGGCTACGGTGTCACTGCCCTCCCAGGCATTGTTGCCGGTGGTGGAGTTGGCCGGGAAGACGCAGGCCACGCAGGTGGAGTCGAGGTAGATGACCTCTCCTTCCGGACCGGCGTTGTTGTACAGCTCGAAATACTGGTCCCTGAGGTAGTTGGCCCCCTCAAGGGTGGAGGATCCGTGGAAGTAGAGCTCGCGTATGATCAGGGGGTTGGGGGCGGCTACGTTGAGCAGCAGCTCTATGGTAGAGCCCTCCGTGCTGCCGTCGTCGGCGATAATGCCCTCTTCGGTGAGGATGAATTCCGTCGTGGAGCCGTTGACCGCGGTGCGGGTGTCTTCGAAATAGGCCGAGGCCAGCAGGTCGTATTTGCCCGGACGGACGTGGAATACGGCTTTGCCGGACGTATCGGGCCGGGCGGTGTAGGTCAGCTGGATATCCTTTGCCTGGAGTTTGATTTCCACCATGGAAAGGTCTATGCCGGCATCAGTCTCCTCCGGGAGGACCAGCTGCACTTCCAGCAGGGCTGAGCTGTCCTGCTCCCTGAGGCATGATGTCAGGGCCAATGCGGCTATCAGTATGAAGATATGGGCTTTTCTCATTTGATGGTGATTTTTACCTCAGCTCCGAAGTATATCGGGGTGTTGCGGTCGGAAAGGTAGCCGGTGACGCTGTTGCGCACCCGGCCCCGGAAATTGAGGAAGTTGTTGGCGTAGAAAGAGACGGTGGCTATGTCCTTGATCTGTTTTGTTACACGGATGTTGAGCATGCCGTAGAAGGGATAGCTCTGGCGGATGTAGTAGTTGGCGGTGTTGGTGCTCAGGATGAGGTTGGCGTATGTGGGATCTGCCTCCATTTCCTGCGTGAACGGTATGATGTCTCCTGCCCGGTTGATGATGTACAGGGGGTTGATGAGCTTGGTGTGTTCCCTGTCGTTGAGGGCCTCCGCGCCTGACACCCTGCGGCCTGACTCGTCGTAGAAATATGGCTGGGATACTCCGTTCACCTCCGACAGGCTCTGGCTGCGGTCGAGGAATACCATCTGGGCGGTGAGTGTCACGACCATGGCTATGCGGGGAATGTGGGTGACTATCATCAGGTTGGTATTCAGTCTCTCGCGGACTGATCCATTGGATGCGGAGGTGCTTCCGGCGTAGACTCCCACGTAGGGGTAGGAGCGGCCTCCGGTGCCTCCCGAGTAGAGCCTCATGGTCTCTCCGCCATTGTGGGTCTCTATATTCATGTATGCACCGCTTAGACTTATCGTGGTGTTGAGGGCCCTGATACGGGCGAAGTCCAGGGCTATCTCCACTCCCCACTTGCGGTTGGTGATGTTGTTGACTGGCCTGGAATAGGACATGAACGTCGTGTCGGTGATGAATGGCAGGGTCTCCCCGCCCACACTCACCTGTCCGTCGAGGAATACGGGCCGCACTCCCGAGGGCAGGGTCGTCTGGGACGGGTTGCCGTCCGCTCCCCATGTATAGCCGTAGCGGTTGTACATCATGGGGACGTATTCCGTGACGAAGCCGTAGCCGTCGGTCAGGTATTCGTTGAAGTACACTATCGAGCCGCTGACAGCAGTGGCGTCGAACTCCACTCCGGCCTCTATGTTGCGGGAGCGCTGGGGGGTCAGGTCCGGGTTGACGGTTTCTACCTTCTTGGTGGTGATCACGTTCATGCCATAGCCGTTGGCGTCGAAGTCATTGTAGGAGAAAGACACCATGTCCTTATAGGCCGCCTCCGGATAGAGATAGACCATGGACGGCATCTTGTACGATATACCCCAGCCGCCCCTTATGCTCAGTTCCCGCAGCCATGATGACGGGCCGTTCCCGGCTATATGGTATTTGAGGTTGGCCCTCGGCTCTGCGGTGAGAAAATTGGATGTGCTGATGCCGCCGGCCATCAGTCCGTTGATGCGGACTCCGGCCTGAATTTCGAGTGAAGTGGGACCGAGAGGGAATCTCAGATTGTCCTCGATGTAGCCGGTCAGCCGGTGAAGGAACGGTATGTCGGAGTAGGACCTTTCCCTCAGGGATGTGGATGCTCCCGGGTTGGGAGGACAGAGGGGGTCGAACACCTTTCCCTCTCCCACATTGCCCTGAACCTTCCACTCTCCTCCCAGCAGGACGCGGTTGGAGACTTTTCCGTACTGTCCGAACTGGTTGGCCGTCAGTTTTATGTTGGCGTCTACAGGCTCTCCGTAGACACTCACGTCAGAATAGTACTGCGGCTGTGTGAAGAAGCCTGTGCCCGTGAAATCCTCCCGTACTGTGGCCACGGGAGTGTAGCCGGCCGAGCCCTGGTAGCTGCGGTCGCGGGAATACTGGTCGGACCAGCTTCCGGTGGCCAGATATTCCAGGCTGGAGATCCATGGCCGGTTGATGTTCCAGCGTCCGTTGATGTTGAGACGCAGGCTCAGGTCCCGGGACTGGGATATCTCGTCCAGGAAGAGGTCGGGGTCGCTGATGTTGGTCGCATTGGACCATCCTGCCCTCAGCCTGGCGTTGAAGGTAAGGCGCCGCTGTGCGAATGAGTTGGAGTAACCGGCCTGGAAGTTTACCCGGTTGAAGGCCGAGGTGGGGGTGCGCACGTCCGATACGGCATTGGCATAGTCCGCGTCGAAATTCATCACACCGCGGTTTTCCCCAAGGGAAAAGCCTTTCCCGAAGGAGACCTGCTTGAGCTGAGGGTCGGCCTTGAGCCTCACCTGCCAGGGAGTCACTCCTGCTTTTGTGTTGACTATCACCGCTCCGGAGGTCATGTCCCCATAGACTACGGAAGGGATGCCGCGGATGACCTCGACCGATTCAATATTGTCCGTGGATATCTGACGGACATCTATGCCCCCTCCTGCGGTAGAAGCCGTGTTGCTGTTGCCGGAGTTGACTGCCGTTCCGGCGGAGAGCATCTGCATGTTGGCGTCATTGCTCAGGGCTGCCCCGTCGAGGATGAGGGCCGTGCCGGCTATATTGGCCGAGTTGTCGCTGATGTCGCGGATGGACAGGGTGTTGGCCGATGTTAATGATGGGTTGGATGTCACGCTGCCGGGAAGGAGCTGCATCACGTCCCTCAGGCTGGAGGGCTGGACGTGCTCTATGGTCTGGGTGGAGATGCGGGATACGGAGCTGAGGCCTCCGCCCTCCTCGGCTGTGACCACCACTTCGTTCAGATAGAGGCTGGATATCCTCAGCCGGATATTCAGGCCCGTGATGTCGCGGCCGGAGATGCTGATGCCGATGCCCCGGGACTCATATCCAAGCAGGGAGATCTCCATGATGTAATGTCCCTGAGGCAATGGACCGATGCTGAACCGGCCCTTCTCGTCAGTAGCGGTCCACAGACCCAGTTCCCTCACTACGATTTCAGCCATGTACAAAGCCTCTCCGGAGGTGCTGTCGGTGACAGTTCCGGAGAGGCTGTATCCGTCCTGGCTGCTGCTTGCGCGGGCATCCGAAGCAGTCAGTCCAGCCAGCAGTACAATGGCTGCGATGATGCGTCTGAAGAGAGGCATCGGCTACTCTGCGTCCTTGATGCAGCGGACGTTGGCTCCGCCGTAGTTGGCGATGTTGGCGACGGTGAATCTCTGGTACTTGGTGGTTACGGTCTTCATCAGCCCCTTGTTCTGCGAGGTGATGACTCCTTCATCGTTGACGGTGTAGCTGTTGCCGGTAGAGAGGATGATATATCCGGGCATTGCTGAGGAGTAGCGTCCGGTTGCCCCTGAGTTGTTGCGCTGAACGAAACCGCCGAGGACTGTGTTGAAGCCGGCTGCATCCAGATTGTCGATGGAGGCACCCTCCTGGTCATCATCCCAGTAAGCCTGTATCAGCGCCTCTGCCTCTGCCTGAGTGGGAATGTGCCAGCCGTCGGGGCAGATGCCCTGAGTACCCTCGAATGAGGTGTAGTTGCTTTCATTCACGTCCCCGGGCTCTATGCCCATGGCTGTGAACGGAGAATAGAGCAGGCCGTACTTGGCTATGCTGTCCGCATCTGTCATGGCCACGTCGCTGCCGAAGTTGGGATACCAGAGGCCGGAGCCATCGGCGGGGTCGGAGGATACACTCATTCCATCAGGTATATACCTGAGGTTCTCCACCATCCATATGCGGCCGTCCGCCAGCACGGCTGTCTGGTACAGTTCCCCGTCGATGAGAACTGTATTCTCAGGCTGTGCGGCCTCCTGGTTGACAGTGAGTGTGGCCGTAGCGGTGCTCTCACCGCTGGTACATGTGAATACGACGTTGAAGGATGTGGCTGTGCCCTCCAGTGGATTCTGCCCTACCGTGATATTTACAGTGGCGTCTCCCTCGCCGCTGGCCGGGGAGACCTCGATGTATTCTACGTCATGAAGTGCGCTCCACGAACTGTTGGATGTGATTCTGACTTGATAGGTGCCGCCCTCTCCGGGAACGGAGATGCTTGTAGGCTCGATTGAGATGCTGGGGGCGGGATGTTTTTCCTCGCATGAGACGGATGCCATGAGCACTGCGCCTGCGAGGACAGAAATAACAACGCTTCTTTTCATGAATGTCAAAATTTTAAAAACAGGCCCAAAGTTACGCGCTCGCCTGTATCGGCACAATCCCTACAAATGACTATTCACGGGGGTTTCAATCCCTATAAATGATGACATGATGCGGACACAAAACCGCTTTTAACTGTTTGATTTAAAAAACGAAAATGTTATATTTGCAATGTTGATTCTGATTTATTCCAAAACATCTTTTAACTATGAGTGACAATAATAGAACTGCCTCTATGTCAGGCCTCCTCGTAGGAAATGAACCGATCGCTAAGGTTTCCGACGTGGAGTACAGCAAAGTCCAGTCCTATTTCGAGATGCTCGATGCGGTCTCAAGACTTACTTATCAGTCGATCTATGTAATGGATTATTGTAAGATGAATTTTCTGTATGTTTCAGACAATCCTATCTTTCTTTGCGGTTATTCGCGTGAGGAAGTCATGGCAAAAGGTTTCGATTTCCTCCTCGAGCAGTGTAAGCCGGAAGAGGTTCGTGCATTGATTGAGATTAACAGAGCATCCCTGGAATTTATTCACAAAGTGCCGGTATCCGAGCGTACCCGGTACAGCGTTTCATATAACTACCACATCCGCAGTTCGCGTATGGGCAAGTGGAGGCTGGTCCACCACAAGCGGACGCCTCTGGCTCTTTCCGATGCCGGAGAACTGTGGCTTATCCTGTGTTCGATCGACTGGGCTCCGGATGACTCCAATCTGCGGGCCACTGTCACCAGCGAAATATCCTCCAAGGTCTGGTATTACGACCTTAATAAGATGTCATGGAACGAAAGTCCTCAGGAGACTCTGACGGAACTGGAAAAAGCGGTGCTTGTCCTTTCCAACAGAGGCTTTACCATGAACGAGATAGCCGATGCCATCTTCAAGTCGGTCGATTCTGTCAAGGGCTACCGCAAGTCTTTGTTTGTCAAATTGGGAGTGAGCAATATTACCGAGGCCATAGCCTGCGCCAAAGTCAGAAAACTGGTTTAGTTCACATCGTCTCTGGCGGAATAGAAGTAGAAGTTGGGGAAGAATTTCACGAACTTGCCGCAGGATATCTTGTACAGCAGATTTGTGCATACGCCTCCGGCAATGTAGGCAGCTATCGACATCTCTGGCAGATGGCTGTCTTTCGTGTCGTTCGTCGCCCAGAGCAGCTGGTCCAGCCACATCTTTGGAATGGCCTTATGGTCGAAGTACCTGTCTATGTATTCTATCACGGTCCGTTCGAAGCGCTCTTCCGTAGCGTTTCCGTTCTCTTTAAGAATCGCCAGTCTGGGTTTCCCCGGCTTTACTACCACGACGAGTGAGGCGAAGCCGATATTGTAGGGATGTATGACAGTGATGTTCTGACTTTCGCAGACGCTGTCAAAGGCAAGGTTTGTCTCTGCTCTGGACTCGGTGTTGATGTCGATTGCATTGACGGCAATCGAATGTCCTTCCAGCATCGCTGCTGCGTTGTCTTTGTCAATGGTTTTGTTGATTACTCTGATGTCGGCATCGGGATTGATGGCCTGCAGACGTCGGCCTACGGCTTCAGCCTTGTTGTGTCCGATATCATCCATGGTGAAGTCATGGCGGTTGAGGTCGGACAGTCTGACGTCATCGCTGTCTACTACGGTCATCTTTTCAAAACCGAGTCTCAGGGCGCATTCGGCGATTATACTGCCTGAAGCCGCACCGCCAATAAATACCCTGCAGTTGCGGATTTTCTCCTGATCTTCGTCAGAGATGAAAATCCTGTTGTAATCATACCGTCCCATAGTCCAGAATTCTTGTTCTGACAAAGTTTGTTCAAAAGATTTGGTTATCCTATACCCGAAAGGGTAATTATTCAATAAATGCCGCTATGGATAAGCCAATGCGGTAAATTATTTTATTTTCAACAAATTTTAAGAAAAGAACCTGAGGGGTATGTAGTATAAACTTTTTTTAGAATAAAGATTCAGATACGTCCGTATACATAGTCCTCGATGACATGCGGGTATGCTTTCTCGAGCTCGTGTACCTTGGCAAACAGGGTCTCAGGGGTGTCTTCAGGCGTGACCTGGCACTTGGCCTGATAGAGGATGCGTCCGTGGTCGTATTGGTTGTCGGCCAGATGGATGGTGATTCCGGATTCCTTTTCTCCGGCGGCGATGACTGCCCTGTGTACGTGATCTCCGTACATGCCTTTGCCTCCGTATGAGGGCAGGAGGGCCGGATGTATGTTCAGAATCCGTTCAGGGTAGGCAGCCAGAAGGTAATCGGGTACTTTCAGCAGAAAACCCGCCAGGACAATGTAGTCTGTGGACAGCCCGGCGAGAGTCTCCGTAAGGGAAGTCTGTCTGCCTTTATATATTAAGGTGTCCGCTTTGAAATCCCGTGCCGAGAATGTCCAGGATGGGATGCCGTGCCTTTCTGCGCGTGTCAGGACATAGGCGTCGGTACGGTTGCAGAATACGGCTTTGACGCGATATGTCTTGCGGTTTTCAGACCAGTTTATGATGTTCTCTGCATTTGTGCCTGAGCCTGAGGCGAATACGACGATATTCGGAATATTTGTCCCCATTTTTTTCGTTGTTGGATTCTTGCAAAGTTCATAAAAATTTCATTATTTCAAAAATTATATGTTAGTTTGCAGCAAAATTTGATTTAACATTTATTCATTAACTAAAATTTAGACCATGGCAGATATTGTTTCAGATGTAACAGCCATCATCGTCAACAAACTCGGTGTTGATGAAAGCGAGGTAACCCGCAATGCAAGTTTTACAAATGATTTAGGTGCTGACTCTCTCGACACAGTGGAACTGATTATGGAGTTCGAGAAGAAGTTCAATATCGAGATTCCCGATGACGCCGCCGAGAAGATATCTACAGTAGGCGAAGCCATCGATTACATCGAAGAGCATACCAAATAGTGTTTGTGCATGGGGCTGAAGAGAGTAGTAGTAACAGGACTTGGAACGATCAACCCGCTTGGCAATACTGTAGAAGAGTATTTTTCCAACCTTGATGCGGGGGTAAGCGGTTCTGAACTGATAACGACTTTCGATACTTCTCTCTTCAAGACCAAATTTGCATGTACTGTTAAAAATTTCGATCCATCCGAGCATGGAATTGACCGCAAGGAACTGAGACGGATTGACCGTTTCGCCCAGTTCGCAATGGCGGCGGCCGCTCAGGCGGTAGAGGACAGTGGCCTGGACCTGAAGTCCATCGATCTGGACAGGGCGGGCGTGATACTCGGCTCGGGGATCGGAGGCATAGAAAGCCTTACAGAAGGAATAACGGGTTATTGCGAGGGAGGATGTATCCCCCGCTTTAGCCCTTTTCTTATTACAAAAATGATATCGGATATGGCTCCCGGTCTGATATCGATCCGTTACGGTTTTGCGGGGCCCAACTATACCACCACGTCTGCATGTGCTTCTTCTTCACATGCCATGGGTGATGCGCTCAATCTCATCCGTCTGGGCAAGGCAGATGTGATACTGACAGGTGGAGCCGAAGCTCCCGTGTCCATTCCCTCAATCGGCGGATTCGACGCCTCCAAGGCGCTGTCTACAAACAATGACAACTACAAGACGGCTTCCCGTCCCTTTGATGCCACACGTGACGGCTTCGTTATGGGTGAGGGTGCTGCGCTGCTCGTGTTCGAGGAGAGGGAGCATGCTCTGCGCAGGGGTGCAAGGATCTATGCCGAGGTAGCCGGTGCCGGAATGAGTGCCGATGCCTACCATATCACTGCGCCGTTACCGGACGGAAGCGGTGCTGCAAAGGTGATGAGGCTCGCGCTCGATGATGCCGGTCTTGCTCCTGAAGATGTGGACTATATCAATGTGCACGGCACATCTACCCCGCTCGGGGATGTGGCTGAACTCAAAGGGGTGCTGTCTGTATTCGGGGAGCATGCCTATAAGCTGAATATCAGTTCTACCAAGTCCATGCACGGGCATCTGCTCGGAGCTGCAGGGGCTGTGGAGGCTCTGGCCTGCATTCACGCAATAGATTCGTCGTCTGTTCCGCCTACAATCAATTTCCAGCACGAGGACCCGGATATTGATTACCGCCTGAATCTGACACTCAACAGAGTGCAGAAAAGGTCAGTCCTCGTGGCACTGAACAATACGTTCGGTTTCGGAGGCCACAATTCCTGCCTGGCCTTTATTCATCCATCACTCCGTAAGTAATTGTGAGAGTCGGCTTCCTTTCTGATGTGGGGCCGTTGAGGATTATCTTGTTGTAATTACCGGTGTCAAAATTGTAATAGGTTGTGCTGTAGTAGCTGTCTGTCGTTTCTGCAAGCGGGGCTATCCACAGGTCCATTGAGCTGTCTATGTCGGTGGAGTCGGTCATGAGGAGGTCCTGCATGTAGGCTGTCACGTCCAGAGAGTATTCTTTGAGCGAACGGTTGATGGCGCCCCTGTTGCTGACGTCGTAGACTTCAGGCAGCGGGTCAAACAGTCTCAGCGTGTCGGTGGCCGAGGGAGTGCTGGTGAACGCATAGATGGAAGCAGGATGCTCCAGGTCAAATCTCTCGTAGTCTTCCGGCATTTCGTAGGGGAATGTCAGCTGTGCACGGGAGAGGAATATGGTGCGTCCTTCCAGACCTTCTTCCTTGATCCATTTTTCGAACATCCTTTTGAGGTCCATTGCCGCGATATGCGGTTTTACACCTGAGAGACCTTCGAGAAAGAGGGAGTCCCCTGGCTGGTTGTCTGCCAGGTGGGCGGAAGTCGTTGTGTAATTGTTGAGTGCGGTGGTGTATCCGAATACGAAGGATTCGGTGGTGTCGATGGCTCCGCGGTCGGGATCATTGAGCCTGTAGTTGACGTTGATGGTGGAGTATCCGAGTGTGAGGTAGTTGAGCCTTCCTCCCGACTGTGTGTTGAGCGGCTGTTCCACTTCTATGTACAGGCCGTGGATACGCTTGATGAAGAGATTGAGGTCCTCGAATTCCTCAGGGGTGGTATCCAGAAGTTCCTGGGCGAATTCGTCGGTCAGATCGAGTCTTACCGATCCGCTTCCGTATATGACGGGATCACTGACAGTCACCGGGGTGGGGTCGTAGTCGTCCGGGGTAATGGAGTTGCAGAATATCTTGGTGCTGTCTATGGGGGTTGTCAGCTTGTAGATGTGAATCCTCTGGTGTATGCCCTTCTGGTTGTCCTCCAGGCAGTAGGTCGAGTCTATCTGCAGTGTCATATAGGCCGAGAGCAGCTCGGGGTTGTCTCCGAAGTCTGTCGAGTCCGAGTATGGCAGGATGTAGGACGCCGAGTTGGCGGTGATTGTGCCGAATATGGGGTCGGACAGAGTGCCGATGAGCATGTTGTTGGTGTTGGATGCCTGTGTGGAGTCGCTGATGCGGTTGGTAACCGGAAGGTCGAATGTCTTTGTGCCTAACGCCAGATTGTATTCATCCGGAACAAGGCTCTGTCCCATTGTACGGTCGTTTTCCACGCAGGAGGATGCGGCCAGGACTGCGGCCGCGATGGCAATAAAGGTGTAAAATGCTGTTTTAAAGGGCATCTTGGTCAAGTAATTTGTCGTAAAACTCGTTGTACTTCTGTATGTACGTGCCGTCAGGATGGTCAATCGGCGTAAAATCGAGCACCGGGAGTTTTCTGGAGCCGATGTATTCTACAATCTCGGGGCTTATGTTCTCTGAGCCCATGATGACGGCATCTGCATACTGAACGGCGAGTTTTGCAAGATTTATGCCATTGGGTGTCTTGAGCAGTTCGATGTCCTTGGCCTTGATGCCGGTTACAGGAATTTTGGATTTCATGTCAGCGGCGAAATCGCATTCCTGATATTCACCGTACAGTGACAGCACCACTTTCGAGTCTGAGAATATGGGGTCGTTCTTGTATGCTTTTTTGAGATAGAGGGGGACCAGCTGCGAGATCCAGCCCGAGCAGTGCACGATGTCGGGCTTCCACCTGAGCTTTTTGACAGTCTCCAGAATGCCGCGGGCGAAAAAGATGGCCCTTTCGTCGTTGTCCTCCATGAATGTCCCGTCGGAGTCCTCGTAGATGGTTTTCCGGTGGAAATAGTCGTCGTTGTCTATGAAGTAGACCTGCATCCTGGCCGAAGATATCGAGGCCACCTTGATCACAAGCGGGCGGTCGATGTCGTTTATGACCATGTTCATCCCTGAGAGACGGATTACCTCATGGAGCTGGTTGCGTCTTTCGTTGACACAGCCGTAGCGCGGCATGAATGTTCGGATTTCCTTGCCGGACTCCTGTATGCCCTGAGGGAGATATCTGCCTACGATGGAGATGGTTGTCTCCGGCAGATACGGGTAAATCTCCGAGTTTACGAAAAGTACTCTTTTGGGATCTTTCATTCTGGATACATTTTTTGCAAATATAATAATAAAAAATCTAAAATTATTATATTTTTATTTATCTTTGGAAGATTTATCAGACGAAAGTCAATGGGAAAAAGCGAGAGTAACATTTTGTATAGGAGACTGTTGAGATCATACTTCTCATCCGTGATAAGCATCAGCCTGGTGCTTTTCCTGGTAGGTATGGTGGGTGTGCTCATCGTCAATGCCCGTTCTGTATCCAATTATTTCAAGGAAAATATTACGGTGTCTGCGATTCTTACCGTCGAGGCGGATGAGGCGGATGCTTCGGCTCTGGCGGACAAACTTGTCAGCACAGGGTACGTCAAGGATGTACGTATCGTGACCAGGGAGGAGGGGGTCGAAGAGATGAAGGAGATACTCGGTGACGATTTTATGGATGTGTTCGAGGTCAATCCGGTCCCGGTCTCGCTCGAGCTGCAGATATCGGCGGACTATATCTCTACCGACAGTCTCAGTGTCATCGAGAGTTCGCTGCTTGATTTCCCTGCGGTGGATGATGTGGTGTACCAGCAGTCTCTGGTAGAGCTCCTGAACGCCAATCTGGAGCGTATCGGCCTTGTCGCCGGTGTGTTCGTGCTTCTGCTTCTGTTCATCTCGGTGGTACTGATCAACAACACAGTCCGTCTCAATGTCTACTCCAAGCGTTTTACCATCCATACTATGAGGCTTGTCGGGGCGACCAAGGGATTCATTACCCGCCCGTTTGTGGGACAGGCCTTTTTCCAGGGACTTATCTCCGGGGCAATCGCGGATGTGTTCATCCTGGGGGCCCTGTACCTGATCCGCAATGAGTTCTATCAGCTTTTCTCGCTTTTCGACGCCATGCTTCTCGGGATGGTCATGGCGGCTGTGGTCCTTCTCGGAGTGGTGATATGCATGGTATCCACGTCTGCCGGGGTAAGAACTATGATATCGTTGAATAAAAATGAATTGTATTATGGATAAATTTGCTGTTCCCAAAGAAAACATTGTCTGGCTTATTGCCGGGCTGTGCATCATGGTCATAGGCTATCTGTTCCTGATGGGGGGCGGGGCCGACAGTCCGGAGGTGTTCAATTATGCTCTGTTCAGTTTTACCAGAATGTATGTGGCCCCGTTGCTGATACTTGCAGGCTTCGTTATAGAGATCGTAGTGCTGTTGAGAAAGAAGCCGGTCAGACTGTTTAAAAAAGCAAAATAGGCAGATAGGATATGGAGTGGTTTCAGGCTGTGGTCCTGGGTCTTGTCCAGGGTCTTACAGAGTTTCTGCCGGTGAGCAGCAGCGGTCATCTTACGATTTTCAAGGCGCTTTTCGGCATAGATGCCGAGAATCTGAGTTTTGAAGTGGCGGTGCATGCCGCTACCGTGGTAAGTACTATAGTCGCCTTCCGCAAGGAGATATGGGATATCATCGGCGGTGTATTCAAGTTCAGGTACAACGAGCAGACGCAGTATTTTCTGAAAATATGCGTTTCCATGATACCGGTGTTCATCGTAGGCGTCTTTTTCAAGGATTTCGTGACCGATATATTCGGTTCCGGGCTTGTCATTGTAGGCGCCATGCTGCTTCTGACGGCCGTGCTCCTGTTTGTGGGCGAGGTCCTATCCAACAGGCAGGCCCGCAAGGCGGCACTCGAGGGCCGTGAACCGGGCAAGGAAGTGGGCTATAAAGAGGCATTTATAATAGGTATAGGCCAGGCATTCGCCGTATTGCCCGGACTTTCCCGTTCCGGTACTACCATCGCCACTGGTCTGATGCTCGGAGTCAGGAAGAGCGCAATGGCCCAGTTCTCATTCCTCATGGTCCTTATACCTATTCTGGGTGAGGCCTTCCTGCAGCTTGTGGGAGGGGATTTTGCGGCTGAGTCTTCCGGAATTTCCACGCTGTCGCTGATTTTAGGTACTCTGACTGCGTTCGGGTCCGGTTATGTGGCATGCCGCTGGATGATCCGTATTGTCCAGAAAGCCCGCCTTCGCTATTTTTCCATATATTGCTGTGCGGCTGCAGTACTCTGTTTCGTGCTGGAGATGACCAAGGCCGTGTAGCCTATGAAGGATAAATACTATTTCATTTCAGATGTGCACCTCGGTGTGTCCTGTTGTGACCGCAGGGCTTTGGAAGACCGTTTCGTCTCTTTCATTGAGAGTATAGGGCCGGAAGCGGCCGAGGTGTATCTTCTCGGTGATATCTTTGATTTCTGGTATGAGTACCGTTATGTGATACCGAGAGGCCACACCAGGGCGCTCGGAGCGCTGGCAAGGCTGTGCGACAGCGGTACCAGGGTGTTCTTTTTCAAGGGCAATCACGATGTATGGGCCTATGGGTATTTTGAGCAGGAACTCGGTATGAAGGTGCTCGGACAGCCCTGTGTGGTGGAGATAGAGGGACGCAGGTTCTGTCTTGGGCACGGAGACGGTCTGGGCCGGACCGAGCCGATGTTCCGCTTTATCCGCTGGATGTTCCACAACCGTGTCCTCCAGATTCTGTTTTCAGCCATTCATCCCCGTTGGGCATTCGGCTTAGGCTATGCCTGGGCGTCACACTCCCGCAAAGTGAAGAACGAGCCGGGACGGGCCGGCAGGTATGTCTTCCGTGGAAAGGATGAGCCTCTTTACCGCTTTGCCGATAATTTCGGCCGGAAATACGGGGCTGCCCATGGAGGAGTGACGCCGGATTATTATATTTTCGGACATTATCATACTCCCGGGTCCATTGGGATCCCTTCCGGAGGGGAAATGCATATTCTCGGGTGCTGGGTAGACGGCGGAGAGTATGCCGTATACAGCAGAAAGGACGGTCTGAGGATTATTTCTGCGGGATGTCAAGACGGGATCTGACTACCGGTTCGGGTGGGTTCTTCCCGAAGATGGAACGGTAGAGGATATTGAATTCTCCTTTAAGATACAGCTGTACAAGCTCTTCGGTCTGACGGTCTTCTCCGTCCGGGTCGTATGGACGTTTCATGTCGGATCCGAAGATGCGTGCGATGCCCTGCCAGAAACCGGCAGCGGCTTTGTTTTTATATGTGTGGATGATTTCGTACGGAGTGATTCCGGTCTGTCTGTCAATGAGTCTGAGCAGGAGCTGTCCCTGGCTGACGGTCAGATTCATGAGCGGTTTCTTGAAAGTCTCGAAAAGCTCGTCCTGGAGGATCCGGATGTATCTGTTGCGCTTCCTTCTGTTCATCTCTCCGGCAGTTATGGTGGAGTCGGCTTCAAGCAGTTTCTCCTGGGCCAGAACTGCGTAGGGGTAGGCTTTCGCGAAATTGTGTACCAGCCTGTAGTAGCGCCGCCATTCCTTTCCTTTACGCTTTGCAGTCTTGATCACCGGATCGAGGCTGTCGAGGTACACGGTGTCCCCCCTGTCATCGATGATGAACTGCATGAGCTGCGTCTCCTTGTCCTGTGCGCGGACCTGTACGGAGGCAGTCGCGAAAAAAATTATTATCAATACAAAAACTTTCATCACAATGTGTTGCGAATATAAGGGAAAACTTTTAATTTTGCACAGATGATTCGATATTACTACATAGTCAACCTGTATCACAAGCCCGGACGCGGCCTGTTCTCGTGCTGTATCTGCTGACAGCCGTACATTCCAGGAGTGGTCGCATGTCGCTTCATGCAACCTGAACTGTTTTCTTTATCATCGACAATACAAAAAAACACATAACTATGACTGAAAGGATAAACATGCTGCGCGAGCAGTCTGTCAATGCCGAGCCCTCGCTTACAATCGAGCGTGCATTGATTGAAACAGAATTTTACAAAAAAAATGACGGCAGGTATTCCATACCCGTCATGAGGGCAAAGAATTTCTATAACCTCTGTGCCAAGAAGAAGATATACATCGGCGACAATGAGCTCATCGTCGGTGAACGCGGACCCAAGCCCAAGGCCGTGCCTACATTCCCGGAGCTCAACTGCCACTCGGTTGAGGATTTCAAGGTGCTCCGCAGCCGCGAGATACAGCACTATTCCATATCTGACAGAGAAATTGAAAAGTACAAGAACGAGGTGATCCCCTACTGGAAGGGAAGGACCCAGAGGGACCGTATTTTCAACCACGTTCCCGAAAGCTGGAAATCCCTCTATGAAGCAGGTGTGTTCACCGAGTTCATGGAGCAGAGGGCTCCCGGCCATACTGCCTTGGATGGCAAGATGTACCACATGGGTATGAATGACTTCAAGGCGAAGATTGCAGCCCAGCTCGCCAAGCTGGATTTTCTCAATGACCCGGAGGCTACCGACAAGCAGGATGAGCTTAATGCCATGTCCATCTCGTGCGATGCACTTATCCTGTTCGGACACCGTCATGCCGCTGAGGCACGCAAGCAGATAGCGAAGATAGAGAAGGCCCTTGCAGGAGGCCCTGCCTTCAAAGTGACTCCGTTCAGCGGAGAAACACAGGAGGATGCCTACCGGCGCAGGATCAAGGAACTGCAGGACATCGCAGAGGTCTGCACCCGCGTACCCGAGGAGGCGCCGAGGACATTCAGGGAGGCCGTCCAGATGTACTGGTTCTGCCATTTGGGCACCATTCTGGAACTGAACGGATGGGATGCCATGAATCCCGGACATTTCGACCAGCATCTGGCTCCGTTCTATGAGAAGGAGATTGCTGCCGGAACCCTTACCCGTGAACAGGCCAAGGAGTACATAAGCTGCTTCTGGATTAAGGTCAACAATCATCCCGCTCCTCCGAAGGTGGGTATTACCGCAAAGGAGAGCGGCACATACAACGACTTCACCAATATCAATATAGGTGGAGTGAAGCGCGACGGAACCTCGGGTGAGAGCGAGGTATCCTATATCCTTCTGGAAGTACTCGGGGAACTGCATATCCTCCAGCCCGGCTGCTCTGTCCATGTGAGCGAGAAGACTTCCGACGACTTGCTGAAGGCAGCATGCAAGGTTATCCGTCTCGGCTACGGGTATCCTTCCCTGTTCAATCCCGATACCTATGTCAAGGAACTTGTCCGTCAGGGCAAGAGTCTTGAGGATGCCCGCGAGGGAGGATGCAGCGGATGTATAGAGGTAGGTGCTTTCGGAAAGGAGGCGTATCTGCTGACAGGATATCTGAATGTGCCCAAGCTTTTCGAACTGGCCCTCAACAACGGTGTGGACCCCGTTACCGGCAAGCAGATAAGCATCGCAACAGGCGATTCCAGAGAGTTCAGGACTTTCGAGGACCTGTATGCGGCATTTCTCAAGCAGCTCGAATATGTGGTACTGGAGAAGATCAAGGTCAACAACTACATCGACCGTATGTTTGCCGAATATGCTCCGGCGACTTTCCTGTCAGTGCTTATCGATGACTGCATAGCAAAGGGCAAGGATTATTACAACTGCGGTCCGAGGTACAATACCAACTATATCCAGTGCACCGGACTCGGTACAGTTACAGATGCCATGTCTTCAGTCAAGAAGCATGTCTTCGAGGAGGGCCGTTATACCATGGACCAGATGCTGAAGATGCTCAAGGCTGATTTCAAGGGTTATGAGTTCGACCGTCAATGGATTGTCAACCATACTCCTTTCTTCGGAAACGATGACGACTATGCAGATTCGATAGCCGTGAGGGTGTATGACGACCTGTTCAAGGCCATCGAGGGACGTCCCAACATCAAGGGCTCCTGCTATCACATGAATATGCTTTCCACCACATGCCATATCTACTTCGGCAAGGTGCTCGGAGCTTCTGCGGACGGACGTCACGCCACCCTTCCCATTTCGGACGGAACATCCCCTTCGCACGGTGCGGATACTCACGGACCTACAGCAGTCGTGAAGTCACTCGGCAAGCTGGACCAGAGTCTTTCGGGCGGTACGCTGCTGAACCAGCGTCTGATTCCCCAGATCCTCAAGAAAGAAGAGGACCTCAATAAGCTCGGTCAGCTTATCCGTGCCTATTTCGGACTCGGAGGACATCATATCCAGTTCAACATTGTGGATACCGCTACTCTCCGCGATGCACAGAAGCATCCCGAACAGTATCGTGACCTGATGGTACGTGTGGCCGGCTACAGCGACTACTTCAATGATCTTTGCGCCGATTACCAGGAGGAGATCATAGCACGTACCGAGAACGCTGCATTCTGATTTCAGGGTTATGAGTGAAGCCGGATACCGCATATTTGACATCAAACGGTACTCGATAAACGACGGGCCGGGCATCCGTATCACCTTTTTCTTCAAAGGATGCCCGCTGTCCTGTATCTGGTGCCACAATCCGGAGGGAATATCCCGCAGCCAGACACGTATGTACACCGCTTCCAAGTGTATCCAGTGCGGTGCCTGCGTGCATTTCTGCCCTTCACATGCCCTCAGGATCGTCAGGGGGCACGGGGTGGTTTGCGACAGCGGTCTCTGTACCCTTTGCGGAAAATGCGCCGAGGTCTGCCCTACGAAGGCTGTGGAAATGGCAGCCAAGGCCTATACGGCCGCTCAGGTATATGCGGAGATTGCCAAGGAACGTCCGTTTTTTTCTGCTTCCGGCGGTGGCGTGACCTTCAGCGGCGGGGAGCCTCTCTATCAGGGGGAGGCATTGCCGGAGCTGTTGGATTATATCGGCCGTGCGGCGGAAAAGGACGGATACAGGCTGCATAGGACTGTCGATACGACCCTCTTTGCAAAGCCGGAACTTGTCAGGGAGGTGGCACACAGGTGCGAGCTCTTTCTGGTGGACATCAAGGTTATGGATTCTGAAAAGCACCGGAAATTCTGCGGTGTGCCCAATGAAGTCATTCTGGAAAATGTCCGGATGGTTGCTTCCGAAGGAGCCGCTGACTATCTGGTGCGGATTCCCCTTATAGACGGGGTCAACTCCGATGACGGGAATATAGAAGCTACGGCCTCTTTCCTGGCATCGCTGGACAGGTTGCCGCTTTATGTCGAGCTCCTGCCCTATCATGATATAGGTAAGAACAAGCACACCCGTATGGGTACAGTGTACAACAGAGATAATGTGCCGATGGCAGCACCCTCTGAAAAAACTATCGGAAATGCCTTAGGTATATTTAAAAAATACGGCGTGCCGGCAAAGGTGTAGCCGGACGCCGTATTTTGAAACTCACTTGCGGGCTCCTTAAGCGATTGTCATCGACTTTTGGAGCTCGCGTGCTGATTTGAGGAATTCTTCCACGTTCATCTCCTTGAAGAACAGCAGACCGTGAGTGGTTCTGAGTCTCGGGCTGGGATTCTGGTAGAAGAACGGTTTGCCGAGAACCCTCTGCACTTTTGCCAGCTGGTCAACCCAGATGATCTTGGCCAGGTCGCTGAACTTGCCGTCGAGCATGTAGCTGGGGAAGTCGGCATGTACCTGTGAGGCGTAGCAGTTGCAGAAAGCGTTGTCAAACACGCTCATTGCATTGAGGGACACAGGTACGATGTGGGTGGCTTCGGAAGGCAGGAAGCGGTACCATACGTTGCGGTAGCCCCAGATCTTGAGGTTGCTCAGATCTTCTTCCTTGCCCCACTCGCGAATGGCGTCTGCAATGGCCTGAAGTACCTTGTAGTGGGTGTCAGGACCGCTTCCTTCAGGGTCGAAGGCGATGCTGATTACGGTAGGTTTGATTGTGCGCAGCTCCTGGAGGATGGGCTCTACGTCTCTCTCGCGGTTAGGCTGTTCGGTGAATATGTCTCCGGTGTAGAAACCTAAGCGGAGGTGGTGGACATTCTCGTTCTTTATTCCGAAGAATCCCCATACCAGCTCTTCCTCGAATTCGCGGATCATGCCTTTGAGCAGACGGATATCGGCAGACATCTTCTGTCCGTCATAGCTGTGTCTGGTCTCGTCTATCACGTCGAGTATTTTCTTGCGCAGCTCCTCCTTGTTCTTCACTCCGTAGATCTCGATGAAGTCGCGGACAAGACGGTGGGACCTGCCCCTGAGGCGTTCTTCCATATTGCCGGAAGCCACATTGATGAGGGAGTGGTAGATATCCTTTTCCCTCTTGAGCTTCCATCCTTCTGTGAAGAAATCGGGGTAGTCGGTCATCTCTATCTTGCCTGCATCGAGGAAGCCCAGGGTCTCTTCGAGTGCATCGATCAGGAAGTGGTTGGTCACGGCGTTGAAGCCGGAGGTCATGACTGAGAAATGCGATTCGTTTGTCTCGTTGCGTGACACTCTGTGGATGTGCGGGAGCAGTCCGAGGAGTATGTCATCGTGGTGAGGGCCCGTGTAGTAGAACACCTGGTTGCTCCAGGTAGAGGTTCCGCGTGCAATCTTCCTTGTGAGGGAGTCGATGACGCTCTGCACTGTGTCCTCGCTCAGGTCGGGAATCATGCTGCAGTACTCGTCGGCCTTGAGGTCCTCGAGAGTGATCTTGTCACCGTATTTGTTGATGCGGTTGCAGCAGTCGATGACTGCGCGGTCTGTCTTTTCCTGCGACCAGGGGGAGTCTGCATAATAGTGGTAGACTGATTCGTGCAGCATGGATGCGGCGCCGGTTGTAAGATAGAAGCGGGCGTTGGGCAGTTTTGAAAGCACGGATGCCGGGTAGAGGTTGCAGGGGGTCTTCTCCAGGGCATCTGCCACTACGGGTGCCTTTGCCTCTCCGGCAGCGAAGATTATGGCTACGGCTTCGGGGTCGTGGGTGATGGTGTCGAGACCGATGGTGATCACGGGCTTGATTCTGGATATCTCGATACCGCCGAGATCGCCGGCTGCGGCAGCCTGGGTCTCATAATTGGTGTGGGTCAGGCGGGTGGTGGAGTGGGGGTCGCTGCCGCGGACGTTGAATGCAATATGTCCGTCAGGGCCTATACCGCCGAGGAAGAATCCTATTCCGCCGAGATCCCTTACTTTCTGGTCGTACTCAGCGCACCAGTTGTCTATCATGAAGATGGACTTCTGCTGCATCTTTTCGGCAGAGGTCTTGGCGTCACGGTACCGGAGGCTCAGATCGATGACTCCGTCAGGGAACACTTCGGTAAAATGCTTGCCGTCAACCAGAGGAATCTGGTCGCAGTTGATGAAGATGCCACGGGAGGCGTCCAGTCCGAAATCCTCTACGTAGTATTTCTGTACGTAGTTGTAGAAACTGTTGTGCTGTCTGGGGTCAATAGGATAGAACTCGTCTATCTGAACAAAGTGCAGGCCCCTGAGATCAGGCTTTTTGGACAGATCGAGTCCGCTTTCAAGCCTGAGTGAGGCGCCTTCCGGCGTGTCCCATTCTTTCAGGATTTTCTGTACCCATGCGATGAAGTATTCGGGAGTCTTGCCAGTAGGAAGGCTGATGACTCCTTCAGGATGCCCGGCGGCCCACTCGAGGAAACGGAAGGCCGTAAGTTTGCCGAGCTTTGGGAAGTTCTCTACGGTGATGTAGGGAATATTGCTTGGGAATCTGTGTTTTACAGAGCCTATGAAGGTCTGCTCTACTTTTGTGAAATTATTACACATACCAAAAACTTTTTTAAGCTACAAATATAATGATATCTCAAGAGCAATACAAATGAACTTGTCCGGTTTGTGCTGCCGCCAGACAACCGGAGATTCAGTCCGTGCTCCGGTCGAAAATGCCGTTCCCGGAATTTTTCTGATTTTTATAAGTTGCTGAACATGGCACTTTTGACATTGAAATTTTACGGTCGAAAATGTTTGTAAATTTTTTAAAAAAATACCAAAAAAGTTTGGTGTTACAGGAATTTGTAATATCTTTGCAGCCCCGTTTAATGGGAGAATTGTATTTAGTTGACTGAAAATAATAGACTTACAAAAAGTATAGACAATGTTACAACCAAAGAAAACCAAGTTCAGAAGGCAGCAGAAAGGCCGTATGAAAGGAAATGCTCACCGTGGTACTGAGCTCTCTTTCGGTTCTTTCGGTATCAAGACCCTCGAGTCGGCATGGCTCACAGGTCAGCAGATTGAGGCTGCCCGTCAGGCTGTAGTGCGTTACATGAAACGTGAAGGTAAGATTTGGATTCGCGTTTTCCCTGACAAACCTTACACAAAGAAACCGGCAGAGGTACGTATGGGTAAAGGTAAAGGTAATCCCGAGGGATTCGTAGCACCCATCACTCCCGGCCGTATGCTCATCGAAGCAGAGGGTGTGCCTTTGGAAGTCGCAAAGGAGGCTCTCCGTCTCGGAGCACAGAAGCTGCCTGTTACCACCAAGTTCGTGGTGCGCAGAGATTATGTAGAACAGTAATAAAATGGAGGAGAAGAAATGAAACCCAAGGAAATCAGAGAAATGTCGATCAAGGACCTGCGCGAGCGCATAGAGACCGAGAAGGCCAATCTTGCGCAGATGAAGCTGAACCACGCCGTCTCCCCCATTGAGGATACCTCAAAGATCAGAAAGGCAGGAAAGGACATCGCCCGTATGCTCACCATCCTGA
>ENA-OOXJ01000138-OOXJ01000138.1-human-gut-metagenome-genome-assembly--contig:-NODE-138-length-65569-cov-11.978432_pt1 | contig 65569 bp, 50 predicted proteins | sample MGYA00241587_ERZ501343 | MGnify/ENA primary metagenome ERZ501343 (study PRJEB25962, sample SAMEA2042918) | human gut metagenome | biome: human gut; feature: human-associated habitat; material: faeces... | reverse complement strand
GTTACAAAATGCTTTGAATAACTTTAATTCACATTTTTAGTATAAAGAGATAAGGAAATTTATCTGATAACAACCATAAATGAATGGTTGTTTTCTTTTGCTATTTTTTCTATAGTGTTTGTGAAAGCGCTTTCATTATTTTTTTCAGCGTTTTTCTTTAAATTCCGCTTTAAAAAAGATTGGAGTTTATGTAATATTATTTCGGTAAAAAAATACCGACTTACGAGAATGAGAGAAGAGAAACTTACAAAAAACCAATTACATCGTTTACCAGATTATCTCTGGGTTTTAAAAAATCTCGAAAGCAATGGTTTAAAGACTGTGAATTCACAGACTTTGGCGGATTGCTTAGATTTAAACAATGAATTAGTTAGAAAAGACATAGCTTCTATTAGTTCTGAAAGCGGCGTTCCAAATAAGGGACGTAAAATATCACAATTAATTTCTGATATTGAAACGATTTTAGGTTTCAACCGTGTTTCTAACGCTGTTTTAGTAGGTGTCGGTAGTTTAGGTACCGCTTTTTTGCACTATAAAGGATTTGAAGATTTTGGATTACGAATTGTTGCCGCTTTTGATAATAATCCTTTAGCCAAAGGCAAAGAAGTTAATGGAAAACCAGTTTACGATGTAAGCCAGTTAAATGAAGATGTTTTAACTGAATTAAATGCTCACATCGGTATTATAACTGTACCTGGATATGCAGCCCAAGTGGTTACAGATGCATTAGTAAAAGCAAAGATTAAAGCAATTTGGAACTTTGCTCCGACTAAAATTAATGTTCCTAGAGATATTATTGTCTCAAACATTAATCTTGCAACATCTCTTGCTGTTTTATCCTACGAACTTTATTTTAAAAATGAAAAGGAGAGGTTAAAAAATGGATAAAGTTTTAAATCCTGAAGCAGTCAAAGAAGTTGATGGCTTAGTTAAGAAAGGACTTGCTGCCTTAGACGAATTTGAAAAGCTTAACCAAGAACAAGTCGATTACATTGTTGCTAAAGTTTCAACAAAAGTTCTTGATCACCACGAATATCTTGCTCGTCTTGCTGTTGAAGAAACCAAAAGAGGTGTTTTCGAAGACAAATGTACAAAAAACTTATTTGCATGCGAATATATTACCAATGCAATGAGACATTTAAAAACTGTCGGTGTTATTAGTGATGACCCAGTTACTGGCATTACAGAAGTCGCTGATCCACTTGGTGTTATTGCTGGTGTTACTCCAGTTACAAACCCAACAAGTACAGTTATTTTCAAATCTTTAATTTCATTAAAAACTAGAAACCCAATTATTTTCGGTTTCCATCCAAATGCACAAAATTGCTGTGTTGAAACTGCAAAAATTATTGAAGATGCAGCTGTTGCAGCTGGCGCTCCAAAAAACTGCATTCAATGGATTGAACATCCATCACTTGATGCAACAACCGCATTAATGGAACATCCAGGTGTTGCATGTATTCTTGCAACCGGTGGTAACTCCATGGTTAAAGCTGCTTATAGCTGTGGAAAACCAGCTTTAGGTGTTGGTGCTGGTAACGTTCCAGCTTATGTTGAAAAAACATGTAATGTTGCTCAAGCTGCAAACGACATTTTAATGTCAAAAGCATTTGATAATGGTATGGTTTGTGCTTCTGAACAAGCTGCTATTATCGATAAAGAAATCTATAACGAATTTGTTAAAGATATTAAAAAGTATGGCGCATATCTTTGTAATAAAGAAGAAAAAGCTATGCTTGAAAAATTAATGTTCCAACCAAATAAAGATGGTGTTGTTACTGGCGTTTTCCCACAAATCGTTGGTCACCCAGCATGGGAAATTGCTGAAAGAGCTGGATTTACTGTACCAAAAGAAACTCCAATCTTAATGGTTGAATGTTCAAAAGTTGGTCCAGAAGAACCAATGTCAAGAGAAAAACTTTCACCAGTTTTAGCTTTAATTAAATCAAATTCAACAGAAGATGGCTTCAACAAAGCAGAAGCAATGGTTGAATTTAATGGTCTTGGACACTCTGCATGTATCCACACAGCTGACAAGAAACTTGTTGATGCATTCGGTGTCAGAATGAAAGCTTGTAGAATTATTTGGAACCAACCAACTTCCTTCGGTGGTATTGGTAACATTTACAACTCCTATTTACCTTCAATGACCCTCGGCTGTGGTTCATATGGTCACAACAGTGTCAGTGGTAACGTTAGTGCTATTAACTTAATTAACATCAAGAGAATTGGTAAGAGGAGAAATAATATGCAATGGTTCAAAGTTCCAAGCAAAATTTATATTGAAAGAAATAGTATTCAATATCTTAAAGATGCTAAGAACGTTAACAAAGTATTTATCGTTACTGATAAATCAATGGTTCAACTTGGCTTCTTACAAAAAGTTATTGATCAACTTAAATTAAGAAGAAACGAAGTTACAATTCAACTCTTTACAGATGTTGAACCAGATCCAGATATCACAACAGTTAAGAAAGGTTGTGAACTCATGAGCTCCTTTGAACCAGATACAATTATTGCTTTAGGTGGTGGTTCAGCAATGGATGCTGCTAAAGGTATGTGGTTATTCTATGAACACCCAGAAGTCAATTTTGATGACTTAAAGCAAAAATTCATGGATATCAGAAAGAGAGCTTTCAAATATCCTGAACTTGGTAAGAAGAGCAAACTTATCTGTATCCCAACAACTTCTGGTACAGGTAGTGAAGTTACTCCATTCGCTGTTATTTCCGATAAAGCTAATGGTAAAAAATACCCATTAACAGACTATTCATTAACTCCAACAATCGCTATTGTTGATGCTGAATTTACAACTAACCTTCCAGCTTCTGTTACAGCCGATACTGGTATGGACGTTTTAACTCACGCTCTTGAAGCTTATGTCAGTATGCTTGCCACAGATTATACAGATGCTCTTGCTATTCAAGCTGCTCAAATGGTCTTCAAATACTTACCAAGATGTGTTAAAAACGGTAAGAACGATTTAGAAGCTCGTGAAAAAATGCACAATGCTTCCACAATGGCTGGTATGGCATTTGCTAATGCTTTCTTAGGTATGAACCACTCAATGGCTCATAAGATTGGTGGTTTATTCCATGTCCCACACGGAAGAACCAATGCAGTTTTATTACCATTCGTAGTTATGTATAATGGTGAAATTCCACAAAAACTTGGAACTTGGCCAAAATATAACGTTTACGATGCTAATGAAAGATATGCTAACATCGCTAGACTCTTAGGACTTAAGTTCAACACAACTGAAGAAGGTGTTAGAGCTCTTGCTGATGCTATCTATGATTTAGGTATTGAATGTGGTGAAAAGATGAACTTTAAAGCTGAAGGCATTGATGAAAAAGAATGGATGGATAGCTTAGAAGAATTATCCTATAGAGCATTTGAAGATCAATGTACACCTTGTAACCCAAGAATTCCTTTAGTTAAAGATATGCAAGAAATCATGAAACAAGCATATACTGGTTACGTTAAAGGAAAATCAAAGATTTAAGGATTAGATAAGGTTATAATAGAAGGCGCTTAATAGGATAAAATCCTTAAGCGCCTTTTAAGACATTAACAAGGAGAATTAGAAAATATGCCAAAGTTTGATACGCGAGTTCAAGAACTAAGATATAACGTTTTAAAAAGAATCATCACGCACCTAGACCAAGGTGATTTAAAAGAATCTTTTTATGATATTCCAAAAGAAGTTATTTCTGGACCAAAACCATCAATGCGTTGCTGCATTTATAAAGAAAGAGCAATTATTCAAGAAAGAATTAAAATTGCGGCTTTTCACAACTCAAAAATGGATGAAAACGTAATCAAAGTTATTCCAATTGCTTGTGATGAATGTCCTCTTGGTGGTTATACAGTTAGTGATGCATGTAGAGGATGCATTGCTCATAGATGTTCGGAAGCATGTCCAAAGAAATGTATTTCTTTTGATGGAAACTTAAGAGCTCATATTGATAAGTCTCAATGTGTAAACTGTGGTATGTGTGCTAAGTCTTGTCCATATAGCGCTATTGAAAATAGAACTAGACCATGTGAAAGAGCTTGTAAGCAAAAAGCAATTAGCCCAAATCCAGAAACAAACGCAGCTCAAATTAATGATGCAAAATGTATTCACTGTGGTGCTTGCGTATACACTTGTCCATTTGGTGCGATTGTTGACGTAAGCTATATTAGTGAAATTATTGACATCTTAAAGAACAGTGAAAATAATACAAAATATAAGGTTTTTGCAGTAGTTGCTCCTTCAATTGGAGGAAATTTCATTGAATATAAGAATGGACAAATCATTGCTGCTTTAAAGAAACTTGGATTCTATGACGTTGCAGAAGCAGCATTAGGCGCTGATATGGTTGCGATTAGTGAAAGTAAAGAATTAATGGAAAGAGGGAAATTAACCTCTTCTTGTTGTCCAGCTTTTGCTTTATATATTAGAAAGTTTTTCCCTGAACTTGCTCAATATATTTCAACTTCACCATCCCCAATGCATGCAGTTTCTAAATACATTAAGAGTAAACATCCAGGAGCTAAAGTAATCTTTATTGGGCCATGTACAGCCAAAAAGAGCGAAATTAAGCACGAGTCAGTTAGACCATATGTTGATTCTTGTTTAACTTTTGAAGAACTTCAAGCTTTCTTTGACGCAAGAAATATTAACATAGCTGAACTCCCAGAAGATACTTATGGTGAGTATGGCGGATCTTTCTTCGGAAGAGGTTTTGCTAAATGTGGTGGCTTATCAAGCGCAGTTAATGAAGCTATTGCCGAACAAGGTGCTGAGTTTACAGTTAAGGGTCAAGCAGTTGATGGAATGGAAAATGTTAAAAAGGCATTACTTGCATTTAAAAATCCAAAGAATGATATTAATTTCCTTGAAGGTATGGCCTGTGAAGGCGGTTGTATCGGTGGACCATGTAACTTGCAACATCAAATTAGAAACAAGATGACCCTTGATAAATATTCAGCAGTTGCTAATAAAAATATTAAGGAAAACGTAGATAAGAAGGCTAACTAAAGATGAATGAATTTAGAGATTTAATGGCCAAAGATGAGAATGAAGCTAATGTATTTCTCTGTGGTGTTCCGTTTGACAAAAATGCTAGCGTAGGAAAAGGAGCAAGTTTAGCCCCTAAAGTTATTCGTGAGTTAAGTTATGATCTACCAGCTTTAGATATGGTTGGGAATAACTTAACAAAAGTAAAAATTCATGATTTAGGCGATTTTTGCGGTGATAATTTTGAAAATCTTCAAAAAGAAATTCATGATAAGCTCTTAACGAAAGATGGTTTTCATATTATTTTAGGCGGCGACCATTCAATTGCAATTGCAAGCGAAAGAGCTTTTTATGATGATTGTCTTAAAAGAGGAAAGACACCAGTCATTATTCATATGGATGCACACCCAGATATTTGTGATGTTTATGAAGGCAGTAAATATTCTCACGCTTGTCCAATATTTAGAGCATTAGAATATGGTTATAAAGACGAAAATATCACAATGGTTGGAATAAGAGGATTTGAAGATCAAGAAATCGAAACATTTAAGAAACACCCAAAGTTAGATGTTTTCAAAAGTTTTGATATTAAAAAGCTTGGTGTTGAAGCTTTACTTACTCTCTTAGTTGCAAAATATCGTGACCCACAATATGAAGTATATTTTAGTTATGATATCGATGCTAATGATCCAGCTTATGCTCCAGGTACAGGCACACCGGAAGCTTTTGGTTTAACCAATTTTGAAACAGTAGCAATTTTAACTGGTTTAATTGCCAACTTAAATGTTACTTGTTTGGATATTGTTGAAGTAGCTCCACCTTTAGATGTAAATAACATTACATCATGGCTAGCTCTTAAATCTTTATACGAAGTTTTTCATACTTTAATTGAATCAAATAAATTAAAAAGATAAATAAGTGGTTTTTGCAATGTTTTTCGATGAAAATAATGGTTGGAATAATGTCTTTGAAGAAATAACTAAGAAAGATTATTTTATTAAACTAACTAATTTTCTTGATGAAGAATATGCGAATAAAACAATTTATCCACCTAGAGAGTTAATTTTTAATGCTTTCAAACTTACTCCATTGGAAAAAGTTAAAGTAGTAATTTTAGGGCAAGATCCATATCCTAATCCAAATCAGGCTATGGGTCTTGCCTTTAGTGTTAATGAAGGTATATTATTGCCGCCAAGTTTAAAAAATATCTTTAAAGAAATTTATTTAGAATATGGTGTCGATAAAGAATTACCAAAATCTGGTGATTTAACATATTTAGCTAAACAAGGTGTTTTGCTTTTAAACCCTTATTTAAGTGTTGTTGCTCACCATCCATTAAGTCATAAGATTAAAGAATATGACCATTTTTTTAAAGATATAATGTTTGAGCTAAACTCTTTAAATAGACCTATAGTTTTCTTGTTATGGGGCAATAATGCTAAAAAATACGATAAATTATTAAATAATCCTAATCATTTAGTAATAAAGACTTCACATCCATCACCTTTAAGTGCGAATCAAGGTGGATGGTTTAATTCTAATTGTTTTAAGAACACGAATGAGTTTTTAAAGCAAAACGGGGAAAGCGAAATCCAATGGATAAAGTAGAAAAATCCTTTTTGGAATATTTCCAGATTGAAAAGATTGATGATAACACTTTTGCAATAAAAGAAGATAAGATTGGGTATAAAGCCAATTGTTTTCTTTTATTGAACAATGGAGAAGGAATGCTGATTGACGCACTCTCTGGAGTTTATCAAGGTTTTATCGACTCACTTGAACATATTTTTAATGTAAGAATAAGAAAACTTTACTTAACTCATGCTCATTATGACCATTTTGGTGGATATGATAAGAACAAAATAGAAGAAGTATATGTTTCTAAATATGAATTGAATAATCTTAAAAATTACTATTTAACAGATGAATACGTTCAAAAAGAAATGCTTTGGGATGGTACAACTATTTTTCCAAGTAATTTCGATGTTTCCAATTATAAAGTAAAAAAGATACCTAATGCTAACATTGTTCCAAAGCAAATTATTTTTGGTAAAAGAACATTAGAAGTAATTGAAACTCCTGGTCACTCTAAAGGTTCGATTTCTTTTTACGATATAACAAATAGATATTTATTTACTGGCGATTTTTTATATGAAGGCGATATTGATCTTTGTGAAGATCCAACTTCTTCGAAAACGGATTATTTAAATAGTTTAATGAAAATAATAGATTTAGATATCACAAAACTTTTATGTGGGCATAATGAACCAACTATTAACCTACAAGATTTTTCTTTAAAAGATTTTTGTCAAAAAGTTCAAAAGATAATCTCATCAAAGGCACAAAAATATCAAGTACCAGGATTCAATATTACGTTATTATTGAATAAAGATTGCTAAAATAATCTTCTTTTATAAAATAACGCTGCAAATCTAAAGTTTTTTTACTTAAAAATTAAAACTTTATCTTCTTTGAAATTTGTATATAATGTTTATGGGTGCTCAAGAATGGGCTGAGATAAGCATGATACTTGCTTGACCGATAACCTGATCTAGGTAATGCTAGCGTAGGAAATTTTTCTTTTTAAGATGATACTCTACGCTTGCGTAGAGTTTTTTATTAAGGAGGAAATATGGAAAAGTTTAAGGGGATTGTAAAAAAATATTTCAATGAAACTATTTTTACAATAGGCTTTATCGTTGTTATGTGTACAATGGCACTTCCTTTTGCTAATTTGACACTTAAAGATGAAACAACATTGGTTGTGCCTTTTATTACAGCTTTAGCTGGTGGCAGCATTGAAATTGGCAGCACAAGTTATTCTTTAACTGGAACTTCAATTTTATTAATTTTTGGCTTAATTTTTCTTATTTTAAGTGAAATTTTAATTGTTAGTGCTGCTTTGCTAAAGGATAAAAAGATTAAGTTTATTTTAAGAACTACTGGCTTGTGCTTTTTAGTCGCTAACATTTCAATTTATATGTTAGGTGGTTATTTAATTGGCGTTTTAGATCTTAGTGAAGCAGAAGTGAGTGGTGTAGTTTCGACAGAATTTGGTATTGTTGTAACGCTTTTTGATTTATTGATGGCACTTGTCTTATTCTCTTTAGTCTTTAATGCTAAGAAATATACTGTTCAAGAGATTTGTGAAACAGCAATTTTAGTTGCTTTAGCTGTTGTCTTAGATCAATTTTTAAAGATTCAAATTCAAGCCAATGGCGGATCAATTAGTTTCAGTGCATTGCCTTTATTTATAATTGCAATTAGATATGGCGCATTCAAAGGATTTATAGCTAGTGGATTCATTTTTGGATTCTTAACTTGCTTATTAGATGGTTATGGATTCCAAACATTCCCATTTGATTATTTAGTTGCACTAAGTGGGTATGGTTTAGTTGGTACTTTCTTTAATTTAGCTAAAAAGTTTTATCAAAATATCGAAGATGCTAATAAGTATAAAAAGATGCAATTTATCTATTCAGCAATCTTTATTGTTATTTCTGCAATTCCTGTTATGTTAATTAGATATGCTGGACATATGATTTCAGCCACAATTCTTTACGGATATGATCCAATTAAAGATTTCTGGGCTAACTTTATTTACCAATCTACATATGTTCCAGGTGCTGTTGGCTGCTCAATAGCAGGTATGTTAATTTTACTTGCACCTGTTATTATGATTAATAGATTATTTCCTGTTAAAAAGGCAAATTCTATAGAAGAAACAGAGGAGCAATAAAACAATGGGTAGGTGCGTAATTATATCAGGTGGCGAAATCAGAAAAAGCGATATTTGTCTCAATAGCAATGATTTTGTAATCTGCGCTGATAGCGGTTACGCATCTGCTCGCAAGTTTAATATTAAAGTCGATTTATTAGTTGGTGATTTTGACTCTTTGCAAACACTTCCTTCAAAAATAGAAATAGTGAAGTTGAACCCTATAAAAGATGATACGGATACTCTTTCTGCCATTAAGGAAGGGATTAAAAGAGGATACAAAGAATTTCTTTTATATGGCGCTCTTGGAAAAAGAATAGAGCACTCTCTTGCTAATCTTTCTTTACTTATATTCTTAAAAAACCAAGGTTTTGCGGGGAAAATTGTCCATCAAGGGCGAAATTATGTAATTCTTAAAGATGAATCAATAACATTAAAAAGGAAGAAAACTGGGTATTTATCTATATTTGCGATTTCTCCTATTTGTGAAGGAGTCTACGAAAAGAATTTAAAATACGAACTTGATAATTACACATTAACTAATGAGTTTCCTATAGGTGTAGATAACGAATATATAAATCTTTCTCCGACAATTGAAGTTAAAAATGGTACAATCTTATTGATTTATTAAACTTATGAAAATTAGAAACATTTTATTGAGAGAACTTGAAAAAACCAATAAGAACATTGGAATCATCAAAGACGATATCGAAGACTTGCCAAAAGGTAGTTTAGTTAAAACTAGAGCCAAAGGAAACGTCTATGTTTATCTAAAATATCGAGAAGATAAACAAGTAAAAAGTGTTTATATTGGCAGGGATAACGATGTTGAAACTTTAAAGATGGATTCAGATATTCGAAAAAGAAAGAAACTAGAAGCATCTTTAGAAGAGCTAGAAGAAGAAAAAGAACTGATATTGAAAATGCTTAAAGTTAAATAAATGTGGTCTTTACATGGACCATTTTTTATTAAATGGGTTGGCTCTCATTAAAATAATAAATTATTTTAATATCGGAAATATGGCGTTTATAGTACAATATGTGCAACTATGTAAAGGAGTTTATTTTATGCCATTAAAGAAGTACAACGAGGAAGAAGTCTTAAAAAAAGAAGAAGAGACGAAGAAGCTTGAAGAAGAAGCAACGAACAAACTTCAAGCAACAATTGAAGTTAATAGTAAAAAAGCCGAAGAACTTAATGCTATTCCTTTAAGAGAAGACCAAGAAACTATTAAAGCTAATATTGAAAAAGCAAGAGGCGAATATTTTACGGAAACAAAAAAGCAAAGACGAATCAACATTATTTTAACTGTTGTAATCATTGTAATTTTGATTGCTGCTTTTGTTTTAATGATTACTCTTAGTGCGACAATTAGTTACATTAATTACATCTCTATTGGTGTTATGGTTGTGGCTGTTGTTGGAATGTTTGTTGCTAATCGTTACTTTAGAGGAAAACTTTCTAAAAAAGCTGAAGATTATATCGCTAAACTTTATAGTGAAATTGACAACTACCTTTTCTCTGGAGAAGACTTTAAAGAATTAAGTTATAAACCACAAGGACAATTAAAAGATGAGATCTTTATGGATGCTAGATTTTATAAAGACCTTAAAAATACAAGAAGTAGAAATTTAGTAAGTGTTCAATATAAAGGTAAGCTTTTAGTTGCAGTCGATATTGCTGGTAATATTTTAATCAAAAATAGACTTTCACCTATGTTTTTAGGAAAATTCTATGATTATGAAAATACCTATGACAAAGAAGGCAAAAGAATAATCATGCAAATTAAAGGCGGAGAATTATCAAGACCTATTGATGATGTTGATGATTTAAAACTAGTAGAAGGCAACGAAACTTATGCCATTTATTCTAACGATGAAGAATGGCGCAAAATTTTAAAACAAGACGTAATTCGTGATATTTGTAAATTAGAAATCGATAAAACTTTAATTGATGTTATTATTTCCATTAGACCTGGAAAAACTAGCATTGGTATAGACTATGTTGATGAATTCATGAACATTCCTGTTGACCATGAATTTGACTTTAATTTAGTAAGAAAAACAGAGGCTGATTTTAAGAAAGTTTTAACAATTTTTGATGATATAAAATAACGTCCGTTTGTTTTTAAGAGGTAAAAGTTATGAACTCATTTAAAAATAAATGGATTGAGATTCAAGGTTATAAACACGATGGTAGAATGCATCGTATTTGGGACAGCGTTTATGTTGTTGATCAAACTGATGAATATATAGTAGTTGCTAGCACAAAAACAAAAGTTATCGAACATGATTTTCGCATTTGGTACACAAAAGAACCGGCAATTATGATTTTCTTTAATAATCATTGGTGGAATGTAATCGCAATGTTAAAAAAGAGTGGATTAACATATTATGTAAATCTGGCTTCTCCCTTTGTGATTGATTCGAAGCGAATTAAATACATTGATTATGACCTTGATTTAAAATTATATCCAAATAACGATATACGTTTGATTGATGTAAAAGAATACGGATATCATCGCAAGAAATATAATTATGGCGCAGACATTGATCAAATTCTTCGCTATAACATTAATCAAGTTAAACATTATATGGAAAATGGGTTATTTCCTTTTAATGACGAAAAAATTAAAAACTACTATGATACTTTTTTAAACGAAACGAAAAGAGGTGATAAAAGTGACAAGTGAAATCATAACAAATTCTAAAGAGGAAACAATTAAACTTGGAGAAACTATTTCTAACAAATTATTTCCTGGGGCTGTTATTACCTTAAATGGTGATTTAGGCGCTGGTAAAACTACAATTACCAAAGGCATTGGCAAAGGCTTAGGAATCGAAGAAGACATTAATTCCCCAACTTTTAATATTTTGAAATGCTATTTCAATAATAAGTTAAACTTATATCACATCGATGCTTACCGATTAGAAGATGTACCACCAGAAGGTAAAAATATAGGTTTAGAAGAAGTTATTGAAGGAGATGGGGTTGCTGTCATTGAATGGCCAGAATTTATTAATGAAATGATTCCTTTTCATTCAATGAATATTGAAATTCATTCATTAGGTGGAGATAAAAGAAAATTGGTAGTTTCCTCATTAAGCCCACGCTATAAAGAAATTATTGAATCTTTAGGAGGCAAAATTAATGCTTAGTTTAATTCTTGATAGTGCAAACAAAGAATTAGGTGTTGCTATAGCCAAGGATAACGAAATTATTGATGAAATCAAATATGATGCTTGGCAAAAGCAAAGCGAATTAATGATTCCTGAAATTGAAAAAATATTTAAGAGAAATAGCATCTCTCCAAAAGATATTAACGAAATCTTAGTGAGCCAAGGACCTGGAAGTTATACCGGAGTTAGAATAGCTTTAACTATCGCAAAAGTTTATGCTTATGCTCTTAATTTACCTATATATGCATTTTCTTCTTTGAATATTTTAGAAAATCCTGAAAAACCTTCTATTTGTTTAATAAATGCAAAAGGGAATAGAAGTTACTTTGCTGTTTACGACAAAGATGTGGCAATTGAAAAGGACAAAGTATTAACCAATGGCGAAGTCATTGAATATGTAAATTCACATCCAGAATATGTCATTTGTGGCGACGCTTGCTATATAGATATTGTTTCGGAAAAACATGACGTATTAAAAAACATGTTGAGATTAAAGTCTGATAAATATCTAGTTAGCAATGTTTTAAGCTTAAAAGCTGTTTACCTTAAAGATGAAAATGAATATCAGAAAAGCAAAAATTAGCGATTTAGAGGCAATCAAAGAGATTGAAGACGAATCTTTTATAAAACCTTTTACAAAAGAGGATTTGCTTTATGAAATTTCTCAAAATCCTGTATCTAATTTCTTAGTTTTAGAAAAAGATGGTCTAGTAGTCGGATTTATAGATTATTGGGTCACATTTGATTCTGCAACAATTGACCAAATTGCTGTTAAAAAAAGCGAGAGAAATCAAGGATTTGCAAAGATTTTGCTTGAAAAGAGCATAAATGATTTAAAAGAATTAGGCGAAGTTTCATTTTTCACTTTAGAAGTGAGAACATCAAATGAACCTGCTATAAACTTGTATAAAAGTTTCGGCTTTCAAAAAGTTACTATAAAAGAAAAATACTATGATGATGGCGAGGATGCCATTTATATGATTAAAGGACTGGTATAAAGTATGGAAAAAGAATTAGTTATTCTTGGTATAGAAAGCAGCTGTGATGAGACAGCTTGTGCTGTTACTAAAGGCGGCAAACTTTTAGCTAATGCCATTTCTTCACAAATTGCGGTCCATCAAAAATACGGTGGAGTCATGCCTGAAATTGCTTCTAGACTTCATTTAGAAAATGTTGCTTGTGTTATTGATGAAGCTTTAAAGACAAGCGGAATTAAACTAGAAGAAGTTGATGCTATAGCCGTAACAAGAGGTCCGGGCTTAATCGGAGCTTTACATGTTGGTATTCAGGCTGCGAAAACTCTAGCTTTAATTTATGATAAGCCATTAATTCCTGTCCACCACCTTGCTGGTCATATCTATGCTAATGAATTTATTAAACCATTGAAATTTCCTTTATTAGCGGTAGTTGTAAGTGGTGGAAATACTGAATTAGTCTATATGAAAGAACACCTTAGTTTTGAAATTATTGGTGAAACTAAAGATGACGCAATCGGAGAAAGCTATGATAAAGTGGCTAGAGTTCTAGGGCTTCCATATCCAGGCGGAGTTGCAATTGATAAATTAGCTAAAACCGGGAAACATTCATATAAGTTACCTACACCAATGCATGATGGCAGTTTAAATTTTTCCTATAGTGGTTTAAAAACCGCTGTAATTAATCTAAAACATAAACTTGATCAAGCCGGAGAGAAAGTTGTTGTTGAAGACATGGCTAAATCTTTCCAAGATGTAGCGATAGAGATGGTTCTAGACCGAGTTAAAAGAGCGACTGAGCAATATCCTGTAAAAGAAGTAGTCTTAGCAGGTGGAGTTAGTGCTAATAGCTATCTTAGAGAGGAAATAGTGAAACTTTTTGAAGGTAGCGATATTGAAGTTAATATTCCGCCAATCTGGTGCACAACCGATAACGCTGCTATGATTTGCAAAGTTGGCGAATATTTATATAAAGAAAAAATATTTGCTCCTCTTGATGTTTCAGTAGATCCAAGTTGGAAAATAGAAGATTTTCAAAAGTTTTAATTAAGTTATAATTTTAAAGAAGGGAAGGCCTTTATATGAGTCAAGAAAGAGAATTAACCGCAAGAAAATTATTTTTTACTTACTATGATCAAAAGTTAGTTGAAGACACTTCAGTAACTTTAGAAGGGTGGGTTAAATCTCATCGAAATAATGGTTCTGTTGGTTTTATTGAATTTAACGATGGTAGCTATTTTAAAAGCATCCAATTAGTCTACGATAAAGATAACAAAGATTTTGAATCAATTTCAAAAGTCAAATATGGTTCTGCTATTCAAATTACAGGGAAAGTTAAGTTAACTCCTACAATGAAACAACCATTCGAAATCCATGTAGATAGTGTAAAAGTACTTGGTGATTGCGCAGAAGATTATCCACTACAAAAGAAGAAACATAGTTTTGAATTTTTAAGAGAAATTGCTTATTTAAGACCAAGAGCAAATACTTTTAATGCTGTTTATAGAGTCAGAAACACTTTAGCTTATGCTATTCATAAATTCTTCCAAGAAAGAGGATTCATGTATGTTCATACACCTATTATTACAGCTAATGATGCTGAAGGTGCAGGACAAGTGTTCCATGTTGTCAGTGATTTCAAAAACCCAAATGAGTTTTTTAATTCATCTGCGTGCTTAACTGTTAGTGGTCAACTCCATGTTGAAAGTTTTGCTTTAGCCTTTAGAGATGTCTATACATTTGGCCCAACTTTTAGAGCAGAAAAAAGTAATACAAATCGTCATGCTAGTGAATTTTGGATGATCGAACCTGAAATTGCTTTTGCGGATCTTGAAGACGATATGAATTTAATTGAAAGCTTTATTAAATACATCATTCAATACGTCTTGGATAACTGTAAAGATGAGATGGAATTTTTCAACAACTTTATTGATAAAGGTGTTTTAGACAAATTACATACCGTTATTAATGCACCATTTGTCAGAATGGAGTACACAAAAGCCATTGAATTACTCAAAAAGGCTGTAGAAAGTGGACATAAATTTGAAAATAACGATATCTATTGGGGTATGGATTTAAACAGTGAACACGAAAGATATGTCACTGAACAAATTGTCAAAGGTCCTGTTTTCTTAATTAACTATCCAAAAGAAATTAAAGCCTTTTATATGAAGTTAAACCCTGATAATAAGACAGTTGCAGCTTGTGATTTACTCGTGCCAAAAGAAGGCGAAATCGTTGGTGGTTCTCAAAGAGAAGAAGATTTCACTAAACTTGAGGCAAAAATGAAAGAAATGGGTAATGAAGAAGGACTTAAATGGTATCTTAATTTAAGAAAATACGGTGGTTGCATCCACAGTGGATTTGGTCTTGGATTTGATCGTTTATTAATGTATATCACAGGAATGCAAAATATTCGTGACGTTCAACCTTTCCCACGTTATCCAGGTAGTTTAAAATATTAGTATGCAAGAAGAAAAAAACAGCAACATATATTTAACACCAGAAGATCGTAAACCTCATGAAGAAGAAGTTGTCTTAACTAATGAGGTAGGGGAAAATGACGAGCAAACTCAAAGAAGAGTTCTTATCACTCCTAAAAAAGAACTTACTAAGGAAGATATCGAATTAAAGAAGAAGAAAAAGAATGCGATTATTTTTTCAATTGTCGCAATTATCGATCTAGCTTTATTCGCATATATAATCTATTTAGTAATATCTATTTTTGCAAATTTAGCCTAAGTAAATTTATGACTGCTAAACAATTATCTTAGATTGTGAGGCAGTTTTTTTCTTTTGTCTTGTAAATACTCTTAACTTAGATCAATATTTTGTCATTTAATTCATTAAATCAATTGTTTAGATATTAAATAGAAGTATTCATGTATTTAATAACAAATTATCAAACAATAACTTTCAACCCAAGGTTTGACTAAGCGAAAGGAGCATCAATATCTTAAAAAGATATCTGCATTCTTTCCAGCCACTCTTTAAATTCAAAATATTTCCCGGCGCAATATCATTTAAAGTAGTCAAATCATTTTAAAAAATCTAGAAACCCAAGAAAGTATTGCTTTAACTCAATTAATACCACTAAAACTATTTTTACCTAAACTTATGTTGTCAAAGAACGCGAAAGGAATTCATTTAAATCGCCTTTCATTAATATAAAGGAGTTTATTTTAAAAAAATTAAAAATATTTTTAAAAGATAATAAAAAATTTTTAGAAGGAACATCTCTTGGTTATATTTTTATATTGGTAATTCTTCTTTGAAGGTTTAAAATCGAGAATTTTAAGAAATATTTAATAAGAAATCCTCAAAGAAAAAATCCTTAATCTGCTATCGTCTTTAACTATAATTAACAAGTCAAAAATGATATACTTTTTAGGCTATGGATTATCAAAACGAATTAAACAAAAACCAATTTGAAGCTGTGAGTAGTGCAGATCAATATCTTAGAATTATTGCTGGGGCTGGAAGCGGAAAAACCCGTGTTTTAACCTACAGAATTGCTTATTTAATTGATGTATTTAAAGTTAGACCATATGAAATAGTTGCAATTACTTTTACAAATAAAGTTGCTAGAGAAATGCAAGAAAGAACCAGTGCATTGCTTCCTGATTTTAATCTTGCCGGATTAACAATTTCAACATTTCACTCTTTTTGTGCTCGTTTTTTAAGAGTTGAAGCAGAACATTTAGGAATACCAAGAAATTATACAATATATGATGACGATGACACTTTGCGTCTTATTAAGATGATTGGTGTTGATAAAGGCTATAAGAAAACTGATGAAATTATTGCTCAAGCTGTAAATTATATTGGTGGCAAGAAGATGAGAGGATTATTACCAAGCGAAGTTAAACTTAATAATTATGGTAATCCTCGTGAAAAAATTTTATTAGAATTCTTTAAAGAATATGAATATAGAAAAAACGAGGCTGGCGCTTTAGATTTTGATGATTTATTGATTTATACAATCAAAATTTTAAGAGAATTCCCAGAAGTTAGAGCTCGTTATAATCAAAAGATTAAACATATCTTAGTTGATGAATTTCAAGATACTAACGATGTTCAATTTGAATTGCTTAAGCTTCTAACAAATAGAGAAACTTGTGTCTATGTTGTTGGTGATCCTGATCAAACCATTTATACTTGGAGAGGAGCAAATCAAAGAATTATCCTTGAGATTGACAAGGTTTTTTCTCCAATGAAGACGATTATTTTAAATGAAAACTATCGTTCAACTACTAAAATTCTGGAAGCCAGTAATAAGTTAATTGCTTTTAATAAAGAAAGAGTTAAGAAAGATTTATTTACTAATAATGCCACAGGAGATGACATTACTTTAAAGGCTTTAGATAGCTCAATTGCTGAAGCTAATTTTGTTGCAAATACAATCTTAGAACTTAAAGAAAAAGATAGTAATTTTAAATTTAAAGATGTGGCTATTTTATATCGTTCTTCGTATTTATCATTAAAAATTGAAAATGCCTTTACCACTAGAGGTATTCCATATCGAGTTTATGGTGGATTAAAGTTTTATGCTCGTAAAGAAATTAAGGATGCTTTAGCTTATTTCCATATTATTTTTAATGATAAAGATGATATTTCTTTTTTAAGAATTATTAACTTTCCAAGACGTGGATTTGGCGATAAAAGTGTCGATAAATTAAGAGCAGAAGCTTCGGCTTTAAACCTTGGCTTACTTGAATATTTTAGAGTTATTGATCGTTATCACAGTGAAATAAAACCATCTCTTGTTAAATCTGTACAGGAACTTATTGCTAAAATGGATTCGACAAAGAGTAAATTAAATTTAAATCTTGAAGCTTATAGCGAAGTCTTAGATCAATTTTTAAAAAACATAGGTTTTTATAAGGCTTTAGAAGATAGTGAAGAAGATGATGATAAATTAGAAAACGTTCACGCTTTAATCGACGATATTCGTAATTATTTACGTGAACATCCAGAAAGTAACTTTGAAGAATACTTACAAAATATTGCCTTAATGACTTCTCAAGATGAAATTAAAGGTGATGATAATGTCTCTTTAATGACTGTTCATACCGCTAAAGGTTTAGAGTTTAATTATGTTTTTGTAATTGGTTTAAACGATGGTGTTTTCCCAAATCAAAGAGCAATTAATGAAAGAGATAAAGAAGGTCTTGAAGAAGAAAGGCGACTTGCTTATGTTGCCTTTACTAGAGCAAAAAAGAAACTATATGTAACCTTAAATAGAGATTACTCTTATGTTACTTCTTCAACAAATACTCCATCTCGATTTATTAAAGAAGCTGGACTTAAAATACCTACCTTTTCTTATATGGGAGTTGATGTTGGTTCGCTCAGTGATAATAGAAGTGGAAACTTATATTTCATTGACCCTAAAAAAACTACGGAAGGAAATGGAATTTTCACTAAGGCAACTAAGCCAATAAGTGGTTTTACCGAAATTAATATTGGGAACGGAATTAATTGGAAAGTAGGGGATAAAGTTAATCACAAAGTCTTTGGAAATGGTTATGTTTCTAAAGTTGAAAACGATATTATTGATGTTGTTTTTGATGATTTTGGATTAAAACGTTTATTAGGAAGCCATAAAGCTTTATCAAAAATTGAGGATTAATTATGGATTTTTTGACAGCAAAGAAAAAACACGACGAACTTGTTAAGTTAATTGAACGTTATGCTCGTGAATATTATGTTTTAGATAATCCTAGTGTTGACGATGCAGTTTATGATCAAAAAATGGAAGAGTTAGAGGCTATAGAAAAAGAGTGGCCTGAATTAATTACCAGAAATTCTCCAACTCAAAGAATTATTGGAACTGTTTTAAAAGGCTTTAATAAAATTAATCACCAAGTTCAAATGCTTTCTTTAAGCGATGTTTTTAATGAAGAAGAACTCGTTGATTGGGTAAATAAAGTCAATAATGAGATTGGTAAAGAAGTTGAATTTGTTGCTGAAATGAAAATTGATGGCTTAGCAATGTCACTTGTTTATCAAGATGGCGAACTTCAATATGCAGCGACAAGAGGAGATGGAACAACTGGAGAAGATGTTACAACAAATGTATTAACAATTCCTGATATTCCTACTCGTATTCCATTAATGGGAAGAGTTGAAGTACGTGGTGAGATTTATATGCCTAAAGAAAGTTTGAATAAATTAAACGAAGAAAGGGCTAAGAATAATGAACCACTATTTGCAAATGCTAGAAACGCAGCCGCAGGTTCTATTAGAAATTTAGATAGTCGAATTGCTAAAAGTCGTAAACTTGATGGATGGTGGTATTATTTTACAAATGCAAAAGATTTTGACATTAATACTCATTACGATTCAATTTTAAAACTTAAGGAACTTGGCTTTGTAACAAATCCTGAAGCTAGAAAAGTAAAAGGTTTAAAAGAAATCCTAGATTATGTTCATGAATACACTTTAAAAAGAGATTCATTGCCTTACGATATTGATGGAATTGTATTAAAAGTTAATGACTTTGATTTATATGATACATTAGGATATACTGCAAAAACTCCTAAATGGGCTGTTGCTTATAAATTTCCACCAAAAGAAGTTAGAACAAAATTATTAGATATTATTTATACTGTTGGTCGAACTGGAAAAATCACTCCTAATGCGGTTTTAGAACCAGTTAGAGTCGCCGGATCTTTAGTTCAAAGAGCGACTTTACATAATGAAGATTTCATTAATGAAAAAGGTTTAATGGTTGGTGATACTGTTATTTTAAGAAAAGCTGGCGATATTATTCCTGAAGTTGTAAAGGTTATAAAAGAGGAAAGAACTGGAGAAGAAAAACCATTTAAAATGATTGAAAAGTGTCCAGTTTGCGGCTCAATTTTAGAAAAAGTTGATGCAATGCATTTCTGTATGAATAAAAACTGTCCTTCAAGAAACATCGAATCTTTAATCCATTTTGCCAGTAAAGATGCCATGGATATTGAAACAATGGGCGAAAAAGTAACTCAAGAATTTTTTGATTTAGGAATCATAAGAACAATCCCTGACATCTATGAAATTTATAAACATAAAGAAAAGATTATAGAGATGGATGGATGGAGTAATAAGTCAGTAGACAAACTTCTTGATGCTATTGAAAAGAGTAAACAAAATAGTTTAGAAAGATTATTATTTGGCTTAGGCATTAAAGAAGTAGGAAGCAAAATGGCTAAAACTTTAGCTCGTCGATTTAATACTTTAGATAACTTAATGCACACCTCAAAAGAAGACTTATTAAAGATTAATGATATTGGTGAAGTTGTTGCTAACTCCATTTATGAATATTTTAAAGATGAAGAGAATCTAGCTATTATCAATAAATTAAAAGAAGACAATGTTAATACAATTTATCTAGGAAGTAATAAGTTTGACGAATCAAATGTTTTCTTTGATAAAAAAGTTGTCTTAACTGGATCTTTAGTTGAATTTACTCGTAGTGAAGCGAGTAAAATATTAGAGGATTTAGGAGCACATGTTGTAAGCAGTGTTTCTAAAGCGACTGATTTTGTCTTATGTGGTTCTGATCCGGGTTCAAAGTTTGATAAAGCTCAAAAACTTGGTATTAGAATTATTAGCGAAGAAGAATTTAAAGCAATGATAGGAGGAAAAGATAGTGAAAGAAGTGAATAAAGAAGTCTTAAAAGATGCGGCAAACCGTCTTTTATTTGACATGAAAGATGAAGAATATGAAACACTTTTAAATGAATTTGGTGCTATTCAACACCAATTAGAATTAATTGGTAACATTAAGGGTGTTGATGAAGTTAGCCCAATGACTTTTCCATTTGATGTAACAATTACTTATTTAAGAGAAGATGAACCAATTGCTCCTTTAGCTCAAGAAGATGTTTTAAAAAATGCACATGATGTTAAAGATGGTCAAATTAAACTTCCAAAGGTGGTAGGCTAAGATGAATTATTTAGATTTAACAATAGAAGAAATCCATAAAGCTTTATTAGATGGTAAGACTAATCCTCTTGAACTTACTAAAGAAGCTATTAAAAGAGCGAAAGAAAATAAAGATAACGCATTTGAAATGCTTATTGAAGAAGATGCTCTTAAAAAAGCAGAAGAACTTTCAAAACTTCCGGTCCCTAAAGACAATTATTTCTTTGGCATTCCTTATGTTGCTAAAGATAACTATTCAACTAAAGGTTATGAAACAACTGCAAGTAGTAATATTTTAAATGGATATGTTCCTTTATTTGACGCTACTGTTATTAAACTTTTAAATGATGCTGGTGCTATTTTAATTGGTAAATCAACTCTTGATGAACTTGCAATGGGTGGAACTGGTACTAGCGGTCATAAAGGAGTTACTTACAACCCTTGGGACAAATCACACACTAGAATTGTTGGTGGATCAAGTGCTGGAAGTGCTGTTGCGGTAAGTGATGCAATTGTTCCTTTTGCTCTTGGAAGTGATACCGGAGACTCTGTCAGAAAACCTGCCGCTCTTGCTGGACTTGTTGGCTTTAAACCAACATGGGGTCTTATTTCCCGTTTTGGTTTATTCCCATTTGCACCAAGTTTAGACCATGTTGCTTATTTTACTCGTTCTGTTTTTGATAGTGCTCTTGCAATGGAACTTCTTTCAAAACATGATGAAAACGATTCAACAAATTCATATAAAGAAAGACCAAATTACTTAGATTTAAATTCTTCTATTGATGGAAAAAAGATTGCTGTTATTAATGGCATCTATAAAGGAATAACTGACAAGTATGTTCTTGAAGCTTTTGATAAAAACGTAGAGTTTTTGAGAAAAAACGGCGCAAAAGTCGACTTTATTGATGTTGATATTAATTTACTTAGAGCAATTTATCCAAGTTATATTGTTATTTCTTGTGCTGAAGCAACAAGTAATGATGCTAACTTAGATGGTATTAAATTTGGTCCAAATTATGGCGGAAAAACTTATAGTGAAGTTATGTTTAATGCTCGTACCAAAGGTTTTTCAGCTTTAATTAAAAGAAGATTTGTTATTGGAAGTTATGCCTTAATGAGAGAAAACCAAGAAGAAGTTTTCTTAAGAGCTCAAAGAGCAAGACATTTAATTGTTAATACTTTCAATAAAATATTTGAAGAATATGATGCTGTTTATTGTCCAGCCGCTCCAAGTATTGCTCCATTAATTAATAAATCTAGTGAAGATATTAATGAAGATTTCATGATTGCTGATAACTGGTTAGCAATTGGCAATTTTGGCGGATATCCATCAATTACTTTACCAATTGGTTTTGAAAATGATATGCCACTTGGTGCTAATTTAATGTGTAAACCATTTGATGAAGTTAATTTATTTAATATTTCTTTAAAAATTGAAGAAGGAACTGGTTTAAAGAATTTAACTTATCCTTCTTATGCAAGTAAAAAGGAGGGCAAGTAATTATGAATTTTGAAACAATAGTTGGTATTGAAATTCACGTCGAGATGAAAACAAAATCAAAAATGTTTTCACTTGCTCCTATTAGCTTTGGATTAAAACCAAATACTGAAGTTGTTGCTTTTGATATGGCTTTTCCAGGTACAATGCCTCGAGTAAATAAAGAAGCGGTTAAAAACGCAATTAGAGTTTCTAACGCTTTACATATGTCAATCGATCAAGAAATTTGGTTTGACCGTAAAAATTATTTTTATAGTGATTTGCCTAAAGGTTTCCAAATTACTCAACAAGCTCGACCAATTGGTAGTGAAGGTTATTTAGTAATCAATGTAAATGGAAAAGACAAAAAGATAGGTATAGAAAGACTTCACATGGAAGAAGATACCTGTATGCAACACCATTTTAGCGACTATACCTTACTTGATTATAACCGTGCTGGCATTCCTCTTATTGAAATTGTTTCTAAACCAGAAATAAGAAGCGGGGAAGAAGCTAGAAAATATGTCGAAAAAATCAGAGAAATTGTTACTTTCTCTAATGTTAGCGATGGAAAAATGGAAGAAGGTTCATTAAGATGTGATGTTAACGTCTCAATTAGACCTTATGGAAGTGATAAATTTGGAACAAAAGTCGAAATTAAAAACCTTAACTCAATTGCTAATGTAGAAAAGGCTATTGATTTTGAGGCAAAAAGACAAAGCGAACTCTTACTTTTAGGTCAAGAAGTTGAACAAGAAACAAGAAGATATGATGAGGCTAAAAAAGAAACAGTTTTAATGAGAAAGAAAACTGATGCAGCTGATTATAAATACTTTACTGAACCAAATATTCCTCCTATTAAGTTAAGCGATGAATTTGTAAAAGATGCTATTGATACTTGTCCTGAGCTTTATGATCAAAAGCTTGAGAGATTTTTAAGTAACTATGGCTTAAATGAAGTTGATGCCAAGATTATTTTAACTAGTGTTGATATGGCTAATTATTATGATGAAGCCGCTAAATTTACTAAACTTTATCAACCACTTGCTAATTTTATGATTAGTGATGTTAATGGTTATTTAAATAAGAACGCTCTTTCAATCTTAGATTTTAAAGTTGAACCTAAATTTATTAGTGAACTTGTTGAACTTTTACAATCTAAAAAGATTAACTCTTCACAAGGTAAACAAATTTTTGAAAAACTTGTTAAAGAAAATAAATCACCATTAATTATTCAAAAAGAAGTTGGTGCAGTCTTGATAAATGATGAAGATGAGATTCATAAGCTTGTTTTAGAAGTTATTGAAGCAAACCCAACTTTAAGAGATGACTTTAAAGCTGGAAAGACTAGAGCACAAGGCTTTGTCATGGGTCAAATCATGAAAAAGACTGGTGGAAAAGTTAATCCAGGAATTGCTAATAAAATTATCTTAGAAGAGCTCAAAAAATAAATAATTTAAGTGTATAATGTCTTTGTGAGTTTACAAGATATTATTGGTCAAGAAGAAATAATCTTTGTAGGTCCAAGCGAACTCAAAGATTATTTTTTTGAGTCTAAAAAAGAAAATCCTTTTCTTAATTTTAAGTATTTTACTTTAGATAATTTAATTAAAAATTTAGTTGGTAATTATCTTGATAAAGAAGTTATAAAATTAGGCTTAAAGACCTTTAGTGAATATACTTATTCTTTAGTTAAAGAGGTGAGTAAATTTTGTTTCTATTCTTTAGATATTAATAAGTCTAAAGATCAAAAAATAATTGATTTTTGCAAGGAAATTGAAGAGAAAGGGTTAAAAAAACTCAACAAAGATTTTCTGAATTTAATCAAAAATAGAAAGATTTGTTTTATAAACTATAAAGAATCAAGTTATGTAAATAACTTTATTAAGCATTACAATATAACTAATTTTAAACATTTAGAAATAAGTGATGTTATAGAAGAAAAATTAGATTTAAAATATCATGAATTCTTCAATATTGGTGATGAACTTAAATACGCCTTAAACAAAGCTTTTGATACGATAAATTGGAACGATGAAGCTTTAAAAGCAAAAGAATTAAAAAATCTTTCTTTTATATTTGATATTGATCGCTATGATTATTACTTAAAACTTTTCTTAACGAATTTAAATATTCCATTTAACATTAAAAAAACTAAGACTTATCAAGACTCTCAAATTTTTAAAGATTTATATCAAAAGATTGATGATTCTTTTAGGATATTGTCTTATTTAGAAGAAAATAAAGATAAATATAATAATGAAGAATATCAATTTATTTTTGACTTACTTTCTTTTTATGAAATTGATAATTTAACTAACAAGAAAATTAATTTTAAAGAAATACTATCTTCGCAAATTTTAAATGACGAAGTTTATAAAAACGCAGTTGAGTTTAAAAAAAGTATTTTCTTTAGTAAAACTAAGAATATTTATTTACTAGGTTTAGATAACACTTTTTTACCAAAGACTATTAAAGATAGCGGTTTATTTTCTTACGATTATCTTCACGAAAATGGTTTTGATTCACTTGATGAAACAAACATCATGAAAAACAAATTAGAAACTGCCTTTTTAAAACAGAAGAATATTGTTTTTGTTTCTTATCACTTTAAAGATAATAGTGGTAAATACTCCTCTAGCTATTATTTAGATGCTTTAAACTTTAAAAAAGTTAATAATGAAAATCTTGAAAAAGAATATATTGAAGACGTATCAAAACTATATTATCGAAATTCACTTGATGCTTTTGCAAGAAGCGGAATTGCAAGTGACGAGTTAGAAGAATATAAAAAATCCTTTAATGGAAAACTTCTTGAAACTTTTTCTCCAGAGTTTAAAAGAATGGAATCTTACTTACTTGATAAAAACATTAAATATTCTTATTCAAACTTAAAAACATTATATGAATGTCCATTTGCTTACTATGTTAGTAATATTTTAAATGGTGAAATAAACGAGAAAAACATCTATCAAAAATATGGAACAATCACTCATGCTATTTTAGAAGATGTTTATAACGCAAATTTTGATTTTAATAAATCTTATCAAAAAGCATTAGATAGATATGAAAAATATTATGGTCAAATTAACGAAAAAGAGAAAAAGTTATTTGAACGTTTTGTTTTTGAATTAAAGCAAGCAATTAATACAATAATTTTACCTCATAAAAACGATATGTCTTTTTTTAGGAATTATTCAGAAAAAAGTCTTTCTATAAATAAAGTAGTAAAAGCACTTTCTTTTAGTGAAGGTGATTTTCCAAAAATCTCTGAAAGTAGCTTAGATGTAATTTTTAAAGGTAAAATTGATAGCATTTTAGAAACGAGTGATGGTCATTTGTTTATCGTTGATTATAAGACTGGGCAAGATACTTTCAAAAAGAATGATATCGAGAAACATCAATTAAATTTACAATTACCTACTTATATTTATTTGATTCAAGAAAGTAATGACCAAAGCTTAAAAGATAAACCAATTGATGGCGTATTTTTAGAAAAGATTATTGGCAGTAATGGAAGATTTTATAACTATCTTGATCCAGAAGAAGATGATTTAACCTGTTTAAAATATGATGGCGCATTCTTCAATGATTATGATAGTATGCTTAAATTTGATCATACTCTTAATGAACCAGGAGCAAAAAGTAAATATGTCTATGGACTTATGCTTACTAAAAAAATGGCAATAAGTAGATTAGGGGCTGGTCAATACCATGCTTTATCTCGTCAGGAATTAGATAATTTTGCTTTAATAGTTGATAAAAATTTTAATGAATGTGTTGAAAAAATTGCTTTTGGCAGTTTCCATATTCAACCATATAAAAAGGGTAAAGAATATGTTGCCTGTACTTTTTGTAATCATTCAGATATATGTTTTAAACGAAATAAAATTGCGGAGGAAGAGTAATGGCTGGAAATGGAACTCTTTTTACTGAAGAACAACTTTCCGCAATTAATAGCGTTGGTAATATTATTGTTAGCGCTGGAGCCGGAAGTGGAAAAACAACAGTTTTAACCGAAAGAGTTAGACGCAATATTTTAGGTCAAACAAAAGTTGGGAAAGTTAACCTAGACGAGCTTTTAATTTTGACTTTTACAAACGATGCGGCAACTAGCATGAAAAATAAAATTAAAACCGCTTTAGGAAAAGATCCTGGTTTAGCTGGTCTTGTTCCTTTTGTAGATAGTGCTCATATTGAAACTTTTGATGCTTATGCTCAGTTTATAGTAAAGAAATATGGTCATCTAATTGGTGTTAATAAAAACATAAAAGTTTTAGATGAAGATATTCTTTACGTTAAAATTGCTAATACAATTTCTGACTATTTAGATAAACAATACTTAAAAAATAATTCAATTTTTGAAGAGATTATTTTTAAATACTGCATTAAAAATGATAATAAGCTATTTGGTTTTTTACTTGATGTATATAATCAAATACTTGCTAAAAAAGATTATCCGATTGATTTTTTAAATGAGTATAAAAAGAAAGTTTTAACTCTTGAGTATTTTGATGATTTAATTAAAAAAGCAAATGATGTAGTAACTTCTTCAATTAAAGATTACAAGGAAGCAATTAAACATATCTGCTTTAATAAAATTTCAGAGTATATAACTGAAAAAACAGCCGCTATTTTTAATTGTGAGACAATTTATGATTTAAAAGCTATTAAGGAAGGAATACCTGATGTTGATAGTTTCAATAAAAAATTAAAAGATTTGTTAAAAGAAGCTGATGAAGATATTAATCTTGAATTAGAAAAACATCAAGTTGAAAGAATCATAAAAAACTATAAAAGAATATATTCTCTCTATCTTTTAAATATTTCTTTTTATGAAGAAGATACTAAATATCAAATTACTTATTTAACTTATTTAATTGATAATGTTTTAATGCCAGCTTTAGAAGAAGTTGATCGTTTTAAACATGACTCTGGTTATTATACTTTTGGCGATATTGCTAAGCTTGCTATTAAAATTTTAGAAGAAGAGAAAGAAGTACGAGAAGAATTAAAATATAAATATAAACTTATCATGATTGATGAAACTCAAGATACATCAGAATCTCAAGAAAGATTTATTAATTTAATAGCTAATAATAATGTATTTTCGGTTGGAGATATTAAACAATCAATTTATCGATTTAGAAATGCTCGTCCAGAATTATTTAAAGCGAAATACGATGCTTATTCTAAACATGAAAACGGCGAAGCAATCAACATGAACAAAAACTTCCGTAGTAGAAAAGAAGCTTTAAACACTATAAATGATATTTTCTCGATTTTAATGACTGATGATTTTGGTGGAGCAAATTATGCTAAAGATCATATGATAATTCCTTCTAACACTGAATATGATGAAGAAGGTAAAGGAAAAAGCGATCTTAAGCATGGTATTTTCCAAATTCCATATAGTGCAATTTATTTTGACGAAGAAGGCGAACTATCTGATAACAAAGAAAGCATGATTAAAGGAGAAGCTAGTACAATTTGTGATAACATCATTTCTAGAATTGAAAATGGATATTTAGTCTATGATTCAAACTTAAAGAAATTAAGACCATGTACATATAAAGATTTCACTATTCTTACTTATAAAGGCGTTAACTTTAAACACTTTGAAGAAGTATTTAAAGAAAAAAATATACCTCTTAATTCAATATATTCAGATGATTTAAAAGCTGATAACTCAATTGTTATATTAATTAATATCTTTACTTTGATTAGCTTATTAAATAAAGATGAATTAAATGAAGAAGATGAAAGCAAGGTACGTCATTTATTTATTTCTTTATTAAGGTCTTTTGTTTTTGACTACTCAGATGAAGAATTATATAGACTATTTAAAAATAAAGATGATTCATATAAGCAAGATGAAAACTTTAAAAAACTTGAGAATTTAGCAAAAAACTATGCAAAATCATCGTTAAATATTCTTTTTGACCAAGTTTTTAAAGAGTTTAATTATGTTGAAGCATTCTCTAAAATCGGCGATGCAATTAATACTATTGATAAAAACAACATCTTCTATAACAAAACCAAGACTATGGATGAACTTGGATATTCTATAGATGATTTTGTTTTATATTTAAAATCGATCAGTAAGTTTGACATAAAAATGGAACAAGTGATTTACACTGAATCTAAAAATGCTGTAACAATTACGACTATTCATAAATCGAAAGGCTTAGAATATCCAGTTGTTTATTTACCTAATCTTTTTGATTTTTCTGAACCTAAATTTAAAAATAATGGTGATTATTATGTTTTAAATGGTGAACTTTTCTTTTTACCATTCTTTTCTGATGCTCATAAGAAAACAAATCTAGTTGGTTTACTATTAGAAAGTGATAAATCTACTTTAAAGGAAGATAAAGAAGAAAGACTTAGATTATTTTATGTTGCCTTAACTAGAGCTAAGGAAGAAGTAATTTTAATTGTAAGTGGAGAAAAGTTTACTGAAAAAGAAAAAGTCCATGCTAGATATGAAAAGCGAGTAAGAAATAAGTTTTCTAAAAACAAAGTAGAAGTAAGCGATGAAGAAATTTATAACTTTGCTAGTAAAGAACTCAATGAGTATATAGATGAAAGAGATGGAAAAAACTTCAATGATTTCTTATTTAAAGCTTTCATTGAATATCCTTTAGATCCTTATATTGATAAAACAATTGAATGTCTTGATGAAATAATTACCCAAATTAGAGATTTAAGCGACTCGAAGTTATCAAAATCTGAAATAAAGAAAGAATTTTTTAGATACTATTACTTAAATAAGCATTCTTTAAACGGCTTAAATTATGATGAAATAATTAAAAAGTTAAGTGAAGATTCTTCTAAAACAAAGGGAGAAGGAAAGAAAGAAATTATTTTTGATGGCGCTATTCGAGTCTTTGACGAAATTATAAGAAAGATATATGTAAATAAATACTCTGAAGATATTAATGATTTAGTTTTTGAGTTTTATGCTTACAAAAATATCGCACTTAAAAATATAAATACCAGCACAATCAATCAGTTAATAGAATCTTTAAATAATAAAGATATTTCTTTATTAACGAATTTATTAGAAAAATATTTTGTTCCTAACTATAGAGAAATTAAAGATTTTGAGAAAGTTAAGCAAAGTGGTAATAAAGAATTTGTTGAAGTAGAAGCCCAAAAGTTGCTTTTAACTAAAACTAAAAAAGCTAGTAAAGATATTGATGATGAAAGTGATGAATCATCACTTAATTTTGGTACTCATATTCACTCTTTATTAGAAACGCTTTCATTTGCAAATCCAAATTTTGACTTTATTGAAAACGATAAAGAGAAGGACTTGATTAAAGGAGCATTGTCTTTGCTTAGTCAGTTTGATTTAGATAAAGCTAAGATATATAAAGAGTATCAATTTATTGATGAAATTAACGAAACAAGAGGCGTAATAGATTTACTTTTAATCTATGAAGATAAAGCAATAGTGGTTGACTACAAATTAAAGAATATCACTGATGTAGCCTATATTGATCAACTTACTGTATATAGAAATTATGTTATTCAAACATTTAATCTTGATACAAGTTGCTACTTACTTTCTGTTATTGATAAAACGATATCTAAGGTCCTGTAATCTATTTTTTATTAAGGTTTTACAGGCTTTTTAACAAACAAAGGATATTATTAGCCTAACTAAAAGGAACAAGTCAATCAATAAAACAAGCAGCTGAACGTTGCTTGTTTTGAAAACTTTTTATCTTTTATCTTTTTCAGCTCGTCTTTTATCATTAATGTCTTTCATTACTTTTTCATCAATCACTTTAATGTTATGTTCTTTGGCATGGTTAACACAGCCATTAAGGACAGTTTTTAAGAAGACTCTAGGAACTTTAACAACCATCTTACAAGCTTCTTCAGTAAATTTAATATCTGGATCAATTCTATTAGCGGCATATTTAACCGATTCTAAGTTATTTGTTTGAACGTTAGGGATAGGACATTTGATTGGTTTTCTAAATTTCGTATACCAGAAATAAGTTGAATCTCTATATCCATAATCAACTGGAACTCTAGGGAAAGATGAAGCCTTAACTCCATTAACAATTGCGTTATAGAATTTCTCTTTCATTAAGATTTTGTCTATTTTAAGAATAAAGTGGCAGCCAAATTTTGAAGTGACACCATTGAAGTTTCTATATGGTCCTTCAATTCCATCGAGTTGACCAACTTTTGCTTTGTCTTGATAGGCATCTTCCAGAGTGTCATCCCAGGTACATTCAAATACTTGATAGGCTTTTTTCAGAATTAATGGTCTATTTTCACCTTCAGCAAGTCCTTTTTCAAACTCAAAATTAACATTTTTCATTTTTTCTTTTGAAGTTTGACCTGGGAAACCTAATTTTACTGTTTGTCTGAAATCAGCATGTGAATCTTCTAAAAAATTTAAAGCGCATTTTCCTCTTTTAAGTAAGTTTTGAGCTGTATTAGAAGAGTTTCTGCATTCTAATATCATTGCATAATAGTCTTTTCCTGCAATGTAATAAGGAAAGCAGAGAGAATATGCGCCTAATGTTGTGTTTCCATCATCATCTACAGTTGAAACAAGAATTGTTGGCATTGGAAAAAATGCACTCGTCTGATAAAAATTATCAACAATACGTAAATCTTTAAAACTTGACATAAATTTTACCTCTTAACAATTATTTTGTGTCTTTATTTTTATGAATTCAATAAGCTATGCATATTTTTACCTAAAATAAATAGTTTATAGGTTCAATCCTTTTATTTATAATAATTAAGTCGTGGGTCTGTAGCTCAGTTGGGAGAGCGCTTCGTTCGCAACGAAGAGGTCACCAGTTCGATCCTGGCCAGATCCACCATAAAGAAAGCATAGGTTTGATACGCTAGAAATGGCTAATCAAGCCTTTTTTTGAACCAAAATTAGAAAAAATTAGCAGTTATTTAACATAAATTGAGCATAAGCGACTTATCATCCTATTCTCTAGAATGTATTGAAAAAACATACAGATATATAATCGAAAATACACGATGGCAGGCAGAAATTAGAGGTTTGGAAAGAGTTGAAAAACCAGAAATACCTTTAGAAGCTATAAGAGAAATTATAGTTAATAGCTTTGCACATATGAGAGTTAATAACAGTTCTTTTAACGAAATTTATATTACACCTACTAAGATTCATGTGTACAATCCTGGATTTTTAGTAAAAGGAAAAACTCCAGAAGATTTTGCAGATGGTTCAAATGGGCCAATCGCAAGAAATCCACTAATAAATACTGTTTTGTATCTTAATAAGAGTATTGATTCTTTTGGAACTGGTTTTGGTAGAGTATTTAGCATTTGTAAAAAAGAAAATATCAATTATAAATATGGAAATAATGAATTTGGATTCCATTTCGACTTTATTAGAACATCGATTGATAACATTAATGTTACAAGAAATGTTACATTAAAATTATCGAGCGTTGAAAGAGATGTTTTATCATTGATTGATTCGAAAAAAGGTATTAAAAGAAGTCAACTTGCACAAGAATTAGATAAAACAGAAATGGCTATTCATAGAGCTATAAAAAAGTTGATTGAATTCAATATGATAAGAAGAGTTGGCTCAAATAAAACAGGCTACTGGGAAGTTATTAAGTAAATTGGAATTTGTAGATGAAATATGAAAAAAGCAGATTTTAAGGATAAATGACTTAATACATTTGGAAAAGAATTATTACAAGAATATAAAGATTATAATTATTTATGGAAAGTTCTCTTTTTAAAACCAAAAAATTAATACTTATGTGGCATTGAAGCTACAAAAGAATTTAATAAAGTTGATAGGAAAATGCTATAAGCATAGAAATGTGGTTTGAAGAAGAAACTAATGAATATGATGAAAAAAATATGATGATGTAATATTTAGTCAAGATGAAGACGAAGGTCCAATACCTGAACCATTCATAGTTAGCAAAGATTGGAGTTGGACATATGTTTGCTCTTATGAAGATGATAATGATGAAAATGGACCATCCTTCATGTTCGATGAAAACAGATAATTCCAATTTTGCTTGCTACATTTTATAGCAAAACAGAGTGCTTTCAAAAAATGATAGGTGTTTGCATTTTGTATTAAAATGGTTCATCTTTGCCATATTAAAGAAATGAGGTAGTCAATTAGTGGTCACTTTAGTGGTGACCATTTTCACTAAAGCTTTATTTCTTTTGTTATATGTTTTTTGAATTCTTCACTAAAGATATGAGATGTGATAATGATGCAAGAATCATTAATACTTGTTAATGCATTCTCAATTATTAAACGATTTTCTTCATCCAAAGAAGCAAAAGGCTCATCTAATAAAATAAAAGTTGGCTTATCGTACAATAGTCTAGCTAAACATATTCTTCTTGCTTCTCCTAGACTATAGTTTTTGCTTTCAGTGTCTATCTTTATATTTATATCTTTAAATGTATTATCAAGGTTTAGAAGCTTAAAAATCTTATTAAATTTTTCTTCTTCAAATGGCTTATCAAGGATAATGTTATTTTTAATTGTATCATCAAGAAGTGTTGGCTCTTGATTTAATAATTTAACATCTAAGTAATAAGACTCATCATTTACATCATTTAGGTTAATACTATCATTAAGCGATATGTTTCCTGAATAATCTGTAATAAACTTTGATAAAATCGATAGCAGTGTTGTTTTCCCACTTCCTGATTCACCAATAATTGCAACAATATCACCTTTTTTAAAATCAAATGACAAGTTTTTAAAAATATAATCATTATCTTTATAAGCGTAAGTAATGTTTGCGCCTTTTATTTCCTTTAGATCTAATTTTGTTAGGTTTGTAGATGTAGTAGGTACTTTAAGGATATTAGCAATTTTGTCTCTAGTAGATTTAGTATTTGCAATCGCTTTAATTACGTAGGAAATTGAGAAGAAAGGATTAACAACCGAGCCACATACTTGAATAATTGAAGTAATCTCGCCAGCGTTCATTTGATCTTTAATAGCTAAATATACACAAATAGTGTAAATCGAGAAAAACATTAATAGTGATAGAATGCCATTAATTTTTTCCAAGATAACGTCAAATAATCTAGCTTTTTTCTTAGCGGAGTTAAACTTATCATATTCGCTTTCGATACGCTTATTTATGTTTTCTTTGAAGTCGAACATCTTCGAAACTGTAAAAAAACTAAATACGTTATTGATTAACTTAATAACATACCTATTAGCATAGAAAACTTTTTCATAATTTTTGTTTATTTTATTAGTACTTAAGAAACTTATTAATAAGATAAGAACAATAAAGATAAGAATCGGGATAATAATGAAAACGTTTAATAGTCCTAGATAAATCAAACCTAAAACAAAAGAAAAAGTTATACTAAAAATATTTAAAATATATGAATAGTATGAATTAATTAAATTTTCAACTTCAGTGGTGATGGTACTTGAAATTGAAGATGCGGTTTCATTCTTTAAAAAAGTAGATACTGGATAATTAGAAAATGAAGTAAAGATATCATTAACTAGTTCGCCACGAATTTTCTTTAAAATAATGGTAATTAAATAAGAGGCTATTAAAGAAACAAGGTAATAACCAATAACAAAACCAAAGGCACCGATTACTAATATCCATAGTGGTATGTCATTGACACCAGTAGCACGGTTCATGAATAACATGAACACAACGCCTTGCATAATGTCCAAAACGGAAAGAACTAAAATGCCTAATATTGTGCAGATAAATAAGAAAAGATAATTTTTTCTTTTACTTCTAAATAAATATTTGAATAACATAATTTAAGAATTTACTTTCCAATAGCCGTTTTTCCTAGAGCCAACTCGAGTAATTGCATTAATGGTTGTTAATGTTTTCAAATGACGATTTATTGTAGAAGAAGACATTTTTAATGCTTTGGCTAAATCATCAATAGTTATATATTTATTCATCCTAATTTTATCTAAAATTTGCTTGTCTAAATTACTAAAATCCTGATTTATTCTATCGTTTAAACTATCATTTATTCTGTCATTTATTCTATCATTTAATCTATCATCAAGAAAGTTACGGATTCGTTTAAAGATAAAAGTAAAACCAAATTCATCGTTATAATATTCGTAGTTAATTCCTTTTTCCTTACAAAGTGTGAAAGTACGATCAAAACCTGTTCCAAAAGCATCTATATAACCATTTTTATATAAAACATCAGCTATTATTGGATTACGTAATTTACTGTTAACCTCACCATTAGCGAATACTTTCGGATCAAGATTGTGTACAATTGGTCCTGGATTATAGATTCTAATTTGAGATCTATAAATTGAAATTTGATTATCGTCAATATTTGCTCGGTAATCACGATGAGCAAAAGAGTTAATAACAATCTCTCTTATTGCTTTTAAAGGTATCTCTGGTATTTGAATTGTTTGCGATCCGACAATATTAGACTTATATAAAATATGATTGTTCACATAACTAATTGCTTCATCAATACAATCATAAATATTGCCTTGAACGGTTTTAATTTCACCAAATTCAGTTCGATCATCGGTGGGATAAAGAGCGAGCTTGATTTTTAAAGGCTTTTTGCTTGAAAAAAGATAGTATCCGGCGTTATTCAATTTATTATTTTCAGTTAATAAACCTAACTTAACTAACGCTTCATGAGCGTTTTTATAAACGTAGTCCATTCTACCAATCTCGTTACTGTTTCTGATATTGGCAAGCAATCTATTTTCATCAATGTCTTTTTCATCATAGCAAGTTTCGGTCGTTTCCCGTTCAATATTAGTATCTTTTTGCTTTTCAAAGAAAAGTTTTAGTTGCTCGTTTGCCATAGAGACGTCGGAATCGCCTAATCTGATGTAGTAACGCTTATAGGCCGAATATGGCGCATCTTTTCCTTCTGCATGAACTATAATTATCTTATTTTCTTCATTTAAATCGACATTTAAAGTAGCAGGTAATGGCTTTAAATTATTAATCAATTCATGAATAACATCAGATTTAGTTTTCTTTCCTATATCTAGTCCAACGATTGTTCCATTATCATCAATTCCAAAATAAACCGTCCCTTCGCCATGTTTATTAAGCATGCTAGATAAGGAAATAATTCCTTCTTTTAATTGAGCTAAAGATTTTTTTAATTCAACAACTTCGCTTTCTTTATAAGTCATACTTCGAATCCTTTTTCTATCATTTATTCTATCATTATTCTATCATTTAAACTATCATTTATTCTATCATTATTCTATCATTATTCTATCATTTATTCTTTCGTTTGATAGATTATTAAGGTCGATTGTGTGTTGATTAATAATGCATTAAAATTAGGATTAGTTCGTACAAAAATAACCAATAATTAAAAAAACAACTAACAATAGAAGATGATTCTTATTATCAAAATAAAGATGAATATGCTAAATAATGCTGATTTGGCAGCAACTTATGTCATCTAAGCTTCCATTCTTCGTCTAGGTTTAACTTGTGGTCGGACATGGTGAATATATCAGTAGTTAAATTATCGAGAAAACTAAAGTGGTACTTTAGAAATCTCAAAATTACACTCTTAAGCTTTCTTAGTTCGCTATTTTATGATAAATAATATAAAATAGTTTCGAGAAAAATAAAGTGGTACTTTAGAAATCTCGAAGATTTAATATGAAATACATAAGTAGAATAATGGAAAAAGAGATCTCAGAAGCCTCTAAAAATTATCCAGTAATAATGGTTTGTGGCCAAAGACAGGTTGGCAAATTGACAATGCTAAATCACATAAAAGAGTCAAACAGAAAATTTGTTAGTTTTGATGAATTAAACGCAAGAAGACTTGCCTTAAAAGATCCCGACTTATTTTTTGATACATATAAGTATCCAATCATTATTGATGAATTCCAAAAAGTCCCTTCAATATTAGAAAAAATTAAGGAGATTGTTGACAGGCTAGCTATAGAAGGCAGGAATAATAACGGTTTATTTTGGCTCACTTCGTCTCAAAAATTTAAAATGATTGAAAATGTTTCAGAATCTTTAGCTGGAAGAGTTTCTTTATATGAATTGTCTAGTTTGTCTTTTAAAGAAATTTATGGCGTTGATGATAGTGGGCTATTTACTCCAAATCTAGAAGTGCTTAAAGCAAAAAAACCAATTCCTTTAGATGTAAATGAAGTTTTCAATAATATATTTAAAGGCGGCATGCCTCGTATAATACGAAATGGTATAAATAGAGAAAAATATTATAGTGATTACATTGCAACCTATATCGAAAGAGATATTCGAGAAATGCAAGCCGTTGGCAAACTAAATGAGTTTTATGATTTTTTAGTCTTCATAGCTAGTAGGACAGCACAAGAATTACATTATGATGAAATTGCTAAGAAAATTGGAATAAGTGCACCTACCGCAAAAGAATGGGTATCAATACTTGAAAGATCAGGATTAATATTTATTCTCAGACCATATTACAAGGATATTACTAGCAGATTAGTTAAAACTCCTAAAGTATATTTTATGGATACTGGATTAGTAAGTTATTTATGTAGATGGCTAACACCAGAAACTCTAGCTAATGGTAACATGGATGGAGCAATCTTTGAAACTTATGTTGTGAGTGAAATAGTTAAAAGCTATTATAACCATGGTAAACCAATTAACAATTTATATTACTACAGAGATTTTGATAAAAAAGAAATTGATTTATTAGTGGTAGAAGACAATAGCATTTATCCAATTGAGATAAAGAAAAGTAAATCTCCTAATCATCCTGATAAGAACTTTTCTGTTCTTAAGAAATTTAATATGAATATTAAACCAGGATTAGTGATTTGCTTAACCGATGAATTAATTCCAATTAATAAAGATTGTTGGCTTTGCCCAATATCACTTATATAAATTCATATTTTTAAATTTTTCTAATTCAAATTCTTAAAGTCTTTGCTATATTTCTTATTGAAATATAGATATTAGGCATATTTTTGCCTTGGGAATTTCTCATAATCTACAAAAATGTGATTTTTACTTAACTTTTAGTATACAGAAATGTGAAAAATAGGTCCTAATTAATATACAAAAACGTGATTTTATTTTAATAAAAAGCATACAAAAATGTGATTGGAGTAAAAAAGATGTTAAAAAGAAAGATAGATAAATACCTTCCGGAATGGAAAACAGAGTTGATAAGAAGCCTTTAATAATAAGCGAAACTAAACAAATTGACAAAGCAACTTCAATGAGGGAATTCGGAAAAACGTACAAGTCTTTTATAGAGATAAATTTTGCTACTGAGCTATATTTAAAGGATAAAAATTAGCTAAAATAATGATTTTGGTGTGTTTTAAGCCTTATTTTTTAATTTTTAGAGGTTCAAATAAGATAAAAAGTAAGAAGAAATGATACTCCTGTTTTTCACTCATTAGCACGATTAAACGAAAGGTGGCACAATTACACGATTTAGAGATTAGTGAAAATTTTTCAGTACACGATTAATTAAAAAACAGCAAATTCTAGTTAGTCATATTTTTTTGATTTTTTAAAAAATTGTGATATACTCATTTCGTAAAAAGTCGGTAAACCGAAAAAAAACTAAATGAGGTGAAGCTATGCTTGAAATCAAAAGAGACTCATATCTTAATAAGTTAATTGAAAAACAAGGTAACGGAATGGTTAAAATTGTTACAGGTATTAGAAGATGTGGAAAAAGTTATTTGCTTTTTGAATTATTTCGTAAGCACTTGTTGGCAAGTGGAGTAAGTAAAGAACAAATCATTGCACTTTCATTGGATGATGATGAAAATGAGGAGTATTTGGATCCTTCTAACCTTTCTAAATATCTAAAGTCTAAAATAACAAATGATGAGGATGAGTTTTATATTCTTTTAGATGAGGCACAACTTGCTATAACCGAGGAAGAATATAAAGGCAAAGGGATGATTAAATTATATGGTATTCTTAACAGCCTTTTAAGGCACAGAAATGTGGATATCTATATAACGGGTAGTAATTCTAAATTCTTATCTTCTGATATATTGACTGAATTTAGAGGTCGTGGTGATGAGATTAGGGTATATCCATTGTCTTTTGCTGAATTTATGTCCGTGTATTCTGGAGATTCATACGCAGGGTATCGTGATTATTCATTATATGGTGGACTTCCTTATGTAACGACAATGAAAAGTTCAGAGGAGAAAGTAAAGTATCTAAGCAATCTTTTTAAGAATACCTATTTAAAAGATATTATAGATAGGCATCATTTAAAAGGTGATATAGTTATGGATACATTGGTTGATATATTGTCTTCTGATACAGCAACACTTACAAATCCAACCAAGCTTGCAAATAGTTTTGTATCTCATTCAATAAAAACAAACGCAAATACAATTTCTGCTTATATAGATTATCTTATTGATGCATTTATAATTTCAAAGGCTCAAAGATATGATATAAAAGGTAAAAAATATATTGGCTCTCCGTTCAAGTATTATTTTGAAGACATAGGACTACGCAATGCTAGATTAAATTTTAGGCAGATAGAACCTACTCATGCAATGGAAAATATTTTGTATAATGAGTTAATTATTCGTGGTTTTAATGTCGATATTGGAGTTGTTGAAAAATATTCAAAAAATAGTAAGGGACAAAATACAGTAACACTTTTAGAAGTTGACTTTGTTTGCAATAAGGGAAGTCAGCGTTATTATGTTCAATCAGCATATTCTATTCCTGATGCAAACAAGATGGAACAAGAACAAGCATCTTTGGATAGAATAGATGATTCCTTCAAGAAAGTTATTGTTGTACAAGATAATGTTGCACCATGGCATAATGAAAAAGGGTATTTGATTATAAATATTTTAGATTTCTTACTTAATCCAAGTAGTCTAGAACTATAACTGCAAATTAATTATAATCTTTTAATGGCATCTATCAAAAATGGTAGGTGTTTTTCTTATACTCAAAATTTAATAATTTCGTAAAAAGCCAGTTAACCGAAAAAATACTAAACAGGAATAGAAGGTGAGTTATATGGCAGAGAATTTTGGGTTAAAAATATGCAGCTTTTAAAAAGCGTAATGATGCTTAAAAATTCACTTTCCAATAGCCGTTTTTCTTAGAACCAACTCTAGTAATTGTGTTAAGAGTTGTTAATGTTTTTAAATGACGATTTATTGTTGAAGAAGACACCTTTAATGCTTTAGCTTGCTCATCAATAGTTATATATTTATTCAACCTAATTTTTTCTAAAATTTGCTTGCCTAAATTGCCAAAATCCTAATTTATTCTATCATTTAAACTATCATTTATTCTGTCATTTATTCTGTCATTTATTCTGTCATTTATTCTATCATTATTCTATCATTTATTCTTTCATCTGATAGATTATTAAGGTCGACCGTGTTGATTAGAAATGCATATCACTGCATGATATTCTACAAAAATGTGATTTTTAGGTTATTTTTAGTATACAAAAATGTGAAAAATAGTTCATAATTAATATACAAAAATGTGATTTTGTTTTAATATACAGCATACAAAAATGTGATTGGAGTAAAAAAGATGTTAAAAAGAAAGATTGATAAGTACCTTCTTGACTGGAAAAACAGAGTTGATAAGAAACCTTTAATAATAAGTGGAGCAAGACAAATAGGTAAAACGACTTCAATAAGAGAATTCGGAAAAATGTATAAGTCTTTTATAGAGATAAATTTTGTTACTGAGCCACATTTAAAAAGGATTTTTGAAAACGGATACGATACAGAATCTATCATAAGATCTTTAAGTTTATTTAAGCCAGATGTAAAGTTTATTAATAAAGGCACCTTAATCTTCTTTGATGAAATACAAGAATATCCTGACGCTATAACTTCGTTTAAATTCTTTTCACTTGATGGACGTTTTGATGTAATTGCATCAGGTTCGATGCTAGGAATCAACTATAAGAGAATAAGCTCAATCCCAGTTGGATTTAAAGAAGAATATCGTATGTATTCATTGGATTTTGAAGAATACCTTTGGGGTTGCGGTTATAATGAATCTTTTATTAATGACATATTTTTAAGTATGAAAGAATTAAAACCACTTAAAGATATTTTTATTGAGCGTCTTAATTACTTATTTAACGAATATATTTTTATTGGTGGAATGCCAAAATGTGTTGATAATTACCTTAAAACAAAGCTTTTTAATGAGGTATTTTCAATGCAATTAAGTATTTATAAAGATTATGAAGATGATATAACCAAATATGTTGAAGGACTAGATATGGCAAAGGTTAAAAACATTTATCGTCATATATCATCACAACTTTCAAAAGATAATCATAAGTTTCAAGTGACTCAATTAAAACATGGTGCACGTTTCCGCGAATATTCTGGTCTTGAAGAACGGCTTTACGATGCTGGAATCATAAACATTGCATATAATTTAGAAAATTTGAAATTACCTTTTGCTTCATATGAATCTAAAGATAACTTTAGGATTTATTATGCTGATCACTCATTGTTTATTGCTACTCTTGATGAAGAAGCTAAAAAAGATTTAATAATAAATGGTAATTTTAGTATTTATAATGGCGCTCTATACGAGAGTCTTGTATCTGAAGGATTAGTAAAGTCAGGCTATAAAACTTATTTTTATAAAACAAAGGACGCTCAACTTGAACTAGATTTTGTGATTCGTGTAAAAAATGAAATTGTGCCTATTGAAGTTAAAAGAAGTAGAGGCAAAAGCGTATCTTTAAATACTGCTTTAAGCAAGTGTCCTGAAATAAACTACGGCATCAAATTAACTAATGGCAATATTGGTTTTAAAGACAATGTTTTTACTTTTCCTTATTATTTGACTTTTTTACTAAAAAGGTTTTTTGAAGAAACAGATATAATTAAACGGAAATAGTGAATTTCAATGAAAAGTCTGCAAAAACTTACTATTTTCTACGTTTATTAACTTTTGAAAATGTGATTTTAAAGTTAAAGTTGCAGCTTTAAGATGAAAGACTAATTCAATGCTGATATTCACTATATAACAATACATCTTACTTTACTTAACCGTTTAAGGTAATATTTAAGCACGATTTATAGAATTAAATAGAAAGTGTATTTGAGAGAATAGCCTATGAAGTTTAAAAAAATATTTACTTTATCTGTCTCGTTGCTAATGGCTGGCTTTAGCATTGCTTCGTGTGGAAACGAAAATGTACCCTTAGAACAAACACTAAATATTGTTGAAGAATCTAAAACACTATATGTAGGAAGTGTTTTTAATATTGAATTAGAAACGAAAAATCTTAGTGATGAAATAGCGTACATATCAAGTGATGAAACTATAGCTACTGTTGATTCTGATGGGAAGGTTACCGCATTTAATGTTGGAGAAGTAACAATTACAGCTAAGTCAGGAGACCTATCTGACTCAATTAAAATTACAGTTAAAGAGAGAATACACGTCGATAAATTTACTCTTTCTTTAACAGAAGAGTATGTTCAAGTTGGTGAATTTTTGTTGCTCGAATATGAAATCGAGCCAAATGAATATTCAAGCGAAATATATTTTGAAGCAATTAAAGGCGAAGATTTAGTTGAAATAAGTGGAAATAGAGTAAAAGCACTTTCTTCTGGTGAAGTTACAATTGTTGCAAGATGCGCTAATGCAACTTCAAATATGGTGAATTTCAGTATCTATGATTTTACTGCGGTCGTTGCTGATCATGAGATTTATGTAGGTGATTATTTTGCGGTTGGAACAAGTCTTGATGATAGTGAAGTCACAGAAGATAATTTAACAATTGAATACGAACATGAATCTTATTTAAGATTTGAAGAAGCCAAATATGGAATGCTTTATTTTACTGCTTTATCTATGGGCGATACCTCTTTTGTGATTAAACTTAACGATGGCAGAGTTTCCTGTCCTGTTGAAGTAACAATACTTGGATATAACGATTACATTGGTGTTGATAAAGACGAATTTTATGAAAATTATACCAGGGCGACTGATCCATTTGATGCTAGATGTCGCACTGAATGTAACTTAATGAGTGGTGATATAAGCCCTCAAGATCAAGAACCAACAATTGCCATTGACCAGCCTCGTAATGGTGACAAATTATACAAAAACGTCTTTCATAATTTTGATTATGGCGAACAAGCTTATAATGTAATGAAAAGTGATGGCTCTTTTGCTTTTACTATTTATGAAGATGGAGCATATGTAACTTTAGAAGAGGTTGCAGCTTATGTTTTTGCTTATGGTGATGTTCCACCAAACTATTACGAAGATCGAAAAAACTATCCAGAACCTTATGAGTCCCCATGGGGCGAATATTTAAGATTAAACAATTCTAAATTTTCTGGAGATGTAGATAAATATCCTTATGAACCAGAATTGCCTAGAATTTCTGGCAATGGTGGAGACCTAGTTTATTATGAAATTGATATTGGAACTACCGGAACAGATTGCGACCCAAGCTATGTGATTGGAGACTACAATGATGGTAATTCAATCAATAGGGGTGCTGCAAGAATTGTTTATTCTGCAAGATATACTAACGGTGAACCAATCACTGACTTTGACGATAGATATGTATTTTATACTTATAATCATTACAACGATTTTCAAGAATATTTAAACTATGAAAATGGTTGGGGTGAGATGTTTGGAAATATAACTGGCGGAAGTAGTTTAAATAAGTATGATAAGAACAATCCTCCAAGCGAATATCCAGAAGTAGATTTGAAATTTTTCTAAAGTTTTAATTGCGAGTTCAATTGACTATGGTGTTATTAGAATGATGTAGCAAAGACGCCTGCTACATCATTCTAGGTGTTATTAATTTCGTATTAATTTTAGTGTAAATTTTTATTTACATTTAACTTTTCTTATTGACGAGTGAATTTAATATTTTTATAGTAGTCGTGTCAGCAAGATAATTGACACCCCCGCACTTTAGCGAAAAATTAAAACAGAGGCTTGGCTGATTTTAGGAGGCCAAAAAAATGAGAAAAAAGTGTCGTTTTGCAGGTTTATTTCTTGCAGGTTTTAGTGTCTTTGCTCTAGCAGGTTGTGGAAATAGTAATAATGGATTCACAGTTACCTTCAATTCTAATGGTGGTTCTAGCGTTGAACCTTTCATTTCTTATGATGGAAAAGTTATGGAACCAACTGAGCCTACAAAAGATGGTTCTACTTTTGCTGGATGGTTTGAAGACGAAGCTTTAACTGATGAATTTTTGTTTGATAGTGAAATTGTAAATGGCGATACAATCCTTTACGCAAAATGGGATGATAACACAGCCAAAGTCGTTGTAACGTTTGATTCAATGAAAGGTAGTCTAGTTAACTCTCAAGAATTTAAAAGCGGTGAAAAAGCTATTAAACCTACTGATCCTACAAGAACAGGATATAAATTCGGTGGTTGGTTTACAGATAATGAATTTAAAAACGAATTTGACTTTGACACTCCAGTAACAGAAAGCATTACTTTATACGCAAATTGGGAAACTTATACTGTTGTTGAATTAATTGAACTTAGTAAGGACTATGTCGAAGATGCTTCTACAGAAAGATTTTATACATATGTAACAATTAAAGAAGTCTCAAAACCTGAATATGGTGAAATGACTGTTTTTGATGATACTGGCGAAATTTTGGTTTATGGAACTAGAGGTAGCGATGGTAAAACTTACTATGAAGATTTAGAAGATAAACCATATGCTGGTGACGACATTTTACTTTACGCCAATGTTCAAGAATTTAAAGGAACACCAGAAATTAAACAAGGATGGATTATAGAAGTTCATCATAATGAAGACGAGTTTGATATTACTGATTATACAGAGAAATCAATATCAGAAGCTCGCGAAGAAGATAAAGGTGCAAAAGTTCAAGTTGAAGGCGTAGTTGCTCAATTTACTTATAATGCTTCTCAAAGTCTTACTGGATTTATCTTAGTTGATGATACAAGTTCAATTTACGTTTATGATGATCAAATTGCAATGCAAGTTGAGAAAGGTAATAAAGTAAAGATTGCTGCAACTAGAGACAACTGGATTTTAGAAGACGAACAAAGCAGCGCTAAAAAATGGGGTTATGATGGTTGTATTCAATTAACAGACGCTCATATAGTCTCTAATGATAAAGGTGAAAACGATTGGGACAGAAGCTGGGTTAAAGAAAACACAGTTAAAGGCTTGATGGAAGCTGATCCAAAAGATAAAAATATAACAACAGAAATTTATAAAGTTAACGCTTTAATTGAAGAAAAGCCAGGAAGCGGATTCACAAATTATTATTTCTTTGACTTAGATGGTGAAACAGGATCATATGCTTATTCTCAAGCAAATGGTGCAGACTTTGAATGGCTTAGAAAATTTGACGGTAAGATTTGTACAGTATATTTAATGGTTTTAAATTACAAATCAGCTGCAAGTGGAATCAATGCAAGATTTTTACCAATCGATGTTATTGATGAAGGATTTAAATTTAATCAAGAAGATGGTGCTCAATTTGTTCTTGATTATTATGTAAGCGATAAATTTGATACTGACACATATTATGCTGATCCAAATTTAGAAGTTCCTACAACAGTTTCAAACGACTTAATTGGAATTAAAGATGCTAAAGTTACTTATACTTCTGATGATGAAACCGTTATCAAATTCAATGAAGTTGACGGCAAAACCTACATGAATGTTTTAAGTTTTACAAATAAGAGCGTTAAAATTACCGCTGAAGCTACATATGCTGGTAAAACCGCTAAATTTGAAAAAACTATTAATGTTAAAGATTTAGAATCATTTAATTACACTAATGTTAAAACAGCAATTGATGCTGAGGTTGATACTCAAGTAAGTGTAAGAGCAATTGTTGGACCTTCTCTTGTTAATAGAGATGGATTCTATTTAATTGATGATACTGGAGTAATTGCAGTTACTACTGATGAAGTTACACTCGGTACATTAAAAGTAGGAGACGAAGTTATCTTACATGGAACAAGAACTCAATTTAAAGCAGATGCTGCCGCCAATAAACCGGGACAAAGCTGTATTCTTGATGCTGTAATTGATGTCAATCTTTATGGAGAAAACGAATACTCAACAAAAACATTTAGATCTGATAAAACATTTGAAGATTTAATGGAACTTGATTACACACAAGACTTCACTAATGATGTCTACTATGTAAAAGCAAAGGTTGAAGTAATAAAGGAATCATACTCTTCAAGAATGAAGCTTGCTGATCCTGCTCATCCAGAAAATACCTTAAGTCTTTACAGCTCGAGCGCAAATCAATATAGCTTCTTATTTGATTACGCTGATAAAGAGTTAACTTATGCAATAGCTCCATGTAACTGGAACCTTAAAAATTACTATGCTTTCTGTGTATTAAACGTCCAATTAGAAGACGGCACAATAATTAACAACACATTAAATTTCAATTACTAATATAAATTAATGATGTTTTGATAAACTGGTCTGAAATATGGCCAGTTTTTTAAATTACTTCAAATTTCTTTAATGCGTTGAACATTCCATTATCTTCAATGTTATCAGTGACGTAAGAAGCGGCTTTTTTAGCTTCGTCATTTCCATTACCTAAACAAACGCTATGCTTTACTAAATTAAACATTGGTATGTCGTTAGTATCATCGCCAAAAGCCATAGCTTGGTCAGTAGAAATATTTAACTTGTTTAAGATAGCTTTTATTCCCTTGCTCTTTAAAAAGTTCATTGGGAAGAGCTCAACGTTATTATCAGTTACTCTATTAAAAATTAAGTTATATTTATCAGCCAATCTTTTAAGAAAATCGTCATGAAGTGGTGAAGCAAAAACTTGAATAGACAATACTTCTTCGTTTTTGTAATTTATAAAGTCAATTGGATAAGGCTCATAATACACACTATAAAAATCTTTAATTAAGTTTTTATCAACCTCTTTAATATAAGTGTTAAATTGTGTAATTAAAATAAAACCAAGATTTTCATTTTCTAGAGTGTCGATAATACTATCTTTAATTTTAGTATCAATAAAATCTGCGTATAAAGTAGTGCCATCAATCATGGCAAATCCACCATTAACAAGAACATAACCATCAAAAGGTATCAGGTTAAACGTATCAAGTTTTTTAAGAGCGTAATAAGTTCTTGCTGAATTGATAATTAACTTCACACCTTTATCGTGAGCAAGCCTTAAACCTTCAATTCCCTTTGCATTGAAAGTTCTAGTTTTGTGATCAAACAAAGTCCAATCGAAATCTGAAAATATAATCTTAATTTTGTCCATGTGTTTAATATAATGCATTAGTCTTTGCTAGTCAAATATATAAAATTTACCTAAAATATTGTAGATTTGCAGTGTTTTCAATATAATTTGCGCATATTTGTTAATTTCTCAGTCCTTATAAATAATGAATTTTTTCTTGGAAATTAAGGATTTTGCCAAAAAATAACAAAATTAGTTAGGAAATAAATAAATCGAAAAAAGCGTTTATTGATTCACTGTTTGAAAAACAGACTACTTTACTAGTATAAGATCTAAAAAAACTCATAAAACTAAGGTAAATTAACTTTTTCATTAAGTAGATGAATCTCTACTGAAGACTATCGGTAAAATTTGACTTTAGGATTTTGAATTTGATAGAGTAGATATTGCTGCAGACAATATGAGTCCAAATCGAGAAGGAAGCTAGCGCTTCTCATAGAAAATGTGAGGTGAAAACTTTATGCTCAATCAAGCTCTATTTGAAGAAAAGCACATCGGAAAGATGTTTATGAAGATCGCTATTCCTGGCGCCATAGGAATGCTTGCAAGTGCAATCTACCAATTTATTGATGGGATTTTCGTAAACATATTTTTGGGGTCGACTGCCTTTGCTGCTTTAAATTTTTGCTTTCCAATTATTATCATGATTTATGCCGTCAGTGATTTAATTGGAGTTGGTTCATCAGTTATTATCGCTATTAGAATGGGACAAAAGCGAAATAGTGAGGCTAATTCGATATTTTCAGCCGCGTTAATTTTAATCTTTATTGCTGATTTAATTATCGGACTTTTAACTTTCTTTATAAGTCGAAATATTTTGTCTTTAATGGGTGCAGAAGGTGAATTGCTAGATTTATCTTGTTCATATTTACAAGTCTATGCTCTTAGCTTGCCATTAACTGGTTATATTTTTTCTTTAGATAATTATTTAAGAATATCTGGGAGAGTAAAAACCAGTATGTTTGTAAATTTATTCATGTCAATAAGCATAGTGGCGATTGAATCTTTACTTTTAGGTGTTTTTAAAATGCCTTTATGGGGAGCGGCATTTTCTTCATGTTTAGGCTTTTCAATTTTTGCCATAATCTCATTTTTGCCATTTCTATCTAAAAAAAGTTCACTTCGTTTAGGAAAACCACATTTTGACTTTACAGAAGAATTAAGTATTGCGAAGAATGGTCTTTCTGCTTTTTTAAATAACATTGCAGCTCGTGTAACTTCTCTTATTTTTAACATAATTTTATTAGCAGAAGGAGGAGAAGACGCAGTTTCAACTTATGGTGTTTTAATGTATATAGATGGATTTATACAGCCAATCATTTATGGTATGAGTGATTCTTTGCAGCCTTGTATTGGTTATAATTATGGCTCTAAAAAATACGATAGAGTTCGTAAAATTGGTAAGATAAGTTTCATTACTTGTTTAGCTATATGTCTAGTTGGGTTCATAATTTTAATCTCTATTCCTGGACCTTTATCTTTAGTATTTATTAGTAATGGTAGTGCTGAATTAAAAGATTTATCTAGATTCGCTCTTATGGTTTTTAGTTTTACTTATCTTACTCGTTGGATCAGTTATGCTTGTCAAGGTTTCTTTTCGGCTATTGAAAAACCAGTTCCAGCAATATTGATTTCACTTGGTATTTCTTTAGTGTTTCCTTTAATTTTGATACCTTGTTTTTCTAGTTTAAATCTACTTGGCATTTGGCTTAACTTTCCATTTGCTAGCCTACTTACTGGAATACTATGTATTTTCTTAATTTATGTATACATATATAAAAGGAAAATACTATCTGATAATAAGCAAGAACATATTGTTGAAATTAACGAAACTCAAGAATGACTTTTATTGATTTAATTCCTCCCTTTTTTAATCTATACTTATTGAAGTGATTGAGGTGAATTGAATGATAGCTGATGAACTTATTTCTTTTCTTTTAGAAAAATATAAAAGAGAAAGTAACAACGATAATCTTAAAGAAGTTTTAGATACTAATCTTAATGATGAAGATTCTAAAATTGCTGATCTTTATATTAACTTGAGTAAAGCTAAAGAGCCTAAAGATATAAATAAATGGGCTGATGAGATTTTGAAAATGTATCCAGATGATATTGATGTTCAATTTTCAAAAATCATCGCTAACTTTACTTCAGCAAATGATTTTAAAGAAAAGATTTTAAAATTAGAAAATAAGTACAAAGATGAATTTTATAAAATAAACAATATTAGCGGGGCTTTTTTAGAAAACAAGCCTTTAAACCTTTTTGAAAATGTGGCTAATAGACCATATCTACGATTATTAGTGCAAATTGGTTTAACATCTTTTTATAATCATGATACTGAACAAGCTTATGAATATTTTACGAAAGTTTATAATTTTGCTCCTAATTTGATTGAACAATTTAGCCTCCAATATGGATTAGCATGTGTAGCTCTTAATAAAGAAGACCAATTAAATAAGATTTATGAAATCTTGCCAAACAATTATGGTTTAAGGTTGTCTCATGCTATAAATACCTTTTTAAAAGATCATAAACTTGAAGCATTAAAGTCTGAATTAGATAAATTAAATCCATATCTTAGTATTATTTTTTCTAGGGGCTTAGATATAAGTGAAAATGATTTTAATTACTGTTGCTCATTAAATCCATATCTTAAAGGCTCAATTACTGAAGCAATTCATACTTATAACGACATATTTATGTTATGTGATGGAAAAATTTGTGATGAAATCGTCGATGCTTTTGATAAACGTAATCCTCCATCGACAATTCTTGACTTGTTTAATGAAAACGACGGCATTGTGTTTGCTCGCTTTTTAGCTCTTTTTGATAACGATGATCTTGTTTCATTTAGTTATGACGATTTCTTAAATGGTTGTTTGGGTAAACCTTGTGAAGACAAGAAGGTTGAAGAAATTCTATCTAAGTTTGACAAGCTCACCGATGAAAAGATGGTTGAAGAATCATTTAATAAATTTGTAGGTCTTTCTCTTTTACAAAGAGATGAGGACAAAAAGTTTCGTTTCACCGAAACGACTATCATTTTTTATAACACCTTCCTTAACTTCTTTAAGGAAAGTGCTTAATGAATATATATAAGGGGTATAAAAATGGAATATGTATTAATCACTGGCTCAGCAAGCGGATTAGGTCTTGAATTTGCAAAAATCTACGCAAAAGATGATCAAAATTTAATTTTAGTTGATATGAATGAAGAAGGATTAGAAAAGGCTAAAGAATCACTATCTAGCATTAATCAAAAAATTGATGTAGTTACCTATAAGTGTGATTTGTCTATTCTTGATGAACTAAAGTCACTTACAAAATTTTTAGAAGAAAAGAACTACTATGTTTCAACTCTTATTAATTCTGCTGGTTTTGGCGATAGGGAAGATTTCGTCAAAATGAATATTGAAAAGCAAATTAAGATGAGTGAAGTAAATTGTAATGCTCTTCTATTCTTGTGTCATTACTTTGGTACAAAAATGGCTATGGCAAGAGAAGGACACATCATTAATGTTTCTTCTATAGCTGGGTTCATTCCTGGACCATACATGTGCACTTATCATGCAACAAAAGGCTATGTCTTACTTTTAAGTGAATCAATTGGATACGAACTTGCTAAATATAACGTTAAAGTTTTGACTTTGTGTCCTGGTCCATTTAAATCAAACTTTGTTAAATTAGCTCACAACGACTATACCTTTAAGAAGATTAAACCATTTAAAGCAAGCGAAGTGGCTTTAAAAGCTTATAAAGCTTCTAAAAAAGGCAAGAGACTTTTGATTACTGGTGTAAAGAACAAATTAACAATTTTTGTTACAAGACTTTTTCCTAGAAGATTGGTTACTTTTTCTAGTGCAAAGACAATGAAAGAATAATTTTAACACCTCCTCATTAATATAAATGGAGTTTATCCTAAATTTTTTAAAAAAATTTTTCCCACGAAAGCAATTTTTAAAATGTATTATATAATGGAATAAGAATTTTATATTTTTAGGTGAATTTTATGAAACAAACAAAACGGATATCAAAGGCGATTAGTTTAATAACATCTATACTTTTAATAGTGTTAGGAATACTAGCTTTAGTGGCAAGAGATAATTTTTCTTGGGCTTTAGGCATAATAAGTGGTGTATTTTTAATAGCGGTAGGTGTAGTAAGCATAATTTATGCAGTTGTTATTAAAAAGATGATACTTGGCAGTGGTTGGCTGATTATACAAGGGATTCTAGCTATTGTACTTGGTGTTGTTCTTTGTACCATTCAGGATGCTACTTTATCGATAATTTCATTTATATTGGCTACTTGGCTTGTCATAAGAGGCGTTTCCAAAATGTGGGGCTCGACAACTTTAAGAAGATTTAAGGTTTCTACTTGGTGGTTAACTTTACTAGTTGGCGCTTTATATTTTGTTCTTGGCTTACTTCTTTATATTTTTCAATCTGTTGCAAACAATGTAATTGTTGTACTCATTGGGTCATTCTTTATAACTAGTGGTTTATTAAACATTGTTGAACTATTCGACGAAAGCAAAAGAGAAAGAAGAGAAGAAAGTATAATTAAAACAATACATAAATCTATCGATAAAGATATTGATCATATTGATATTGATTTTACTAAAGAAGATAAATAAACTTTATAAAGTTAATATAATGGGACTGGTTCTTCAATAGGACCAGTTTTTTGATACTATCCTTCGTTTTTAATAAATGAGCAACGTCTCAAGTTTATCACCACTAAACTTAATATCATCATCCCGTAGTAAACTCTTCTTAGGTTCTGCTTCCATAATAATAATCAGAAGAGAAGCTATAGCCTTAACTTTTAATAAACCATGTAAACAATAATTAGACTTCACCAATATCTAATTAAAGACAAATAAGATCATTGCCATCTTAATCTTATGAGTGTAGTTAGAATAAAAGTAACTTCTCTTCTTGATAAACCATTAAACTAAGTTAACTAACGAAGTAGTAGAAAGACTTAGTTTAATTTATTTACTACCTCCTTCACTAATATAAAGGAGTTTATCCTTAAAAATTTAAAAATATTTGTAAGAAAATGAAAGTTAATTTTTAAACCTAGTTTTACTAGCTAGATATTAGCAATAGTAGTAATAGCAAACTCTAATATTAGACTATCTAGAATAGTTGATATAAGAGCTTATAGTATTACTATACATACTAGCAAAGTATTTAATATCTAGTAAAATATAGGACTTTTACATGGTTATTTATTTAGTTAAGGCTTTTTTATGGTAACTAATATTAATACAAGAGTCAAACAAAATTTGTTGAAAAGAATTTAAAATATTCTTAAAACAGTATTTGAAGAGGTCTTTTTATTGGTTTTCCTATATTTTTATATCTTTTTGACTATTAGTTAAACCTATTTAATTAAATACTTAGGTGTAGATACAAGTAATTCACTTAAATAAGTAAATAAGATAATAATAAAAATATTTTAGATTTGCTGACTTATTGTTTAATATCAGTAGTTATTTCTTCTTTTCTTTTCTAGATAGTGATAAACACACCTGATTTAATTTGCTTACTTATTTTATAAGTTTTAAAATTTTAAATATGAAGAAAAGAAAAGAAGAGATTAAAGGAGTTATTTATCTTTCTTTAATTGCTTTAGCTGTATTAGCTTCTCTTTTATATGGCAATCTTTTAGATGCTAATATTGGAGACTTTTTAGCTTACAAAGTATTTGGTGATTCGCTTCATATCTCTTTGATTATCTTAATACCAATAGTAATAACTCTTCTATATATCTATATCATCATACTTGGAAAGAAATATCGTCTAGTAAAGATGAATGTGAATCATTTTTCTCTCATTGTTATTTTACTCATCATGATGATATATATGGGAACTTTAGTGTTAACTAAAGACTACTCTTCTTATCTAGGAGAAGAGATATATAACTCTAGTGTAGTAAGAGGTGAATCTCCAACCATAAATGAAAGAATCTGGTCTTTATTTTCTTTTTATCTTTCTTTATTAACCATATATGCCTTTTTTGAACTTGTTAAACCAGTTAAACACTTTAAAGCCTTCTTTTATCTTATTCTTTCTTTATTAATTGCTTTTTGTCTTTCTTCGATTATCTATTCTTTAATCTTTGAACAAGATAAGATTGCTTTATTTAATTCATTTAGTGTTATTTATAACAAAGAAGCTTATTTAAATTCTTTTTTTGGTCATACTAATGTTTTTGGTCATTTACTCTTTTTTGGAGTACTTTCTTTTGTCGCTTTAGCTTTTTTAACTCGTAAGTATTTTTTAATCATTCCTTCTTTTTTATTTACTCCATTTATTGTTTTTAGCGCTTGTCGCGCGGCCATGATGTCAACTCTTGTTTTATATCTTGGTGTCTTTTTATATTTTTATATCCGTTCTTTCTTTATTAAGAAGTGGTTATTCTATTTACTTAGTTTAGTTTTGTTTTCTCTTCTTGTTGTTATATTTGTTGATTCAACAATATATAGCTTTATTAGATTAGATATAGGAGAAAACGAAACTATTAGTTTATATGAAGCTATTGGAGATGTTTTTAATCGATTAGTTACTAAAAGATTTAACCTTATTGAAAATATAATGCCTATCTATCAGAGTAATGATTATATCTTTGGTTTCGGCTATGGTATTGCTTTTTTACTGGCTAGAACCTATAACGAACAGGCTTACTATATGCATAACTCTCTTTTTGAAATCTATTTTCAAGGTGGAGTCGTTTATCTTCTCTTTTTAGTATCCATTTATATCTATGTTTTGTATCGCACTATTCGCTATGCAAAAAGAAGTAAGAAAACAAATATATTAGGATACTTACTTGTTTCAACGCTTGGTATTGGTTTTTATGGTCTCTATGAATCAATGCCAATTCTTTTTAATGATTTTTTAGGAGGAGCCACTGGATTATTTTTAATTCTTCTTCCTTTAGTGTTTGTCACATATAGTGAAAATGGATATTCTTTAATTGATCTATCTATCGAAACACAAAAAGGAAATACTAAAACCTTTTATGTAAGTGATCTATATAACAAGAAAAAACTAGAGAAACACTTTGAAAAGAATATGAATATATGCGTGCTTCAAGAAGTAATTCTTGAAGCTATTAGTGGCTTAGACTTAGAAATGAATCAAAGAGTAAACGTAACTATCGTTAAAGAAAATCAAGATGGCGTTTTAAGAAAGGTGAAGTGCGAGTATAATAATGAAGACTTACTTACTATATTTATATATATTTAAAGGAGGGAGTAAGTAATGAAGATATCTATTTATTAATGAATCATTCTCTAAATTAGAGAAAGAAGAAATCTTAGTAGATATTCATCTTTATTAAGGCTATATTATTGTGATATGAAAGTTGACAGTAGTTTAAAAAAGGGGTTTATTTATTTATTGCTAGCTATTGTACCAATTGTTGTTTCAGTAATATATGGACAACTAATGGTATCAAATATTGGTCATTTTTCTGATTATGGAGAAATTGTTTTTAATTTAGGTCTTACTGGTATTATTTTGATTCCAGTAGTAGTTACTATTTACTATATTGGCTTAGTAATATTTGGTTCAAAAAGTGGCTTAATTAAATGGAATATCCAGCAATTCTCATATATTTTAATGTTTTTAGCTATGTTAGCTTACATGGCTTTTATTACCTTTACTTCCGATATTAGAGGTTCGTGTAATCCGGGGTACGTAGCAAGTCATGAAGTAGCAACACTTGATGAAAGATTATGGGGCTTTTTAGCTTTTTATTTAGGTATATTAACTCTTTATAATATTTTCTGTTTAATTAAACCAGTCAAAGGATTTAAACAAGCTATTGTTCTTTTTTGTTTAGTTATCCTTATTTTTGATTTTGTTATGATTGCTTATTCTTTAGTAACTGAATGGGATAAGTATGTCAATTTTGAATGGTTTGATGATCTATACGATAAACCTAGTTTAGATAAAGTTATTAAATCATTTTTCCCTATAGCTAATGTTTATGGCCATTATTTATACTTTGGAATTATTTCTTTAATTACTTTATCTTTTGTCTTTAGAAAGTATTACTTAGCTTTATTTAGTTTATTACTTTTACCATTTATATTTTATTCAAATTGCAGAATCGCTCTTGTTGGTTCTTTTGTTTTATATGGATGTTATTTCATCTACTTATGGATTAGATCATTTAAGTATTCAAGAATATTGTTTTATATATTAACTGGAGTGATAGTTCTTGCTTGTTTAATTGTTGCTTTTGATTTTTATGGCTACAATTTCATCAAATTTGAAATGGAAAATGGTAGTGAAGTTTCTTTAAAGAAATTGGTTTTTGACTTATGGGAAACTTTTTTAGGAAAAAGATTGGGTATTATTAACATGATACCAGTCACAACTAATAACATTATCTTTGGCTTTGGTTATGGTAATCAATTTATCATTCCTAGAACATATGGCTATTACTATTATTTCCATAATGCAATTTATGAAATCTTTATGGCTGGAGGTCTTCCATATTTTGTATTTACAGCTATTTTATTCTTAATTGTTTTTGTAAAACTCATTAAAGTTGCAAAAAGAAATCATAAATATAACTATTTAGGATTGTTTTTGGTTTTATTAGTTACTCAATCTATCTATGGTTTATTTGAGTCTCATGTAACAATATTTAATGATTTAACCGGAGCAGTGCTATCTGTTTTCATCTTATGCATTCCTAATATTTGCGCTAATTTTGAATTAAATGGTCATAAGTATTTATATTTTAACTCAGAAATTCAAAAGACTTGTTTGAACTTAAGTTATGAACAATTATACGCAATTGTTGTAACTGAAGATGTACAATATCAAAACATCATTAGCTTTGTACAAAAACTTGTTTTTGAGTTCTCTTTAGATTCTTCATATAAGTTCATTGTTACCTATGACCCAAGAGTAAAAAATATTGGTGATAGTGATGTCAAACTAGACAAAGAAGAAAAAGTCCTCTATGTCAGTTTTAAGTAGATAGGCGGGTGAAAATTTACGTATATGGTTGATAATGATAAAATGAAAGATATGAAGGAAAAAGGAACAGAACAAGTAGTTGATTTTGATCCCGTCATTTATGATGACGATTTATATTTAAATGATTGTAAATCTTTAAAGAGAAGACTACTTATAGCAGAAAAATTAATTATTATTTTAGCAGCATTTATTTCAATGCCTCTTGGTTTTTTGACTTGTTATAGTGCAAGCCCAACTATTCATGAGTTTATTGAAAACTTAAATGTCACTCAAAACATTTTCATCTTTGTAACATATTGGTTGCTTAGTTTTGCTTGTATAGTGCTTTTCATGTTTGCATTTAAGAACTATTCAATTTATAAAGGTGTCGTTAAATCATTTTTACTCAATTTAGTATTTGCAATTGGGACTTATTTAACTCTAGCTTGTTTTTCTTTAAACGAAGGCTGGATTATTGCTAGCTTTGCAAGTGCTGGTATTTATATTGGCATCATGCTTATTACAATCATTGTTGTTAACGTAATCGATGAGATGAATTTCAAGTCTTTAATGATTATTGGACCAAAAGAAGATGCCGAAGCATTTACTAAAAAATATCTAGAGAAAAAATACAAAAGAAGCAAGATTAGGTACGTTTTTTACGAAATCAATGGAGAAATTGATGAAAGAATTTACAAGAAAGTTGTAAACGTCAATGAAATTGTTCTTTTAGATACTTTATCAGTAAAAAACAAGCAAAAGTTCCTTCTTTATTTCAATTCTTGTTTAAATAAAGATGTATATCTTTGTTCTTCTTACTTTGATGTTATATCTCATTCTGTATCAATTAAAAATATCAATGGTTTACTTGGAATTGAACAAAAACCACTTGTTATAGATAAAGTGGAAGGCTTTGTTAAAAGATGCTTTGATATAGTTTGTGCTTTTATCATTCTTGTATTAACTTCACCTGTATTTATAATTTTCCCTATTCTTATTAAACTAGATTCCAAAGGTCCGGTTTTTTATCGTCAAGAAAGATATACCAAAGATTTAAAGACTTTTAGAATCTTTAAATTCAGAAGTATGTATATTGATGCTGACCCTAATAAGCCAGCGGAAGTGGGAGACAAAAGAATTACAAAAGTTGGTAAATTTATTAGGGCTTGTAGAATTGATGAAATACCACAAGTATTAAATGTTTTAAAAGGCGATATGTCTCTTGTTGGACCACGTGCTTTTATGCATGGCGATGTTGACCATTTTTTAGAAATTGATCCTGAATATCGTTATAGGTTTAATGTTAAAGCTGGCATTACTGGCTTACAACAAGTTAAAACGAATCCAGGAAGCAACTATAAAGAGAAGTTAAGATATGATCTTTATTATATTGTTAACTATTCTTTATTTTTAGATATTCAAATACTCTTTGAAACTGTTTTGACTGTACTTAAAAAGGACATGGCAGCAGGAGTTGAAACTGATAAACGAACCCTCCAAGAATATCTTAAAGATAGTGGAAAAGAGTTTAACCAACATGATGGTTATATCCGTATTTTAAATCATAAAAGAAATTTTGATGCAGAAACTGGTATAATAGTACCACTCATGAATCCTAAATATGCTAAAAAGTCGATTGATGAGATGAATAAAATGATTAATGATAGGAAGTAATTAATGAACAAAAAGATTAAAATTGCTCAAATAATTGGGAAAGCAAAAAATGGTGGTGTAGAAGCTTGCATTTTAAACTACTATCAAGCTATTGATAGGTCATTAATTGAGTTTCATTTTTTTATAGAAAATACTTCTGATTTAATTAATGATGAAGTTATTTCTAAACTCGGCGGGAAAGTAATTTTAACTCCAAAGTATACTAATTTATTTAAATATATTAAATTTTTAAAAAAAACATTTTCCGATAATAAATATGATATTGTGCATTCAAATTTGAATAGTTTAAGTGTTTTTCCTTTATTTGCTGCCAAATTAGCTAAAGTAAAAATTAGAATAGCTCACTCTCATTCAACAACCAATAAGAAAGAAATATTTAGAAATCTAACTAAAAATTTTTTAAAACTTTTTTCGAAACTATTTTCTAATGAATATTTTGCGTGTTCTGAACTTGCGGGCTTATGGCTTTTTGGTGAAAAAACACTAAAGAAAGGAAAAGTCTTTATTTTGCATAATGCAGTTGATTTAGAAAGGTTTAAATTTGACGATTGCATTCGTAACGAGACAAGAAAGAAACTTGGTATAAGCAAGAATACAATTGTTCTTGGGAATGTTGGAAGACTATCCACACAAAAAAATCAAAAATTCTTAATTGACTTGCTTAGCAAACTAGATTGCAGTAAATATAAACTTTTAATTTTGGGTCAAGGTAAACTTGAAAAAGAACTAAAGCAGAAAGCTTCAAATTTGAAATTAGAAAATAATATAATTTTTGTTGAAAAATCCAATATGCCTGAAAAATTTTATAATTCTTTTGATATTTTTCTATTGCCTAGCTTGTATGAGGGATTACCTGTTTCTGGAGTTGAAGCTCAAGTAAACTCTTTGCCTTGCATTTTTTCCGATAAAGTTACAAACGAAGCTAAAGTTTTGGAAAGCACAAAATTTTTGTCGATTAAATCGACTTCTTATTGGAAAGATGAGATTAATAAAATTACAATTGGCAAAAGATATAATTGCGATGAATTTTTAAAAAAATTTTCTAAATATGATATAGTAAAGCAAGGTAAGATTTTAACGGATAAATATCTAGAACTAATTAAACATTATGGAAGCGCACTTTGAATTAGAAAAGATTGTTAAGACAGAACCATTATTGATTTTTAAGGATAAATTAAAATATAAAAAATCCTTAATATTACGTATTTTATTTTGTTTTCTTTCTAGAACCTTTCGCTATTATCGGTGCAAATTAGTGTATTATTTTAGGACGTTTAATTTTTATTCTAATAAAATCGGGCGTTTATTAAGAAAATTTTATTGTGTCAGGCAATATGGAAAATACTCGTTAAAATTACGCTGTCAAATTAACTATTCTAATATAGGAGAAGGATTCTTTTTCGAACATCCAAATATTGTTATAAACAAAAATGCTGTTATTGCTTATGGTTTATATTGTATTTGCAAAAATTGTATTGGTTCTACAGATAAAAGCGCACTCATTTTAGGCCATAATTTTTTTCTTGATTAGTGAACTATTATTGTCAGGAATGTGAAAATTGATGATGACGTAAAAATAGCAGCCGGAGCTATCATCACAAAAGATGTTCTGGAATCAGGCTCTGTTGTTGATAATAATCGTATTATGAAGAGGTAAATTATGAATGAAAAAATTAAATTTAGTTTTCTTGTCCCTGTTTACAATGTGCCTATTGACCTTTTGAAACGTTGTTTCAATAGTTTAATAAACCAAACTTATAAAAACTTCGAAGTTATAATTGTTGACGATGGTTCGACAGATTTTTCTAGTAGTATCTGCGACCAATATGCTAGTAGTAATGACAATTTTGTCTGTATACATAAAATTAATGGCGGACTATCAAGTGCAAGGAACGCCGCTTTTAAGCAAGCTAGCGGAGAATATGTTTTATTTGTCGACGGCGATGATTTTCTTGACAATGATTGTTTAGAAAAAATGTATTATATTTTGGAGAAGAAAAGATTTGATATTATTATGTTCGATGTAAAGAGTGTATGCGGTAATGCTATTACAATCAACCACTCATTTGATAAAAGCGAAATAGTTCGGGATCATGATACATTCTTTTTAAAAAAAACAGTGTTAAATTTTAACGGTAAAATAGCACAAGTTTTTGCAAAGTGCTTTAATCGTAAGTTTTTAGTGCAGAATAATTTATTACACAACGAATATTGTAAGCAGGGCGCTGAAGGAATTTTATTCAACTTTGAAGTGTTCTCTTATAATCCACTTGTAATTTATACTAATCTACCTTTATATAATTATGTTTATAATTTTTTATCAATTTCTCACAAACTAAGCAAAGATAACGTTGAAAATACATTACATTGTTTTGAAAAAATATATTCTAATATAGAAGCTAATAAAGATGATGCATTGTTAAGAGATTTTTATACAAGAATGCAATATGTAATTGTTACGGCTTGTGTCTCAGGCTTTGCAAATCCTGACAACAAAAACAAGATAAGCGAAATTAAACAATTAATAACATGGTTGAATAGCAAGGAGATTGTTAAAAAAACATATTCTTTCAAACATCGCTATAAAATGTCTTTAATAAGAACTATTACGCTGTTTTGCATAAAAAAGAGATTAGTTTATTTAGTTAAATTTATAGCATACATTAGATATATAACAATGAGGAAAGGGATTATTTAAAAATGATATATGTATGTATGACTGGCAGACTAGGAAATCAAATGTTTCAATATGCTTTTGCTAGAGAGATAAGTCAATTAACCGGTCAAAAGATTGTTTTAAATACTTATTATTTAAATAAATATACTAATTACAAGTTCCAACTGAATATCTTTAGACTTATTAATAATAATAATATTGTTATTGAAGAAAATAAGCCAATGCCATTTTTTTCAAACTTGATGTTTTATCCTACAAAGATATTAAGGAAATTTTTTCCTACGTTTTATAGAAAATTAGTTAGTTGCTTTGGAGGTATTGTGGACTTATCTATGGAGTATCATGGATATTCTTTAAAGCATAAAAATTTTTATATTCTAGGTTATTTTCAAAGCGAATTATATTTTAAAGAAATTAAAAACATATTAATTTCCGATTTCAATTTACTTAATTTTAGCGGATGTAATAAAAACGTTTCTAATTTATTAGAAGAAATTAAGAATACTGAAAGTGTATGCATTTCAGTTCGCAGAGGAGATTACGTTCATAATAAAAATATTAAAGATAAGTTTTATGTTTGTAATGAAGCATATTTTAATAAAGCGGTTGATTTAATGATTAGAAAAAAACCAAATTGTGTTTTGTATGTGTTTTCAGACGATCCAAGTTGGGTAAAGGAAAATTTATTTTTTCCTACAAAAACTTATTACGAACCAATAGGGCTTACGATAGAGGAAAAAATATTATTAATGTCTGCGTGCAAAAACTTTATATTATCAAATAGTTCTTTTAGTTGGCGGATGCAATATTTATCTAAGAATACTACGAACAAAATCGTTATTGCACCTAAAGATTGGTTTGCTAACGGCGATAAAACTAGTATTTACGAGTTGCAGAATTTTTTATATATATAATAATGGAGTAAAGTTATGGAAGTTTCATTTTGTCTATATACTGATTCTTTTGGCGTTTTTAGTATACCTGGTGTTAATTACCCTGATAACTTATTCCAATTATACAAACGGAATACAAAAATCGGCCGTTTATTAAGAGCAATTATTTTTAAGTTCAATTTTCCTTTTTATGGTTTTTTGTTTGGAAAGCGGAAAAATAATCTGGCTATAGCAAAAAAAGTTATATTGATTGAAACTAATTACTTTGACAAAGTGTATAAATATATAATTAAGAAAAATCCATCTATTAAATTATATTTTTATTACTGGAATCCAACAGTCCGCTCAAAAATTGACTTTAGGAAAGTGCAAAAATACGCCAATGTGTATACTTTTGATATTGAAGATTCAAATAAAAATTACATTGCCTATAATTCTAATTTTTACATTCCTGAGGTTTATAATCGTTATCGCTTAATAAGAACTCATGGTAATAAAATCTTATTTATTGGAGCCGATAAGGAAGGTCGCTATGAAAAGCTTGTTTGCTTACAAAAAAGATTTTTAAGTTTAAATCTTTATTTTGTTGCTTATTTATATTCTCTTGACATGAATAAAAGTAGTAGTAACAATATTTATATTATTAGAAAACCATATAGTTATGACGATTATTTGAAAATAACTTCAAATTATGACATTATAATGGAAATTTTAGACAACAAACAATCAAGCATGACTTTGCGTGTTTTCGAATCGTATAATTTGCATAAAAAATTGATTACAAATAATATTAATATAAAAAATGAGTCGATTTTTGATAAACGTAACATTTTTGTATATAATTCTATTGATGATTTTTCTTCAAAAGATTTTGCTGCTTTTATATCAGCTAATTATGTAACAAACAACAAAGGCAATTATTATTCCTATAATGAACGGATAAAAAGATTTATATGATTTATTTATTGATATTTTCTCTTTCCTTAATTTCTAGCGCACTTGCTATTAATTGTTATAAGAAAAATAAGATTATTTTTCTTGTTTTTAGTTGCATAGCGATTCTTTTACCATCAATATTGGCTGGTTTACGTGATAAAAGCATAGGAATTGATGTTGAATGGTATATTATACCTAGTTTAAATCAGGCGACTAAAATGTCGTATTATGATTTTATGGCGTCTTTATCAACTCCTGAGTACTTTTTTTATACGCTAATATATTTAGTACATTTTTTGCCTAATCCTCTTTTTTGGGCTTTATTTTTTGTTGAATTATTAATTGTAACCCCTTTATATATATCGGCTTTCATGAATAGGAAGAATGTACATCCTACCTTTGTTATGTTTGCATTTTTTATGCTTATATATAATTTTTCTTTTTCTTTAATGAGGCAATTTATTGCTGCCAGTTTTATTGTTCTAGCTATTTCTTTATTTTATTACAGAAAAGAAAAGGTTCTTGCCTTAATATTACTTATTTGTTCTATTTTCTTTCATTCGAGTTCTGTTTTTATTATCTTAATTACAGTTTTGTTTTATTTATTCAGAAGAAGTAGTGTTTTTTTATTTTTTTTGTCAGTTCTTATGCTTATCTCTATCGCTAATATTGGTTCAATATTATTGCTGTTGTCAAACTTTAGTAACGTTTTTTTACGTTATTATAATTCTTTTATGAATAGAGAAAATGAAAGTTCGTTCTTTACTGTTGAAATTGCGATTTTTATTTTTTTGATATTAATATATAGATTTTTGTGTAATAGGAGTTATTTAAAAACAAATAAAATGTATTTATTTCATTTGCTTTTTTTATTTGGTGTTTTTCTTAGCTTTGGTTCTATTTTTTCAAGTTATGTAATTCGTTTCTCATATTATTTTCGTTTTTTTGGAATTTTTACTTTGTCTTTGCCATTAAATAAAAATATTAAGGCAACGGGAGACAAAAAAATATTTTGTAGGTGTGGCATTATTTTGTTGCTGGTCATATATTGGGTTTATTTCGTTGTTTATAAAAACTTTTATAACACTTTTCCGTATCAATTAAGTTGCTATTGATTTGTTTTTTCTCTAATAAAATAATTTATTGAATTTAAACATTGTATGAAATTTATCAAAAAACAATTTTATGTTTTAATTATAATAAGAAAGGGGAGCTTTTATGATTTATATTATTTGTCCTAGTCATATTGCTACAGGCGGTACAGAATTGCTTCATCAATTGCATTATCATCTAAGAGAACTAGGTGTTGAAAGTAGCATGTATTATATAGGTAGATTTGAGGGATCACCTGTACAAGAGAAATTTTTTAATATTTATAAACCTGTGATATCTTCAAAAATTGTTGACAGTAAGTCTAATATCTTGATAAGTCCAGAGAGCCACTTCGTAAGAATGTTTAAATATATAAGAATTAGAAAGGTTTGCTGGTGGTTGTCTGTTGATAATTTTTGCGGGATAGTTAGGAAGAACGAAACACTCATTAATAAAATCAAACATTATTTAATTCGAATTTGGTTTGATTTGAAAGCAAAAAAATTTGTACATTTTGTTCAGTCTGAATATGCTAAAGAATATGTTCATTCGACGTTTGGGATAGAATATAATAAGATAATTAAATTGTCAGACTATTTAAATGACGATTATTTTAATTTAGATTATTCCCACTTTAATAATAAAAAAGAAAATCAAATTTTGTATAATCCAAGAAAAGGATTTGAGTTTACAAAGAAAATTATTGATTTAATGCCTGACGTTAAACGGGTTGCTCTTCGAGGATTTACTAATTATGAACTTTTAAATTTGTATTTGCATAGTAAACTATATATAGATTTTGGTAACCATCCAGGTAAAGACAGAATACCTAGAGAGGCAGCAATATGTGGCTGTTGTATTATAACTAGTAAAAATGGCTCAGCCAAGAACGACTACGATGTTCCTATTAAGGATAAATATAAATTCGATGCTATTGAGAGTAATTTATCAAGAATTAAAGAGTGTATTAACGAGTGCTTAAACAATTATGAGAATTGCAAAAAAGATTTTGATGATTACAGAAGCATAATTGCTTCTGAAAAGGCTGAGTTTGTCAATCAACTAAGGGAAATTTTTCTCTCGAATTCAATTTTTTGATATTTTAGTTTTAATTTTATTTGCTATATTTCTAAGATTTGAAATTATGATTTCTTCTTTTAAGAAAATCTCCACGATACCATAAATCAAGATGCCACATATAATTATTATAATGAGAATGAAAGTTTTGTTCGCGATGTAAATTTCTAATATCCCTTTAAGTGCTAACAAAATAATAGCCATACTCACAGAACTTAATAGCGGTTTCCATAAAGTTTTGATTAAAGTCTTAGGTTTTATCGTTGTCCTTGAAAAAATTATGAGCACAGGTAACTGAACAAGTTCGGCTACTAATCTAGCAACACATGCGCCTGTTGATTTTAAACTAGGCATTAAAATTAAAGATAACAATATGTTAACAATAGAAGAAATAAATATAGCTATAGTTTGAATCCATATTTTGTTTTGCGGTCTAAAATATAAACTTCCAAAGAGTCCGTTTAAAGGAGAGAAGATAACCGTTGGCGATAAAATATAAATAAGTAATACACACTTACTATAACCTTCTCCAAAGAATAATGGCGTAAAAATAGAGTTGATTGATATAAGACCAAAGCATAAAGGAAGGGATAAAACCCAAAAAGCTTCAAAAGTTTGACCGATTTTTCTTTCTACCTCAGTTAAATCACCTTTTTTTACTAGATATGAAATTCTAGAAAGCATTATTATACTTAAAGATGCGGCCAAAGTAGCTAAAATATTTATAACTTTAATAGCTTGTCCGTAATACCCACTTTCTAAATTATCATTAACAAGTAAACCTAAAAGTGTTTGATTTAGGTATGTAAATAAAGAAATCGCAAGCGCAGGGATAAAATATGGAAACGATTTCTTGATTGATTCTACTATTTTTAAGTCTTTAAAGTGGACTATTTTTAAGTCACTTTTTCTAAAAGAAAAAAATAAAGAAATGGTAGATATCAATTGACTAGAAGCTAAAATAATTGTGTAAATTGTCAGATCATTTGGGCTTTTTACAAATACGAAAATTAGCACAGTACTTAAAAGCTTAAGTAATGAATTTTTTATACAAATACTGATAAATTTCTCTTCTCCCTGAAAAAAGAATACTGGGTCTATCATTACAGAAATAATGTAAAGGGAGAAAACTAAAACAAATGTTAAATCATATGTACTAAAAAACAGTATCGAAAACAAAAAATAGATTAACAAGCAAAAAAAACCAAATAATAATTTGGAAAAATAAATACTAAAAAAGGATAAGGATTTTTCAGAAATGTTTTCCCTAGTTTCGGCTATTCTTTTCGTTCCATAATCAGTAAACCCAAATGTTACAACAAGCGTGAAATATGTAATAATTGAGTAAAAAAAAGAATATTGTCCAATCGAATTCGCGCCTAAAGTTCTAGATATATAAGGAGTTGTTATAAGTGGAACTAATAGCGCCAAAATTTGATAAAAAGCATTAAATATTGTATTAATTTTAAGAGATGATTTTGAACCTGCCATATTTCCTCCTTTTTGACAATATTATGATAACATCCTTTAACGATTGCAAATATCGTGAATTCATATTGTGATGCCTAAAACCAAATTACACTTATCAAATTGCAAAAGGAGAAAGTCACTATGTTTAGTTTAATTAATGTTCGTATCCTTGTCTACAATGAGTCTAGTGTTTAAGGCAATCGCAAGAAAATAAACCGTAAAGTTTTTGCGCAGTTATCACAAAAA
>ENA-OOXJ01000137-OOXJ01000137.1-human-gut-metagenome-genome-assembly--contig:-NODE-137-length-66074-cov-10.646253_pt1 | contig 66074 bp, 61 predicted proteins | sample MGYA00241587_ERZ501343 | MGnify/ENA primary metagenome ERZ501343 (study PRJEB25962, sample SAMEA2042918) | human gut metagenome | biome: human gut; feature: human-associated habitat; material: faeces... | reverse complement strand
ATAATCGGACTTGGCGAAGGTATCAAAATCGACCTGGTCTTGGAACAGCGGCTCGATTTGAACATTGGAAAAATCAATTTTTTCTTGTGCCTCGGGAGCCGCCTGAGCAGCCTCCGAGGGGGCCGAAACAACCTTTTCAACCTTCTTATCAGAGTCCAACGGCTTCATTGTCGGGATAAGATTCCTCACATGGAATAGCTGTGTAGAAGCCCTGTTAATACTGTGCTTTGCTTACAGGTCACATTTTCCCGTGTGTGATAACTCTGTACATTTCCCTGCTGAAAGCATACACCATAGTGGTGCTCCAAGTGGTGTATGTGGTGCAACTCCAACCTTTCGCACCTCCGAAAGATTGTAGTTAATATTATAACAGTAGAATCTCAGAATTTCAATGGGTTTCAGGTCGTCCCGTAAGGAATCCAGAAAAAACTTCAATACTCTGCTTACATTCACTCTTTATATTGTGCCCGTCTAAAGCGTGGTTATAAACGGATATGCAAAGTTCAATCCCGTACTACGCCACGCCGTTAATCCTCTATCACAAGACAATTTACCTTTCCACTGAACGCTGTACAGGCATCTATGGCAATAATTCCGGGACCATAATAGGGAGAGAAGTCCGCATCTTCTCCAAACTCGGTCCCCTTGTGTTCGTATTTGCTATGGCCATACGAAGTATGCCAGTGTCCGCAAACAATGGTCTTATTCTCATCTGCGGTCTGTGCTGCATCCATGCCATTGAACCATCTTGCTTGATTCCATTGCTCACGGTCTGATTCTCTCCAAGAAGAAATATAGCTGTAGCTTTTATCCCTGTTCGGAATGCTTGGTATCCAGCCATGCGTGAAAACATAGTGTTCCGTCTCAAAGTAATCAAGCATCGCTTGGATAATCTCTTTGTAAAACGGTGTGTCTTTCGCTGCATCGGCAAAATCATAATGGCGTATAGATGCCATCACTGGATCAAAGTCCGTTAACTGGAGTGCAGTATCATAAGTTCCGTTTGATTTGTGATAGCTATATGGCATCCCTGCATCCGTGGTCACAAGCTCCACAAATAGGTCCTCATGGTTTCCACGAATGAGAATTATCTTGTCTTGCTCCATCTGCTCCAATATGAACTGCTGAAGCTGCTTCGCCTCATGCCCTCGATCAAATAAATCTCCGAGCATGATTAACTTATGAGGAGTTGTATCGGAAAAGAAGCCTGCCTTTTCCAAAGCAGACTTCATCTGCGTATAGTATCCGTGAACATCGGAGATAATATAGTAGCGCATAATCCCTTATTCTTCGCCTCTGTTTTCCTTGGATAGTCTGTCGGCCAGAATCAGCTCTTTCATCTTAAAGCAGAGCCATTCATCAATGGTCAGATCAAGCTCGGCAAGGGCAATCACCAGCCGCTTCATCTCATTCTTATCAATTCCAAAGTCAATGCTAATTGTATCGTAGTTCTTCGGAAGCTGCAAGATATATCGTGCCTCGTTGCGTTCATATCGCCTGAGTAATTCAGGCTGATCCTCAAAAAACTCTCTGACGAAATCGTTCATGACTGCGCCATCCCTTTTTGTGTACGAAGACTGACGCCCTCAACTAACGAGAATACTGCTGTATTCTTCTCTTCCAGAAACTCGCCGGATAAAACATATGTCTTTGAAGTGTCCATCTGGTTTGTCCGCATGATTCCATGAACAAATTGCTTGCTGTTGATCCTCATGACGCATCTGTGATCGGTGAACAGTTTCAGCGGAACTCGGAAAGCCATCACATCATCCTCATCACAAGGGAAAACGCTCAAAGAATCATGGCTGTCTGAAATTTTAATTGAGACATGGCTCGGCTTTCCCAAGGCTTTTATAACGCCCTTGCCGATACTGATACAGCAGCGAGCGCCTTGCAGCGTCATTTCGATTGGGTACATTCTATCCTCATTCGTTGTTTCGGACATCATCGTCACCTCCATTTCCAATAATCGTGCCAAACAAAGTCTCCCGTTTCTTCTCCTGCTCCTGCATACTGATGGAAGCAGCCAGCTCTTCAGAAACCGTAGCGGGAACAGCGCCTCCGCTGGTGTCCATGTATCCGGATAGTGATTCGAAGCTGCTTCGTTGCTGAAGGGCTTCATAATCCGAATAACTCCTGCCCAACTTCATGCGGATCTCATCAGGATAGTATTTAACAATGCGTTTCTTCATTTTGCCGGTGTGCTTGTCAAAGTACTCCTCCGGCAGCGGATCAAACATAACAGCGGATGCAAGATCAAATACCAGAACCAGCCCTCGCTCAGAATTGGCAAGCCGTCCATAGATCTTGTACCGACACTCCTTGTTCCAGTTCATCATCTTATAAATGCTTTGGACATATTCCGGGCAGGATATAGAACGGTTGACCCACTTATCTTTCTTTAGTCTTGCCCATTCAATCGAAGAGATTTCTTCTTCCGCACAGATGGCCACAACCATTCGCTTTTTATTCTCACTGAGCATAGGAAGGACGTGCTGTACTCCCTCAAACAGCCGGATCGCTGACATACTGAATTCCATTCTGTTTGCACGAATACTCACAGCCGGTTTCTTAATCATGGAGAAGAACATTTTGGGCGGAACGACATAGTCATCGAGCGATTCAAACTCGATGGCATTTTTCTTGCCCAGTCGTTCTTGAACCAATTGATGAATCAGCTCCTGCTCCTTGGGCGTGTACCCTTCGGTTTTATCTCCCGTTATCGAGCTTTCTGCATCAGCGAGAAAGGAAAAATTATCGTTATCCATATCGTCCTCCGGTTACATTGCCTCATAGATTTGTTCTAATTCATCTTCAAGCTCTCCGTGTGTAGGGATTACTCCTATAAAAGGGTTCACTACTTTTGTACCATGGTTGCGAATATCTGCTGAAGACACCGCATCAAGGACACGCCCTCGTTGCTGTTTGATCTCATAACTGACACCAACTTGTTCCTGCCAGTTCTCCGGGTAAGCGATTCCGGCTGTCAAACCAGCCGCTTCGCCACACTCGCTTTCCTTATAGGGAATGTACTTTACGGTTGAATCTGAGGTGTCCATAGCATCAAGGTGCTTTTTATCCTTTCCAACCAATATCTGCGGTTCATCAAGGAAAAAGAAAATGATCTTTTCGCCCCCTCTGACACGGGTCACGCCTCTGAATCGGAATTTATACTTTCTCATCCAGTCGAGCTTATCATAGACGGCGTTTGAGAATGCAGAAGTACATAGTTGAAGCCCCGACTTTTTCGTTTCGTCCCATAGCACCGCATTGGGGTTTGTGGCATTGCAGCTTCGTACTGCGATTACTTCCAGTACCGGGTGGTACAAGAACTCTACATATTTCTGCTGTCCAAGTTTTTCCCAACAGACTGGATTCAATTTCATACTTCTTTGCGAAAATGTAAGCTGCGGATCACTGCGGGTCATGAACATGACACCGGGTGCAACCCGGTAATCATTCAGCGTCATGGAAACGACATTGCTGTGTGTTCTGCCGTTCATGATATTTGCCCGACGCTGAAGCTCGCAAAACTCATCCTCGTTGTAAACTTGGCGTGAAATATCCTGAAAAGCCCGATTGTCGATGCCGCTCCATGTCGGGGAGATACTGACGAAGCCTTTCAGTGCTCCACTATCGATCACATAAACATCCGGGACACTTCCGAACTTGTATCGGCTGGCTCGCATCATATGTGCTGCTCTTGCAATTTCAGGAGATACAATTCCCTCATGGTAATGGGGGATGTAGGCTCCTTCTCTCAGACCATCGTTTTTCGCCGTCACTTTTTCCTTATAGTCAATGACGACCCTTTTCCGAACCTCAAGATCACCCCAACGCCGTTCATTCTCCATAATTGCTTTCACCATTGAGGGCGTCCATTCAGTACGGCCTCGAAGTGTTGGCCGTTGCTTCTCCGTCAACACCTCTGCGATTTCTTCCGCTGTGTACCCACACAGCGTAGCAAGGAAAATATACTTAACCGTCTTCGCCTCTTCTTCCTCGATGATGAAACCGCCCTCTATTGTGTGCCGTAAACCGAGCAGATCGGATAGTGGAAACTGTCCAGTGCAGATTCTTTGATCATAGGATAGAATCATGCGGCGACTTTTATTGCCGGATTCCCACTCTGCAAAAAGGCCTTGCATCTGGAGCCTTTCGTTGATGTTCGGGTCCAGCGTATAAAGGTCCTCCGTTTCAAAATACACGCCGACCGGGTTTGACGGATTCGTCGTTCTTAGTTTCCGCACTTCCTCAATCAGGTCAGAGATGTTACGGGCAAAACGAGACACACTGGCACAAACGATCAAATCCATTTTCTTCTTCGACGCATCTTCCAGCATTCGTTTGAACTCTGGACGCCATTTTTTCGATGTGCCGGATTTGCCCTCGTCACTGTATATTTCCGCCAGATCCCAGTTGGGCGTTTTGGCAATCTTCTCTGTATAGTACTTTGTTTGGTTTTCGATGGAGGAGACCTGCTCTTTGCTCTTCGTACTCACACGGGCATAAACTGCAACACGCTTATGCTCTGCATCTCGAATGGTAGGCGTTGGTTTTGCTGGACGGAAAATAGTCTGCGGCGGAACCGTATAATGCTGGATTCTCTTCTTCGTTTCATACCGGTAATATTCTCGGTCAGCATCCTGCGGACGCCACACCGGAAGCCGCTGGTCTACGATTTCTTGCTCATCGCCTCGGATTTCCGATTCCTTGTTTTCATCCTTTGCCATATCCTTATCCGTCCTCCCGTAAGTTTGTGATGGCAGAAACCACTCCATTCAACCACTTCTGGTGGTCAGGCGGATTCAGATAAATGTAGTCTTCAGCCATTTTTATCAGTGCCTCACGCTGCTTGTCTGCGTTGAGAATCGTGTTGATGTTGAACTTGTCATCGTCGGTTATGATGTCTACCCGTTCTTTCAGATTAAAGATGAAATGGAGCCAGTAGCAGAACTCGCGTGTGTTTGCACTCAAATATCCTTTGGTTTCTGCAAAAATCAGATTCACTTTTCCATCTGCACAATCCCGCATAAGCCGCAGCATCTCAGGACGCTTGGCCGTTTCTTTATAACCGGTGATATCGATATAAACATCCACGAGTGTGCCATCCTCAAAATCACCAAACCGTCTTTCAATCGCATTTCGATGAAAGGCTCTTATCTCACGCTCATTGCGCAGATTCAGTTTTGCTCGCTTTACATAGCCACCGATTCGGAAAATCCGCTCTGTATCTGTGCTCACACTCATCGTCTTTGCTTCTTTCCTTCGTTCCAAACATAATCCACGAAGATATCCCAGTTGTTCATGACCTGCATATAGACATCGACTTTGATTTCCTTCGTGCCCCGATCTCCGCACCAAGGTCCGATGACAACTTCCCATTCACATTTACTGCAGTAATAGTAGAAAAGAGAACGGCGCAGCTCCTCAGCGAATGCTTCTTTCTCTGTGCATTTCAGCAAGAGCTTCCGTACTTCTTCTCTGAATCTCCCATGTTCAAATATGTTAAATGGCCGAATCTCATGCCCACTCATACTGTGATAGTAGGCTTTCCAAACCAAGTTCTCCATCATCTCATCTCCCGGTAAACATCATTGGTTATTTGGGTTTTGGCAAACTCCAGTACCAACTTCCGCCAGAACGGTAAGTTGTGACTTGGAGTTCTTTTTTTGCTTTCTCAACAGTACGGCTTCCAACGCCTATATCAGCAAGGCCGGCATATACTTCTTTTGCCGGACGATCCTCATGCTCCAAAAGCTGAACCAGTTTTGCACGAGCTCGTTCCCGCTTGGTTGTTTTTACTGTGATGCTGTCCATGAGTTCTGCGGTATTCAGATCATATTTGCCGTGCCATACGATTCCGCCATGCTCTTTGAACGAGAAAGCAATTGCAGGTCCTTCCGGAGCAAGGCTCGATTTTATCGGATACATGTATCGAATGTCAGGGCGGCTTTCATCTCTTGAGATCATGAGCACACTTCGTGCAATAGCAGCAATGTCGATAGAGCCAAGCCCTCGATACAATGATTTGCTACTGCCGCCTTTGTTCATGTGACCGATGAGAATTACAGCGCATTTGTTGCGGTCTGCAATATTTGCCAGCTTCCGCAGAACAGAGCGCATCTTGGTAGCACTCTGCATATCTGCATCAGGCGGGATAAATGCCTGAATGGGGTCGATAATAAATACACTGGCGTGTGTGTCCTTGATCGCTGTTTCGATTCGACCGTCCTCCAGTGTCAATGCAATGTCGTTGTCTATGATATAAGCTACTCGTTCACAATCCGCTCCGGCCTGCTGGAGACGGGGCTTTATTGTATCTGCAATACCGTCTTCAGCACACTGATAGATCGCAACACGCTTTCCTTTAGCAGGAACACCATCCGGCATAGGCTGTCCTGTCGTAATTCTTGCTACGACATTCAACGCAAATGTAGATTTACCCTCACCGGGATCGCCTTGGAGCACCGTCAGCTTCCCGAGCGGTATATAGGGATACCATAGCCATTCAACCGGCTCAGTTCGGACATTTGCGTAGTATTGGTAAACGGAACCTTCCATTCTAACCTCGCACATTTCTCAAAGCAGATAGGGATCATAAGTCGCTACTATTATTATAAGGTGGTGACACATCTGCTTCCATCGCCGTTTCGGCAATAACCGCTTTTCACTGAGCCATTTTGGCAAAAACGGTGTCCAAGCTCGCACTTTTCCTGCTTTTAACCTCGCAAAAGGGATGCTCACAAAAGTGCGTGCTGCCTTGCGACCTTAAAAGAAAGAGCACCGCTTGCACGGTGCCCTTTCAAGATACAGAGGGCAAAGCTCCTGTCACTTTGCACCTCTCTGTTTAGATTTTCTTATTCCCTGTATGCAGCTCTAATAAGGCAATTGCATCCTGTCTGGCTCGTTCGTCCGCCTTACGCATAGCGCTTATCATTGCAGCTTCTTTTTCGGTTATGCTCGTGTCAACGACCTCATCATTTCCAATTAGACAATCAACTGAAACGCCGTACAGCTTGGACAGCTTCAGAAGAATATCGATGGATGGCTCTCGTTTGCCATTCTCATAACGGCTGTAAACAGATGGCAAGCAGCACAGATAGTCTGATACCTCTTGTACTTTGAGTTTGCGACTGACTCGCATTTCTTTTAGGTTCATGTATTCCTCCGCATTCCGAGATGGTGCGAAGTGACACGAAGCATTTACCCCTACGGAATATGATACTACCAAAACGGTATCTGGTCAACGAGTCATTTACCGATACGGTAGTACATTGCATTCCGTTCCGGTAGTATAATTTAATATAGTATATTGGAAGGAGGTCGTGCCTGTGAACATCAAGGATATTCGCACTCGCAAGGGTCTTACACAGGCAGAAGTGGCCTCCGCATTGGGCGTATCCTCCGTGGTTTACTCCCGTTATGAAACTGGCTCCAGGCAGCCTTCCATTGACATTTTGATCCAACTGGCAGATATTTTTGGCGTAACGGTTGACTACCTGCTGGGAAGGCAGGACATCGAGGACTCTACACTGTCTGAATATGAACTCAGCTTGTTGATTGCATCACGAAAAGCTGATGAGCGAGCAAAGCAAGACGCACTCAATATGCTGCTTGCCCATGCAGTAAAAACGAATCAAAAGAACTAAGAGGAACTGCAAGTCGCAGTTCCTCTTTTTAGTTTCCATTGTTCTTTTGAGCAAAGTATCGCTTCCGAAGATGGGCAACATCCCTTTGACTATCCGAATTTATAAATAGGTTTGCCTTAGCGAAGGCTTGCTTGATTTCTGTGGCAAGCGCAATCGGGTCTTTCTGCCGTATCACAAATAACTGTATCCTTTTCGCTTTGCACAGGAAGTGAAGAACCTCCGCAACTTTGGCTTCTCTATCAGTGCCTTTTTGAGAAAAGGCAAACGCAAGCCGCAGTTCCGGGATAACCGCATCGATCCGTGCTCCAATCAGTTTTTCGTCGTCTGTGCGTGTCGCAAGCCCATATAGCTTTGCATACATCGTTACAAGCAGATATGGCAGCTCCTTAAGAAATGCTTTCTCACAGTAGATGCAGCCAGCCCCTTCAACTGCACGGTGAAACACTTTATCCTTCCATTCATGCCCGCAAATGCCTTTCCACCAAACCGGGTACTGTGACAGTCTTGATATCTCTGTGGGCTTTCTTGTGTTTTTGGCCGCATTCCATTCCTGTGCCAGCTCCGGGTCTGTAGTTGCTAAATCGCTATAACCAGGCAACACAGCGTTCCTCGTGCATACTGGGCATTTTAACCCATGAACTTTGGATTTGATTACCGCCCTATACTCATGTCCGCAGGTATTGCACTTCCACCAGACATTTTTGGTGGAGCGCTCGTTGACATCCTCCGGCAATAATGTGCCGTTTTTTTGTGACCATTCCAATGCGAGCTGCGGATGGAGCGAAGCTAAATCATTGAATCCCTTCAGCAGTTTTATTCCGCTGCAATAAGGGCATTTGCTTCCATAAGCCCGTGTAGATATGAGCGTAAACCACTCATGACCCTGTTCGCATTTCCACCAAACTTTCCGATTTGCATAAGGCGTTACCTGTGTTGGCTTGAGCGGTGCGTTTCGAGGCGACCACTCCTTTACAACCTGCGGCAGTACAGTTGCAAGGTCGTTGAATCCTTGAAGGACGGCGTTGTGTGAACAGTAGGGGCAACCAGCTCCCCTGACGCGATTCCGGATTTCTGCGCTCCACTCATGTCCGCAAGCTCCTATCCAGAGCACTTTCTTATGAGAGCCAACACCGATCTCTGTTGGTCGGATGGTATTCTTCGGCGACCATTCTTTCAGTAGTTCCGGTTTCAAACTCGCAAGGTCATTGATACCCGCAACGATTCTGGCGTTACTGCAAATCGGGCAATTCTCGCCGCTTGATCTTGCCTTTGCGCTGGCCTGCCACTCATGTCCACAACTGCCATGCCACCAATATAGTTTTTTAGAACCATAGGGTACATCATCCGGTGAGATGCTGCCGTTTCTTTCTGACCATTCAGCTACAAGCCAAGGTTTCTTATTTGCCAAACTGTTTTCCATACTGTTGCCGCCCTTCCTGTGTACTGCTAACAGTATAGGAAAAACCTCAAAATAAGAGAAATGTGCAAAAAGAGAAATCCCCCTGCAATCGCAGATTTTACGACCGCAAGGGGGAGAGAACCATATTATACATTTGCCATTTGCTTAGCTCCGGTTTTCAAATATGTTTCAAAGGCTGTGATTTCTCGTTTCTTCAGGTCGTTCGTGACCGTCACATAAATATCGAGCGTGGTCGTTACATCAGCGTGACCAAGCACAGACTGCACGACCTTTACATTCAGACCGCTCTCGCACATTCTTGTAGCGAATGTATGCCGTAGCACATGGCACGAGAACTTAGGCAGAAGAACCGGATCGGAGTCTACGCCCTTTTTCTCAAGAACTTCGCTGTTACAATCGCGCATGATCCGTTGCAGAGCCTTATTCAATGTGCCTTGATGCTGCACCTCGCCGTTCCGATTAACAAACACGAAGTCTGAATACCCCTCAATGTGGCTGACACTTTTCATTCCGCACTCCTCTTGGAACTCCTTTTCCATGAGGAATGCCTGCTTCACACCTTCGGTCATGGGAATTTCCCGAATACCGGCTTTTGTCTTAGGTGTATTGATGGAGAAGTAGCAGCCCTTCTCATCTCTGTGGTTGTAGTACACCAGCGTATGGTTCACGCTGATGATGCCGTTTTCCATATCCACATCGCACCAGCGCAGACCAGTGATTTCCCCCACACGCATTCCGGTATTCGCCATAATATAAAAGATAGGATACCAGTGCTGGTATTTTGATGTTCTGGCCAGATAGCCAAGAAACAGTTCTTCCTGCTCAAGGGTCAAAGCCTTTCTTTTCTCGATTTCCGAACCGTGCGCCATTTTGATTTCCCGAAGCATATTGGCCGCAGGGTTGCTGCGAATCATATCGTCATCGACGGCTATCTGAAATACTTGGTGGACGATATTATGGATGACATCTACCGTAGACGGCTTCAGAACCTTATCGTCGATGAGCTGGTTATAGAATCGGCGCACATCCGATTTTTTCACCTGTACCAGCTTCTTCTTTCCGAAAGTTGGCTTCACAAACAGCTCATACATATAAATGTAGTTTTTCATGGTGCTGTCCTTGATGCCTCTTTTCAGTTGGCACCAAAGCTCATATACATCATTCACCGTGACATTTTTGATATTGGCTTTAATGCCGTCATGCTGATCAACAAGGATCTGCTCCTCCTGCTCCCGGAGATCTTCCAATGTTGCAGCGTATATGGTATTACGTTTTCCGAGCTTGTCTGTCCAGCGGTACATATAGCTGCCGGTTTTTCTCTGTACCTCTCCGGTGCGTAGCCTGACATGGTGGCTATCAAAGCGAACGGTTGTCTGCCGCTTTTCTTTCTTTTGAAACTGCATAGTCTTCACTCCTTTGCTTTCGCTTTTCTCTTGGCACCATTAAGGATACATAGAGACATCTCGTTTTCCAATGTTGCGAATCAGCCTATATCAAGCAAATCGCATACTTGACTCATACAGAATAGGCCGACTCAAGGTATTCATCGAACTTTTTCCGCTTAATCATTCTTCGGTTTCCGACCCAGATAACATAGTTGCATTCGGGCTTATCGGTCATATCTCGCAGCTTCCTCACGCCGATACCGCTATATGCGGCAGCTTCTTCCAGACTAATGGTAATGCGCTCCCAAACAGGAACGAGATTTTCTTTTTCTGTTCGCGTCATTTATTCCGCCTCCTCGTGTTTCCGGAGATAGGTCACATATTCACTTCTGTTTCGGAACTTGTACCATCTCCAGTTGTATTCCTCCGATTTGAAAAACGCCTTACGGATCGCATCATAGAAATGCTGGATAGCTTTCATGTTGATACCGGGGGTCAGCACTAAGTCGCCGACTTTGATTGCAGCAAGGTCTTTGTGTTCTTTTCTCCACGGAGTATAGAGGAAGGGCTGTGACATCATACCGTTATAGATAGCCTCATCGATAGCTGTGTTGGGATTCAGCCACTTATATAAGCAGATGATCACTTCCTCGACTCGGACAGCGTTCAGACCCTGCATATTCATCAGGTCGAAAACACGCATATCAAGGATCTGCTTCAGGGAACGGAAGCCCAAATCGCAAAAGTAATCAGCGACGACCCGATCATCTTTTTCGAGCCACTTTGTCGAGCTGGGGTTGATGTTTATTTTGCTGTTCATGTGAATCACTCCTACCGGGTTTTATGAGATTGCCCTCTCACTTTCTCTTTGCCGAATTTTCATGCGCTATTGACAAGACTATCATCAGGATGATATAATGTGGCTGTATCATTACAATGATAACGGAGGCTTCATATTATGAGCGTCATTCAACTGCTTCATGGAACCGACCACATCATCGAGGTTCCGGATATTCATATCGGTAATCCGCACAACGACTATGGCATGGGTTTCTACTGTACCCGCGTCGATGAAATGGCTCGTGAGTGGGCCTGCAAAAAGAACACAGACGGTTTTGTCAACAGCTACGACTTTGACACGGAAGGACTGAAGGTGCTGAATCTGTTGGACGGAACGCATACGGTCCTGAACTGGATGGCTCTTCTGCTTCAGTTCCGCACCTTCAAGCTGGACTCCGAAGTTGCCGTTGATGCAAGGGACTATCTTATTGACCACTATTCAATTGATTTAACCGGCTACGATGTTGTGATCGGCTATCGGGCAGACGATTCCTATTTCCAGTATGCAGAGTCCTTTGTGTCCAACACCTTACCGCTCAGAAGTCTGAACAAGGCTCTAAAGCTGGGCAAGCTCGGTGAGCAGACGGTTGTCATTTCTCAAAAAGGCTTTGATCGGCTGCACTTCGTGAATGCTTATCCGGTCAGCAAGAGCGTCTATTACCCCAAGTTCTTGGATAGAGATACCAAAGCGAGGGATACTTACCGTAAAGAGATCAAGAAAAGCAAGTCTTACCGGGACGACATCTTCGTGCTGGATATCTTGAGGGAGGAGATGAGCAACGATGACCCACGCATACAACGAATCTTATTTGAATAATGCCAAGGATCGTCTTTCCTCTTTCTTCGACTATGCGATCAACGACTGCAAGCTAAAACCGGATTGGATCACAGCACTCTTCATCAATACCGGCTACGCCGAACAGTTTGAACGAGGCAACCCCGCCTATGTTGCAGGGATGTCTGGTGTTGAGCTGGCCCGTGCGGTCATCACAAAGGCATACGGTCCAAAGGAGCTGCCAGCACCAACCAACGCAGAGGACTGCTCCCCTGAATATTGGGCCGGTTGGGCAGTTGCAGAGTACCAATGGTTTACTGGCCGTCGTTTCAAGGACATCTTTGAGCGCATTCCACTTTCCAAAATCATTGGGATGTATTCCGTTTACCACGAGATGGACATTACAAGTTTCATTGATACTATGGAGGAACTCTATAAAGCAGCGGAAGGCGATTCCAACCTGAAGCGCATCCGTGAAAACCGGGGCTTATCTCAGGCAGAGCTTGCAGAGCAATCCGGCGTGAATCTGCGCAACATTCAGATGTACGAACAGCGGGTCAATGGCATTGACAAAGCGCAGGCAAACATCCTCTACAAGTTGTCCCGTGTTCTCGGCTGTAATGTGGAAGACCTATTGGAAAACCCCATGATGTGATTTCATTCCTGCACCTGCTTCGGCAGGTGCATTTTCTATGCCAAACCAGTCGTATCGTTCCGGGGTCAACATTTTCAGTGCAGTTCCGACCCTCTCAATATCCATACGCTGCATGACCGACTCCTCTACATTGCACTCTGTATCTTCGAGAACATCTTATCCGTAAATTTCAGACTCTTGAAAGCACCTTTTAACTCAATTTATTTCTTTTTAACTCGGTCAATGTTAAAAGTAAAGTTTTTGAGTTTTTCTGTTTTATTGAAAATTTCCGCCCATTTGGGCTTTTTCAATCAATATTACACATGTTTCCATCAAATTTTCAAGTTCTCGCTGAAGATTACCTCTTGAATTTATATTTTCCCTTTCCATATCCGGATACCGGCCCGATAATATCTGCCTGCGTCAGATTTGATAGAAGTTTGGATGCACCTGAACTTTTCAGCCCAAGAAGTTCCATGACCGCACTTCTTCCAAACACTTCATCAAAACCAAATTTCTCAAAAAGTCTATGGATGTGAACTGTCGTTTTTACTGAGAAACCGCTGCCTTTTTCGGAAAGTACACTTCCAATGTCCACTTTTGGAGTTTGAATGTCCACTTTTTCATTCTCAATGTCCACTTTTTCCTCGTTCAAAAGTCCACTTATGTGAAGATTCCGGTTGTGAAGCTCATTTTTCTCGTTCAAAAGCAGATTTCTAAGAAACGCTTCCATATATTCAGTTGTTTCGTGAATACCTTTTTGCAGGTTCGTATAATTTGCACGGACAAGTGCATTTCTGAAATACCACGCATTTTCCGCAAAAATATCATTGGTTGCCGAGAATCCAAGTGTCCTTAAGTATTTGATGAAGAACACTGCCGTTGTTCTTGTATTACCCTCTCCAAAAATATGAATCTGCCATAACCTCGAAATGAATACCGCAAGATGATGGATAATCTCGTCCATCGAAAGACCTTTATAGCTAAAATCTTTCTCCTGTGAAAAATCATATTCAAGTGTCGCTCTTAGTTCAGAAGCACTGCCATACATAACGGTCGCCCCATCAAGCACCCATTCTTTCTTTGTAATGTTGTAATCTCTAATCCTTCCGGCGTGTTTATAAATACCCTGAAAGAGTTTGCGGTGGATAGAGATATACTCATTTGGAGAAAATGAGAACGCTGTTTCGGAAAGTATTTCGGCAATACGGGAAGAGACTTTATCAGCTTCTTCGGTACGTTCATCATCAGCTAAATGGCCAGGCCTTTCCTCATAATAGCTGTCGATAATACTCTGTGCTTCCTTCATCGTGATTCGGCCTTCAATATTCTGGATGGCAGTATCGATCAAATATTTAGATGGCCTGAGTCCGTCCACTGCCTGAAGTCCGATTGCCGTACTCCAGGCATAACCTTTATAAGCCTTATCAGGTTCAGACTCTTTTAAATATTCCTTAAATGGGTCTTTTTCCATATACGCTACCTCACTTTATATTTTTATACTTCAACCTTTATTAAAACAGGCAGTCCCACTACAGAACTGCCTATTTAATGTTAATTATTAAATTCTTATCCTAATATAGCTTTGCACCTGCCGGAATGTGGTCATCAACCATAAGAAGATGAAGTTCTTCATCCTCTGAATCCTTAAGATTGTTTACTGCTGAAAGTAACATACCACAGGATTCAATTCCCATCATTGCTCTAGGTGGAAGATTTGTGATGGCAATAAGTGTCTTTCCAACTAATTCTTCCGGTTCATAATATGCATGAATACCAGAAAGGATTGTTCTATCTACACCTGTACCATCATCAAGAGTAAACTGTAAAAGTTTTTTGCTCTTTGGTACTGCTACACATTCCTTAACCTTAACTGCTCTAAAATCTGATTTTGAGAATGTATCGAAGTCTACTTCTTCCTCAAATAAAGGTTCAATCTTTACGTTGGAGAAGTCGATTTTCTCAGCCGGCTTTGCAGTCTCTGCAGGAGTTTCTTCGGAAGTCTTATTTGCCTTCTTGTCAGCGTCTAATGATTTCATCGTCGGGAAGAGGAGAACATCTCTTATTGCTGCGGAGTCGGTCATGAGCATTACAAGTCTGTCAATGCCATATCCGATACCACCTGTAGGCGGCATACCGATTTCAAGGGCATTTAAGAAGTCCTCATCAGTGTGGTTGGCTTCCTCATCACCCGCTGCCGCAAGGGCATCCTGGGCTTTGAAACGCTCTCTCTGGTCGATCGGGTCGTTAAGCTCTGAGTATGCGTTGCACATCTCCCAACCGTTCATGAACATCTCAAAACGTTCTACATACTCAGGATCGCTCGGTTTTCTCTTGGTAAGAGGTGATATGTCAACCGGATGATCCATTACGAATGTAGGCTGTACAAGGTGCTCCTCTACATATTCCTCGAAGAAAAGATTGAGGATATCACCCTTCTTATGTCTCTCTTCAAATTCTATTTTGTGCTCTTTGGCAATGGCGCGTGCCTCTTCCAAAGTCTCAACTTTGGCAAAATCAACACCGGCATATTTCTTAACCGCATCTACCATGGTGATGCGCTCAAAAGGCTTGCCGAGATCCATCTCGATTCCGTTATAGGTGATTGTCGTGGTTCCGAGAACCTCTTTGGCAATGTATCTGAACAGGTTCTCTGTAAGATCCATCATTCCGTTGTAATCAGTGTAAGCCTGATATAATTCCATAAGTGTGAATTCAGGGTTATGTCTTGTGTCAACACCCTCGTTACGGAATACACGGCCGATTTCATATACCTTCTCAAGTCCGCCGACAATAAGTCTCTTTAAATACAACTCAAGTGAAATACGAAGCTTAACATCCTCGTCAAGTGCATTGTAATGCGTCTCAAAAGGTCTTGCAGCAGCGCCGCCGGCATTGCTTACAAGCATAGGAGTCTCAACCTCCATAAATCCCTGTCCGTCAAGATATCTTCTGATCGCAGCGATGATTTTGGAACGCTTTACAAAAGTATCCTTAACTTCCGGATTCATGATAAGATCCACATATCTCTGACGGTATCTTAAGTCAGTGTTGGTGAGTCCGTGATATTTTTCCGGAAGAATCTGAAGGCTCTTTGAAAGAAGAGTTACCTTCTCGGCATGGATTGAAATTTCACCGGTCTTAGTCTCAAATACCTTGCCTGTGACACCTACGATATCACCGATATCAAGTTTCTTGAAATCCGCATATTCTTCTTCACCGATGCAGTCCCTTGCTACATATGACTGGATCGTTCCCTGTAAATCCTGAATATGGCAGAAAGATGCCTTACCCATAACACGCTTGGACATAAGACGTCCCGCTATCGTAACATCCTTATCGTTAAGCTGTTCAAAATTATCCTTTATCTCCTGACTGTGATGTGTCACATCAAACTTAGTTATTTCAAAAGGGTTCTTACCTCTCTCCACGAGATCCTTTAATTTGTCTCTTCTTACCTGTAACAGTGCATTGATATCCTGCACCTGCTGTCCGTTATTCTGTCCGGCCACTTTATTCACAACCTTTCGTGCTTTAGTTTCTGCTGACGTTTAATACTTTATACTTAACAATTCCGCCTGAAGGAGTCTCTACCTCGATATCATCTCCTGCCTTCTTGCCTATCATGGCTTTGCCAAGCGGTGACTCATTGGATATCTTGTTCTCAAGGCTCTTTGCTTCTGTTGAACCTACAAGCATGAACTCAAGTTCCTCATCATATTCTGTATCGAGAAGCTTAACCGTACATCCGAGATTGATAAGACCCTTCTTGGTGCTGTCATCATCTGCAACTTCAGCATTCTTAAGGATTTTCTCGATTTCCTCGATTCTTGCCTCGATATCTCTCTGCTCGTCTTTGGCAGCATCATACTCGGCGTTCTCCGATAAGTCTCCCTGCTCTCTTGCTTCCTTAATCTTCTGTGCAACTTCTTTACGCTTAACTACCTTCAACTCCTGAAGTTCGTTCTCAAGCTTTTTAAGACCTTCATAGGTCATAAGATTCTTCTTCTCAGCCATTTCACATACACCTTTCCTTGTGCTTAAAATTTGTCTACCTTATATAATAAAATAGTATCTGGCTATTTGTCAATCATTCTTTTGTCCAGAAGGCGAAAGAGTTCGTCCATCGTCTCCGTCATATTCACCTCGGCACGTAACGCAGCGCAGTCATGGAGTCCGGTTGTATACCATGATACATGCTTGCGAAGTTCGCGAACTACTATATATTCCGGCTTATATTCAAGCATATACTCAGCCTGGCGTTTGATTGTCTGCTTGATTTCCTCCATGGAAGGTCTGGCGGGAACTGGTCTGCCGGCAAGCGCCGCATTAACTTCACGGAATATCCATGGATTGCCCTTGGCGCCGCGTCCTATTGCAATTCCGTCACAGCCGGTTGCTTTTATCATATCGACTGCATCCTGCGCTTTAAAAATATCGCCGTTTCCTATAACCGGAATCGACACACGCTCTTTGACCTGGCGGATTATATCCCAGTCGGCACTTCCGGAATAATACTGTTCCCTTGTTCTCGCATGCACCGTGACAGCTGCCGCGCCGCTTTCTTCCATAATATGTGCAAACTCTACGGCATTTACATGTTCATCATCAAAACCCTTGCGGAATTTAACCGTAACCGGGCAGCTAAGCCTTGATACCATCTTCTCTATTATGCGTCCCGCAAGAAGAGGATCCTTCATAAGTGCCGAGCCCTCTTTGTTATTGACTATCTTCGGAACGGGACATCCCATGTTCACATCGATTACTGCAAAACCAAGATTACGTTCTTCAAGTCTGACCGCAATATCAGCCATTATATCCGGATCTGAGCCGAAAAGCTGGATTGCCGCCGGCGCTTCCTCGGGAACTGTCTTTAACAGTATGTCCGTATTCTTATTATTGTAAAGAATTGCCTTGGCACTTACCATTTCACTGACAACATAACCGCATCCCTGCTCCTTGCACAGCATCCTGAATGAGAGATCCGTAACGCCTGCCATCGGTGCAAGTGCCACATTGTTATCGAGAATTACATTTCCGATCCGCATCAGGTTTCACTCTCCTGTATTTTTTCTCCGAGAATAAATACCTTGTAATACATTTCAAGCGAACGGAACAATTCTTCCTTGTCACGCTGCAGGCTTCTTATCTTAAGTGCCGCGCCGATTTCATCATACAGAAGATCTCCTTCGTCAGCCTCCGTCTTAAGTATAAGTGTGCCGTCTTCGTCAAATTCCATTATAAAAATGCCTCCGACATCTTCCGTAAAAAGAACAGCCATTATCTTAAGCTCGTCCTTAATATGTCCCGGAAGCCTGTCAAAAGCCTCATCTAAATAAAATTTTTTATCGTAGGCGCTTGCAGCGCATAATACCTGATTATCCATGTTAATCTCCAAATTCTGTATTCTAGACATATCCGTATATTCCGCGGACCGAAACTTCCCCGGCACGGACTGCCGTAATATTATGCTCATCATCTTCCACCAGAAGTTCGCCTTCGTCATTAATTCCGACTGCCTTGCGTCTTATGGTACCGGACTTGCCGATTATCGCAACTTCCGCTCCCTTGTTGACAAGCATGGATTCATATATATCTTTGAGGCTTGACATATTAAGGTCATTGATGAAAATCTCATAATATTGCTCAAAATAATGCCCGAACGAAGCCACAATAAGGCTCCTCGATACCGGTTTTTTACATTCAATCGCAAGTGATGTCGCCGTCCTGCTTATATCTTCCGGGAATTCCGTCATATTGGCGTTAATTCCTATTCCGACCACGACATAACTTATCGTCTCCATTTCGGTACTCATTTCGGTCAGAATACCGGTTATCTTGCGGCCGCCTATTACGATATCATTCGGCCATTTAATCATCGCTTCAAGCCCTGTAACCTCCCGCACCGCGGACGCACACGCCATAGCGGCAAGCAAGGTTATCATAGGTGCATGCTCAGGTCTTATGTCCGGCTTAATAAGAAAAGACATCCATATTCCACTTCCTGCCGGAGAATCCCAGCTTCGCCCGCGTCTGCCACGTCCGGCACTCTGGTATTCCGCTATCGCAAGTGTTCCTTCGGATGCTCCCTGTTCAGCCTGTCTTTTAATTTCACTGTTGGTGGAATCTATTTTATCAAAATACAATATCTTCTTTGCAAACCATTTAGTATCAAGCACGCTCTTAATCTCTTCGGACAATAACACATCCGGGCACGACTTAAGCATGTATCCTCTGTTACGGACGGATTCAATCTCATATCCGGCTTCTTTAAGTGCATTGACTGCTTTCCATACTGCCGTCCTCGACACTCCGAGTTCTTCGCATAACTCCTGTCCGGACACATACCCGTCAGTATTCTTAAGAACTGCCAAAACCTTATCTTTCATATTATCTGCCTCCGATTGCGATATAACTCATGATACTGATAACGGCAAGCACGGCCGCAGCAACCACAGATATGATACCGGTTACCTTCCTGTCCGTCATCATAGCCTTGATTCCGGTGAATAAGTTCATAACACCACCCATCATAAATATAATCGGAAACAGCCATTTATTATTGTCAGTATTGATAAATGCCATAACGGCAAGGACAACTACGCCTACGCCAAGAAGTACATTAAGAATATCAAGAATTGTTCTTATTATTTTCTGAAATTTGTTCTCTGATGCAAACATACGGGGCACACCTTCCTGTTTCTTTACAAACTAAAAGTCTACCCCGTAATAATACTATAAATCACCCAATGTTGCAACCATCACTGCCTTAATTGTGTGCATTCTGTTCTCTGCTTCGTCAAATACGACCGACTGTTCCGATTCAAATACTTCATCAGTAACCTCAAGTTCCGACATACCGAATTGCTCATATACGTCTTTGCCGACCTTGGTCTTGAGATCATGGAAAGCCGGAAGACAGTGCATAAATATTGCCTGGCTGCCCGCATTATCCATAACGGCTTTGTTGACCTGATAAGGAGAAAGTTTCTTGATCCTTTCTGCCCATACTTCTGCCGGCTCGCCCATCGATACCCATACATCCGTGTAAATAACATCAGCCCCTGCTGTTCCTGCCTTAACATCCTCTGTAAGGGTTATTGTTGCGCCGGTCTCTTTGGCAATCTCACGACATTCATTAACCAGTGCTTCATCCGGGAAATAATCCTTTGAAGTACATGCGGTAAAATTCATACCGAGCTTGGCACTTACTATCATGAGTGAGTTGCCCATATTATATCTCGCATCGCCCATATAAGTAAGATTAACGCCTTTGATCCTTCCGAGTTTCTCTCTTATCGTGAGAACATCGGCAAGCATCTGTGTCGGGTGATATTCGTTCGTCAGTCCGTTCCAGACAGGGACTCCTGCATACTTCGCAAGTTCTTCAACGATTTCCTGTCCGTATCCTCTGTATTCGATACCGTCAAACATTCTTCCGAGCACCCTCGCCGTATCGGCAATGCTTTCTTTCTTACCGATCTGTGAGCCTGACGGGTCGAGATATGTCGTTCCCATTCCGAGATCATGCGCTGCAACTTCAAATGAACATCTTGTTCTCGTACTTGTTTTTTCAAATATGAGCGCAATGTTCTTTCCGGCATATTTATCCGTCATGACAACACCTTTTTTCTTCTTATCTTTCAGATCTGCGGCAAGATCTATCATATACAATATCTCGTCCGGTGTAAAATCCTTAAGTGTTAAAAAATTACGTCCCTTTAAATTCATCTTCGTGTCCTTCCTGTCTGATATCATTCTGTTTTATTATCGGCGGCAACTTCCGTTACTGACTTGACAAGTCCTGCAATTCCTTGTATTTCCGACGGAATAATAATCTTGGTTGCCTTGCCGTCCGCTGCTTTGGCAAAAGCCTCAAGGCTCTTAAGCGTTATGACAGCTTCATCGGCTCCGGCTTCTTTGATATATTTGATACCTTCTGCATTAGCCATCTGTACGGCCCTGATAGCCTCTGCCTGGCCTTCTGCTTCACGGATAGTAGCTTCTTTCTTAGCTTCTGCACGGAGTATTGCAGCCTCTTTCTCAGCCTCCGCTTCAAGTATCGCCGACTGTTTCTTACCTTCCGCAACCGTAATATTGGCTTTCTTCTCACCTTCTGCTCTTGTAACAGCTTCACGGCGTTCACGTTCGGCTTTCATCTGGCGTTCCATTGCATTCTGGATTTCCGCCGGCGGAATGATATTCTTAAGTTCAACACGGTTAACTTTGATTCCCCATGGGTCAGTCGCCTGATCAAGCGAAACTCTCATCTTGGTATTAATGATCTCCCTTGATGTAAGTGTCTGGTCAAGTTCAAGTTCACCTATTATGTTACGGAGTGTTGTTGCCGTAAGATTCTCAATTGCCATAAGCGGTTTCTCAACACCGTAGGCATAAAGCTTAGGATCCGTTATCTGAAAAAAGACAACCGTATCAATTCTCATAGTAACATTATCCTTCGTAATAACCGGCTGCGGGGCAAAATCCACAACCTGCTCTTTAAGGCTCACTTTTCTGGCAACTTTATCAATGAAAGGTGCCTTAAAATGTATACCGACTGACCATGTAGCCTTATATGCTCCAAGTCTTTCAAGTATAACCGCACTTGCCTGCGGAACTATTTTAATACATGATACTACAATCAAAAGTGCAATAACTACCACGATTACAATACCCACTGTATAAGCGGATGTTGATGCCATTACTATCATATTTTCTCTTCCTTTCTTCTGACAATGAGTTTAACTCCGGAAACCCCGACTATTTCCACCAGGGTATCCTTAGGAATTATATCATTATCGTTCTCGGCTCTTGCTGTCCATTCCTGTCCTCCCACAAGAGCATATCCTATCGAGTCATTATTATTGATATCTACAATGACTCTTGCAGTCTGTCCTATAAGACTGTCCACATTGGTCTTCTCGCCGCCCACTTTGAGAAATTTCGTAAGAAACGGTCTCGTAAAAATAAGCAGCACAATTGACACAACAAAAAATGCGGCAATCTGTGCCCACACCGGCAATTCCACCAGAGCCATCACAAATGCGACAAGCGCACCGCCCGCAAACCATATAGTCGTAAGGCTTGTCGTTATAAGTTCAAAGACTATAAACAGCACCAGCAGTCCCAGCCAGATCCATACGATAAAATCCATTGTGCCTCCTCCTGTCCGCAATTATTCGTAATTGCTAAGATTTCCTTTATTGTACTATATTGCAGGCTCTTTTTCAATCAGATTATTAACATATGATTTTTATATCAACATCATATTATTTATATATTTTACTAATATCGGAATATATATTACAATACAACCGCAAAATAAACAAAGGTGATGATTAATATGGCATTCAAAATACACAACGGACGCCAGATGTCAGATTCGTTCCGGACTGCTCTTTTTATCGTATTGTCCGGAGGTTTTCAGGACGCTTACACCTACAGATGCCGTGATGCTGTCTTTGCAAATGCCCAGACCGGTAACATTGTATTGATGAGTTCACACATGTTCAGCGGCGACTGGGGCATCTGCCTGAAATATCTGATTCCTGTAGCATCCTTTATCCTCGGAACATTTGTGGCCGAAAATATCCACTACCGTATGAAGATGTATGAGAAAATCCATTGGCGTCAGCTGATTCTTATCGCTGAAATAATTATCCTGTTCGGTGTAGGCTTCATGCCGTCCGGAATCAACATTGCAGCCAATGCTCTTGTTTCATTTGTATGCGCAATGCAGGTCCAGACATTCCATAAAATTCACGGACATGCATATGCCAGCACGATGTGCATCGGCAATATGAGAAGCGGAACCGAAGCATTGTGTGCATACATCCACACACATGACAAAGTTATCTTACGCAAAGCCGGAACTTATTTTGGCGTAATCCTTGTATTCGCAATAGGTGCCGGAATCGGAAGTTTTGTCACATCACATATCGGCATCCGTTCAATCTGGATTTCATGTGCGCTGCTTCTGGTAAGTTTCGTGATGATGTTTTTTAATGATGAAAACGCAATCGAGTAGGAGGGAAGTTTAAATAAATTTCCCGACCTCTCACACCACCGTGCGTACCGTTCGGTACACGGCGGTTCAATCAACTTAACAAGTAACACACCTTTTGGTGTAGTAATCTAACATTGAGACTAATCCAAATCGAGTTAATCTCTCTTTTGTTATAGCGTTATGCATGGCGCCACCATGACATACTCGTGCTATATGAGCACCATAATAAGCCATTGACCATGCTAACCCTTTATTCACTCCAAGTTTCATCAAATTCTTTGCTCTGTTTTGTGAAGTTTTCCATTGTTTCCAGATGCACATGCGCATTCTGTATCGGATACTACTATCCAACTTCGCACACAAGGTTTTCATACTTCCTATCTTGAAGTAGTTTATCCAACCTCTGATGAGTTCGTTGAGTTTCTGCACTTTATAAGAGTTGCTTACTCCCCAACTTCTGCAAGTAAGTTGTTTCATTCTTGCTTTGAACTTCGCTACTGATTTAGCGTGTGGCTTTGCCTTGAATTGGTGTGCTCTGCTGTCAAAGTAAAATCCAAATCCGAGGTATTTAAGACCGCTTGGCCTGTCTACCTTGCTCTTTGTCATGTTTACCTTGAGCCCCAGTTTCTCTTCAATAAACTTCGTGAGATTTCTCATCACCCTCTTTGCAGACATTTCACTTCCAACCATAACAATACAGTCATCTGCATATCTAACAAAGTTCAATCCTCTTTGTTCCATTTCCTTATCCAGTTCATTCAGCATGATGTTTGCAAGAAGTGGGGATAGATTTCCACCTTGTGGTGTTCCTATCACTGATTCCTTATATTCATCATCTACCATGATTCCACTAACCAAGAACTTTCTAATGATTGAGATTACATCCCCATCCTTGATTGTCTTACCGATTAAGGTCATCAGTTTATCATGGTTTACTGTGTCAAAGAACTTCTCCAAGTCAATGTCAACAATCCAGTCATAGCCGTCATTCATCATATCTAATGCTGTGATGATTGCCTGCTGTGCACATCTATTCGGTCTGAATCCGTAACTATGTTCATGGAATTGTTTCTCATAGATTGGTGTTAATACCTGTGCTATGGCTTGCTGTACAAATCGGTCTGTTACTGTTGGTACTCCCAGGTTTCTGACACCGCCATCTGGCTTTGGTATCTCTACTCTGCGTACTGGTTGAGGTTTATACTTTCTTCTCCTCAACTGTTCTTTGATGATTTCGCCGTTCTTTTCAAGGTGTTCTTTAAGTTCTGTGTACTGCATTCCGTCCACTCCCTCTGCACCTTTGTTTCTTACGACTTGCAGATATGCCGTGTTAAGATTATCTTTACTTAATATCTGCTCCATTAGACTACTTGTGTCCATGCGTTCTTTCCTTTCCGCCTCGCTCGAATTGACCACCCTTTACCCGATTGGTTACGGCAGATGTTGTCTTTTCTGCAACACGAGACATACTAAAACTTATCGATTGTTCACCCCTTCACTCCATTTCCATTACAGAAACTTCCTCGCTACTATGGGCTCTGCTGACTTCTCACAGTTCGTTGTTACTAGGCTAATGGAACCTCTGTGAGACCTCCACGCTTAAGGTGCACGCTCTTTCTCTCCATATATCCGCCACATTTACTCTGCTACTACAAATGTGATAGTTATTAGACTTCGTTGCTTTTAGCCAACTTATCTCTCGTAGCCTAGCCTTATATGTGATTTCTGTCCGTCGGACCAGAGATTTGCTTTCAGCTTCCTTCAGATTCCACCTCACAATGGACACCCTTGCTGTTCAGCTATACACTTCCCACTATCTAGGCGTGTTCGGGACTTACACCCGTTAGAGCGCGCCCATGGCGCGCAAACTAAAAATGGCGAAGTGCTTATCGTAACACTTCGCCGAAAGCCTGACCGGTTTGAGCATGGAATGCTTGGTCAGGTCTGCACTATTATTTTATGCATCTAAGCGGATTTTAAACACTCAAATGTGTTTTCCAGTCTGTCGGAAGGTTCATTGCTGTAATATCAATTATATCGCTATTCTTTTGAATCAACTTATCAAATTCATCTACAAACACTATCCATTCTTCATCTGACGATCTGATATACTTCATTGCCAATAAAATTTGATATAATCCGTTATGTGCCGGATGCGGTATTATTTTATCAACATTGAGAATTTCCGGAGTAGTATGTATAGTTCGATTATAAATTCTAGAGTTATGAGCACACATATTGCGCATTACAGAAACTCCCTGCATCCATGAAGTAAACATTTTCTGTGATGGATTTATTGATTTTCCCTTTTTCGATTTATACTGGTAATTAGCCGCCAATATAGAATATGAACTTTCGGAACCTGTTTTCAAATTCTTAATTATCTTAGATAAGGTGCCAAAGGAAAGAACTTCGACAGCCGCCCATACCGGCACCTCCCCGTCATGATTATCAAAATTATGTTTTATAAATACATCATTGGAACGAGCAATTTCCGACGATATTGTAGACATATTCTGCCAATATAATTTTTTCTCTTTAAAGATTGATGAATCCTGCAAAACAAGAGGTTCGCCATATATAAGTAACGCTTCCACCAATCGTACTCTTAATGCTACCTCGATTTTAGAAATCATTGAAAAAATCAAAACTGATAATTCCCGATCAAACTGATACAACTTAAAAACATCTTCAAACCTGGTTCCCGGAACATACTTCTTTGCAGCATTATCATATAAGTGGAAAGAGTATCCGCGTAAACGATAAAATCCAACTGATTTCAGTATCTTTTCTACGTCTGCCCGAGAAGCAATTACCATTCCTGCGTCGATATATGATTGTACTTGCTGCGCTATTGTTAATATTTGTTTTGGATATTGATACATAAATACTCCGTAAATTAAAAAGTCCCACCGGGTTGCGCATGACAATCAGAGGCGTGGTGGGTTCTGTTATTACTATTATACTGCTTTTATTCTGACTGTCAAGATTCATTTTTTAGATTTTATATCAGTAACCTTCATTCATAAATTTCACAAAAAGTCTGACCGCATCGTAGATATTTTCAACGCCGTACTCTGATGCATCAAGCGTAATACCACCATTGGCATTTTTCCCAACCATATATCCCACTCGCTTTTCCCTATTCAGCACCGGAGCCGGTTTCAGGCGAATATTATATATCCCGTTATCGAACCACTCCAGAAATTCGTCTCCAAGAAAAGAAGCACAATACCGCATCTGTGCCATTTTTCTTTCAAATAAAACATCATTCACATCAAGTTCTGCCACAAGATACGTATACCATTTATCCCATGGTATTACTTTGTCAATATATATTTCGTCAAGAATTCCCATAGAAACGGCTCTCATAATCGATGAATATAATGAACATGTGTCGGTTCTTGTGTTTGGAATCAGCTGTTCAAAATAACTTCTTATATAGCCGCCCACACATCCATCCTTTCGGGCTTGTTTTGAATACTTAGAGTACTCCGTATCTGATACAATACCTTTATTTGCTCTGGCTCCGACCGAAGAATTACTCATACCTGCAATTGCCAATGGATATTCTACATTCAGTATTCTTTTATTAATTATACAGTTCACAACTCCCATATAAATATCCTGACACACACCATCCCACAATCTTCCGGTTTTTTCCAAAAGATCTCTTATATAATCTCTTTTGAAACATGAATTAATATATAACAATGGCAGACCATACATCGATTCAGGTCTCATTATTACCTCTGCAAGATAATCCAGCCCATCTTTATAATACATTTTCTTATCTTCGGTATCATATTTTTTGGGAATAACAAACTGATTTTCCTGTCGTTCATTAAATCCCGGCCATGCATAAAAGCCTCTGTCCCATTCAATGATTTTTTCGTCCGGATATTTCTGTGTTATATCGTCCAAAACATCAAGTGCCCACGGAAGTAGTCCGTCGTCGCTTCCTAACGACAGAATATACTCACCATTGGCATGTAAAAAGGCATATTCAAAACTTTTTGGCAGGTGAAGCTCCCTTGGAGTCCTTATATAGACAACCCTGTCATCATTGATTTCTTCCCATAGTTTATATACATCAATATTTCTTCCTGTAGAATTATCGCTTAGTATAATTTCATAATCTGCACGGGTATTTTGCTCAAGGCAGGTCTTTAGTGTATGCTGTAATGTATATATACTGTTTCTTGCCGGGATAACAATTGAGAATTTCTTTGTGGCCGGCTTATTGATCAGATTGCTACAATCCGTTTCATATATCTCGTTAATATAGTCAATATAAGTTCCTGTAAAACCACACTCAAGGTTATCTAATTCCAGATTGCTGTTTCTCGCATATACTTTAAAGACGTATATACCTTTTTCTGATTTTAGCGACAACATATCCATGCAATCACCCGTCGAAACAACCCAGTAACCATTATACTCATGCAACGAATTACCCGAATAATCTGTAAGTAATTTTACTCTGCCTCCAAGCTGTGACAAACATTTCTCAATGAATCTGAAATAGTTCTTTCTCACCGGATTTGAAATAACAAGCCATTTATTGTTGTTCTTCATCTTTTCGCATAACATCACAAGATTTGCGGCCACTTCAATATTTTTTAATGACGGCCACTTAACCTCCGGATATTTTGCTTTTAAATATTCCCTGCATATTGCGGTTCCCAGGAAATCCATTGAAGCATATATTTTTTTATATATGTTTTCACAATGTTCTATACTATCATCGTCTTCACAACATAATTGCTCTATTTCATCATAAATCTGCGTGTCGCCGCAGGCCAGTTTGGATAAGCTGTCAAATTTTTGTACATTAAAATTATCATTTCTGTCAAGGTTGATTTTTTTTAACAACTCCATTAACGGAATATACTTATCCGAGTAGTTGAACGTATTCATCAACACTTTTCCATCTATATAACCAAAAACCTCCATGGGATTTCTGTTTTTGGCATATAACAGCATAGCTTTTGCATATATAAGTGATAATTTTAAAGGTTTATATTCTTCTAATTCACATATTTCACTTTCAGCTTTTTCTAATTCGGAATTATTTATTAAATCACAAATTTTCTGTATTTTGCTTTCGTAATTCAATATTTCACGCTTTCTTTTTGCTTTTACAAAATCAAATCTCTGTGTTCTTCAGGCGGATCATAAGAAATTGTACGCTCATTGCAATACATTTTCATGTATTCATCCATCATTCTCTTACATTCACTGCTTCCAATACTGTCCACTATTCTCACAAGCCTTATATGTGCATCACTTTTTACTATATCGGCATCATAAAATTCAGCCAGAATCAGATATTTCCTGGCAACCTTGATTTCGTCATTCTGAATCATTTTGAATGCATATCTCAGGCACATTCCGCCAAGTTTTTTCACGGCAGCATCATATCTCTCAATAGGTTTTTTACGATCAAATACTTTTGCCAGTTCAACAAATTGGTTCAAGAGTTGGTAATGTTCAAATGAGCCAAGGCAGCAAAGTTCTGAATTATTGGTTTCGTTACCCCTGTGCACACGATAATACATTAATGGTTCCTTAATATATGCGACATCGCCAACCATGGACATCCTATAATTCATATACCAGTCTCCTGCTACATTCCACAGCCGGGCAAACATTATTGTCTGTGATACCGATGATAATCTGAACATTCTCTGCCCCGGAATAGCAATTCCACTCATCATAAACACACCTGCCTGTGCATCGCCGTCAACAATACAATTCTTATTATAAAACGGTGGTAATACCTTTTTATTTCCGGCATCGTCAATCTCAATGCGCTCTGTCATTACCATACTTACTTCTCTGTTTTCTTCCAGAACTTTTACACATTTTTCTATAAATGAAGGTGCTATATAATCATCACTGGCCAGAGTGTATACATACTCACCGCTGCTGTCATCCTGACAAAGTGCTGAGTTTTTATCGCTGCCTACATTATATTTGTTTCTGTGAATTGAAAAATATATACCTTTCTCTTTAAATTTAGGATAATATTCCATTGCTATTTCAAATGAATCATCTGTAGAACTGTTATCGCGGAAAATAACTTCAAAATTATCATATGTCTGAGCCAGTATGCTGTCTAAACACTGTCTTAAATACCTTCCGTAGTTGTAATTCGGCACCAGTATGCTCACCAATGGATTGTTACTTTTCATCTTCTTTACCCAGAGCCTCAACCAAAAATTTTTTCGACTCTTCTATCCTCTCTCCTATTTTTTTCTCTGATTTTGTGTAATCAATACTAAAATCGATTTTTTCAATATCCCAGAATTCACCCAATATCCGTTCAGACAAATTAAAATCTTCTAACAGAAGCACCGTCTTTTCTCCTGCGTTCTCTCTCCTCCATGTATAAAATGGTTTTCTGTATACAATGGAATATGCTACTCCATGAAATGAATTGGTAATTACCATTCTGGCATTATCAATAAGGGCAAGAAATTCGGTCGGTGAGCAGAAAGAAAAGCTTTCACCTCTGTCCCCGTAAACATACTCCGGTATATTATATATAAAATGTTTAACTTTACAGTTATAATACCTGGCCAGCCTGTTTGTAAAATTAACAACACTCTGTATCATTTCATTATTCTCAAACACAAGATACAGCAATATGTAATCCTTATCTTCTATATCAGCCTGTATTTTCCTGTAATCATCAGCCTGTAACAATAAAGACGGATCCAGTACTGTCCTGACCTTTTTGTTTGTAAACTGTTGTACGTAATGCTCAAGATTTTTTTCTCTTACGCCAAGATAATCAAATCTGTCAATCCATTTTTCAAATATACTTCTATTCAGCCTGGTGAGGTCACTTTGTCCAACGCTCGGAGAATATGATATTTTTCTCACATCATTGTCGTTCTCAAGGAAATCCAGAAAATATGTACTGTCATTATTTGTATGCACCGTATCCCACACAACATCACTTCCTATGAGGTAAGCATCATATCGGGGATAATTATCCACAGTCAGTTTCGGGATATTTTTCTTTGTTACCCCTATATACTTCTGTAAAAAAGCATTAAACTCTGCAATTCTTTTGTCATATTTATCACGTAATTCTTTTTCTCCGAATCCATTAGTGATCTCATTAACTATTGAATACGGAATCACATCAACCGTATCCCCGGTAATGTTCTGTATCGTTTTTCTCAATGCATATGTCATTACCGTAGAGCCACAATTGTCTGTCAGATAGAAAGTAAGTATTCCGACTGTCATCTGCATCCTCCCTTCGTCACGATTACATCCGCAAGCAATTCTTCCACAGATATGATTCGAGAAATGGGAATATTCTTTTCTGCCAATATCTCCATTTGTTCATTAAAATTATAGTTTGACATAACAATATACAATTGTATTGAGTCATCCTTACCCAATTCACTATAATCACGCAAAATACAGTTCTTATAATTTCCTCTGTGTCTGGATGTATTCACTTCATATATCACAGAATTTTTCGCAAGAAACAATTCCGCAAAAATCGCAGTAACGTCATTGCACCCTACCAATGCATATTTACTGATTCCTCTTTTTTGAAGAAACACATTTACATCATATCCGTACATCTGCACTTTATTTAACTCCAATAAAGTTCTGTAATATGATGAGTAAATTACTTTTCCGCTGTCACATGCGTCCCTGTATTTAGCACTTCCTCTGTACATGTATCATTTCCCTTTCTTCTTACATCTGTATAATTCGTTGCAGACTGTAACTATTTCATCTATTGTAAATATCGTCTTAACACCAAGTCCCGTCAATTGTTTTTTTATCTCGTCAATATTTCTTTTGAGGAATATGATAACTGCTGCATTATGAATTTCTCCGAGACTTGCCACAGGTATAACGTTGATTCCTCGGTATTTCTTCTCTGTCTGAATCTTGTTATCTGTTATATATGATACATCAAGACCGACATTCCAATATTCCTGAAAGAAATGCTCATCAAATAATTTCCCCATTCCAAAAGACACAACATCTGCACTCTTTTTGAGACTTTCCACTATATTCTTGGTTTTTTCCGAAGCATCAGAGTAATCAAGACTGCCACTGACCGCATCTGAGAGACAAATAGGAGGCAGTTCCGTATAAGGCCTTGCACATTCACATTTTCTGCATATGGTTTTAATGCTTTCGTCATTAAGTCCCTGAACATAACGTTTCATTCCTTCTCCGTGGAAAATACTGTCCCAATCCTCTTCAATAATATTTCCTAAAGGATGTTCCATTCCATAATCCTGACAGCATAATAATACCGTTCCATCCGGCAACACTTCCGGAAGCCACGACAGGCACATAGCCTCGGCAGACCATACGCGGTAGCAAACAATTTTTCCTTTCCAATCATGATGCACAACCTCTTCCATCTCAAGGTTTCCGGCTCTGTCCTGTGCGTTAAATCTGTCAATCCTGTTCATATCAACAATACTTCTGATATCCTTATGCGGAGTACCATGACATGAATAATAATCAATTGTTATTTCTCTATGTACCCGCTGTAATAATTTCATATATGTATCATCAATATTAAAATAAGCATATTTTTCGTTATCAGGAATATGCAGAACAAATCTGTCAAATTTTATCTTACAAATCTTATCAAAATCTTCTTCTGTCATTCCCTGAAGTGTTGTACATAATGAAATTTTATATCCACGATCGTACGCATAACAGATCATGTCAGCACATCTGTTATTCAAAAACGGCTCTGCCATACCTGCAAAGCTTACCGTTGACCCAGGCTCAACAGTATCAAGTATTTTCACAAAGTCTTCAAAATCCAATTCTCTTTTTCTGTTTTTATTGTCTTTAAAATACTCCGAAACTAATTTACTCTGCGGACAATACATACAATTAATTCTGCAGCCGATTACCAATGTGAAATCTATTGCACTTGTTTTAACCATATATTCTACCTTTCCTTTCATTTAACGCAAACGGATCATTGAAAAGTTCTGCCATCAGTTTACCTAATTTATCTTTTTTCTCAGGTGTTCCGTATTCTTCTAATAGCTTTACATACTCAGAATTTACAAGCATATCCTCAGTTGACCACACAATATAAGAATCTATACCATTCTTTTGTGCCGCCAATCCATCCGCACCCGAATCGTTGCCGACATGCAGCCATTTACAACCAGATATATTTTCCTTCACCGCAACGCGTTTATATAAATCACCGTTAGGCCATTTCCATGCTCTTTCATCACACGAAACATACAAACCGTCATATCCATGGATTGCCATACTTTCCAATATCTTCTTCATGTATTTTTTTCCAAAATACATATCCGAAATAAGAAGGACTTTCTTACCTTTGTCTTTTGCATAATTCAATGCCTCGACCATTCTTTTTCTTGTTACCGTTCTATCTGTTTCTATATACAGCTCATCTGTTTTAATCCTTTCGATTTCATTTACACTCAATTTAGAGATTTTGCCGTATTCATCATATATTTCATCAAAATTTGCTGATATATGTTTAGAATCGGCATTACGCTGTGCCATTTTCCTTAATGCAATTATGTCTTCATCAATACCGTCATTTTTCCGTGCAACTATTTTTAAAATATCATCCGGCTTCATAACGGTTCTGGTAGTTAAAGTATCATATATATCAAAGCTAATCACATCATGACAATCTATTTTCTTCTTAAGTTCATTATATGATTTTTCCCAATATTCGTTTTCACCGATTATTTTATAGACTGTTTCTTTATTAACTGTCAACCCATTATAAAGTCTGATTTCAATATCTTTAGCAATTGAATACAGTCGTAAATAAATTATCGGAAGCCGTTTTATATTTGCCATAATTACTATAATATCTGCTTTATTAACAACTTCATCTGTCCGATATACCGGATATCCATGAAACGAACTGTCTTTGTATAAATCGTCAACCACTCCGACTATGTATTTATTAAAATTGTTAAGAATATATTCCGAATAATCGCCGGTTCCGTAAATTGCTATTTTCTTTTGTGCTAAAGTACAGATAAATTCACCATATTCCTTTTTTAACGTTATTTTTTCCTGTTCAGTCATTTTACCTCTTAAAATGTATCAGATACACTCAGCACTTTTTCAATATGTAATTGCTTGATATATGCCTCTTTTGACCATATTGCATTTATAAATTCTATAGATATTTCTTCATCACACAGATTAGATATATCCTCTGCAAAATCAAGTATTCCCTGATGAACTTTACTCAATACATCCATATTCTGCTGGCTTTTTTCCGCTTCTATATATTTGGGAGTCCCATCATCTGCAAATAACTGAAAACACCCATGTGGAGCCGTAAAAACACCTTCAATTATGGATGTGGCAAACGTTCTCATCAGACCTGTTGGCGGAGCATACATAAGAATTTCTCCCATATAAGACCTTGCATCTATTTCATCAAAATCTGAGTGATCCGGAAATTTTGAAAGTGCCAGTGCATACAAACCACATTTCACATCAAATGCTTTATTATAAAATTGAGGAATAGTACCTGATGAAACCAAATCAACCAATGTTACATTCTTTTCATCCATACCAAGTTTATGTAAATATGCCGAATACAACCCTCGCTGCTTTTCTGCATTGTTCAGGATGTTTTTTCCATATTTTTCCGTAATCTGCCCGATTGTAAGTGCATCATCACTTTGGCTCTCCGCTATGACGTCAAACCGCTTTGCAAGCATTTCTGTGTTAGTATACTTTAGTGATGCTTTCTGCATTGCTTTTACAAGCTGCTTTTCATTATGCAATGATATCAGCGAATAGAAACTTCTTGAACCAAGCACATATTCCGCCTTTACATCAATTGTGTTTTTCTTTTGCAATACATCCCATACGGCCTTTAAGATATAGCCGTCTCGTGCTATAAAAGCAATACCGGCCGGATTATCCGACAATACCTGTTTCCTTATCCACATAACATAGCCGACAGCCAGTGGCCCATAAAGATAATATCCGATTTCACTCCATGACAGATTGTCTCGGATTTCTTCATTCTTAATTATTCCTTTATCAGAAAACAACTTTATACAATATTTATCGGCTGCATTAACAGAATCATATATTGAATTTGCAGAATCAACAAAAAAGCCCTTGTTTCCAATATCAACAATATCAATGTTGACAAGCTGATTCGAAATTCTTTCATATACTTTGATTGCATTATACCTTTTGGCAACGATAATCAGTTTCACGGCATATTCACCTGCTGTCAATAAATCAACCACCGGAACTTCACAGAATGTTTTTCCATTGTAATTTGAATCAACAACTCCTACAATATTGTACTCCTGCTTCAAATCTAATAATATTTCTGTGATTTTACCGGTTCCGTATAACAGTTTCGGAACATTCTTTTCACCACTGAATGAACTTTTAAAATATTCAATTATTTCACGCTGTTCATCGTCACCTGAATACATTTTTACCCTTCCTTCTGCTTTGCTGCAGGTACTGTCAGTTTGTTGAGCGGATAACATCCTCTGCACTTTGCACAAAATGTAATCCCACCTTGTTCGTTATATCCCATATCAAATTCAAAAAATTCTTTCTTTCTGTCACGGTTAATTTCAAAATAATCATTTGAATTATCCGGAAATAAACCGGCTCTTATTGCGCTTGTCTCCAAATGGCAGAAATATATTCTTGATTTGTATAAGCCTCTGAACGGTGCCCTGCACGCATTAAAATACCCTTCCACTTCTTCCTTGCCAATATTATTGGGATTATCCGGAAAGCCAAAATCGCCCCATTCATCTGACTTGAATGTGTAGTAACTGATTTCATGCTTATCAAGGATATCCATCACTTGATTAATCCGGCTCTCATAGTGGACCTCATTGGTATAATCGCTTATTTGAATTTCAACATCCCATTTTTTACAATTATCAAGCAGCTCATCCGACGGAAGTATGGTTCCGTTTGTAAATATTTTCAGGTGTTGCATTCTATCCCTGTATTTTTGTCCTACATAGCCGACTGTCTGTGCCAGATTTGAATACAACAACGGTTCTCCGCCCAATAAATTAAAACTTTCAACATAGTCAACCATATCAAAGTACTCATCTATCTGTTTAAGTACATCATCGTGATCCAAATCACACGGCTTATTAAAATACGGCATAAACATGTTGCATTTCTTACATTTGAGTGTACACTTTTCTGTAAGTGATATATCTATCCGCCTTGAGTATAAACGGTCGTGCGCATATATTTCATATATCTGCATGAAAACAAAATAGTCAAACATATTAACATTCTCAACAAAACCCTTTTGTTGAAGAACTTGCTTAATCTGCGGATAGGCACTGGATGTAACTATTATAATCTGTTTTTCTTTGCAGACAATTGAATCAGGACTGCTGACCGTTAAACCATTCCACGCATTTCCATGCATTTCTTCATTTGAATCGACCGCGCCTGTAATGTTAATACAATTATGATAATCGGAATAAAATTTCTGTCCTATATTTGCAAGTCCCCATAAAACAAAACCATTATCCGTGTCTTGTAAAATTTCCGCTTCCTTATCAAATTGATGTCCCTTGTTATTCCACTTCATAATATATTTCCTCGTAATCTATAATAATTATCATTAAAGCCTGCTATTGCTCTTTTTTCTTATTCCTTCTTCAAAACTTACTTCACATTCAAACCCGGTCTGTCTTAATCTGTCCACATCCGGTTCAAGCCAGAATGTTCTGTCCGGATTGCTCTGCTTTGCCCCAAACCTGGGACTGATTTGCGGAGCCAGTATACTGCACGCTTCATTCACATAATCTTTAAGCAGTCTGGTATCTCCGGACGCAACATTATATATACCGCAGGCATCGGGATATTCTCCCAACATGCGGAGTGCCCTCACGCAATCTGTTATGTACATGAAATTCCACATATTCGTACACGGTGATAATTCGGGTACCTGCCCATTAATAAGACTTTTTACAAGATAACTCATCAATGTTCCGTCATTTTCCCCGACTCCGTATACACTGTATATACGCGGCCATATAAACCTTATACCCTTCTGTGTGGCAACCAGGCGTCCCATATGATAAGACGCAAGCTTGGCAGCTCCGTACATCATAAAGGGATTGGGAGCTGTAGTGTCCTCATTGGCCGTTCCGTGAACCACACCATACTCAGCCTGGCTTCCCGCTCCGACAAATGCCCTGCATCCGCACCTTGCGGCAACCGATACTGCTTTGGCGGTATATGCTATGTTACAATACTGCATATTGAAATCCTCGCGGTCACTTCCGGCTGAGCCGTTCCATGCCAGATGATAAAACACATCTGCCTCTGTCGGAATGTTGTCTGCATCCTCAATACCATCAAGTTCTGTCTCTATAATATTAAATCTTCCGGTCTGAAGCATATTGCCTAACTTGTAAATCTGTGTGCTTTCAGGCCTGACAATTGCGGTTACTTCATAATCACAGTTCAAAAGTTCCTCGCAGAGTGCCTTTCCTATGAATCCGGTTGCACCGGTGACTATCGCTTTTTTCAATCCGGCACCTCCGTGTTATATTTTTCATACAAATATTCATATGTCACTTTCGGCACCATCTTTCTGATTAAATCCCAGTTCTTTTTCTCAAGCTCCTTTCTGACCTTTGATGCGCTTATTATACCGTCATCATTTGACATTCTTGGAATTTCAACCAGGTTAATACCATATTGAGGCAGTATTTCTTTCATTGCCCCATTATATTGATTTGTAACTTTGTCAATCGGCTCTTCTCCGACAAATCTTGTCTTGATGTTGAATGCCGGAGCAATACCCAGTCCAAATAATTCAAGATCCTGTGATGCATCAACTTTGGCTTCCTGATGCAGTTCTTTAATAAAGTACGTAGGCAGCGTATCCGCTGACAATATAAGCCGGCCACTTGGAATTACAATTACATTGTCATAATTTGAAATATTTGCTTTAACAAGATTATATCTGTCTGTGAATGGAAAGAAGGATTTATCTTCCTCCACAACAAACACATACAACCAGTCTACCTGCTTTCTCGCTTCATTTATCAGATAATCATGTCCTCTGGTATATGGATTACAATTCATAACAATTGCACCATTATTACCTGATTTTATCATACCTTCAACGGATTTAACATAATCATCCATTAAACTTTTTTTCTCGTATGTTAATCTGACAGGATATACCTCCTGAGAATGTCCTGTATTGTGCACATGCTGCAACAGGTTTTCTTTCCAAATATACTCAGCAACCCTTCGGCTTCCCAATGTAGTCAAATGCCTTGGTTCATTACCAAACCATAATTCTGCACCTCTCGAATTAAACAACTTTGCTAAATCAAGATACCCTGCATTTTCAACCGGTTCAAGATAACATTCCATAAAGATAACAATATCGCCTGTTTTCCAATGCTTAGACTTAATAATATTTTCTATATCGATTCCATTTTCGAGTAATACTGAATAACTTTCAACCCTATAATCATACTGGTCTTCATCGAGATATTTTTGAAATATTTCAACGAAAGTATCTTCCGGCATAAGACCACTTTGAATAGCTGTACATGGAGCCACAAGGCATATTCTGTTTTGTCTGTTTTCACAATGTGATGAATACACTGTGGTTCCGTTTTCAACTGACAATTTTCTGTTTTCCATTGTTTTACCGGATTTGCGTGCTTCCCAAAGTTCTTTTCCATACACTTTATGGGCTAATTCTATATCATCCGACCGGTATAATGTGTCAACACCATCTATCGCTATACTTCTCCTGCGGCATTGATCTTCTATATCGCTTAATGAACTTATTTCATCTTCTGCCGGAAGTCGTACAACAAGACTGTAAATTCCATGTTCATTTAAAAATTCGGTTGATTCCCTGACCATTTTATTATAGGTAAGATACAATAACCGATTCATAAAATCATATTCGCGTAACAGATTATCCTTTTCAAAAAACGTTATATCTGTTATTTCCTGTGGAATCTGTCTCAAGTTTTCTCCACGTATATAAAATCTCGCATAGTCAGGAACTTCGCATTCCTTGTTCATTTCAATTTTGTATTGTTCAGTGCCTAACAATTTCCATTTATCGCCAATAAGTTTATATGGAAATTCTATCTTTTTTAAGTATTTATATATACTATATGATAGTTCATTTAATCCGTCAAGGTATACTGCCTGTGTATCCGGATATAAATCTCCAATGAATGCTCCGCCTTCGATTTCATTAATTCGTCTGATATAATCAAGTCTCGGTATATATAATCCAACCGCCCTCGGTTCTTCGTAAGCAAAATAAATCACTTCATCATTCTCATTATAAACCGGTAACCATTCATATCCGACATCTTTGCGCTTTTGAATAAATTTATGGCAGTTTTCAAACACATTCTCGTCAAAATATATTTTTTCCGTGACGATGCAGTCCTTAAGTACACATTCTTTTCCCAGTATATCTTTATACTGAATAGTTCCCAATAACTCAGCGTCATCGTAAACCATAAACAACACGTTCTGTAATTTATTCTCCAAAATGGCTAATAGCAAGCTGGTTCTTGTATAATCTTTTACATCTATAGAGAATACAGCGCCATCGCAAAATCTAATCATTTCTGCCGTCCTCCTATTCCACCTTCAGGCACTCCGCCAGTTCCTCCCTGTCGAGTAACGGCATCATGTCCTCAAGCGGCCTGCTTGCCATCTGCCCGTCCTCACGCATATAATTGGTCTGCTTAGGAAGTATTTTCTGGGTGATGTCGGCATTGTATGTACATACGACCGGACCATCATAATCAAGCACTTCCCTTACCTGTTCCGTAAGATTGGCTTCATTGTCGATGTGCATTCCCTTTATTCCAAATGCCTCGGCTATTTTTTTCATGTCGGGGAGGGTGAGTCCTGACTCCTTGGTGCAGCCGGTAAGCCTTCCGGCAAAATTACCGTTCTGAGAGCCGTATATCATGCTGTATCCCTTGTTGTCTGCAATAAATAGCTTAACAGGAAGTCCGTATCTTTTGATGACCTCAAGCTCCTGCATATTCATAGCCGAGCTTCCGTCGCCCGTGACACACACAACACTTCTACCAGATGCCATGGCACTTCCTATGGAAGCCGGAATATCATATCCCATCGCCGCCAGACCCTTTGTGAGAAATGCCCGCTGCCCTTTCTTGATCTGAAAAGTCTTCATTGCTATATCAACCGTTGTACCGGAACTTGTGAACTGGTATATATCATCACCTGTCATTGCATCGGATACCGCCTTTATCAGGTGATAATTGCTTACATATCCGGCTTGCGCTTCCTGCTCAGGGATGAATACCGGATATTTGTCACAAAGCATTCTGCAATGATCGATCCATGATGAATAATCTTTTTTTCTGACAGTATCTTTATGTGATAACATCGCGGATATGAAATCAGCAACGTTACATACTATTTTTAACTGCGGGTGGACACTCTTTTTATTCATTTCATTGACATCTATATCCACCATTACATGATAGGCATTTTTAAGGAAACTTTCGTAATTGTAACCGGTGCTTAAAAGATTGAGCCTTGTGCCCAGTGTAAGCACATAATCCGCTGTCTGCTGTATGAAATTGGCCGCACGGTGGCCCACCGAGCCGGGTCTTCCAAAATAAAGCGGATGATTTTCTTCTATGAGGTCAACACCGTTCCATGATGTCAGAACCGGTATTCCAAGCGTATTGACTAACTCAAGCGCCGCCTTAGTTGAACCCGAAAGCCTTATGCCGTGCCCGAGAATTATGACAGGTCTTACAGCCCGATTGAGATGTTCAATGGCTGTCATGACATCAGCTTCGCAAAGCGGATATGTCTTAAGGTCCGCGCCGTCATATTTCGTTAATGAGTCCGGCTCTACTACAGAGGCCTGAATGTCAAGCGGAACATCTATCCATACCGGTCCCGGTCTTCCGTTGACCGCTATCGCCGCCGCTTTCTCAAGCTCATATCTGATATCTTCAGGCTCCTTAATGCGTACAGCATATTTGGAGTATGAGGAAGCCATTGAAATAATGTCAACCTCCTGTATTCCGAACTGTCTTACATGCTGGGTGTCCCTTAAATCGGCGCGCTTGACCTGTCCCGATATAAATATCACCGGAATTGAATCCATATATGCCCCCGCAAGTCCTGTCAGGGCATTGGTCGCACCCGGTCCGCTTGTCACAAGGCATACTCCATAGCCTTCGTGGATTCTCGCATAAGCCTCTGCGGCAATGGACGCACCCTGCTCATGAAGCATGCACACACCTTCAAGTCCGGAGTTGCTGCCGAGGGAGTCATTCATATGCATGGCTCCTCCGCCACTGACATAGAATACTTTGTCAACGCCAAGTCCCGCTATGTAATTCATTATGTAATCTGAAACTTTTATCATCTCTGTCTCCCAAAATAACTTTCCGTAATAAATTCAATATTAACCTTGTCTCCAAAGCATTTTACACAGTCATCATACATATCTTTTATCTCATCATTGAGTTCGGAATAGTCGATATCGCCGCTTAATGTCGGAAGCGAAGGGTCGGCATAACTCTCATTGTAAAGTGTCTTAAATCCGTCAAAGCCTGCGATTGCAATGTCTTTTACTCCGAGCTTTTCAAGCAGACGAAGCATACAGATTACCGCATTGTCAAAATGCTTCCAGCCTCTCTTTATTGCTCTGTTGAAATTGATTATCAGTTCACCGGCATCCGGCACAGTCTTGACGTTTGATAATATAATTCTTTTATTCCTGTCAAAATCCGCCCTGAATGTCTCCCTGGCATAATCATAACGGACAGCATTACTGAAAAACAGATAATCATAATCATATCCGGGAAGAATCGCGTTTACGGCAATGGATATCGCATTGTTATCATTTATATAACTGTTTATCATCATGACATTGTCCGACGAGGATTTGCCGGGTGCAACAAGCACGATTTTCCGGCCTGCGAGAGTGTTTTTAAGCTCGTCAAATGACTCTGCATCGTCCACAAGCCTGCTCTGGTTCTCAACATATTTCTGTTCAAGCAGGTCATAGTCGTATTTTAATCTGTCGGACGGATCGAGTGATTCTATTATATTGCGCATATCCTTCGCGCCCGTCCTGTGGTTATTAAGAAGATATGCGATATTATTAACGTGGCAGCAATATATACCCGCTATAAAGTACGGTATTGAGTATCCCCATCTGTAATGCTCCTCGAACTGCACCATGTATGTGTCAATTGTGTCAAGTATTATATTAAGATTGTAGTTTTTATTATATTTCCTGTTAAGATATGACGTGATAAGCTCCGTTGTGGCATTGCCGGCTCCGCGCCCCATCCCGCACAGGCTTGAATCAATGATCACATCGCGTTCTCTTCCCGCAAAAAAATTAGCAAAGGCAATGCTGTTGGCAAATGCCATCTGCTGATTATTATGTGAGTGGAATCCAAGCTTTATGCCGTTATCCAGCATTGAATCAAGACTTTCTGCTATTGACAACAGATCATCCTCATACATTGCTCCGAACGTATCGACTATTGATATGCCGACAGGGCGGAATTTATTGACTTCGTCGGCAAGCTCCGAAAGGTCTGACTCACTGTATGCAAGTGTATTGGCTGCCTGAAGATATATACTGTAACCCTTGTCACGGATTCTCTCCGCTATGGCTAAAGCCTGTTTTATCCTGCCATGCGGGAAAACAACTCTTACGGCATCGACAGAACTGCCATCACAAGGAGGCAGGACACTGTCATCATAACGATCCCAGTCAATCATAACCACATATGTACATGCCGGATTTTTACCCGACATGTATTTTTTCAAATCATCCGGAATGTGGTAAAAAGAAGTTCCGTCTTCATGCGGTTTGTCCTTAAGCCATCCGCACTCCACAATTTCTATTTCGGAATTCTGCAGTTTTCCGATAATTCCGCGGATTGCCGCTGTCCCGAATCGTGATTCAACAATATATGCGCCGTCCCTGAGCGTACAATCAAGTACCTCTATTTTTCCCATATACATATTCCTCTGTCTTTGTAGTATTATTGTACAGCTTCCTTGATCTTCTTAATCATTTCGTCAAGCATAGGGGTTGTCATTCCCGGATATACGCCTACCCAGAAGCTGTTATTCATAACGTGATCCGTAACTTCAAGTGTTTCTGCAATTCTGTAATCAACGCCTTCCCTGAACTGTTCAAAACACGGATGTCTGGTTATATTTCCCGCAAAAAGATTTCTTGTCTGTATATTGTTATCTTCAAGAAATTTCACTATTTCATTACGGTTTTTACCACTTTCCGGTTTCACTGTAAGAATAAAACCAAACCAGCAAGGTTCGCTGGATTTTTCTTTTTCCGGCAGAATATAATAATCTTTCATATCATCAAGGCCTGCTCTCAGATAATCCCAGTGCTCCTGTCTCGCTTTTACAAAACCCGGAAGTTTCTTAAGCTGCGCTGCGCCGATTGCTGCCTGCATGTCCGTTACCTTAAGATTATATCCAAGGTGTGAGTATACGTATTTGTGGTCATATCCGGCAGGAAGCGTTCCGAACTGTCCGTCAAATCTGTGTCCGCAAAGATTATCCTGTCCGCCCGTACATACACATTCACGACCCCAGTCCCTCATGGATCTTATTATCTTATGAAGTAACGGATTAGATGAATATACCGCTCCGCCTTCACCCATAGTCATCTGATGTGCCGGGTAGAAACTTGATGTTCCGATATCGCCTATCGTACCTGTCTTATATGTTACACCGTCCAGTTCATATGTTCCGCCAAGTCCGTCACAGTTATCTTCTATGAGCCACAGATTATGACTGTCGCAGAACTCCTTGGCCGCCTTAAGATTAAAGGGATTGCCGAGGCTGTGAGCTATAAATACGGCTTTGGTCTTATTAGAATATGCTTTTTCGAGCATTGACATATCCATATTGTATGAAGGTATATCTATATCAACAAATACGGGAACCGCACCGACCTGCATTATCGGCGCTACCGTTGTAGGAAATGCCGCAGCCACGGTTATTATCTCATCACCGCGTCTTAACTGTCTGTCACCGAGTAACGGTGATGTGAGTGCGGCGATTGCGAGAAGGTTGGCTGATGAGCCCGAATTTACCAGTGATACATATGGAACATCAAGGTATTCTGCCAGACCTGTTTCAAATTCCTTTGTAAATCTTCCGGCGGTAAGCCAGAATTCCAGTGAAGAATCCACAAGATTTACCAGTTCTTCATCATCATATACCCTTCCGGCATAATTGATTCTGTCGCCCTCCTTGTATTCAGGCTTAATGTGATTTTCTTTATAATATTGACGGACCATGTCCAAGATAGTATTTTTATCCATCGTGTCATCCTTATCTTTCCTTCATTACAGCATATATCTGCAATCAATTATTTTCTTGTTTCCGTACGACGGAACTTTCCTAAATTCTTCCCACGCTGTCACAATTGCCGCAACATCGCATTTATCATATACCGCTCTTGCCGAATCAAGGAAATTAATCATGATATCAGGATATCTTTTCTTAAATTCACTCATCGCTTCCGGATCGTATGCGTATATTGTATTATACCCAAATTCTGTTAACTCCCTGATAATTCTTGCTGCTGCAGTGTCTCTTACATCATCAGAATCCGGTTTGAATGAAAGTCCGAGGATTCCTATGGCAGCATCCTTATCAAGACCCCTGATTATAATCTTTGCTATATCTGCTGCCCTGTTATTGTTAACATCTATTACATTTTTGAGAATTAAAGGCTCATATCCTTTGGCACATGACTGTGAATACAAAGCACATGTATCTTTCGGCAGGCAGTATCCGCCGTATCCGCAGCCCGGATATACATAAGAAGTCATATTGCAACCGTCCCAGCGCTTGTCCATATGAAGTATCCTGAATGCGTCGGCAACATCTATTCCGCCTATAGTATCGGCGACCTGCGCCATCTCGTTGGAATAACTTATCATCGTCGCCAGCAATGTATTTGAAAGATATTTTATAAATTCACCTGTGGACTGCGTAACGCATTTAATAGGGATATTCATCGGTTCATAAAGAGCTGTGAGCATCTTTCTTGACCTGTCATCACTGCAGCCGAGAACTATTCTGTCCGCACCGGTAAAATCGTCCCAACAGTGTCCTTCACGAAGAAATTCGGGATTGTTGGCAACACCTATATGATCAACATCATATCCTTTAGAGCGCACATATGGCTCTATTTTCTCCGCTGTTGTTGACGGCGGAATCGTTGACTTGGTCACGAGCACCCTGAATTTGCCGTCATTTATTGATGCGAGGGTCTCGTCTATTGCGCCGAACAGATATGTAAGATCGGCACTTCCGTCCTTACCGTAAGGAGTTCCTACACAATAATAAATGTATTCGCTGTTTGCCACAGCATAATCCACATCATCCGTTATATGGAAATTATTGCCAAGGTGTTTATTAAGAACCTCTTCCATTCCCGGCTCCATAAACGGAAGTTTTCCGTTTCGTAATGTCTTTTTACGTTCTTCATCAACATCGAGTCCGTAAACTTCATATCCGAGATGCGCAAATCCAAGTGCTGTCGTAAGTCCGACAAATCCAAGTCCGAATACTGTTACCATACCAGATTATCCTCCGTGCTTTCCTTAATAAATTGAAGAAATCTTTCCACGCCCTCTTCAACATATATGCGAGGGTTATAATTAAGCATTGTCCTTGCCTTGGTAATATCCGGGCATCTTCTCTGTGGGTTGTTGGTAAGATACTCTTTATCCTCCGATACCGCATATGCAACCTTTCCCGAATAGCCGAATATTCCGGCGCCTTTTTCGCTGTATATCTCAGCAAGCCTTGAGACAGTAATCTCCGGTTTCTCTATTCCGATGTTAAAATAATCGTATTTTCCATAAAGCATTATCTTAAGATATCCCGCTATTGCGTCTGCAATATAGCAAAACGTACGGCTCGGTGAACCGTTGGAAAGAATCGTTATATCATTGCCTTCAATCACATTCTTGGCAAAATCTGCCGGCACTCTTTTATCGTTAATCTTCATACCCGGTCCGTAATTGTTAAACGGTCTTACAACGCCAATCGGCATATTGTACTGTCCCGCCCAGAGCATGCACATAGTTTCTCCAAAACGCTTTGACTCGTCATAGCAAGCCCTCGGTCCGGTAGCACATACGTTACCGTTATAGCTTTCCGGTGTCGGAACAGCTTCCGGTGCCGGATCTCCGTACAATTCGCTTGACGAATAGAACAAAAAGCCCTTGATGTTTCTTTCTTTGTAATAATCAAGCAGCTTTCTTAAGCCCCAGATATTGGCATCCAAAGTTTCTATCGGGTACTTTCTGTAAAACATCGGTGAGGCAATCGATGCCATATGTATTATGTAATCGGCACTTTCGGCCTCCGCAATGTCCTCTATATTATCTTTAATGATATCAAACTTCTTAACAATGAAATGCTCATCCGCTGCCATTTCATCTATCCACTTCGGATATCCAAGCATAAAATTATCAAGGCATATTACCTTTGTAAGATTAAGTTTCAGTCTGAAGTGATAAAAGAAATGCACAAAATAAAATCCTAAGAATCCTGCGCATCCCGTAATCAATATAGATGAGCCCTGAAGTCTTGCAATCTCTTCTTTGCTCAAGCTCTCATAAGTATATTCCAAATCTTTTTCTAATTGTGGTGTAATCATAAGTAACTTCTCCTATTCCCAATTTTTCCATTCGGCATGTCCGGTATTCCACATGTAATCAAGTGCTTCCTTGTCACGCAATGTATCCATACATTTCCAGAATCCCTCATGTTTGTATGCCGCAAGTTCTCCGTCTGCCGCGAGACGTTCAAGCGGTTCTCTTTCAAAAAATGTGGCATCACCGTCAATATAATCGATAACTGCAGGTTCAAGTACCATGAAACCGCCATTTATCCATCCGCCGTCTTCCTTAGCCTTCTCCGTAAATTTTCTTACCGAATCACCTGAGTCTATATCAAGCACGCCGAATCTTCCGCCCGGCTGGATTGCCGTCAATGTAGCTAACTTACCGTGTTCACGGTGAAATTTAACAAGCTCATCTATATTGACGTTGGATACTCCATCTCCGTACGTCATCATAAATGTATCGTCTCCGATATATTTGCGCACACGTTTAAGACGTCCGCCCGTCATGGTGTTGAGTCCGGTATCAACAACCGTCACTTTCCATGGTTCGGCGACGTTATTATGTATAATCATTTCATTATTGTTGGAGAAATCGAATGTGACGTCACTTCTGTGGAGATAATAATCAGCAAAATATTCCTTTATCACATATCCTTTGTACCCACAGCAGATAATAAACTCATCATACCCGAATGATGAATAATATTTCATAATATGCCATAGAATCGGTGCTCCGCCAATCTCAATCATCGGTTTCGGTCTGAGATGGCTCTCCTCACTTATTCTTGTTCCAAGGCCTCCAGCCAGAATCACTACTTTCATAACAGACTCCATTCTGTTTTATTTTATAAATGTTATATCGGCAGTATTATACCATATGTTAACCACCTTCCGCCACTGTTTTTGTTTTCCCCACTTGTCAAATAACTGCCGCCGTAGTACAATATCCACACAGGTTTTCTGAAACAAAGGGATACTCCCTGAAGTCAAGAAAGGATTTATTATGGAAGAGAAAGTAGCAATCATCGGAATTTTTATCAAAGATAATTCCAAAGCATCGAAAGTCAATGACCTTCTGCATGAGTACAGCAGTTATGTGGTAGGCCGTCTTGGCATCCCCTATAAGGAAAAGAATATCAACATAATATCCGTTATTGTGTGCGCTCCGGCTGACACAATCAGCACTTTGTCAGGAAAACTGGGTAACATTCCCGGTGTTACGGCTAAAGCAATGCAGACTGTGACCGGGCAGAACACATGAAAGGATATGAAATATTATGAAAAAGAAATTACTTGCACTGTTTCTTGTCGCAGCAATGATTTTCGGACTTACCGCATGCGGCAAAACATCATCACAGACCGGCACCACCGCAGATAACGGTACAACTGCCGCATCTGAGGATGGCACCACGGCAGATGCCCAGACCGAACCGGCCAGGGTTGAAGGATGTGATTTTAACATCGCTTCGCTCAAAGGTCCTACATCAATCGGACTTGTTAAGCTTTTTTCCGATTCAGATGCGGGAAACACCGTTAATAAGTACAATTACTCCATCTACGGAACCGCTGACGAGATAAGCACAGGCATGGTAAAGGGCGACCTTGACGTAGCCGCAGTTCCATGTAATCTCGCTTCCGTTCTTTACAACAAGACTGAAGGACAGGTTGTTATTGCTGCTGTTAATACTCTTGGCGTACTTTATATTGTGGAAAAGGGTGAGGAGCTTGGCTCAATCGCCGACCTCAAAGGTAAGACAATTTACACAACCGGTCAGGGAACAACGCCTGAATATACTTTAAGATATCTTCTGTCACAGAACGGTCTTGACCCGGATAAGGATGTAACCATCGAATTCTGTTCTGAGGCGTCTGAAGTAGTATCAACTATCGCAACTATGGACTCAGCCGTTGCAATGCTTCCGCAGCCTTATGTTACAGTTGCGCAGACTAAGGTTGACGGACTTAAAGTTGCTTTTGATGTTACAAAAGAATGGGAAAAAGCAGACAAAGACAGTACTGTTGTAACAGGAGTTCTCATTGCAAGAAAAGCATTTATTGAAGAGCACCCTGAACAGTTTAAGGCTTTTCTCGATGAGTATAAGGCTTCTGCAGAATATGCCAATTCCAATGTAGAAGACACGGCAGAGCTTGTTGAGAAGTTTGACATTTTCAAAGCGGCCATTGCCAAGAAAGCCATTCCGGAATGTAACGTGACATTCATCACGGGAGATGACATGAAGACTAAGGTTTCATCATATCTTAAGGTGCTTTTCGACGCCAATCCTAAAGCAGTCGGCGGAAAGCTCCCTGATGACGGAATCTATTATGTAGCTGAATAGGATTTATAATATGAAAGCCAAAAAGATAATAACAACAATTGCATGTATATCCATATGGTTAATAATCTGGTACGCAGTTTCCCTGGCTGTCGGAAAAGACATCTTTTTCCCGGCTCCGGATGCTGTTATCCGCGCTTTGGTGTCCATGGCATCAACATCCGGATTCTACGCAGATATCTTATATTCGATGCGTGGAATAATGGCAGGATTTATCATTGGGATGCTTTCAGGCATTATGCTTGCAATTCCTTCTTTCTGCTGTTATTATCTTGAGGCTTTTATTAATATACCGGTCAAGGTAATCCGCGCTGTTCCCGTGGCATCATTTGTGATTCTCGCTCTGTTGTGGCTTAAATCATCAGCACTTTCCACGCTCATATCAGCCTCAATGGTCATGCCTATAATATACTCCCAGATGCTGTCTGCGCTCAAAAACACAGACCGTAAAATGCTGGAATTTGCCAAAGTGTATAGGTTGTCATTAATGAAATGCATCCGGTATATTTTTATCCCTTCGGTAATGCCATCCCTCGTAAGTGCAACTTCAGTCGCTGTGGGATTCGCCTGGAAATCAGGCATCGCTGCTGAAATAATCGGACTTATACGAGGTTCCATAGGCAATGAACTGTATAAGGCTAAATTGTATCTGGAAACGCCGAAATTGTTTGCATGGACCATAACCATCATCATTGTAAGTGTGGCATGTGAGAAATTGATCACTTTATTGCTGCATATCGTTAGTAATTCACTCGGAGGCAGTTCACATGAAAAAAACCATAATAATTAATTCACTCACAGTACAATATGACGATAATAAAGTTATAGATGATTTTTCTTATACCATAGAACCCGGCAGATGCTATGCCGTCATGGGGGCATCAGGAATCGGCAAGACTTCTCTTATCAATGCCATCATGGGACTTATTCCGTACACCGGAACAATAAGCTGTGACGAGGATTTCAAAATCAGTGCCGTTTTTCAGGAAGACAGGCTGTGTGAAGGAATGTCCGCATCCAGAAATATAAAGATTGTCTGTGACAGCAAAGAACAGATATCCCGTATTCCTGGATTGATGTCAGACTTTGGATTATCCGATTGTGTTTCGCGTAAAGTACGTAACTTAAGCGGAGGCATGAAGCGCCGTGTCGCCATTATCCGTGCGCTCTTATCGTCCCATGACCTTCTTATAATGGACGAACCGTTCAAGGGCCTCGATGAAACTACCAGGCTTGCCGTGATGCATTCAGTCCGTAAAGAAACCCCGGAAGATACCATATTAATGATAACACATGATATCTCCGAGGCTGAATTTTTCAATGCTGAAATTATAAATCTCTAATTCCCATCTTCATCTTTGTCATTTTTCTTATGTTTTACCGGCTTTACTTCATCAGGTACTGCCATCTCTCCGGCATCATGCTCATCCTCTTTCAGCTTGCGGCTGCGTCTGTGTGAAAGAGTTATCGCAAGAGCAATTATAAATATAATTACCGATACAACTGAAATCAGAGCTCCGTCATAAAATCCCGGTGTAACATATACCATTTCAATATTATGTTTTCCTGCATCAAGCCTTAACATAATAAACACATCATTCCATGTACCGGCATCGATTTCCTGTCCGTCAGCCTTAATCTTCCATCCGCCGGCCGGGAACCATTTTTCGTACTTCTTTGCAGCCTTCTCCGGAAGCAGTTTCTGAATAAAGCTCTCCGCTTTGACATTTGGTATAGTAAACAGCACATTACCCGCTTTGCTAAGTTCTATGCTGCCCTTAATGTGGTCACTGTTATATCCCGTAGTCACAAACATCTCTTTAGAAAGTTTATCATATAATTCCGCAATGGCTCCATTATCGATTGAAGCCGAATACAGAAGGGATGTAATGTCATTTCTGTGATCCGGGGTATATGTAAGAATTACATTGATTTCATCACCCCTTGACACATTTCCGATATCTATAACCGACATCGTCCTGTTTCCGGTGTATACATTCTTTCCGTTCACGGTAATATCTATTTTTCTTATATCCGATGACTGCACATATACAAGCATCTCTTCATCATCTGCGGTAATTTCGTATGTTCTTGTGCCATCAGAATCCAGATTATCGGCAATAAGCCTCGTGGAGTTAAGATTATAAACTCTGCTGCCTCCGAGAGCTTTACTCATATCATTCATATTCGTAAACGGATCAGCGCCGTTTGCAAAAGTAAATTCCGCAAAACTCTCCGGAATGGCATATCCGGTACTCAATGCATAATGATTATCATATATCTTAACATCTCCGACTTCTCTCTCAAACTCATATGCCGGTGAGTTAACATCATAATATCTTGTATAATAATACTTCACTCCGAGAAGCATATCCATAAATGCATTCTCGCCAAAATACATGACATTATTAATGCCTCCGGTAGCGCCTGTTTTACAATACAATTCCGTTAATGCATAATTATTGAATGTGTTGAAAAGCGACATTGAATTAATGCCATATACCGTTGCCTCATTCACAATAGAAAGATGTCCAAGGTTCTTAAGGAAACTGCAATCGGATACTATAGTGCCAAATGACATATTACTGATGTCAGTATCCATATCATAATTCATTCTGTCTTCCTGGGCAGTATACACCTCATCGATTTTCTCACGGTAAAATCCTGCACTCTTGGATGCATTAATAGTATTAAAATCATTAATATATCTTCCGTAATCGCCCATCGGCCTGCTGCTGACGGTAAATATTCCGGCCAGAAGCATGACAACAATTTCCCCGTATGCAAATACCTGTATGAGCACGAACCTGGCCTTACCGGACACAAATGCCATTATTGCAAAATATACAATAAGTATCACGCCCGTTATTATCGCCGGTATTATTAGATCATTGTTGAAATAAGCCATAGCCGCATATCCGGCAAGGAGCAATACCACCGCTGCCGCCATTGAACTTTTCCTGACCTGTTTCTTTCTCTTATGGCATACCTCGAATGCCATTGTGAGCAGCATAAAAATAATCAGGAACGAAAATCTGTTAGGTATTCCCGTCTGCTCGTGCATTCCATGCCATATGAAATTCAAAGGCTTGAAATTCAGGCTGAGAAGCATTATTGCAAGCAGGATTCCGTTGCGGATCTTATGTCCCACCTTTACGCTTCCTGTTGTAAAGTAAGTAATTCCCATAAGCAATACAAATGTCGTCATAAACAGATTGGCACGATTGCTGTCAAAATCTATTCCGACAGGATGAACCGCAACCATTATATTTTTAAAACTGTCAACATAATTTCCGTAAAATTCCATTGCCGGAAGTGTCTCGGTTGATATTGACGTATCCTGAAGTCCTCCAAACGAAGGAAGAAGGATTACCGCACTGATTCCTACCGCCAGCAGTGATGACAAACCTATCATCAGAAACTTTCTGATAAATGACTTAAAATTCTTAAAATCATAAGTAAAGAAATATAAGAATATAAAGATACAGCTTATATATCCTATAAAATAACTGTTAATTATCAGCATGGCGAGAAATAAAGTATACCAGTACCATTTGGGATTCTCTTCTCTCATAAGTATGTCAAGTCCCATTATCACAAGAGGGAACAACATAATGCCATCCATCCACATGATATTCCACATATAACCCGCAACAAATCCGTTTAATGCATATATCACGGAAAAAAGAACGATTCTGCTGCATCTGGCCTTCGGAAAACGGTTCCTTATAAATACCGAAAAAGTTCCTCCGCATATCGCAACCTTAAGAACTATAAGTACATTGACAACATATATGATATCCGATTTATCAAACGGAAGCATAATAAGATTCAGCGGTGACACCAGATAATATGAGAACACCGCCCAGAAATCATATCCCATACTTCCGGTAAGCGAATAAAACATACTGCCTTTATCATGTATTATATCATAGTATGCATTAAAAAAAGGCACATATTGCTCATAACAGTCGTTAGTTACAAGTCCTGTACCACACGTTAAATATGCTATTAAATAAATTAGCCCCATAATACCTAATGGGACTAATGTGCTTATATAAACATGCTTAAATTTCTTCATAGACTGTTACTCCTTATTCATCATTTCATTCTGGATTCCAGCTTGTATTGGTTACGGCCGTTCTCCTTTGAATAATAAAGGGCTTTGTCAGCTTTCATATATAATTCCGAATACTCAGATATATTATCGGTAGTTGCTATTCCGACACTTACTGACAAATTAACATATTTCTGGTCATTTTCAAACCTTGTATTCATCTTTTTACAAAGTTCCGCTGCGTGATTCTCAAGCTCATCCTCGTTCTTAAATGCCGGAATAAAGGCTATAAATTCATCTCCTCCATATCTTCCGAGATATGCACCGGTAAACACTACGCGCATGGCACCTGCGAGCAGTTTCAATGCTTCATCCCCGGCAAGATGTCCAAGTGTATCGTTAACATTCTTAAAATCATCCATATCTATCAGATATAATGCACCACGTGCATTTTCCTGCTTTCTGATAAAAAATTCTTCAACAAGTCCGTCAAATGTTCTTCTGTTATACAATCCGGTAAGTCCGTCATGTCTGGCTGCCGTACTTATCGCCTCTTTATCTCTCTTCTCAGCATACAACTGCTGCACGAAAGTCTTCTTATACTGTTCCTCAGTATTAATACGCTCTATAGCTTCATCATATTGAGCCTTAAGTTTATTAGCCTCTAACAGCTTAGCCTTGACGATATTGAAAGCCTCCTCAAGCTTTCCGACCTCATCATCCCTTACAGCCGGCAGATCTGCCATCTCACAATATCCGTCCTTGAAAAGTCTGGTCCACTCATAAACATCGGCAACCGGTGCAGCTATCTTGTTACGGATAAAATAAACAGAATAAATACCTGACGCTATCAGTCCTATAAAGCTTATAAGCGCTATTACCTGTACAATGCCTATTCCAATTGTAAATCTGCTGTATGCCGAATTACCCTGCTGCCATACAGCATATGATATATTATCAAGACCGTCGCTTATGTCCGTTACATGCAATGATATTGTATTATTATATATGCCGTATGCCTGTTCTTTAATCTGCGACTGTTCTATCACAGTCATGTATTTATCTATCGTTTCATATTCATCCTGCATATCAACAATAACCGCACGCACATCACTTTCATATCCGAATCTTCTGCCATACAGATCCGAAAAAGCTTGCTTTGCCTCTTCAAACCTGGTCTGTGCCTCCTGCAGATACGCATCATCCTGACTGTCACAGTATTTCTCCATGCTCGCCTTATAATCATATAAAGTCGTCGATGAATTCGATATATAATAATAGCTGTCACTGAAGAACTGTATGTTCTTCCTATAGCCTACAATACAATACAAAATTGCGAACAGGAACACAGCCGCCAACACAATTGTTGCCGACAAGACAATAGCTGTTTTATTCTTAATTGAATCCTTAATGCTTCCTATCATGTTAAAGTTACCTCATAAAATATCCCTTAATCACTATAATAGTATACTTCTTTTCGCTTTAATAATCAACAAATAATCCTGAAAACTGTGTGAAAAATACGTATCCGGAATCACATGTCACTATGTGCTTTTACAAATTCCGCCACCTCACTCCAGAACTCATCCGGGCTGTCATACATCGCGTAGCACCCGGTGTCTTTTATGATAGACATCCTGACATCAGGGGCCTTAATCTTTCCGGCATATTCCTGTACTTTGGTATACGGCATGCTATAGTCCCAATTCCCCGATATAAACATCATTGGTATATCATATTCCACACTTTCCTCAAAGAGGTTGATATTTTTCATATACTCGCTGAGTTTGAAGCTTATCTTAGGACCGTTCATCATTATATTCAGGTCTTTCATATCATAAAGTCTGCTGGACGGTATTCTCTTCATAAGTTCCTTATCCATTCCGCTTGCAATATTATACTTGCTCATAAGGACATTAAGTCTGGTAACCTGGCTTTTCTTAAGACGGTCTCTTTCAAAAGTATTGTCCGTTGCTGCGGCCAGCTTATCTATCACCCTGGCATCATGTCTGCTGCCTGTCTGTCCGGCAAGTTCCTTTATTCTGGCACATCTTACCGCGGTAATATTGCGCATATCAACTGCCTGTCCGTATCCTATATACCCTGACACCATATCCTTATGCTCTCTGACATATCTGATTGCCGGAATGGTTCCCCAGTTATGCGCCATTATGAATGGCTTCTTTCCGGTGCGTTCTTTAACAATCTCAACAACTTTCTCAAGATCCGAATAAATCTCCTCATATGTGACAAGTCCGTCCGGACTGTTATAATATGTTCTTCCCGCGCCGCGCTGATCGTAGAAAACCCAGCTGCACAGATGTTCTGTATATCCTGCCATTTCCCAGCCGGCCAGTGTTTCCGCCATTCCCGGTCCTCCATGCACATAGAGAATAACAGGCATATCCTCGTCATATTCGTATGTTATAAAAAAATGTTTTACACCATTAATCTCAATATATTCTGTTTTTTCCATTATTATGCCGGTTCCTTTTCTGATTTTTCCACATTACTATAGCACATTTTTACACCCATTTCATTCTTTTCATTATTTTTTTAGAAATGTTATATTTATTTTATTTTATGTTCACACTTTGGTCTTAATTTCGTATTATTATGTACTTGTACCAAACCAAAAGAAAAGGCTTTATCCTTTTTCTTCATTCCTATCCGGCAGCCTTATTACCAGTAAGGCTGCCCTCCTTTTATAAGTAATAATTGATTTTACCGTATATATAGAATATGATAGAAATATCATGACAGAATTAATTTTAAGGCAGAAAGGACTTCCTCTTATGAAAATCAGACATATCACCGCCGCGGTTATGGCCTTTGCATTTACTGCGGTTTCACTTTCCGGATGTATGAAGACACCGGATCCGGACGGAACCGCCTCTTTAACGGTATATGACCAGAACACATCTTTTTCCGGCGAGGTTACCGGCTGGTTTGCCGATGTAATTAAAGATAAATTTGATATCAGCCTTACTTTCAAATCAGCTGATTCATCAACTTTTGCCGCATATACGGAACAGGGAACTCTCGGAGACATCATAGTTTTCTCCAATGAGAATAATTACGTCACTGCATGTAACGCCGGAGCGCTGCTCGACTGGGAATATGCGGACTGTCTTAAGAATTATGCGCCTTACATTAATGAACATTATCAGGATTCCCTTTCCAGAACCCGTTCTCTAAACGAGAATAATAAAATATACGGAATAAGCGGAAATATTTCCCTGGATACGGATAAGCACAGTGATTTTGACATTATCCCATATGTCAGATGGGATTTATATTCTGCATTAGGGTATCCGTCAGTCAACACACTTGAAGACTTTGAGAGTGTAATTTCTGATATGGTAAGTCTGGCATCATCTGACTCCGGTAACGTTACCGGCATCAGCCTTTTTACATCATGGGACAACAATATGCTTGCATGTGCATCGGCAATAGCATCCATGTACGGATATACAGAATGGGGCACCGGATTTTATAATATCAACACCGATACATACGAGTCATGTACGGCAAAAGACGGAATATACATACGCGCACTAAGGTTTTTTAATTCGCTTTACCGCAAGGGGCTCATCGATAAGGATTCAATGTCGCAGACATATGACATCACAACAAAAGACTACGAAAAGGGCAATGCCGTATTCTCTTTATACAGTACGCTTGCATCCGGATATAACAACGCAACACATATTGCCCAGGGCAAAAGCATGATGCCGCTTGTCGCCGCGGATTTCAAGCCCGAATGTTCGCAGAACAGCATTTACGGTTCGCAATATATATGGTCCGTGGCAAGCAATACCAAATATCCTGAGCGTTGCTTTGAATTTATAGACTGGATGTTCTCTCCTGACGGAATCCTTACAACAACGTACGGTCCGCAGTCCCTGACATGGGATTACGATTCAGAAGGTCTTCCATATATTACAGACTTCGGATATGAATGCCTGACCAATACTTCAACCCTTATGGGCGATAATTATGACGGAACTTATCTTGACGGCTTCCCTGATTTTGGCTGTCCGACACTTTCCAAATCGACTCTTATAGCGGGTCTTGACAACGTATCATATAATTACCTTACATGGGATTCCACAATAAAAAGTCCGTGGTATGATAAAAATTACGGAGCGTATGACAATACACTCGGTCAATGGTCCAAAGATACCGGTTATGACAGTATAAATTCATATGTGGAAGCAGGCGGTTACACGCTGTACCCGGCGTCATCTTACACGATGCCATCCATCCCTATCGATTATGCACTTTGCAAAAGGGAAATTGCCAACGATTTATGCACATATTCCTGGAATGCGATATATGCCGGCACCGAGGAGGAATTTAATACCATAATCGATAATATGTGCACTTCGATTGAATCGAGAACGGACTATAAATCGGTCATTAATTTCTATAGCGAACAGGCATCCGAATATCATAAATCAGTTCAATAAAACAAATCAGCCGGACATGTATTCTCCGATACACGTCCGGCTGCGTTATATTATTCCGGCTGTTATTTGAACATAAACCAGTACACCACTGCAATAATCACGACTGCTGCAATTACTCCCGCTATTACATACGGAGCTTTGCTTCCATTAACAACTTCCCTGCGATCCTCAAGACTGTCAGATACGCCGATATACATTCTGTCAATTGTATTACGATCCCATAAGATAATACCCTGTTCTTCGCCAAGCTTCTTGGCCGCCGATAAGAATGAACTGTTAGTCACAAAAACCCTCTTGTCATAATTACCGGATGCTGCCGCGAAATCCTTAATATAAGAACTTCCTACCGCATCAATATCATATCTGCACTTAAAGCAATAATTTTCCCCGTCCTTTACGGCAGTTATATCTATAGCGGAATCCGCTGTATTTTCCTTAACATCACTATATCCAAGCCCCTTTAAAAGTCTGGCCACCATGGATACAAAATTATTCTTATCGTTAATAACCATATCCTTCTCCTTAACTTCAGATTTTGTTTTCTACAGTATATCACAACCTTTCAATTAAGTACACTATTTTTATTGACTGATAGCTCATTTCAAGTTACTATATTAATATATATTAATGTATTTTGGAGGTATTATATGTCAGATAATATCCGTGTAATTAATCTTAACAAAGGTGAGGTCCTCGCGTCATCCGGAAACGATACGGAATTCATATATTATATTATAGGCGGAACACTTAAAGCGTATACTTCATTTGCCGAATTTATATACGGTCCCGGAGAAATAGTAGGAACCACCGATGCATATTACGGAATTAATTCCCATACTTATGTAGCCGAAACCGACTGTGCCATTGAGGCCTATCCTTTTAACACAATGTCCGACCTCTCAAAGGTATTCTCGGAACACAAGCCGGAACTGGCCGGTATTGTAATAAAGAACAACGCGCACATGTTGGAGTTGATAAAATGTTACCTTTCACTTATGATGAAATGCCGTTTCAAGGACTCCTCATATTCTTCAGGTGCGCATGTCAACCGCTGGGAACTCGATAAGTATAACAGCATCTCGTCAGTGCCGTCAGATGTTATGACTGCCTATTTTTCTTCCGGCACAGCTATCAATGTCGCCGAAATGGCAGAAAGTGCAAGACTTGCAAGTTCAATTAATGATGCCTGTCTTGAAATGGCTGATTTTCTTGGAATTAATATGGATTATATCCCGGAAGAGCCGGAAAAAGAGGCTCCCATATCAATGGCTCCGTCTGATTTTTTCTCCGGGGATACCGATCTTGATTTCAACGAAGAAGAAGTTATGAACGCACTTACCGGCTCGTTTGATGCCATCATGTCATATTCACAGGCGGACAGTAATACAATTTCGGAGTTTGGTTCATTAATGCACAAATTCAAATCATCATCAGCGAAGCTTTCATCCGATGATGATATGCGCGAATTACGCAGACATCTGAGCAGATTGTTTTATGATATATATTACAATGTATTTATGCATTCGGTACAGGATGATAACCTTCCTGCACCGGTTAAAATGTTTCTTAATTTTGGATATATTGATGAAGAACTTTTAAGCAAGGACAACCTTACCAAGCTTTACAAATTATCATTTCTCGTTGATAACATCTGCAACGATAACGGTGTATATACTATTTATAACTGGCTCAAGCATATCCTCTGGGGTGAGAAGGAACCTTCCAACAATAATCTTGACCAGAGTTACGATGAATATATACGCGAGCAGATACGTCTCGGAAAAATAGAAGATCAGGGTATCCTTAATGACACCGACTCCAAATTAAGGTTTGAGATTCAGAATATGTTCATCCAGACCAACCGAATGACATATGGCAAGGCCAGTTCGTTTGTTCCGTTTATGATTGAAGAGAATATTTTATCCCCTCTAGGCAATATGCTTCTCACGGCGGATTATATCAACAAGTTTATAGATAATGTTAAGAGTATTGATTTTTCACTTTTCTACCGCTCGGCTATGTACACTAATGAGAAACTTGGTATTCCACGTGAATCCATATATATTGAATGCCTTCCGGACATTATACTCACTCCGTGCATCGGTACATACGGCGTCATGTGGCAGGAAATCGTCGGCCGTAACCGCAACACCGGCGGCCGTTTTATGCTCCCGATATTCTGTTCAGTAAAGCCTGAAAGTCTTATATACAACATACTTGGGCACTTCAGATGGGAATTATGTAAGCGTATTCAGGGAAATTACTGGAATAATGTAAGTGAAAAATCACTGACCTCAGAATATTATGATTACCTTCAATTCTATCGCAAAAACAGGGATTTATCGGATCCTGTTAAGGATAAACTGAAATCAACAATGACCAGTGCCCGCAACAATTTCAGCGAAGTTTTTGCAAGGGATTATGAGCAGTGGATATCTTACGAATCGTCCGGTTCCAACAGACTTAACAAGGTTTCAAGACTTATCATGTCTAAATACTGCCCATTCGTAAAAGACATCCGCGACAAGCTGAAAATGAACCCTTCATACACCAAGGGAATCGAGATTTACGAGAAAAACTGTGCAATACAGCTGAACCATTTCGGTCTGCTCTGCCGTTCTCTTGCAGCCAAAGGACTTGAGGTTCCGGATGAAATCAAAAAGGCCATGGAGTATCTTTCAAGATAATCCATCTTCCATGATTTCCTTAACGAAACGGGATACCTCAATTTCCTTGTTATACCTTTTTCTGGCATAGTATATATTAAGGCGGCGTTTTGCTCTTGTCATTGCGACATAGAACATGCGCCGTTCTTCTTCTATCTCCGGTACAAAAACAGCTTTTTTATGCGGCGTTATTTCCTCGTTGGCGTCTATTATGTAGACAACAGGATATTCTAACCCCTTGGAACTGTGCATTGTCGTAAGGATTACCGCGTTCTGCTTGTCCATTGCTGCATAACTTTCGCGAAGCTTTGTGCCATATTCGTCAATATATGCGAACCATTCATTAAATGTTTTAAAATTCCTGGCGCTTTCCATCAGCTCGTCCATTACATCATATAATTCCCTGACCTGCATATTATGGCTCTGTGCATATTCATCCAGATATCCATCATATCCCACGCCTTTTCTCAGATAATTAATCATTGCATAGGGCGACATTGATGCCATCGCCAGAATATCGTATTTAAGCCTGTCCACGCGTTCAATCATCCAGTTTTTGTCTTCATAATATTTCTCAAGATTATCAAACGATATTTCCGCATCTGCCAGATAATCACGGCCTATATAACGCTTAGGTCTGTTGATTATCTGTAAAAAATCGCTTCTCTTCCGGCTTCCCATTGCGATATTCATATATGTAATAACGTCTCTTGCGATCCAGTGTTCAAATACATTCGGCACCCCGTCGCGTGTAACGAACGGCACGCTGTATTCAACAAGTTTTCTAACAAAGCCGGCCGCGGTTGAATTAGTCCTGAAAAGAACCGCATTGTCCGAGTAATTACCGCCGGAAGCGCTTTCCTTTCTTATATTATCAATTATTTTCTCATATTCCTCTGCCTGTGTATTGAATTCAATAATGTCAACCTTATCGCCCGGGTCATTAACTGTATTGATATTCTTGGCGAAACGTACCTTATTGTGCGCAATTACCTTGCCTGCAGCCGATACAATATTGCCCGTTGAACGGTAATTGGTATCAAGAATAACCTTGTCCGTATCCGGGTAATCCTTATCAAAATTCAACATTATCTCCGGTTTGGAACCCCTGAACCCATATATGCTCTGGTCATCATCACCTACTATAAACAGGTTATCCTGCGGTTTGGCCAGAAGTTTTATTATATCATATTGAATTTTATTAATGTCCTGAAATTCATCTATAAGAATATACTGATATTTCTGCTGCCATTTTGCCAGAATATCTCTTCTTGTCGTAAGAAGTTCATGACAATACAAAAGCATATCATCAAAATCAATAAGTCCCATTTTTTTAAGTGTCTTTACATAGTATTTATATATATCCCTGAATTCTTCTTCAGGGCACGACGCCGAATAATAAGCATTTATATCTATCGTTTCAGTCTTGACGCGGCTTATTTCTCCTGTAATATTAGATACCATTTCATTCAGATCATCCGGTTCAAGTCTGCTTCGTTCTATCGCCTGCTTAATTATATTCTGCCGTACATCTTCTTTAATAATGCTGTCAACCGAATAATTATATGCCGCCCTAAGTATCATAAAAAAGACGGCATGAAAAGTACCAAATGTTACATTGGTACTTCTTCCCATCATATTATTGAATCTTGATTTCATTTCATTGGCTGCCGCCTTGGTGAAAGTAATGACAAGAATATTGGCCGGATTAACCGAATATTCTTCTATAAGATTTCTGATGCGTGCCGTAAGCACTGTAGTTTTGCCCGAACCGGGACCTGCTATTACAAGCATTGGTCCCGTTTTGTGCTTAACTGCTTTTAACTGAGAATTATTGAATTGCATTAACTGCCCTTACTCCTGTTTATTTATTAAACAAGCTCTTGCGTTTCTTCTTATCATCGCGTCTGGTTCCATTATTCATGGCTGCATCAAACGCCATCAGCGCTTCTCTCTGCGCTTCATTCAGATGATCCGGTACCTGTACAACAAGTGTCACATAATGGTCACCACGAATCTGTTTATTACGCATTACCGGTACGCCTTTGCCTTTAAGTCTCACCCTGGTATCTGTCTGTGTACCCGGCTTGACGTCATATTCAACTTCACCGTCAACTGTCTTAATTCTTATCGTTCCGCCAAGTGCTGCATCCACAAAACTTATAGGAACCGTCGAATATATTGTTGTATCCTGTCTCTGGAAGATTGGTGAACGTGAAACAACTACTTCTACAAGAAGGTCTCCTCTTTCTCCACCATTCTCACCCGGTTCACCTTTGCCGGCTATTCTTATGATCTGTCCGTCATCAATTCCCGCCGGAACTGAAATCTGGATTTTCTTGCGGTTTGATACATAACCGGTTCCATAACATGATTGACATTTCTCTTTAATGATCTTACCTTTGCCACGACATTCCGGACAAGGCTGTACATTACGTACCATTCCAAAAAGTGACTGCGATGTATATGTTACCTGACCTTTGCCGCCGCATTTCGTACATGTTTCCGGATTAGTACCCGGTTTAGCACCGGTTCCGTGACATGTAGGACACGGATCTTTGAGATTAAGTTCAAGTTCTTTCTCGCATCCGAAAATAGCTTCCTCAAAAGTAACTCTGACATTGACACGTACATCAGCTCCTTTTCTCGGGCCATTACCGCCGCCACGTCTTCTTGCACCTCCGAATATATCTCCGAATATATCTCCGAATATATCTCCCATATCTCCAAAGTCAAAGCCTGCCGCTCCACCCGGACCACCGCCATTTTCAAATGCGGCATGACCGAACTGGTCATATTGCTGTCTCTTCTGAGGGTCGCTTAATACAGCATATGCTTCCGAAGCCTCTTTAAACTTAGCCTCTGCTTCCTTGTCTCCCGGATTCGTATCCGGATGATATTTCTTGGCAAGTACACGGTATGCTTTCTTTAATGTAGCCTCATCCGCATCCTTCGGCACGCCCAAGACCTCGTAATAGTCTCTTTTCTCTGCCATAATCTGATCCTCCAAACATCTTAAGAGTGAGGAATATTGCTATCCCTCACTCCGATAACTTCAAACGTTTCTGTGACTTTTATATTTTAGACTTCTCTGTAGTCTCCGTCAACAACATTATCATCCTGTGTATAACCTGCATCAGAAGCTGTCTGTGCTCCACCCATATCAGGGCCTGCACCTGCTGCTCCGGCTGCTCCCTGGTTCTGCTCATACAGTTTTGCAAAAAGTGCCTGTGCACTGTTCATGAGTTTTTCTTTAGCGGACTTAATCTCATCAACATCTGCATCTGTCATGTTCTCAGGAGTTGTTCTGTCAACTACTGCCTTAAGTGCATTGAGATCGGCTTCTACAGCTTCTTTCTCGCTTGCGCTTACTTTATCTCCTACTTCGTCAAGAGCTTTCTGTGTCTGGAATACCATTGAATCAGCCTCGTTACGAGCTTCAATGCCTTCCTTACGTTTCTTATCCTGAGCTTCAAACTCAGCTGCTTCCTTGACAGCCTTATCAATATCAGCATCAGACATATTAGATCCTGATGTGATTGTTATATGCTGTTCCTTGCCTGTTCCAAGATCCTTAGCAGATACATTAACAATACCGTTGGCATCGATATCAAATGTAACTTCAATCTGTGGAACACCTCTTCTTGCAGGAGGGATACCATCAAGTCTGAACTGTCCGAGTGATTTGTTATCCTTAGCGAACTGTCTCTCACCCTGAAGTACGTTGATATCTACTGCAGTCTGATTATCCGCTGCTGTTGAGAATATCTGGCTCTTCTTGGTAGGAATTGTTGTATTTCTCTCGATGAGCCTTGTTGCAATACCACCCATAGTCTCGATAGAAAGTGAAAGCGGTGTTACATCGAGAAGAAGGATATCGCCGGCACCTGCATCACCTGCAAGTTTACCACCCTGGATAGAAGCACCTACTGCTACGCACTCATCAGGGTTAAGTGATTTGTTAGGTTCCTTACCTGTAAGCTGTTTAACTTTCTCCTGTACACATGGTACACGGGTTGAACCACCGACAAGGAGAACCTTTGAAATATCCGAATAATTAAGTCCTGCATCCTTCATTGCGTTCTGTACAGGAATTGCTGTTCTTTCTACAAGGTCACTTACAAGTTCCTCGAATTTAGCTCTTGTAAGGTTCATATCAAAATGCTTTGGTCCATCTGCTGTTGCTGTGATGAACGGAAGGTTGATATTGGTTGTAGTGGCACTTGAAAGCTCTTTCTTAGCCTTCTCTGCTGCTTCTTTAAGTCTCTGGAGTGCCATCTTATCTGTTGAAAGATCTACGCCTTCTGCCTTCTTGAACTCATCGATCATCCAATCCATAATCTTCTGGTCAAAGTCATCACCACCGAGTCTTGTATCACCGTTGGTTGAAAGAACCTCGATTACACCGTCACCGATTTCAATTATGGATACATCGAATGTACCACCACCAAGGTCATATACCATAACCTTCTGCTCGTTTTCATTATCAAGTCCGTATGCAAGAGCTGCTGCTGTAGGCTCGTTGATGATACGTTTTACATCAAGGCCTGCAATCTTACCGGCATCCTTGGTTGCCTGACGCTGTGCATCGTTGAAATAAGCAGGAACAGTTATAACTGCTTCCGATACAGACTCGCCAAGATAGCTTTCTGCATCTGCTTTAAGTTTCTGAAGTATCATTGCTGATATTTCCTGCGGTGTGTAATTCTTTCCGTCGATTGATACCTTATAATCGGTACCCATATGTCTCTTGATTGAAGAGATTGTCTTATCTGCATTGGTTACTGCCTGACGCTTTGCAGGCTCACCTACAAGTCTTTCTCCGTTCTTAGTAAATGCAACTACTGACGGAGTTGTTCTTACGCCTTCATTGTTGGCGATTACTACAGGCTTACCGCCTTCCATAACTGCTACGCAGCTGTTTGTTGTTCCTAAGTCAATACCAATAATCTTACTCATAATAATTATCTCCTTCTATAACTATACTGAAATTGTTAATTAGCTACTTTAACCATGCTGTGTCTTACAACCGTGTCTCTGTAGGTATATCCCTTCTGAAGCACTTCCGCCACAACATTCTCGCCGAGACTGTCATCTTCAACATGCATTACGGCATTATGGAAATTCGGGTCAAATTCGGCTCCGCAGGCTTCAATCTCCTTGACTCCTGCATCTTCAAGCACCTTGGTAAGCTGCTTATATATCTTATCCATACCTTCGGCGACAGCACCTGTCTTCTCATCCTCCGGAATAGAATTAAGACCTCTTTCAAAATTATCAACGACCGGCAGAATCTTCTCGATTATGTCTCTTGCTCCGATTTCATACATCGATGCTTTCTCTTTCTCGGTACGTTTTCTGAAGTTATCAAACTCCGCCATTGTTCTTCTGTATTTGTCTGTAAGTTCTTCTATCTGCTGATCTTTCTTATCCTTTTTATCTTTCTTCTTGGAATTTTTCTTATCAGCTTCCTCTGTCTTATTATCAGGCTTCTGTTCTGTCTTCTCTGCCTCCGTTACTTCTTCGGCATTTTCTTCAGTCTTCTTATCTTCTTCAAGTTCAATATCCTTTTCGTTCTCTGCCAAAATTCTCGCCACCTTTCTAATTCTTGAACGCATCATCAAGCTGCGTCTTGATATTCTTTATAGTCTCAACGACTTTCTCATAATCCATACGCTTAGGTCCGATTATGCCAATCGTTCCCTTGGCTCCGTCACGAAGTTCATATGTCGCTGTTACGACGCTGCAGTCCTTCATGCTCTCAACCGGTGTTTCCTCGCCGATATAGACCTTAATATCTCCGTCGGCATCCCGATCAAGTGAATCTGTAACAAGATTGGTAAGCATCTTCTTCTCTTCCAATGTATAGATAAGTTCGCTTGCCTTCGTATTATCACTTAGTTCAGGATATTTGAAAATGTTGGTTGCGCCGCTTGTATATATCTGAATGTCATCCTCGCTTGTCGCGGCTGCCGCCATGGCATCGAGGATATCTCTTATGAGCATTCCGTATTCTCCGGCCTGTGTGGTAAGTCCGGATATCATCGAAAGGTTAATCTCTTCCAATGTATGTCCTGCCACTGTGCTGTTAAGCATAATGTTCAGTTTCAGGCAATCCTCTGTATTAAGCTCCATAGCATTTTCGATGATGGAATTCTTAATCGTATTACCCTCCAGTACAAGTACGGCAAGAATCTTGCCTTTCTCTATCTGGGAAATCTGTATAAACTTAATGGTTCTGCCCTGTTTATGCGGAGCTGCTACCATAGTTGCGTAATTCGTATTGACTGCCAAAGTCTTTGCAACATTCTTTAACAAGTCTTCGACTCTGTCAACCTTCTCGAACAGAAGAGCTTCCTTCTTATTAAGTTCGTCTTCTCTCTTGTCTAACTTATCCTGCTGTTCCTGCATCATATTATCAACGTAGAAACGGTATCCTGCGTCAGATGGGATTCTTCCCGCCGACGTATGCGGCTGGATTATATATCCCATTTCTTCGAGATCGGCCATCTCATTACGGATAGTTGCCGAACTCAGGTTCAAATCGGTATATTTGGATATCGTCCTTGAACCTACCGGTTCTCCCGTTTCAAGGTAATTACGGATAACAGCCTTGAGTATCTTGATTTTCCTCTCATCCATTTCCATGTAATCACCTCCATCTGATGCTTTTTTGTTGTTAGCACTCAATCAATAGGAGTGCTAACATTTGAACTAATATTAAAATATCACTCGACTTATCATTTGTCAACACATATTTTCAAAAAAATTGTGAATATTTTATGTTTTTTTATTTCATATTATTATTGGATATTTTATATAGGAAGGAATGCGTTATGGATATCAAAAAAAATGCAGAATCACCCAAATCAGAACAACTCACCGCACGCATGATCCAAAAGGAATGTGATGTGGACGACATCAGACAGACAAGCCGTTATACAAAAGGCAATAAACCTGTGCCCGATAACAATATGTTTTTTGAAGAAAGACATAACCCACTTTCGAGCAAAGGTAACTAAAAAAGCGGAACCGGCTAACCAGTTCCGCTAAAAGCTCCCCGAGTAGGGCTCGAACCTACAACAACTCGGTTAACAGCCGAGTGCTCTAC
>ENA-OOXJ01000133-OOXJ01000133.1-human-gut-metagenome-genome-assembly--contig:-NODE-133-length-67836-cov-8.991118_pt1 | contig 67836 bp, 52 predicted proteins | sample MGYA00241587_ERZ501343 | MGnify/ENA primary metagenome ERZ501343 (study PRJEB25962, sample SAMEA2042918) | human gut metagenome | biome: human gut; feature: human-associated habitat; material: faeces... | reverse complement strand
CCAATTATAATAGCATAGGTGTCCTTTACAGCAATGCTGGGGCTACAGACAAAGCAATTGAATTTTATGAAAAAGCAATTGAAGAAAATCCTCATAACAAACATGTTTATGCAAACTTAGGTTCTACCTTGCTTTATAGAGATACCAAACGAGCTAAAGAATATTTACAAAAGGCATTTAATATAGATCCGGAACATGATATTGCTTTGATTGAATTAGGGAAAATAGATAAAAGTGAAGGGAACACTGCTGCTGCACAAGAAAAATTCAAGAAAGCATATGACTTGTATTTGAAACAATGGAAAACAAATTCTTTGCCCAAATATGCTTACGGATGGTTTGCAACTGTGGCAGAAGAATTAGGAGAGAATAACTTCGCCAAAGAAATCAGAGCATCTGCTCCAAAAACAGAAAATGAAGCTTATTACAATAAAGAAAATTTATCAATGACAAAAACCAAAGTATTAACGAATAACAATTAAATAACAATACTATGGCATGGATAATAGAAGAGAATAAACTTGATACTCAACAACGTGATTTTCTTGATAATGTGGATATAAACCGCAAGAATGTTTGGATTAAAGGATTTGCAGGTTCTGGAAAATCTATTTTACTTGCATACACGGCAAAAAAAGTCCGTGCAAAATCACCCTCTGCAAGCATTTTATTGATTGTGTTCACACAATCATTGGTTGAAATGTTTAAATCCGCATTTAAGGAAATCGGATTGAATGTTACCGTAGAAACTTACTTTAGGTTCATGAAAGGCAATAGCCATTATGACTATATTCTATGCGATGAGGTTCAAGATTTAACACCACGTATTCTTCAAGAGATGAATAACCGTGGTACGCACGTTGTTGTAGCAGGTGACTCCAATCAATCGATATATGACCATGACCCTCAATGGCAAGAAGCAACCGTAACTCCGTCAGAAATAGGACGACTAATCAATGGAGACGCTTTTGAATTAGGAATCATTCATCGCCTATCACGGTCTATCATTGATGCCGTGCAACGCTTCTTGCCACGAATGAACATATTTTCTGCAAAAAGAGATATGACAAAAAGTGATACACAAATACGTTTGTGCGAAGCTTCTTCCGAAGAAAAAGAAGTAGCTTACGTAATAGAACAGGCAACGAAAGCTGTGAATGTAGGTGATACAGCCGCTATCTTGATTCCATCTGCTCAAAAAATTATCCATTTCGTAAATTTAGCCCTTAGCCATGCCGGAAAACCAGCATGGGGAGGAGCAACCAACCAGTATGGAAAAACTGATTTTGGCGTAATGAATGCATTTCTCAAAGCGAATGGTATAAAAATGCAATATGTGGGTAATGGTTACGGTAACTTTTCTGAAAATGATCGTCGTATTATCCTCATGACATATCACAGCGCAAAGGGATTGGATTTTGATAATGTTTTCATCCCATTTGCTAATAACAATTTGTATATCAGCCCGGATGAAAGTATGGCTAAGACCTTGTTTATGGTAGCAATGACCAGAGCTAGGAAAAATTTGTATATTTCCCATTATGGCTATCCGAATGATTATCTGGATGCTTTCAAGTCAAACTGTTCGCACATAGATATTTCCACATCGGTGGCAAGCCAATCAACAACTAATAACAATAATAACAACCCTTGGGGATTTTAAATTGTAGATACAATGGATTATTTAGCAATTATACGTAAGGCGGATTTCGTAGATTTATTCAAGTATGGTAAATTGAATGTTTATTCGGCAATCGATTTTGATGGAAATATCAAGGCTCATGCTAATGATGATGATTTGTTTGAGAAGTTAACAAAGAGCATGAACTTATTCGAATACTCTTTTGAGTATATGGTGATACACTTTGTTAGCGATAATGGGAATGAGTATCCCTATCCCATAAACATTGAAGATGTAAGGGGGCTTTATACTTTTGATGAGGAAGCCAAAAAGGAAATGAACGTATCGTTTGATTCTCGAATTAGGCTTCACGTGTCACCTTGGGGTGAGAAATTTAAAGCTTTACACAATAATCAGTTAATTTCGCAATCAAAACGAGGTATTGATAATTTATGGGCGATATTTGATTTGTCGGAAACTGACAGAAAGATATGTGAATCTATTATTACCGATGATATCGTTTTCGAAGTATTTGATGAATTGTTTTCATATAAACGCCCGACAGGAGAACAATCTATATGGACGTATCTTCTACGATATGAACGCCATAGCTTTTATCCTAAAAATACGAAAGGGTATTTTTGTGATTATATCCATGTAGCTTGTAATTGGATGGCAAAAAAAGAAATGCAAAACGATGTTGCCATCGAAACAACATTATATAATTTGATAAAAGAATGTCCAGCAACGGATTTTAAGCCACTTTCACAAATAGCAATAAATTCAAATCTACCTTCTCGAACAGATGAAGTTGCAAAATGTCAATTTGCAGTAGCGGCTCCATTATTCTTGCTTATGAAAGACAAATTTGGCAGTGGATTTTCCATTGATTTTAAAACTATTAATTATGCCAAGACATTTGGGTTTGAATGTTCCGTTGCGGTATATCTTTTAGGACTAACTCTTGGGTATGACAAAACTTATGATGCGTATTACGATTTTGTAAAATTACCTATATTTGAATTACGAACTGGAAATCAAGAAGCTAATAAATTAGATTATGTGCAAGAATCTAACGAAAAAGAAATCTGTTCGGAAAATAGAAACGAAAATGTAGCAGTAAGTTTATCTTCTGAAGATACGATAAAAGGTAAAGACATATCCACCACGGACACATATTTCCCAACAATAGAACAAGAAACTTCGCTCGTTCAGCAAGGACAACTATTTGTCATGGAAAGTGTCAATAAAAAGCAACCAATAGCTTGGCTTAGACTAAAAAATAAAAACGATAATGATTTTAAGCCAGCATTTAACGATAAGGAAGTTTCGACTTTGATAAGTAAGGGCTATAAAATCGCTAAAAGATTCAGCAAGGAAGAAAAGTCGTATATCATTTCACAAGGTTACGAAGTTTCATGATTCATTTATCTTTAAAATATCAACGAGAGGATTGCAAGCGGTTTTGGTCTGTCCAAAACAAACTTGCTATCCTCTCGTTGGTATTGTTTATAATCCCATGCCCTTGCCTTTTCTATACGGCTCAACTGTCCTCCTAATGGATGAAAACAGCCTGTTGAACTGTTCCTTGAACCATTCGCCAATCAGTTGCCCATTTATGGCAAGTACAAGTTTGGACTTGTCTCTTGGGTCTTTCACCACTTGAAAACCTGCTCTTTCAGTTTTGAACTTCCGCTTGTGTTCCTCCGAATAGAGTTCACCCTCATAGAACAGCGGCTTGCCGCTGATGAGCGTGGCAGTCTGTCTTTCGTTGAAGCCGACTTTAAGGCAGAACTTCTCCATGTGCACCAGTTCTTGGAACAGCGGAAACCATGTTTGTGCTTTTGAAATGATGGATTTCAAAAATGACACCTTTTTTTGGTGTTCTGCTTCCTTGTCCGCCATTTCCCTGCGGTGCTTGGCTTGCATCTCCATCAACTGCCGGTGGTGTTCTTCCTGCTGCCGCTGCATCTGTTGCTGCAACAGTTCTATGCTCTCGTCACGAGCTGTAACCTTGCTTTGCAGAGCATGGTTGTCGGCTTCCAACTCCTTGAGCTTGCCGCTGCCCAAAAGAGAACCAACTTTTGCCACAAATGCGGCTTTCGCTTCCGTCTTGGCTGCTTCCAGCTTCTCCGACTTGATTTCTTGCTTAACCTTATCAAGCTGTTGTTCCGCCTGTCGCTGTTCGGTCTGCAACTGTTGTACGTTGGCTTCCAATTCTCCCGTCTGCCGCTTCAGGTCACGGTAGTATTGGGCGGTGGTGGTATGCCGTGCTTCCGAACCACGGACACCACGCTGCAAGCCATATTTCGCCATCGCTGCGGCGTAGCTGTCATGGTAGGCGACCAGCTTCCCACGTGTCAGCACATCATCGGCACACAGGCGCACGGTATTGGCTTTCTTGCGGTAGGAGCGTTTACCTTCCGTCTGCTTTTTCTTGGCTTTCCTGCGCTCTCCTGTTACTATCGGTACGATCGTGGCATGAATGTGCGGTGTGTGCTCATCCATGTGCAGGACTGCCGAAACGGTATTTTCCTTGCCGAAGGTACGTTGCAGCCATTGAAGGTTGTCATCACACCATTCGTCAAGTCTGCCCTCGCCCTGTATTTTCATCATATCCTCGTGCGTACCCGAAAGCACGATTCTAATTGCCCGCACTTGGCCGGGGGTTATCTTACGTTTGATGCCTGCCGTACGGATACGGTGGCTTATCGCTTCGGTACGATCGGACACTCCATCAGGAAACTCCACCAGTTCACGGTTGAGATGTGTACGTGTAGGGTCTGCGTTCTTGGGTATGGTCTTACGTTCTATGTGGTCGGATGCGCCCGTGTCAGCCGAGCCTTTCGCTTTGTTGATTTGAATGCTTATATATCCCATGCTTGTTTTTCGTTTTCAGGTTTGACAATTTGGTTTGTTGGTTTCCGTCCGCTGCGGTCATGCCGCATGGCAAACGGGGGTGTCCAGAGGGGTGTAACCCCGTTGGCTCATTGGGGCATTTTTAGCTGTGCTTGCACTGCGTAAAGAAAATGCCCTAATGAGCTATGGCTTTTCTGTTTCCAAAAGCCTGTGAGAGTACCAGCGGTATAAGCAGACCTTTTCTTGTCGTCGATATGATACGCTTTTCCTTGTCGGCCGGCCGGACAGCAGGCAGGTCGGATGTCCGACCGACCTGTCTGCAAATAGTGGCATTTCCTTCCGTTCGTATGTCCGGCAGACCTGTTGGTAGATGAAAACTCGATGAATTGATGATTTGATAGGATAATATACTGATACCCATAATGATATACATTCATCATCGTTTCATCAAACCGCTCGCCAAAAGAAAAGTGATGTAGAGTGCTGTGTGTCCTTTCTCTTTTCATCAGCCCTATTCTCTTGTTGAAAGGCTGATGAAGACGTAAGTTACTGTTTTTCTTTATGTTTATATATACTTTCATCATCTCATCAAAAATTTTCCAGTTGTGTTTTGTTTACCGTATAGTAACGTCCTATTCCCCTTATCGGCGAATAATGACAATCCCGATTCACAATCTTGTAGAGAATTGTACCTACGCAAATGAATTCTTCTTTTTTCTCTATGTTCTTGATACAGGTTTTAGTGCTGTCTACATTCTGTCGGCAACGGGTTAAACATGGTTGCAAAGCTACGGAAGTGTCGGTAAAATCTTGATACGCAAATCTATGCGGAACGGCGCAAAATAGGTCATGCCAAAAGAAAATGCAGTATAAACGGGTGGCTCTTTCAGGTAAAAGGAGATAAAAAAGCCCGAAGTCGTGGAATATGCACTTCTTCGGGGACTGGTTGTTGCAGATAATTACAGATTGACTGACGCACTGATTAACGGATTTAACGACTTCATGTCGTCACTACGTCAGATTAAACCGTTAATCATCCAATTGTGGTCGATGCCGAGAAAGTGAAGCGTGAGGAACAGGCTTACCTGTCTATACCCGTCATCACGGACTTTACAGATGCCGGCGGCAACGACCGCATGAAGGAGATGATCTAGGATAACTACAACCGTATCCGTGCCGAAGTCCGGCAGATTGTCGCTAACGAGTTGCAGCGCATTCAGTACGCCCCCGAACTGCAATCCCTCTTGCAGAACAAATAGAAATATCATAGACGAAAAGAAAAATCCGTAATACGACTGGATATTCCAGACTGTATTACGGATTTTCCTTTTTTATAACGCGTATTTCTGATTCAGATTGACTGAAAAGCCTTCCATTTCTTAGGTATCTGTAAATCAAAGTTTGCCTTTCCAAGATGTACCACATCAGGTAAAAGACATTGCCTGAAACGAGTTTCATATTGTTTCATATGGATAGGCTTACCCATACCCATAGTAGCAAGATTACTGGAGTACTGGTAAGGAGGGAAATATACAAAAACCTTTTGACAAGCTTCTGTTGCAAGTTCGATAGCAGGTATCATGTCACTATCAGCTGATACTACAATGGATATATCACAATTCTTCTGATAGGCATCTGCTACAATCTGTGTGGCTATTCGTACATCAGTTTCCTTTTCCTCATGGGTATGAATAACATTTCCGCATTTGAAACAGGTTATAGATTTTTTCAGGTACTTACCCAATATCAACTTGAATTTCGGATTTTCTCTATTGGCTTGAAAAAAGGCATTCTGGCGAAGACTTTGGTCTATATCGTCAGGCTTTGCCGAAAAATACTTGACGGCAACAAGCTCCTGATTCGGACGCATGAACATCTCGAACAACTTGACTATATCAAGCCAGTAATATTTCTTCCATTTAGCGTTGCTCTTCAGTCCGAAATAGAAATTGAATCCGTCAATATAGACTATAACGCGTTGTTTTTGCTCCATATTCCAATTGTATATATAAAAAATAAGCCACCTTTTTAGGGGTGGCGAGCCTTAGTATTTTCCACCTAAGGGCGATATTGTATTGCAAAAGTACAATTTATATTTGATAATACAAATATAGTAGAAACTTTTTTTATTTTTTTCGTAATAAATCAAGGCGGACTTATCGCTTATTTTCTTGCTTCACCACCTCTTCCGTTCCGCCTTCTCGTCCCGCATCATCCTGCGGTTCAGCCGTTCCACCGCCCTGTCAAAGAAATACGTCCGGCTCTCGTTCTTCCGCCGCTTGATGTCCGCATGGGTATTGTAGTGGCTGAACATAAAAAGTTCATTCTAACATTCATTCGACATCCTGTTATTCATTGACACCAGCAGGACTTGTTTTTCTTTTCGGCGGCACAATCTTTCCAGCAGTGCATTGCGAACCGTTGCGGCACCTGACGTGTCAATGCGGAAAGCGAGTGCCACCACCATCGGCAGGGCATACATGTCCGCATAATAGCCGTTGGGTAGCTTGATACGTTTTTCTGCTTCAAGAGGATTCAAAACTCCGCACTTGTACACGGTACGAATGGTGGCACGGAGCGTCGGGGCGATTACCCCGAACAGCTCTACCAGCTCCATTTCATTCATCCATATATTACCTGTATCGGATGGTATGGTAATTCTACCATAGCTGTCCGTTGTGATTATTTCCCGTTTCATATCCCTGACATTTTCACATTCCCGAATGATTTGCTCAGTTTGTCGCCCAGCATCGTGAGGTCATTATCCAATTTCTGTACGGTTATCTTCGCATAGATTTGCGTGGTCTCAATGTTCGTATGCCCCAAAATACGGCTGACGCTCTCGATTGGCATCCCTTTGCTGAGAGCCAGGGTCGCAAATCCGTGCCTTGAGCAATGAAAGCTGATTTTCTTGGTGATGCCGCATTCCTTTATCATCTTTCCCATACGCTTGCATATTGACCAATAGTTGAGATTGGGAAATACAAGATTGTTTTCCTGAAAAGCCTTGTAACGCTCGATTATCTGCAAGGGAATATCCAGCAGCTTTACCTGAAACGGTACACCCGTCTTGTGTCGTTTGGAAATAATCCATTTCTCACCGTTCACTTCCACAATCTGGTCATTGTTTAATTCCTTTATATCCACGAATGACAGGGCGGTAAAACTGGCGAAAACAAAAATATCACGGAGATAGGAGTTCTTAGGGTCTTTGAACTGAAATTCCATTAATGTTTTCAGCTCATTCTCCGTCAGATATTCACGCTCTTTCGTGTTCGGGCTTATATGGAACTGGGCAAACGGATTTCTCGGTATATGTCCGTTGAAATGCGCTCGCATCACCACACCTTTCAGCCACATGCAGTTTTCCCATATCGAACCGTTGTGCAGTCCGGCTTCGTTGGAAAGGAACACGGCGAACTCCTTGATGAAGTCGGGCGTAAGTTCAGGCATGGAGATGTCGTTCCGCTTGTAATGTGACCTGATGAATGCCGCCACATGGTTTCTTGCCCGTACCCTTGCCATATAGGTAGCCCTGACCCTGTCTTTTCCGACACGCTTCTTGAACACTTCATTTTCCTTGTCGAAAGCACCGAGCAATGTTTCATACTCACCGCCCAATCCCTGATAGGCATTGCGTACCATTTCTGCCGTTACATACGCTTCACGGTCGGATATACGCTGGTAATGCTTGATGATTTGAGCCTTGATGTTGTCAAGCGCAAGATTGGTTTCCCTCGCTTCCATACTCTTGCCCTTTGCCTTGTTCCCTTTGGCATCCCAAAGCTCTTTCGGGATAGTCCGCTTGCAGCTGAACTGTGCTACCGTTCCGTTGATTGTAACCCGTCCCATGATGGGGACAATTCCGTTCTTTTCCTTACTGCCGTTCACGTAGAACAGCACCTTGAATGTGCTTCTTGCCATACTCGTTTCTTTTTGGTTGCAAAACTATAAATCAACGAGTTACCTATTGATAAGCAAAGCTGCGCAGAACGCCGCAAAATGAAACAGGGACTGTTAAATCTGCACTTTCATCGGGTAATGATTAGGAAACCGTTCTTTTGCTTTAATCTGCTTTAAGACGGTTTTCAATTGTCTGCCCAACTTCTGCGTTTTTCTTCTAACTCCCTAATTATCAAATCCTGTTGCGTTAATCTGCTGCAATTCGGCGGATATTCCAGAGATTTTCTGTAAGTTTGCAGAAATTCAAGATACAGTGAACCGCTTTTTAGCCATATTAGCCTTATGCCTTGCCGCCACATGCCTGCCGGCAGAAGCACAAAGCCGCTACGCATGGAAAGAAGCAACCACTGTCGCTGCACGGCTCGTCAACAAGCCGCAAAAAACAGGCGGCATCGAAGTCTACACGCGCCCGTCCACGCTCATCGTGAAAACGCCGGAACAAATAGACGTCGTAGTCATGTCGATTCTCGGGCAAACCATTTCGAAAGCAACCATATCGGCAGGAACTTACGAACTCCAAATCCTCACTTCCGGCATCTATATCGTGCGCGTCAGCGATTTCACCCTACGCGTTGCCATCTGACGGCAATTCGCCGAGCCGATTGCCTTCCTCCTGCAATTGTTGTTCTTCCTCGTCGGGCAACACCACAAAACTACACAATTCGCCTTCGTTTTTCTCTAATTTCTCCTCAGAAAGGACAATCAAGTCGAGTTTGTTCTTATGATTATATACCAATCCCATTATTTATCCCAATTTTTCCTTTTTCATTCGCCTCAAAACAAGATGCACCAATTCGCCAATCCAAAACACGACCGACGAAGCGACGAAAAGAATAAGCCAATCCGTCGATGTCAACGGCACCACGTTGAACATTTCTCCGCCATAATTGACAATCAGCACTTGCCCTGCCAAAATTGTCAAAACCGTAAGGAAAAACACTTTGCTTTCGCGCATCCGGCTGAATCCTGAATAATTGCTTTCAAAAGTTTTGGCATTAAACAAATTCCAGAATTGCAAGAACACGAAGAATGTGAAAAACACCGTCAGGTTGTAAGCGCCCATCGACGCTCCCTTTGCAAAATTGAAGTAACCGGAAAAATACGTTGACAGCGAAAATTCCGACAGCGGCAAATTCGTATGTCTCAAATATTGCATCAAGCCAAACAGCACGAAAACAAACACCGCGCTCACTCCGATGATAAACCATTTCATTTGCTTATTGATAATGAAATCCGTCAATCGGCGCGGCTTGTTTTTCATGACCGCTTCATTCGGCGGCAACGATGCCAACGAAAGCGCCGCAAAAGAATCCATTATCAAGTTGACCCAAAGCATCTGCGTGACTGTCAGCGGCGACTCTTGCCCCGTGAACGCGCCAATCAGCACAATCAAGCAGGCCACCAAATTCACCGTCAATTGGAACAAAATGAAACGTTGGATATTTTGATACAGCGAACGTCCCCACATCACGGCACGCGTGATGCTTGCAAACGAATTGTCCATAATCGTGATGTCGCTTGCTTCTTTCGCCACCGATGTGCCGTCGCCCATCGAAAGTCCGACTTGCGCGGCATTCAAAGCCGGCGCATCGTTGGTTCCGTCGCCTGTCACAGCCACGACTTCATCCTGCTTTTGCAACAACGACACCAAGCGAGATTTGTCGGTAGGCCGAGCCCGCGACATGATTTTAATCGCTTCGGCCGCTTTTGACGCTTCCGCATCGTCGAGAGCTGCGAAATCAGGACCGGTAATGATGTTCTTGTCCGTATCCGTCGCATCGTCCCACAATCCGATTTGGCGTCCGATTTCTTTTGCCGTTCCCGGCGTGTCGCCGGTCACGATTTTTATCTTGATCCCTGCGTCAATACATTCTTTCACGGCTGCCGGCACATCCGTCCTGACAGGATCGGAAATTGCAACTATGCCCATAAAAGTCAGATTGTCGGCATTGAGCGCGTCGCCATCGACCACCGTCTGTCCTTCTTTCAAAATCTGATAAGCAAAACCGAGCGTTCGCATCGCCTTCTGCTGGTATTCCAGCAATTGCGCTTTCAATCCTTCTTTTGTAGTGCCTGCTGCAAAATTGCAGCAACGGTCAATCACAATTTCCGGCGCACCTTTCACGTACACAATCCGGCTGCCTTTCTCCACGCTGCTGGCAACAACGGTTGCCATGAATTTGCGCATGGTCGAGAACGGCAATTGTTCTACCACCTGCGCGCCTTCACGCAATGGCAGATAGTCGATGCCTTGATCGTCAAGCCAAAGCAGCAACGCGCCTTCCGTCGGGTTGCCAAGCACCTTCGCGGCATCCCCGCCGCGATCGAGAAATGCAGTCGAATTGACCGACAATGCTTCAGCCAACAGCATCGATTCCGGTTCGCCTTGCTTCAACTTCTGTTCCGTCCCCAAACAGTCGAAATTAGTCTGATAGATACGCATTTGGTTCTGTGTCAGCGTGCCGGTTTTGTCCGTGCATATCACAGTGGTCGCGCCCATTGTCTCGCAAGCGTGCATTTTGCGCACAAGGTTGTTTGTCTCCAACATGCGGCGCATGCTCAATGCCAAACTCAACGTGACGCTCATCGGCAAACCTTCCGGCACCGACACCACAATCAAAGTGACAGCCAGCATGATTGTAGTCAGCAAATAATCCACGAAATGAACCGGAGAAAACTCCGCGCCATAGTCGAACATCAACAATCGTCCGACTACAATCAAAGTGCCTATGGCATAACTTGCGTAAGAAATCAGCCGTCCCAACCGTTCGAATTGAAGCGTCAACGGGGTTTTGACGCCGGTGTCGATTTGTGCCGCTTCATACACTTTTCCATATTCCGTGGCATCGCCCACTGCGTCCACACGCATCACGCCGTGGCCTTCCGTCACGGTTGTTCCGCGCAAAGCCATATTGGATGGATAGGTTGCATCTTTTTTAAATTCCGACTCTATATGCGTCTTTTTTATTACCGGTTCGCCTGTCAATGTGCTTTCGTTCACGCTCAACGACACGGTGTCGACAAGCGTGCCATCGGCCGGTATTTCGTCGCCGGTGCCGAGCACGACGATATCGCCCACGACAATATCTTTCCGCGCCACCTGCGTCACATTGCCGTCACGCACGACTGTCACAAGGACATCGTCGTTCACTTGATTCAGCATTTCAAACTTCTTGTTGGCATTCAGTTCGAGGACAAAGCCGATAACCGTCGCCAAAACTATCGCGACAAATATCCCGACCGGCTCGAGGAAAGCACTGGCCCCCTCTTGCAGGCCAAAAACTTCATACGCCGCAATGCCAACCGATAAACACAACGCCACCAAAAGTATTTTTATCAATGGTTCGTTGAATTTCTCTATAAATTGTTTCCAAATCGGAGTTTTTGCCGGAGGCGTCAATATATTCGCGCCGTGTTTGCGCCGGCTTTCCAACACTTCTTGACTTGTCAATCCTTTGGGATATTCTGCACTCATATATAAAATTATTATCGTTTTATTGTTTTGTCATACCGCAAACGGCTGCCTCTGACATCTCTGTTGACGACTCCTTGGTCGAAAGCCAAATGCCCATTGACATACGTTTGCCGAACCGTGTCGTGGAACGTGACGCCTTCAAACGGCGACCATCCGCATTTCGACAATATATTTTCCGTCCGCACCGTAAACGGCATATTGCGATCCACAACCACAACGTCGGCATAATAGCCTGCACGCAAAAAGCCTCGCTTCACGATTCCATAAAGCGTTGCCGGCGCATGGCACATCTTCTCCACCACCGTGTCCAAAGCGAACACATTCCTGCGCTCCAATTCAAGCATCGCTTGCAACGAATGTTGCACAAGCGGCCCGCCGGAAGCAGCTGTCAAGCAATTGCCTTGTTTCTCCGACAGCAAATGCGGCGCATGGTCGGTAGCCACAATATCGACATACCCGCTTGTCAACGCTGCTCGCAATGCCGCACGGTCCTCCCATGTTTTAACTGCGGGATTCCACTTTATCAAATTCCCATATTTCGCGTAATCGCCATCGGTAAACCACAAATGGTGAACGCACGCTTCCGCCGTGATGCGCTTCTGCTCCAACGGGATATTTTCAAACAATTCCAATTCCCTTGCAGTCGAGAGATGCAACACATGCAAATAAGTGCCATACTTATGCGCCATCTCCACTGCCCGGGCCGTCGATTTGTAGCACACTTCCGTGCTTCGTATCAACGGATGGTAGTTCACCGGCAAATTGTCGCCATATTTTTTCTGATAAAAATCTTTATTGCGGCGGATCAAAGCTTCGTCTTCCGAATGAATGGCAATGATGGCCGGCACATTCGAAAAAATCGCTTTCAACGTGTTGCGGTCATTGACAAGCATATTGCCCGTCGACGCGCCTAAAAACACTTTCACCCCGGGCGTATAACGATAGTCCACAGACAACAACGTGTTGATATTGTCGTTCGTCGCCCCGACAAAAAAGCCATAATTCGCCACCGAAACTTCCGATGCCCTGCGGTTTTTTGCCTCCAACGCTTCCAAAGAAACCGTGGGAGGTTTGGTGTTTGGCATATCCATAAACGACGTGACGCCACCGGCCACGGCAGCCGCCGATTCTGTTGCCAAATCGGCTTTCCACGTCAAGCCGGGATCGCGGAAATGCACCTGATCGTCGATCACGCCCGGCATAACCAATGCGCCATCGACATCGTTCCGCTCGTCACACTCCGAGAGAAGCGCGGCCGAAGGTTCTCCTTCCGCAACTGTTTCTATAAATTCGTCATTTATCACGATATAGCCACGAAAACATTTGCCCTCATTGGCGATATCGCCATTAAAAATGATTCGTTTCGTCATTTTTCGCGATTTGCCTTGTTATATTTTTTGAACCAACTCCGCAGCCGCAATTGCAGCACGCCAAACACTGCTTCGCCAAAAATGCTCGAATTCATTTTGCTTGTTCCCAAAACCCTATTGACAAATACGATGGGAACCTCCTTTATCCGATATCCCATCTTATACGCTGTGAATTTCATTTCTATCTGAAAAGCATAGCCCTTAAACCGTATATTGTCCAAATCGATTGCTTCAAGCACTTCCCGCCGGTAGCATACGAAGCCTGCCGTTGTGTCGCGCACCTTCATGCCGGTAATCAGACGCACATACGCCGACGCATAATACGACATAATCACTCTGCCCATCGGCCAATTCACCACATTCACGCCCGTAATGTAACGCGACCCCACTGCCACGTCTGCATCTGCCATGCAGGCAGCCCGCAGTTCCACCAACTTTTCAGGCGGATGGGAAAAATCGGCATCCATTTCGATTACAAATCGATAATTCCTCTGCAAGCACCATTTGAAGCCTGCTATATATGCCGTGCCGAGGCCTTGCTTCCCGCTCCGTTCCAGCAAATGCAAGCGATCGGGGAATCGGTGCTGCAACGACTTTACGATATTGGCAGTCCCGTCGGGCGAGCCATCGTCGACAATCAAAATATCAAACATTTGAGGCAATCCAAACACTGCCTCAATGATATTCTCTATATTTTCCCGTTCGTTATAAGTAGGAATAACGACAACGCTATCCGCTTGCCTACATTCCGCTGTCATATCGTTTCCCATAATGTTCATAATCGCTTACAAATGTAACGCAAATTTATGAAACTCCCCCGTATCATGATTTTTTTATTTGCGTGGCATGTCGTAATTTTGCATAACGAAAAAACAACGTCGGCATCCCCGACGCGCAAAACACGAAATTCATGGAAAAAAAATTCAAACGCACATTAGTCACCACGGCTTTGCCTTACGCCAACGGGCCTGTCCACATCGGCCACCTCGCAGGCGTATACGTGCCGGCCGACATTTATACGCGCTACCTTCGCTTGAAAGGCGAAGATGTTGTCATGATTGGAGGGTCCGACGAACACGGAGTGCCCATCACCATCAAAGCAAAAGCAGAGGGAGTAACGCCGCAGGACATTGTCGACCGCTATCATAAAATCATCAAAGAATCATTTGAAGAATTAGGCATCTCATTCGACATTTATTCGCGCACGACAAGCGAAATACACACAAAAACAGCAAGCGACTTTTTCCGCAAACTATACGACAAGGGCGAATTTGTCGAAAAAACATCCATGCAATACTACGACGAGGAAGCCCGTCAATTTCTCGCCGACCGCTATATCGTCGGCACTTGCCCGCACTGCGGAAACGATCGCGCCTATGGCGACCAGTGCGAAGCTTGCGGCACATCGCTGAATGCCACGGATCTTATCAATCCGCATTCCGCCATTACCGGCAACAAACCGATTCTGAAAGAAACAAAACACTGGTATTTGCCGCTCGACAAATGGGAACCGGCATTAAGAAAATGGATTCTCGAAGAACATAAAGAATGGAAGCCGAACGTCTACGGGCAATGCAAATCTTGGCTCGACATGGGGCTGCAACCCCGCGCTGTAAGCCGCGATTTGGATTGGGGCGTGCCGGTGCCGGTCGACGGCGCAGATGGCAAAGTGCTTTACGTGTGGTTCGACGCGCCTATCGGCTATATTTCCAACACGAAAGAATTATTGCCCGACACATGGGAAAAATATTGGAAAAGCGAAGACACGCGCATCATCCATTTCATCGGGAAAGACAATATCGTGTTCCACTGCATTGTCTTTCCGGCCATGCTAATGGCAGAAGGTAGCTACCAGCTGCCCGAAAACGTGCCGGCCAACGAATTTCTGAACCTCGAAGGCGACAAAATATCCACCTCGCGCAATTGGGCCGTATGGCTTCACGAATATTTGCGGGAATTGCCCGGAAAACAAGACGTGTTGCGCTACGTGCTGACAGCCAATGCACCTGAAACAAAAGACAACGACTTCACTTGGAAAGATTTCCAAGCACGCAACAACAATGAATTAGTCGCCATTTTAGGCAATTTCGTCAACCGCACGTTTGTCTTGACGCATAAATACTACGGCGGACACGTGCCGGCTCTCGGCTCGCTTACCGAATACGACACCGCAACTCTCGCCGAATTCAGCCAAGTAAAAGACAATCTTGAAAACTACATCGAGCATTTCCGTTTCCGCGACGCTTTGAAAGAAGCGATGAACCTTGCCCGCATCGGAAACAAGTATCTTGCCGACACAGAGCCGTGGAAAGCAGTCAAAGCCGATCCGCAACGCGTGGAAACAATCATGCACATTGCCGTCCAAATCACGGCCAACCTCGCCATCGCATTCGAACCGTTCCTGCCATTTATGTCACGGAAGCTCCGAGACATGCTAAAAATGCAAAAATGCGATTGGAACCAATTGGGCACAATCGACATAATTCCTGCCGGAATGCAGCTGGCTCCGGCCGAATTGTTGTTTGAGAAAATCGAAGATTCCGTCATCGACGCGCAAATCAAGAAACTGCACGACACGAAAGAAGCCAACAGAATCAAGAATTTCAAACCGGAACCGATTGCCGAGACAATCAATTTCGACGATTTCATGAAATTGGACATCCGTGTCGGGAAAGTGACTGCCTGCCAAAAAGTGCCGAAAGCCGACAAATTGCTTCGTCTCGACATCGACGACGGATTGGGCGGACGCACCATCGTTTCCGGCATCGCGAAATTCTATGCGCCCGACGATTTGATCGGGAAAGAAGTATGCTTCATTGCCAACCTCGAACCACGGAAATTGAAAGGAATCGAATCGCAAGGCATGATACTTTCGGCAGAAAATGCCGACGGCTCCATTGTCGTGATAGGCCCGCAAGGCGAAGTGGTTGCCGGTGCGAAAGTGAAATAAATCCCGACAATAAAAGGACAAAATTGAAACAAGGATGGGGCGCTCGCCCCATCCTTGTTTCGCTATTACTTGCTGCCTATGGACACGATGCCATCGCCCTCCGCTTCCTACAAGGCGACAACCAATCAAAAAACCTGCGCCACACAGACTTGCGATCGTTCTTGATGCTAACCTTGATAGAACCGTCTGTGTTGTCGAGAAAAATGATGCTGGCATTCATCACCACGGCAATTTCATTATCTACAATTTCTATGCCTTTTATACACGACAATCTGATTTGCTTGAACGGATTGCCATCGTCGAGCATTCCGATTTTCATGCAACAATTGTCGAATGAAACCTGAAACCGCGCACATTTCTCGACGACTTCATCAAGCAAGCGTTGCGGCAAGCCGCCCTCAGCCCGCTTCGTGTGCTTATAAAGATATTTTATGGCTGTTTCATTAAACATAAGGCACCTTCTTTTTCACGCTTTTGCTTATATAATGAACAACTTGCGCATTTTGTTCAAAACTGCCTTCATTCTCGCAAAAAAAATGCGTGGCAAGGCGTGTTGTTATAATTAGGCAAACACGCAATATTCTCCCCTGTTCACGCGCAAAGCGCGTTAATAGAGGAGAAAGTTTTTCCGCAGGAAAAACAGAGGGGTTCAGAAAGAATCAACGTTGCAACTTTTCTAAACTTGTAGAAACACCGCGCATTTAACCATTCTGAAAACGCATGTCACACAAACAAAATGCCGACTTGATAAACGACAAGCGCTATCACCCAAGCCACCAGCGTATTATACACCAACGTAAACGCCCCATATTTCCAACTACCGGTTTCTTTCACGATAGCCGTCACCGTCGCGATACATGGCACATAGAGCAACACAAAAATCAAAAAACATGCCGCCACCAAAGGCGTAAAATCCGGCTGCCCCGTATGCGCATTCGGCGCAACGATGCGTTGCGCAAGCATTTCGTCGCTCGCGCCGGAATCGCCGCTGTAAAGCACCCCAAGCGTCGAAACGACTGTTTCTTTTGCCACTGTGCCGGATAGCAGCGCCACTGTCATTTTCCAATTGAATCCCAACGGCTCAAACACAGGCTCGACAAATTTGCCGATTTGCCCGAGATAAGAATTTTCCGTTGCCGACACTGCTTCCGCGTTTTCCGATTCCACATTCAGCCCTTCCGCCGCCAATTCTGTCCGCGTCGATTCTATTTCCGCGCGGTCGGGACGCGGAAAATAGCTCAAAATCCACACGACAAGGCTCGCCACAAGAATCACGCCACCCATTTTCTTCAGATATTGCTGGCCTTTTGCCCACATGTGGCGCATCGTCGCTTTCATCGTGGGAATGCGATATGGAGGCAATTCCATGACAAAAGGCGTTTCGTCTTTTTTATAATGAAACCGGCGCAACATTTTTGCCGTGACAATGGCCACAAGCACCCCCAAAGCATACAAGCCGAGCAATGCCACGCTCGCATGTTCGGGGAAAAATATTCCCACCAGCAACAAATAAATGGGCAACCGCGCGCCGCACGACATGAAAGGCTCAATCAATATCGTGATCAATCGGCTCGTTTTGCTTTCTATCGTCCTCGTGGCGATAATCGCCGGCACATTGCATCCGAAGCCCATGACAAGGGGTATGAACGATTTGCCGTGCAGCCCTATCTTGTGCATGATCTTATCCATGATGAAGGCTGCGCGAGCCATGTAGCCGGAATCTTCCATGAAAGATATAAAGGCATACAAAATCAATATGTTGGGCAAGAACACAATCACGCCGCCCACGCCGCCAATCACGCCGTCGACAAGCATGTCTTTCACAGGCCCGTCGGGCATGTATGCGCTAATTAATTCCCCAAGCCAAGCCACGCCCGCTTCTATCCAATCCATCGGATATTGCCCGATTTCGAAAGTGGCCCAGAACATAAGCCACATGAAGAAAATAAAGATCGGGAAACCAAACAATTTGCTCGTCACGACCGAGTCGATCATTGCCGTTGTTTTCGCTTCCTCTTTATCCTCGGCATGGAGCGTTTCGCGCAGAGCGCCCGAAACAAAGCCATATTTCGAATTGGCAATCGTGGCAGCGATATCCTCCTGATGCAGCTCCTCTATTTTGGACACAAGCCCGTCGCGCAACGATTTGATCCGTTCAAAATTCGGAAGGTTGCGCAACAAGGATATCACCTCCTTGTCGTCCTCCATCAATTTAATCGCCAGATAGCGCGCAGAAAAATGCATGTCCAATTCGGCCTCGCTTTTCAGCGCCGTCTGTATCTGCCGAACTGCATCTTCTATATCTTTGCCAAACCCGATATGCACATGGCGCACCACCTCGTTGCGCCCTTCATACACTTCAATGACGGTATCGAAAAGTTTGTCGACGCCGCGCCCGCTTTTGGAAACGGTCGGAATCATCGGCACGCCAATCATGCGAGCCAACGCATCATGATCGAACTCCACTTTGCTGCGCTCCAACTCGTCGTACATGTTCAACGCAATGACCATGCTCCGGTCCATGTCGATCAGTTCCGTAGTCAAATACAAATTTCGTTCAAGATTCGACGCATCGACCACGTTTATAATCACATCGGGCACTTCATCGTGCAAATAACGGCGCACGTACAATTCTTCCGGCGAATAGGCCGACAAGGAATATGTGCCCGGAAGATCGACAATGTTGAATTTATATCCTTTGTATTCCATGTGGCCGGTCTTTGCATCGACCGTCACTCCGCTGTAATTCCCCACATGTTCTTTCGCGCCGGATGCACAGTTGAAAAGAGACGTTTTCCCGCAATTGGGATTCCCGATAAGCGCCACATTGATCAACCGCCGTTCCGCATCGAACGTGTTGAGAAAGCCGCCGTCGTCCTCTCTGACCACCGCCACATCTTCTGTCGGGACTTGCTCCGTTTGCCCTTCCCGAACCACTTCTATCAAGCCCGCTTCCGCACGGCGGAGCGAAAGCTCGTAGTCCATAATCCTGTATTTTATCGGGTCGCGCAATGGAGCATTTTGTTCCACCAAAATCTTTTTTCCTCTCACAAACCCCATCTCCATCATGCGCTTCCGAAATGAGCCATGCCCTAATATCTTGACAATCACACCGGTTTCTCCGGTTTTCAAATCTAATAGCCTCATATATGTCGTTGTTCCGATAATTCTCGATGCAAAGATGGGGAGAGTAGCGGTTTTATGAAAATTATATGGCCACTTTATTCATAATCAGTCCGAATAATAACAAAATTTAACACACCACCCGACGCATTCGCGCAAACCTCATTTGCCGACAGGAGCGTATCCGACTGCCCATGTTTTGCGCATTTTTAGCGCGGAAAGCCTCATTGATCGTCGACCCGCGAGGCATTTAGCGTTTCCATAACCGTATATGACACAACCACTTATTAAATCGCGCATTAAAAGAACATATAAATTTGCCGCATTGGCTTGCGCAATTCATTTTTTCTGCATATCTTTGCACTCACAAATGGCGGGATAGCTCAGTTGGTTAGAGCGTCGGATTCATAACCCGGAGGTCTCGAGTTCAATTCTCGATCCCGCTACGAGGAAGCTCCTTTGAGCTTCCTTTTTTATTGCAGATACAGAAGAAGCACGACACACAAAAGTTCCCTGCTTGTCGCCTTTCCTGCGAGATAGAAAGTAGAAAAGATTGTGAAGCAGCAATGTTGATTCTTGCCGAACCCCTCCGCCTACGGCCCTCCCCTATCCGCGCTTTACGCGCGGCAGAGGAGGACATTGCTACGTATCCACCTTCAACACACAACCACAAAGTTTGCAAGATAGAAAAACATCAACCGCTACCGGCAATGTCTTCCCCTGTATCGCCGCGCCAGCGCGATATAGGGGAAGTGGCGAGCCTGCGAGCCGAAGGGGTTGCCCCCACAGCCGCAAAGCGGCTTTTCTGCGAGGTTGAAAGCCGAAAAGTTTTTAACGCTGCAATGTTGATTCTTACCGAACCCCTCCGCCTACGGCACTTCACCTATCCGCGCTCCGCGCGGCAGAGGAGGACATTGCTACGTATCCACCTTCAACAGCGCACAACCACATATTTGCCAGCATCACCGACCTATCAACCCACACCCCTAAACTCTCAACCCTAAACCCACAACCCTCAACGCACCTTCGCCACAAAAAGCCCCTGCATTGCCGTTCGTCTGCACGGCAACACAGGGGAAAACCACATCAGCTGTTATCCCGAAACGGTCGTTTATCTCTCCCATGCCCGAAACAATTCATTCCGTGCATGCGTTTCGGCTTCCGAAAGACCTGCAAGCCGCTGTCTCGCCCATCGGATGCCTTCCCGCCCGATGGACAATTCATTCTCAGCTTGCCACCTAATATTCAAACCCTATTCTGAATCCAAAACCGTCGACATTGTGAAATATATAATGACGATCATCCCAAATATGATCAGCCACGAGAGCCGCATAGAGCGCATGGATTTTTTTATCCAATTTCACCCGAATCCCCACCTGTGCACCCATGTAAACTCCTTGATAATATCCCACGCTGCCGCCGGCTCGCACAACGACAAACGGCAGCACTTTCTTGTCGTTCAATATGTTGAATCGGAGATCCGCAAAAATCGGGACAGACACTCCGGCTTCTTCGCCTTTGCTTCTCCGATAAGTGTTCACTTCCATTCCTGCACCGGCTCCCAAGTAGAAAAAATTGTTGAACTGATAGCCTTGCGATGTAGTCAAGCTCAACCGGTTACACCCCGGTGGATTTCCACATAAATTAGTTATATAACAATTATTGTCGTCGAGCGTGAATACATACCCCGCTTCATAAAACGCCTTGTAGCCGCGCATCGTTTGCCACGGCAAAACGCGCTTTTCCGCCGCAGGCGAAACCGGCTCCGCTGCGCGTGCAGGGAAAGCGAGAATCGCTGCAAATGCCATTAACAACCATGTCTTTTTCATAAGCACCACCTTATTAATTGTTTAAAATTTCTGTAAAATAAACAAATCTCTTTTAACAAAACAAATAAAATTCCATTTTACTGCATCAAATTCTAATTTTTTCATACCATTATATACTTTAATAGTTCAACAATATATTTTAATCCGCTGCCATTGATTATATAGAGCATATAATCGCCGGAAGCATGAAAAGCAACGGAGAGCATCTGCATATCCGGATCGTATGAGATCTTGGGAACACCAATCTCTGTACGATCGCCACCCATAGGAGTTATATTCACACAATATATTTGCTGAGTTCTCGCCAACAATGGCAATTGAAAAAACACTACAACAAGCAAAAAGAAAATTTTCTTCATAAACATACTATTTGTTTTCTCAAAGTTAACAAAACGCTTCCCTATTTTTCGAACATTCACCATGCATTCTTAAATTCACATATATCTGTTTTTCAAGCATATAAAAAACAAAATGCGCATTTCTGCGCATTCGATTGTTTTGTTGCTTTATTTTAACGAAAAACAAAGGAAAACTTCCCTAAATCTTATACTTTTTAATAAAATCGTCCAACGACGTATCGATCCCCATTTTTTTCACAATCGTCAGCCGTTTGTTGCTTACTGTGTGTTCGTTGGTATAATTCATACAAACCATAATTTCCACAGTAGAAAATCCACAAGCGACAAGGCTTATAAACTTAATCTCATGTTCTCGCAAATTTGGATATTCGTCCTTTATTCTGTGCAACAATCCGTGGAAAGAAACATTGACATAATGTTCAATATGTTTCCAAAAATCTGCATCGGGATTGTTGAGCTCTACTATTTGATGGAATTTATCAACGAATTTAGTCGCTTTATTTCCATAAAGATATGAACAATTGATAACTTCTTTGATCGTATCCAATAGCATTTCAAGCGAATGCTTTAATTCAGCCGACACTGCTTCTTTTTCGCAAATGGTTTTAATCGCGTCGCTGTGCTCTCTTTGAATTTTATCGCGCAATATATAGGCTTCTTGCAATTGCCGGCGTTTTCGCCGATGCAAAACTACAAACCCAACAGCTACTACAATGCAAATCGTAGCAATCAAGATTGCTTGTATTATATTGTGATGACGCATTTCAATATTCTCTATTTCCAATTGTTTTTTGTCATACCGCCGCTCTAATTCAAACAAATTCCGCTGCAATGAACTACTTGTCACATTATCTATGTAAGAATTTACAGAATCACAATAAACGTATGCTGCACGATAGTCGCCCAAAGCTTTTGCCATATTAATACGTGTCAACAATTCCGAAACAATTTCCGGCGGAAGCAATTCCGAACGTTTCGTTCGTTGCAAAAAATAATATTTCGCAGAGTCGACCATGCCCAAGCGAGCATAGGCATTTGCAGCATCATAGTAAGGATTATTGTCGGTGAGGTATTGCCGTCCTTCACGAATAATGCGCACTGCCATATCTTTGGCTCGCACAACTTGCGAATCAATGAAATAAGCACGCGACAACATCCCCATATTATAGAAAATACGGCTGGAATCGTTTTGTTCCCTTGATATTCGAAGTGCTTCACGTAGATACAGAAACGCGCTATCCATGTTGCTTCCCCTATAAAGCCCGCCGATCATGCTCAAACACACTTGCTGATATTGCGTGTCTCCGGCAAGCCGGTAGTAGCGCAAAGCTTCTTTATAATTGGCTATATCTTCGCCACTTTCTATATATGTGTCCATATAAAGTTCCCCCAACCTCATGTGGATATAGCCGAGATTTTCGTAGTCGCCGGTGTCGGCCACCGTTTCAGCTTTCTTATACCATTCGATGGCGGCAAGATGGTCGCCCATTTCGTTCAATGCGGCACCCTTGAAAATGTAAGCACGGGTACGCTTTTCAGCATCTCCGGCATCGTCATAATAGCGAACGGCCACATCGATGAGCGAATCGGACGTGATGGGAACATAAGTTTTATATTGCGCTTGCGTCAGAAGCAAGGCGTAATAGGCATTATTGGCCTTTCCACGCAACGATTCGGGAGCGATTGCCTGCAAGATGGCAAGCGCGCTGTCGGGGCGCACGGCCATCAGGCTGTCGGCAGCTACAAGCCGCGCATCCGTCGCTTTCGAGCAACCGGCCAATAAGCTCGCAGCAATTGTGAAAAACGCCGCCAATGCCGTTTGCCACCGTTTCATCGCGAAGCCGCTCATGGGGTTAATAGCCTTGTTCGAGCCGTCCGATGGCCGCGGCGGTGGCCGAATCGCTCAGCAGCCGATAGGCCAAACGGTAGTATTCCAATGCTTGATAGCGGTCGCCGGTGAGGTCGATTTGCGCTTCGGCAGCTTCCACCCAAGCGTCGTGGGCCTCGGTAAGTTTGGCATACAGGTTTTCGCCATACTGCGAACTGAAATCAAACGAATAATCGCCACCGGAATAGTCGGCATATTCGTTCTCCATCGAAACAATTGCCGACATCAAATCCTTGGCACGAAGCAAATTGTCGGTATCGCCCGACGTACTGTTGTTGATAAGCCATTCGCAAGAGTCGCAAATTTCCTTATACTCGGCGTAATCGTCGGCCACAGCCTGAATGTCGGCTTCGGCAGCCTTCTTCGAAGACGAATTGCCATTGAGGAAATACCATGCGCCGGCTGCTCCCGCAACGACAAAAACCACAGCTATAATCGCCCAAAGATATTTTCGCCGCGATGGCGTTTCGTCATCATCGGCAGGCATCGGCTTCTGCCGTCTTTCTCCGATCACTTCCGTTGAGCCGGCATCGTTTTTCTTCACTTCTTCCTCCGTGCGGAAAGGCGGTTGCATCGTCGCCGATGACGGCTTGCCGTTGTCGATGACGCGCGTGGCATTCTCGTCCGTGCCCCCTGCCGATTGCTCCAATCCGCTTTCCGATTCGCCGGAAACTGTTTGAAGGCCGGCAGCGGGCATGCCCGAGCCGTCGAGGTCGGAAAGGAAATCGGCAACTGTGGCCGTGCGGTCGAACTGGCTGTAAGCCATCGCGCGGACTATCGCGGCGCGTGTCGAAGCAGAGAGCGTCGGCGGCAACGACCGTTCGACCATCCCCGGTTCTATCTCCGTAGCCGTCACCGGACGGCGGCCGACGAGCATATAGTAGAGCGTCGCGCCCAACGCGTAGATGTCGGCACGCGGCGAAAACTTCGTCAGTCCCGAATACTGCTCCACCGGCGCATAACCGTCGCTGCATCCCTGAACGCGGATGCTCGACGTCGGGTTGCCTTTCTTGTCGAAATGCTTCGCCAGCCCGAAATCGATGAGCACAGGCAAGCGGTCGCCGCTATGGTAGTCGGCCCGAAACATCACGTTGTCGGGCTTGATGTCGAGGTGGTTGATATTGTAGCCATGGAGAAAGTCGACCGCATTCGCCACTTGCCGGATGATGGCGACGGCTTCCCGCTCCGGAAGAGCGCCTTGCTCCTCCACCAAGTCGCGAAGGCTTCCGCCGTTGAGGTATTCCATCACGTAGTAGACCGTATTGTTCGCCTCAAACACTTCGTTCACCGGAACTACTCCGGGATTTCGGCCGCTGATCTCGTTCAACCGGCGCGCTTCCGACAAAAAGTCGCTACGGCTTTCCTCCACCCGCGACTGCAACGGACGTGAATAGCTCACCGCCCCGTCGGCGTCGCGCTCGCAAGCGTCTTTCACAAAATGCTCCTTCACCGTGAAATAGGTGAATATCGGAACTTTCCCGAACAGGACGGTTGTCGACACCTTGTAGGTAATGCCGAAGCCGCCTTTTCCCAATACTTCCTCTACGCGATAATCATATTTCGGACTTTTCAAGATCGTCCCTATCGGCAAGGCTTGCCGCAATTCTTTTTCGTCGATGGCGTTAGGTTTCATCAAATAAGATTTTATTTCTCGCAAATTTATATTTTTTCACCTTTCCACACGACTATTTGCACCGTTTTTTTCACTTCAAACAAACTTTTTTCTGCGATTAGCTTTGTTTATCGAAGCCTAAATAACTGATAATTTGCAGCTTAAACCAGACATTAGGAATTAAACAGTGGGAGAAATACGCGATATTATCATGTGCGGATAAGGCGCGGTTTCTGAGAGTGCGCAGTTGAAATGCAGCAATGTTCTCCCCTGTTCACGTGCGGAGCACGTTAATACCTTAGAGAAAGTTTTTCCGACAGGAAAAACAGAGTGGTTCAGAAATGGCTTAGGGTTGAGAGTTGTGGGTTTATGACATGGTTTGATGACGTTGAATATTGCGGTTGACGCGACGTAGCAATGTCCTCCTCTGCCGCGTGATAGCGCGGATAGGGGAGGTGTTTTCGAAGAAAACAGAGGGGTTCGTAAGAATCAACGTCGCAGCTTTGACAAACTTTTCTACTTTCAAGTTCGCAGGAAAACCGCTTCGCGGCTGACGGTCGTGAACCGAGTGGTTGGTTGTGTTGGAGAATGTAGCACAACAGCAAAGTTCATAGATATTGCCATGCTTCCCCTTCCAACACAAATTCCATTAAGCCATGGAAACAGAGCACAGTTCGTGTCCAACAGCGCGTATCGTATCAAAAATAGCCTTCATTCGTTCTTTTGAAGGTTTTTTGGCACCGCTTACATATTGTGCGAACAAACTCTGCGACATGCCCAATCGGCGAGCGATGGCAGATGCGTTAAGCTCCGGATGCGAAATAAACACATCATACAAAGGATTAGAAGGCTTTTCCATGAAAAATCCCTCAAAGCTTAAATCTTCATCAATTTCTTCCCAATGGATACCGTCCTTGCTCAGCGTAAAGCCGGCACGCTGTTCCGGCGTAGCAAATCGCAATCGAGGGAAGTCTGCAAATTTTTCACAGGCTTCCTTGCCATCGACTGTGCGTATCCACACTGCTGTATCTGTCAGCCACACCTTTTCCACCACGATAGTTTCCATATCTTTTATTATTTTGCTTTATTAAAAAACTTATTCCATTGCTCGGCTATGATCTCTTGGTTTTCTTCTATAATAGACTCTACAAGTTTTAGCTCAGACGGTTTCAAGCCATTGTTCTTTACCAACGCAACAGGGAACAACGAAAATTTAGCGCTTATATCACCTTTCACCACATGAACATGGATAGGATCATGGTCATTCGCATAAAACATAAACCGAAAACCAAATAAAATAAATATCGTAGGCATAACTCACTTTAATTACTACATGACAAATATAGGTAATTATTTTATCACCCACAAAAGATATTCAAGGAAAAATCTGCAAAATTCAAAATCAAAATGGTTGGGAGCTGAAACTTTTCTATTTCATACTTTTGTGGATTTGCTTACATGTCAAAGGGAGAATCGTAGTAATGTTCTCCTGTGCCGCACAATAGCGCGGACTCCCCTTTTGCAAACTTGATGGATTTGCCGAGGTTCCGGCTTCACATCATCGTGTCGATGCAAGATTCAGCACGGCGGCGAGCGAATCCGCCTGTTCTTGCGTCAACCATTTTTGAAACGACCGCAACGCGACGCGCCCCATCAATGGATATCTGTCTGCATTTTCCATAACGGCAACAGTCACCGCTTGTTGGAAATCAGTCAATTCCGCGCGATAGCAACGCAAAAGAGAGTCTTCGCGCACTTCCGTCAAAGTGGAATCGGCCGCCATCTTCCGATATGCCGCTTGCAACTCGCCGCGCTTTTCCTCCATTGCCGTCTTCTTGGCCAAAAGCTGCGATAATTTACGATTGCTTTCCGACCCGTTTACGGCATAGCCGTCGCCATCGATCCGCATTGTCAGGCGATTGTTGGAAAGCACCAAACAATATGCCACGGAGTCATTGCCAATCGTCACAAACGCTTCCACCGGCACATCGCAATGCCCCGTGAAGCAAAAACGGGAAGAGTCTATTTTGTCCGCACCGACAAGCACCAATTGCCGGTATTCGGGCATAAGAACGTATAAGCGAGCCGTGTCGGCAGAAGCCAACGACGAAGGCAAGACGCCCTCCAACACATAGCCATCTCCCGACGGCCTTGAACACGACGCACACCATGCCGCCAACCCCAACACGAGCAATCGCCCGAAGCTATTCACGATTCCCGACATACTCTATATCATACAAATAAATATTCCTATTCCAAACCACATGCCCCGTATATTCAAAATCGCCGGCACTCCACTTCCCGGGTTTGGAGACGACACGCCTTTTCTCTCCCAAACGCATCAAATCTTCCAATTGGGAGTCATTCGCCACGTCATAGCGCACATCGTCGGAAAGCACCGGAAGCAACTGCGCCAATTCGTTCGGATTCAATTTATAGAACGTTGCCGGTTGCGACAATTCATGCGACAAGTTGCCCCATCCGTACTGCTCCCTCAATTGCAGCCTCGCCGTGACAGTCGGGAAAAACAGCAAAATAAGCAATCCGAAATAGCGGCGCCACAACACCGACATGACCGACAAACATTGCGGCACAATCAGCGACAACACAGGCAGCAAGCTATAATAATAACGCGGATGCTTCAATACCGACGCATACTGTATGAGCGGCATGCAAACCAACACTATAATCGGCAGCCATACGAAATAACGACTGCTCAACAGCGATTTCAAGCCACTCTTCGAACATAATGCCACCAATGCCACCGCAATCAAAATCCAATAGCAATAGGACAAATACATCAACCGCGGCAAATCCCTGCCGAAAACAATCGAAAGGCTGCCGGCGAAGTTGTGGAACGCTTTTGCCTTATGAACGGTCTCATGGAAAAGGAAATTGAAAAAACCGGCATACAGCATCCATGCAAACAACACGCCTGCCACTCCGGCCAACACCACCATCCCAATTCCTTTCGCGCCATAGCCGTAGCGCACGCAAGCTGCCATCAAAGCAATCCCCAACGCAATGACATAAATGGCATTGAAATATCCAAGCGACACGACACATCCCGACAAAACGGCAAGCAAGGCGACCACTCTCCGCCACGGAACGTTTTTTCCTTCCCTCAAACGGCAAACAAGGCCCACCGCCGCCCACGTCAATGCAATCACAGCCGTTTCCGCCATTTGATACTCGCGCACGAGCATCGTGTTGCGTATGGAAAGAACGTTGCAAAACGCAACTGCCAGCCCTGCATAGACCAGCAGCATCCGATCGCCGAATATGCGTCTTAAAAGCTTGTAGAAAAAGAAAAACGAGAGCGAAAAAAACAACAAATTCAAGATGCCGCCCCGCATGGCATATTCATGCACATCAAACGAATCATACCCAATCAATGCCATGCGCAAAACCATATAGTAGAGGCTGGCATGCGGCGCGTCGCCATTATTGCGCCACAATTGCGCGATGTCGGCCACAGCGCCCCGCAAGCCGTCTTCGCCGGACAACACGGCAAGCCGTTTCAATTCCTCTCCGCTATAATCGCCATCGGGCAATGCATGATTGTAGTAAGGATTGCACGTGCTCAGCATCATGGAAAACACTTCGTCGGAATGCAATTCCGTCTTATGCACGATGCAATTCAACCGTACAAAAAAACATGCCGCAAAAATAAAAAGCAATATCGCGGCATTCGCCGTTTTGAAATGCCGCCGATAAAACGCGACGATGCGTGTCGCCGTCTTGTCGTCGGGCTTTGATTGTTTTTCACGCGAACGAGCCGCCTTTTGCTGCCTTTTCTTCATATCCTACTGCGCCAAAGAAAGATTAACGGAGATGCCATAATTGCTGTTTGCCGTCGGGTAAGCGCTCGACGAAATCAGCGGTTTGTTTATTTGATGGTCGAAGAAAGCCGACAATGTGATGCGCTTGCTCAACACGTAGCTTGCCGTCACATTGATTGCAATCGACCGCGTGCCGCTCGTGGCTTGGCTCGTGCCTTCTTGCATTTTCCGAATCAACGCTTGATTGTTTTGGAATGAGAAATCGGCATTCAGCGTCAAGTCGTTGCTAATTCCTTTTTGACTTCCTTTCAGCTTCAATATCGTGTTGAAATTTGCAATTTTATAACCGGCGCCCACCGTCACTGCCTTTTGGGAAGCCTCTACAAGCTGCCCCGCGTCGGAATTCAACGTCAGCGTCCGGCTGTCGCGATATTCCGCATTCAGCGTCAAATTGTTGTAGAGCGTGGCCGAAAGTCCGAGAAGCGGAGCAAAACGCTCGGTAATCGACACCGACGAAATATTGTAGGGCGACGACGGGACAGGCCGTTGCGTCAGTTCGTCGAGCGTGAACCCGTAATCACCGGCGCCGGCATCCACCCAATTCAGATAGGAAGAGAACGACCCTACGCTATACGTGCATTGATAAGCATGTGTCAACGTCAGGCTTCGGAATATTTTGTTCAAATTGCCGATTTTTATCAATCCGTCGTACGTGACACGCCAATTCGGCAATATCTGTGCCAACGAAGGGAATGGCGATGTCGTGATTTTCGCCGGATCTTTGCCCGTATAAGCTGCAAGGAATGCCGGTATCATCACGTCGCTGCTTGCTTGATTCACGCCTCCATTTTCCGCATTATAAGGCTGCCCTGCATAGGACGACCCTTTCAGGAAGCCCGCATTCGGATACCTCATATTTTTGTATTGCCCCTCCAATCGCTGGGCCACCTGCGGAATATATTCCAAGAACTTATTATATGCGTCGCTATTGTAGCCATCTTTCGCCGATGCTCCACGCAAGGCCGTTGCTATGGCACAAGTAGTCATGGTGAAACTGCCATTTCGCGAAGTCGGCATATAGTCGTACATGAATTGAATCTGATTCGTGCGGTTGTCTGTGCGGTTGGCCGTAAGCTGTATTTTCAACCCCCGAATAGGTTCCAATTGAATCTCGAAATTATATTCAGTCGTGCGCGAGAATATGGCAGGACTCGTTTGGTTTTCATCTCCAAGCAGCCAATCGCGCTGCATCGCCTTCTCCAAATATGATTCGTCCGTGAAGCCAAACGCGAAATCCAATCCCGGCGACATCGGCCCGTAGTTTTTGCTTTGCCCGAGCAAATCGCCCACTTCGGGAACAAATTGCGGGATATTGGACGTGCGCGTATTGCGCCACCTGAAACTTGCGCTGCGCACCGACATGGCAAAGCGCGTAGAATAGTCGGCTATTTCTTTCCAGATATTCACATCCTTCGTCAAATCTTCCGTCACGACAAGTTTCACGGTTTCTTTGCCGGTGGAAAGGATTTGCAGCCTGTTTTCGTCGACAATTTTCGTTTTCAATGTGAATGGCTTCCCATCGAGCGTCGTCGCCGAAATTTTCACCTTCTTGCTACGCAAATTATGCTTCACATCGATCAACGTGTCTTTCAATTGATAGGTGCGCTGGAATTTCTTCGGCTTGCGCTCCCGCTGCGAGCCGCGCGTGTTGGAGGCGAATCGCTTGTTCACTTCTTTCAGATACTTGCTTTTATTGTATAGCGTTTCGAGATTGATTTTCGAATCGAGATTCCAAACGGCATTGTTTGCAATCGAATTGCCCACCACTTCGCCATCGATGTCGGCACCGCGATCCCATCGATAAGTGGCATTGTAGCTGACGTTTCCATTCAAGAAATCGAGGAAAGCAATTTTGTTGAACGGAGCTTTGTAGGAAGCCGTAAACGATTGGCTGTAATTCCATGGCGTCCCAAAATCTTTTATGCTTTGCATCACGGTGTCTTTCCATTCCCGATATTCATCGGGGAACAATTTCTTGTTGACAGCGCCGATTGCCTCTTCAATGCGCGCCATCGTATTGGAATTAAACGACAACGACAATGACTGCGTCATATTCCACGTCAGCGCAAATTGCCTGTCCCAATAAAAATTCTTGCTCACCGACACCGGCACGTCCACTTCCACGTCGGCTTCGTTGCGCGACTGCAACTCGTAGTAGTAACGCGACATATTTGTCAAGAAATTAATCGAAGTGGGCAAATAATTCAATTCCCAATCTTTGAAGAATTTCAAGTTTTTCGACTTGCTCTTAATAAACGAAAACGGTTTAAACGGCTTCACGTAAGGAGAATAGCTATACTGGAAGCTGCCCCTGTAATCATTGATATGCTCGTATTCGACGGTCGGAGATATGTTTTCTTGCTTGTTGAATGAAAGATTCAGCGTGAAGTTGCCCGGATCCCACGGCATGGGCACCTTGCTTTTCACACCGAAATTAAAGCCCGAAAGGCTGAAACTCTTCACCGTGGTTTGCTCAATGGCATAATTCCGAATCGAATCGCGCTCGGCCTCGTCGGCTGCATCCGCCAACGCGTCTTTCAACAATATGTCTTGATCCAACGGATTGTATTTCGGAGATATCTTTTCTTTCGAAATGGAATAATAAACCGGCGCTTTCAATTTCACCTTTTCCGGCAAGAACCGGCCGAAATCGACTTGCGTCGCGATGTTGTATTGCTTATAATCGTCCATCCGGCGAGAAGACAGATTCTGATCGACATTGCCGAAACCAATCGTTTCTACATGTCCTCCAAAATTCACTGTCGCCACGTCGCTGATGCCCAAATTCACATTGGCCTTTGCTGCCCATCCGCCATCTTCATCGAAGTCGGTCACTTTCATTTCGTTCACCCACACTTCACCGTCTTTCTCTTTATTGGAATTATTGCGCACGCCAATCATCACGACACGCACATCGCTCAACGACGGATTGCCCAGCACGCTGACCTTATTGCCTTCATGGTTCGGATCGTATCCGGTATAAAGCGTCGTGTTGGAGACATGTTGGGTATCATCGTGTTTCGCCCTGTTGCGCGCCTTCTTCAATTCCGTGAACACGCTCATTTCAATGTCCATGAAATTTTCTTCCGGCCATACGATGTATTGCTGATTCGTATCGTACGTATTATACCGTCCCGGAGGAGTCAAACGCAATGGCACTTCATATTCGTAATAATTATTCTTAATGTCCGTTCCTAAACGGAGGAATACCGCCAAATCGCCATCTTGCAAGTCGCCGGCCACATCGTCGATAAACCGTTCGGCATGAGAAAACATTTGCAAACGTTTGTACAAGCGCAAATCCATCGATGTGTTTTTATACACAGCTCTCGCATCGCCCGGCTGCAAGCCCGTCAATTTCAACGACAAGGCTTGTTCGTTCAGTTGGGTGATTTGCGATTGCCCCGGATCGACAATGCGATTCACTCCCGGAGGAAGCACATAGTTCACCGGCTCGCGTCCGGCGTTTTCTTCGATATTGACCACCGACATGTCCAATTCGCCTTCTGCCGGCGCATCGCCGCGCATATTCAGATTATAATCGTAAGTGCGCCAATCGCCCCTGACAAGTTCGAGCGTCGCGAAGCGCAAATGCACAGGCTGTTTGAATCCGGTAAGGAACATGCGCATAAACCGGATAGTCGAAAAATCGGATATGGAGCCAACCACCTTCTCATAATCGCGCAAAGGTATCTTGAATTGATACCACACCACTTCCTGACTCTTCCCGTTTGCCAATTTCACTGTGGCTGTCTGACGGTCGGTGATGTAATTCTGCCCGACTTCCATATCTTCTTCGCGCAACGAAATATGATACTGGTAGTAGCGCTCGTATTCGTTCAGCGTGTTGTCTTGGTTGATGTCTTCCACGTCGGGAACGCTTCGCGAAGATTGGTAGAGTTGGTCGCGCTGGTCGTCCTCGCCCAGCGAGTTGCCCTCTGTGCCGTTGTAACGCTTGTAGCGTTCGAGAATCGCCTTCTGCTGCTCGTCGTAGTCATAGCCGCGGAAATAATGATAATTGTCGCCTGAGGGATCGTTGAAAGGTGAAAATTGGTCGGATTCCATTTCGGCGATCTTTTCGGGAGAAAGCTTCAACCGCAACGCATCCAAATAATTTTTATACGTCGGGAATTCAAATTCCTGCGCTGTCGACAAGCCGTTAAGCCCGACATCTTGGTTTGCGCGAGCTCCGGCCGTATTGTCGAAAGCATAGGTGAGCGATGTTTCGAGCGGCACACGCCCCCACACGGTCTCTCTCGTGCCCTCCGTGCTGCCATTGATGGGCAGGCCGTTTTCATACGATTTGAACCCGTCCTTCAAAATATCTTCGCTCAACTCGCCAAGATTGAAATACAAATCCCCACCTTCGATGTTATCGCCTTCGACGGCAAACGGGTCCATCATCCAGAATTGGATATATTCGATATTGGACGTTTCGAAATTGGTATTGTCCAACTTGCGCATGATTCCGCCCCAACGCTTTTCGGGATTCAACAGATTGAATTCCGCATCTATGTCGGTTGCGTCAAGATTGTACGGTCCTCGTTCCGTCGGATAGAACGACAAATTCAGCGTTTGGATTGCTGAGGCTTCGCCATAATTCAATTCACGATTCGGCCAAATTTCGCGCGTTGTCACTTCCCGAACATAGGGGCTCGACAATTGCTCCAAATCGTTTTTGATATAAGCGGGACAAAGCGACGAGTTTTTTTGCGTGAACATGCGGTCGATATAGTACCATGCCAACAAAGCGCGATTCTTGCCATAAGCGACATCGTTCGACAAGCCGGCTTCCGGGAACATGCCGCCCGAGGGATCATAGGGCGTCGACGCAAGAAACCAAGAATAAGGCGAGCGTATGTCGATTGTGTTTTGCGATGTTTCAAAATCATCCAAATAGGAACTTCCCGAATTTGTACCGGTTTTTTTCTTATGCGGTATCAATTGCGCGAATTCAGCCTGCACGCTTACGGTCGAAGGCGCGGTAGCATTGACTGTCGGGATGGCATTCAGCAAGTTTGTCAGCCACATGAAGTTCTTATTATATGAGAAATTCAGTCCCCATATAGTATTGTTTATCAATTCATCCCCCAAATTCACCTTTTCAGTCAAAGGCTTTTCGGAAAAATGCATCAACGTCGCGCCTATATTGAAGTCTTTATTGACTTCATAGTTCATGTCCAAGCCGAGCAGCGTCTTCCGTTGCGTGCTGAACATCGATTGGTTTTCGAGCGACACGCTGATATTCGTGCCCGAATCAATGATGCTTTGGTTGGTAATTGTCACGATACCCATGTTGTAGTCCACGGTGTAATCGCTGTTTTCCGTAAGCGTCACGCCGCCGGCCGTCACTACGACAGAGCCTCGCGGCACATTCATCGCATTCAGTCGAATCGTCGAGCCCGAAGATGCCTGATATTCGCCTTCCAAAATAAATTTGTTTTTATCCTGAAATTGCTTTGCTATCGTTTGCGTCGAATCGTAAAGTTCGTGGTAACAATACCTTTCTGCATCCGCAGGATTGGTGATTTTGCTCTCCAAATACGACCCGAACGGCTCCACCACAGGGAAAATCACCTTTCCTTGCGAAGCAATGATCGTATATCCCTCTATGAAGTCGTAAAAGCCATCGGGATTGCTTTCCTCGTTGGAATCCAAGCGATCGACATTCAGCACTTGAAGCAACGGCTTGTTGCGTATCGGATCGACCGGCAAATATTGCACAGTCGTGCCGGTCGAATCGCTCAGATATTTCACGTTCAATTTGAAATTCTCCTTTTGCACTTGATATGCGCCAAGGGAATATACGTTTTTCATCATCAAATCCCAATTGGCAAATTGGGGCGACACGGTAGAACCTTTCAAAAGTTTCAAATAAAGCGATTGGCTCGAATCGGAAACATCGCTGGAAAATTCACCGACTTGATACACTTGTCCTTGATACGTATATTCATAGGCCACGGCAAGCACTTCATCCGCATTTAGCGCCGCATTTAGGGAGATGTAACCCAAAGTTTCGTTTAATTTGTATTCCGACGACGAAAGCAGCCGCGCGCTTTCGATTTTTTCATAATCGCGACCGCCTTCTATCCCATAGGCCGTCAACGGCTCCAAAGCCTGCGACACTTGGCTGATCTGGCGGGCATCAGGATAATTTGTCTTTATCTCCGTGAGCAAATTATTCGCATTGTTGCGCGGATTTGCCACCGACATGTCGGCAACCCAATGCGTATTGGACAGCACGCGGTTTTCGCCCAAATCCATAAATCCGACGATATTGCGGGCTTCGTCGTAAGTGCCCCGCTGATTCGTAATCCACACTTCTATGCGGGTAATATTCACGCCCGACGACACATACGGGAGCTTCGACGCGAAATTGTCATAATTGTCTCGAAAAAAATGACCAAGGAAGAAATGCCGGTTTTTGTCGTAATCGTCGGCATTGATAGAAAAATCCGTTGTCTGCGCGCCGCCTTTTGTGTTGACGGTCTGCGTTTCCGAATTTTGCTGCGAAGCCAATGCCGTAATCGTGAATTTGCCAAACTGCATTGTTGTTTTCAAACCGAACAATGCAGTGCTTCCCCGAATGAGAGAAGAACCTGTTGTCATCGACACGTTTCCGGCCTCAATCGATTTTATGATTTCATCTTCTTCCCCGTCGTATTTCAGTTTCAAATTTTTCGAATCAAAGTCGAACGTCGCATCCGTGTTGTACGTCATGTTGAATTTCAACTTGCTGCCCACCGACGCGTCCACCGTCGCTTGTATCTTTTGATCGAAATCGAAATACGTTTTCCGCCGTGCGCTTGCCGGCAATGCGGGGTTGTCGGTCTTGTTCGATTTTATTCCCATTTGTATCTGGACAGAACCTTGCGTCTTCAATTGCACTCCGCCCGGGCCAAACACCTTATCCAACGGTCCGAGGGCGAATTTCATGTCCAACAGATTGAATTTTTCCTTGTCTTTTTGCTCGTATAGTTCTGAATTTTTCTTTCGGTAATAATCCATCATGGATTTTCTCATTTCCATGTTTTCATATTCCGATGCCGAAAGAATGAAAGGTGTCGTGATTTCCCGCTCGCCGATTTTCGTATGAATGACATAAGTGTCTGTTTCATAATCGTAAACAGGCTCCATCGTGATATTGGAAGGATCTTTCAAGTCGATGGGGTATCCTTCTTCATTCAAAAGCTCATCGTATCCCGGAGTGACAGTTGGCTTTACGTCGTATTGCAATCGCGACGAATCCTGCGCTTCGCTTCTGCCCGAAAAAAGTATGGGAGGCGGAGTTGTTTTGTCCGACTGTTTATATTGCGCATATCCGGCAAATTCGCACACGGAATAAATCATAATCCCGAATGCGACAGCCCAAAAATATTTTTTCAATCCAAATTTTTTCATTCAGATATGCGACATCCTATTGTTTCTACTCGCCGGCTGAAAAAAATACATCCGGCAAAACTTACGGATGCTACAATATTTTCAGCGCCAATTTTATAACGTCTTCAACTTTTTCTGCCGGATTATCTTTCAACAACTTGCCGACAGCTCGCTGAACAGCTTGTTGGGGGAATCCGAGCATGACGAGGGCGGCAACCGCCTCTTCGTATGTTTCCGACTTGCTTTCCAATTGTAGTATTAACGGATTATCCCCCTGTTTTATTTTATCTTTCAAATCAACAATTATGCGTTGGGCGGTTTTTGCGCCGATGCCTTTCACCGCTTTCAGCAAATTCACGTTTCCGGTAGCTATGACCGATTGCAAATCGGCAACTGAAAAAGACGACAGAATCATTCTCGCAGTGTTCGGCCCAACGCCCGACACCGAAATCAAAAGTGCAAACAATTCGCGTTCTTGCTTCTCGGCAAAGCCGAACAAAACGTAAGCATCCTCGCGAATCGATTCATGCACAAACAATTTTGCCTGTTTCTCGTTTTGAAGCTTTGCAAACGTGTTCAATGATATATTGAGGAAATACCCCACTCCATTGCAATCGACCACTGCATAAGCGGGAGTTATCTCTGCCAATTCGCCTTTTACGTATTCAATCATATTTATTCCGGTTTATTTTTTTAATCGCACGTTTCGAATGCGCCCTCTTCTTGCAATATCTTGTCTATCTCTTTTACCAATGCCCAACGGTCGAAATCATTCCGATTCGCAAATAAAACGATTGCCACGTCGCATCTCGGATACATTGCCGCATAATTCTGAAATCCGCCATTATCCCCCGTGTGATATACTTTTTCCGGATAGTTAGGCGTGCGGTCTATGAAAAATCCATACCCATACCACGTATTCGGCCGATTCTGATACGAACTGTACTTGCTCCCATACACCGGCACATGCGCAGAAAAGGCAGATTCCTTTGCCCGACGGCTAATCACGCTGTCCGATTCCAAAGCCTCCACCCATTTCAGGAAATCGTGCGTCGAAGTATAAATCCCGCCGTCGGCTTTTGTCGCGAAAAAAGTTTCTTCGCCATAGTCATATTCTTTCCATGCAGAATCGCTACGCACGATTTTGCCTTCAAACGACACTTTGTTGCTGTTGTCGTGCTCGCCTCCGGAAGTATTTTTCACATAGCCATGAGCCATATTGGGAATAACAATATCGGGAGAAAAGTAGATTGCCCTCATCGCCGCACGTCCAAAAATATTCTTTTGTTGGAATTCCTCGAATTTTTCGCCCGAAACACGTTCGATGATATTGCCAAGCAACAAAAAAGTTGGGTTTACATATTCATAAGCCGCGCCGGGTTCAAAATGAAACGTGCGAAGCGTGTCCAAATAAGCAACGCTTTCTTCATCGGTGGCATAAATCATTTGCTCGCGGTTCAATCGTCTCCGCAAATCCGGCACACCTGACGAATGGCTCATCAAATGCGACAATCGAATTTTCTTCCATTGCCCGCTTTCATATTCGGGCATGTATTTTGCAACGGAATCGCCTACCGACAAAAGTCCTTTATCGGCAAGCGACAAAATGCCGGCGACCGTAAACTGTTTGGAAATGGAAGCGATATTAAACATCGTGTTCCCATCTATCGGCTGCGACGAAACGATGTCGGCCACTCCATATCCCTTGTCGATTATAATCGAATCCCCGCATTTTATCAAAATCGCCGCGCCGGGCTCGCCGGCAGCCGGAAAATGCGATGCCATCAACGAATCGATTCTCATTGCAATATCGCCATCATGCGCATCCGACAAAGCGACAAGCGAATGCGACACGCACCAAAGAAATATGCACAATTCCTTTATCCGCAACATAAACACACGCCAATTTTCCGGTCCGACAGATCTACGGCAAGCTCCTACCGCCGACAAGAACTGCGAGATTTTATCATTTCTTACTTTTCAACGCTGAAATGTTTTCTTTCAACATTGCAATCTTGGCTTCCGCATCCGATTGCTTCTTGCGCTCCATTTCTATCACTTTTGCCGGAGCGTTGTTCACAAACTTCTCATTTCCAAGTTTCTTCAACACACTCTGCAAGAAGCCTTCATTGTATGCCAATTCCGATTCGAGTTTTTTCAGCTCTGCATCGATATCGATATTTCCGCCAAGCGGGACTGCGTATTCCACCGTGCCGACAAGGAACGAAACCGAGGTGGCATCCTTCGTATCGGACTCAGATATGTCGGACAAATTCGCCATTTTTTTCACAACGGAAACACATGGAACCGACGCCTTGCCTCCGACAACCTGCAAAGGCAAAGTCTCCTTATTCGGCAAATTTTTCTGCAACCGCACCGTACGCACTCCGGCAATTATCTCTTTCGCCACATCCATGTCCGATAGCAAATGCTCGTCAAACTGTCCGGCCACCGGAAGCGAAGCATACATAATGCTCTCCCCTTCCTTCCTTTCGGCAAGATGTTGCCACAATTCTTCTGTAATAAACGGCATGAACGGGTGCAGCAAACGAAGCAACACATCGAAATATCGAAGTGTGGCGTCGTATGTCGTTCGGTCGATCGGTGCGCCGTAAGCGGGCTTGACCATTTCCAAGTACCACGAAGAGAATTCGTCCCAAAACAGCTTATACACCGTCATCAATGCTTCCGACAATCGGAATTTGCCAAACAGATCGGCCACTTCCGCCAACGCTTTGTTGAGCACGGCGTCAAACCAATCGACAGCCATTGCCGCCGATTCCGGTTGCGGCACATCGCCGACATTCCAACTTTTCACTAATCGGAAAGCATTCCATATTTTATTGTTGAAATTTCGGCCTTGCTCGCACAATGCGTCGTCATACAATATATCGTTGCCGGCCGGAGCGGCGAGCATCAATCCCATACGCACGCCGTCTGCCCCATACTTTTCGATAAGCATCAACGGATCGGGCGAATTGCCAAGCGATTTCGACATTTTCCTGCCGAGCTTGTCGCGAACAATGCCGGTGAAATAAACATTTCTAAAAGGCTTTTCGCCCATATATTCATAACCGGCAATAATCATTCTCGCCACCCAAAAGAATATGATATCGGGTGCTGTCACCAAATCCGAGGTGGGATAATAGTATTTAATTTCTTCGTTTCCCGGATTTTTGATGCCGTCAAACAAAGATATGGGCCACAGCCATGAAGAAAACCACGTGTCGAGCACGTCTTCATCTTGGCGAAGATCTTCCATCCGAAGTGTTTCGTCGCCTGCTTTCTCCCTTGCCAGCGCCAATGCTTCCTCCGGAGTTTCCGCAACGACGTAGCCGCCTTTCGGAAGAAAATAAGCAGGGATGCGATGTCCCCACCAAAGTTGACGGGAAATGCACCAATCTTTCACATTCTCCATCCAATGGCGATAAACGTTTTTAAACTTCGCCGGATGAAATTTCACATCGTCGTTCATGACGGCTTCGAGCGCAGGCTTGGATATTTTATCCATTTTCAAGAACCATTGCATCGAAAGTTTCGGCTCTATGACGGCATTCGTGCGTTCGGAATGGCCTACCTTATTGGTATAAGCCTCCACTTTTTCAAGCAATCCGGCAGCGGCAAGGTCTGCCTCAATGCGCTTTCTCACCTCGAAACGATCCAAGCCCACATACAAGCCGGCCGCTTCGCTCAATGTGCCATTGTCGTTAAAAATATCGATGCTCGGCAAATTGTATTTCTCGCCAAGCATATAGTCGTTGACGTCGTGGGCCGGAGTCACTTTCAAGCAACCTGTTCCGAACTCTATATCGACATACTCGTCCTCTATGACCGGAATTTCCCGATTCACCAAAGGCACGATAACCTTTTTACCTTTCAAATGGGCATTCTTCGGATCGTTCGGGTTGATACACATGGCAGTATCGCCCATGATTGTTTCGGGGCGCGTCGTAGCCACTATCGCATACCCGTCTTCGCCTACTATTTTATAGCGAAGATAGTATAATTTTCCATGCTCTTCCTTATAAACGACTTCCTCATCGCTAAGAGCCGTCTGCGCTGCCGGATCCCAATTCACCATTCGCACGCCGCGATAGATCAACCCCTTGTTGTACAAATCGACAAAGACATGAATGACGCTTTTCGAGCGCGTTTCGTCCATCGTGAAAGCCGTGCGGCTCCAATCGCAAGAAGCTCCGAGTTTCTTCAATTGCTCGAGGATTATCCCGCCATGCTCGTCTTTCCACTCCCAAGCATAACGAAGAAATTCATCGCGCGAAAGCTCGGATTTCTTTATGCCGCGTTCGGCAAGCCGAGCCACCACCTTCGCTTCCGTGGCAATGGATGCATGATCGGTGCCCGGAACCCACAATGCGTTTTTGCCTTCCATCCGCGCACGACGAATCAAGATGTCTTGAATCGTATTGTTCAACATGTGGCCCATGTGAAGCACGCCAGTCACGTTGGGTGGCGGAATAACGATCGTATAAGGCTCTCTCCCATCGGGATGCGATTTGAAAAGATTGTGTTTCAACCAATAAGCATACCACTTCCCTTCGACTTGCTCAGGATTGTATTTTGTCGCTAATTCATTCATAACATTATTCGATTTTGATTGCAAAGGTACTCATCTTGCACGAATTTTTCCACATGCTTCGGATTATTTGTCTCCGCATTCCCTATCCGCACATATTTTGCGCCTCGGCATAACAATTTCAAACCAAGTTTGATTGTTCTTCGCTCGGCTTTCGCTATCTTTGAATAAGATAAATTGCGCCTCGGCATAACAATTTCAAACAAGTTTGATTGTTCTGCTCTCGGCTTTCGCTATCTTTCGATAAGATAAGATGCGGTTCGGCATAAGAAAAATGAATAAATTCTTTTTCTTCTGCACGCACCTTTGCGTATATTTGTTGTAATCAGGTAGGTTCTATTTGATTATCAATAGATTAGACAAAACTCGCACGAGAACGGGCAATGGATAAGAAAAAGCCGGAATGTTCCGAACCGCCATATTTCTCATGCTTTTAAATAACTCTTAATAGTTTTTGCAAAGGTGATATTCTTTTTTGAAAATCCAAATTTTAATTGAATCCATTTTAATAGGAAATATGTATTTTTGTACTCTCATTAAAAAATAAAGGTTATATGTCAAACTTGAATCATGCAAAACTTCTTCTTGTTGAAAAGCAAAAAACTAGGAAATAGTTGGCTGAGCAGTTAGGCAAATCGATATGTACGGTTTGCAAATAGTATTCATTATTATACCAGAGAAAATTATACAATTATAAGTTGTAAATAAAAAAGTTTTTTAACGCTTATCAATATCATAACTAATGTTTAATCAATATAAAGAGATGCAGTTTGTAGAATACAACAAGGCTGTGATATATTACAATATAAATTATACAAAACTTATTGAAATTGAAAAGTTTGTAATGAATGAGATTCTTCATTTTATTGACTTGCATCTCCCAGAAATTACAAGAGACTATAATGAAGCATCATATCTTTATTCGTTTTGGAAAAATTACCCACCTTTAGATAGAGGTCGTTCTCCGATTGGAGATCAATATCCTTGGATAGAGGTAGGAGAACAGGTATTTGGTAATAAATTATCTCGATACTTTGCTGCAAATTTTGGAATAAAAGACTCTGGGCTACCTTCTGGTTCTGATGATCGATGCATTATTTCAAGTGAAAGGATTAAACAAATTCTTGGAATTACAGATTCTGTCTGGGTATTTATAGATATAAAGTCTGCTGGACCAAGAGATGATTCCAATCATGCAGTAATGTCTCCATATCAGATTTCAGGTTCTGGAATATGGAAGGATATTAATAATGGAGTGTTAAATGATCCTATTAAAGCATCGGGAAAGAAAACCTCTCATGACTTTCTCTGCTCGTTGTCTCCAATATATGTTCTTAGTGATGGTACAATTGCTCCTTTAGTTACATTTGCTATTAAACCTGTTTACAAGATGATTCATGAAAATGGAGTAAATGTAGGTCAACCTCTTAATAAAATAAAGGTTGCAAGCATTCCAAATGGACTACTACTTACTCAGAATCCCAATTATATGGAAGAGCATCCTCATCTATTTTTCCCTGGTAAAGATGATAAATCAAAAGATCTCAGAAAAATACGAGCACGCGTATCCTTTGATATATTAAAAGAAATAGACGGTTGGAGAATAAAAGAAATACACATCTAATATGGCAAAATTAGAAAATAATAATATCTATCTTGGAGATTCATGCCTATTATTAAAAGAAATTGAAACTGATAGCATTTCCTTATCATTTTGGTCTCCACCTTATTTCCTCGGTAAAGAATACGAGAAAGGGGAATCGTATGAATCATGGCAGAATATGCTTAAAACTGTCATTACAGAACATTATCGTATATTAAAGCCTGGTGGTTTCCTTGTAATAAATATTGCAGATATTCTTTCATTCGAAGATTCAAATATGCCTAGAATTATGGGACTTAATCCAGCAAATAGGAAGTGCAGTGTTACTAAAGAAATGATTATCAAGGCAAAAGAAGATTATCCTGATTATAATAGAAATCAACTAGCTGCTCTGTTGAAATGTAGTGAGCAAACAATAGACAGAAGACTTAATGGCAATAATATTCGTGGTGGTCGTTATGCTATAGGAACTCATGTAAAGTTAGTTGGCGGTAACCTTGAGCAATATGCATATGATGCAGGATTGTTTCTTTATGATAGGCGTATTTGGAAAAAAGATCCTGCATGGGCAAATTGCAAATGGACAACAAACACGTTGAAAGCAGTTAGTGAGTCTGAAGATTTATATATTTTTTGGAAAGCAGGAGAATATGTAGTGAATCGGAATAGACTTACTGCCCAAGAATGGAAAGATTGGGGTTATCGTCAAATATGGGAGATTGCCAGTGTTAGAGCTAATGACGTTCATCCTGCAATGTTTCCAATACAATTGGCATCAAGAGTCATTAAATTATATACAGATGAAGGAGATGTGGTTCTTGATCCATTCCTGGGTAGTGGTACAACAGCTATTGCTGCAATTAAATTGAATAGAAAATTCATAGGTATTGAGAAAGTAAAGAAATACTATGAGATTGCGTTTAATAGTATCAAAGAAGCTCAATATGAAGCTGAAAACAATTTGTTTGCCAATATTTAATAAAAACAGTAAACAAACTGATTGTTTCTATGTCTTATTGTGACTATGTTTGTTGATTATTTATTGAAACATTTTACACCGCTTTTTGAACAAATCTATGTAATTTGAATGGGCAACGTTTAGGTAGTAATTTTTCTGCTTACTATTCAAAAAATGGCTTCAAAGCACACTTTTACTGATGTGGAATAATGCTGCATATATCCCTGAAAGCCTGATAATTCGCATTATTTCTCCTGAATCCATCCATAATCGGGCGCCTTTCTCTATCTTTGTAAAAAGTTTAAACATGATGAAAAACAGATTTTTATTTTTGTGTATTGCATTCGTGCTTTATGCAGGCACAGCAAAAGCCGATTCGTTGAAAGACTTGTTGGGCGGCGATTTAGGCAATCTCGGAAATGCGCTTGGCAATATGGCACAAGAGACCATCGCCCCAAATAAAGACTTGAAAATCTCCGATATTGAAGGCACTTGGATTGCATCCGGACCTGCCGTTTCCCTCAAATCAGAAAACATGCTGGAACAAGCAGGAGGCGCAGCCATCGCCGGAATTGCCGAAAACAAAATCATGCCTTATTATGAAAAACTCGGCATCGACGGATCGCAAATCGTTTTCGACGCCGATGGGAAGTTCACTCTAACCATAAAAAAACTTCCCGTTAAAGGCACAATTTCCAAACAAGACGACGGAACGTTCAAAATGGAATTTTTATCAGGCATAGGCTCCATCGCCGAAAACTTGCGCACCATGAACGCCTATCTCCAAAAAACGAGCAACTCTTTGTCGCTCACTGTCGATGCAAAAAAACTTCTCGACATCGTAGAAAAAGTTGCCAGCAAAGCCGATTCCTCCATCATCGGAACTGCAACAAAGCTTCTCGATTCCTACGATCAAGTTTGCATCGGATTGAAATTGCAAAAACAATAATCCTACGCAATGAAAAAATTTCTCATACTTCTTGCCGTTGCCGGTTTGGCATGGGGCGGTTATTGGCTGTGGACAAACGACCGCCAAAAAGTAGAAGAATTTGTCGGCAAAGAAAATATCGACAAAGTGGAGCAACGTATTGCCGATTTGAAAACCGGCATGGCGAGTTCCGATGCGGCTGAGGCTATCATCTCGACCGACACAGCAACAATATGGAAAGCCACAGGCCCTGCCGTATATCTGTATTCAGGGAATCCCTTGGGCAAACTCGGAGCAGGGACAATCGCAGGGATTGCCGAAAACCAGCTAACTCCTTACTACGAACAAATGGAATTGGAGGGGACAACCCTTTGCTTTTCCGATGAACAGAATTTTTTACTGCACATAAAAGGCACTGATGTTCGCGGTTCGCTCAAAAAGAACAGCGACAGCTCTTACACGATGTCTTTAAATCCCACAGGCTTCACGTTGCCAAAAGAATACACCTCGCAACGCGCATACATCCAACAAACAGAAAACACTTTGACATTGACTGTCGACGTGAAAAAATTGGCGGCGTTGGTGAAAGAAGTTGCCAATCAAGCCGATAATGCCACGTTTGCGCTTGCCGTCAGATTGCTGCAATCATACGACAATGTTTGCATCGGATTTCATTTTGAAAAAGTTTCTGCTCCTTCGAAATAACGGTCGTGGAGTTCCTTGTAGGCCGGTGTTTGCTTTATATCGAGAAGATATTTGTTCAAACTGTCGCGCAGCGGTTCATTGCCCTTTCGCAATATCCATGAATGGAATTGATTGAAACTCACAGCCGTGCCGGAATCGACATTCGGATATGCCGATGACAAGCGGCGGGCTGTCTGCTCGTCGACTGCGGCCAACTGTTCTGCACCCGAAGCGACAAGCAAAAACAATTGCTCATTGCTGCAATCCAATTCTTTCACATAAATCGAATCCCCTATTTCCCTCGACAAGCTATAAATGCGCGATACGACCGGAGAGCCTTTCGCCACGCAAACCGTTTTCCCGCCCAAATCGAGTTGCGTCGACACGTCTGTTTTGCCGGCATCGCCTCGTCGTTGCACCAAAACATGCTTATCTATAAAAACCGGTTCTGAAAACAAATACTTATCCTTAAATTCCGCCGTAGCCGGCATCTGTGCCGCCACGATGTCATACTCGCCATTATTCAACCTTTCCAAACTCTCATCGATGGAAACGACGGGTTTAAACGTTACGACAATGCCTTCACGCTTTGCTATCAATCCCAACAAATCATGATTGAAGCCGCCAAGCGTGTCGTCATACATATAAAGCGACATCGGACCATACTCTATGGCCACATACAGCGTGTCGCCACGGTCGGATGGAATCGGGCGTTGCCCCGCCCCGTCGCAATGCCGCAACGCTACCATTGCCGCAATTGCAGCAGCAAGCAACAGCACATAGACCGTCATTTTCGGCTTGAAAAGCATCGGAGTTTTCATTTCAAAAAATTACATCAATTTGCGAAATCGACTGAAACTCCCAATTGGAAACGGCTGGGATTCATCGGGTAATGGAGCGCGCCGAAATAATCGTTGCTCCCAAACAATCCACGGTTGAAATGGGAATACATGACAAAAAAGCGCGTTTTGTATAGCTTCATGTCGGCATAGGCGTTCATAAACGGATAATTGCCCAATTTTTTCTCTTGCTGCGTATGGAATGCCATGGTAGCAGGCTGATAGGCCGGCGCATAATACCGGGTATAGTAATTGCAATCCACGCCAAGATTCACATGCAACACGCGCGCTATCTTGAAACTGATAAACATGTTGGAATAAACCGCCAATTTCGGAAGCGGCAGCACCATTTCGTTGGATGAAGTTTGGTAGGTGATGGCATTGTTCCAATTGAAAATTCCGAATTTCAGATTCTGACGCAAAGTCATCGACAATACTTGGATGTTGCCGCCTTCCTGTGTCGGGAGCGCATCGTTGTTGAAGTACACGTAATTCTGCAAATTTTCCACACCGGCATAAAAATTAGTGCCGGTATGCGGAATGTCGATATTTCCACCTATGCGCAATCGACGGATTTTTCCGAAATCATTTTTCCATGCAAAATGATTGGATATATAGTTTTTCAGCAAGAAAGGCGTTTCCGTGTTCTTAAAAAAGCCCTCCCCCGTGATTCGCACCGTGTCGCCCAACAGCCGGAATTTGGTTGAAATCTGTCCGGTCACATCCACGTCGCCTGCCACAGGGCCAATCAATCCGAATTGAGCTGTTGCCGAATAGGTCAATATCGAACCGCGCTGTTTCGTCAATTGACCTCCTACCCAAAGCAAATTTTCCGTCGTGACCGGCTCTATCGTGAAATTCGGGAATGGAGTCAATCCTTCCGGCTTGTAAGCCGAAACAAGCATTGTGTCGGTTGTTTGCGTATACCGCCGTATTTCATGCGTCACATAGGCGGAAATGCCAAATTTCGCATATTTGTTGAATCCTTCAAGAAGATCGATTCCAAGCGTGTTTTTTATTCGCCAATACCGTGTTTCGTCTTCCGTGCCGGTAGTCGACAAATAATTGTTTTGGAAAAAATTGGCATCGTCCGTAGCCGATTCGTTGATGAATTTATGCGAATTTTTCTTGTAATCGAACGACCAGATGAAGCTCGACACCGGAATATAGGTTTTCACGACAGTCGTGTCGTTGACTCTCTCTTCATGGTAATATCCCACCTTATAACGATGATTCATGAAAAACTGCGCTCCTTTCACACGCGAAAAAGCCGACGACAAATTCACCGGTATCGCTTTCGCGTCGATCGACGATTCCCCGCCCTGCAATTGAGCAGGATCAATGATATAAAGATCGTCGGTAATGCCGCCATTCTCCATGTTGACGGAATTATAGCTGCTAAATGATGTCTGCAATTCGTAGCGGTCGCCGGTGTAGGAGCCGGAAAATCCCCAAGTGAAATTTTTTGCTGCCTGCCGGTCGTAACCGCCTTTCGAATACAAATAGTCGAGCATCGCGCCTATTTGTATCTTCTTTCCCGCATTGCCGGAAAATGTGCCTTTCAAGCGATCCTGTCCCGATTCGCGTCCGCCGCCCCAGCTGTAAGAAAGCAGCGTCATCGGTATCCGCGTATTGTAGTATCGCTCTTTTTCAGCAGCATGCAGCCATGGATCCAACACATCGGCAAATATAAATTCAGAACGTTCTTTTCGTTCAAAAAATATCTGATTCTCGCCGGAAGTGCCATAATTGCCGGTCGTGGCATACGCATCGCTTGTCAGCGATGGAATGAATTGCCGATGATAATTATAGAGAAGCGTGTCGATTGTCGAAGGTGCGCGCAATCCGAGCGGCTGCGTCGCAATCCATGCATACGACGGTTCCAACGTCTGTTTCTTTGCCGCAGAAACGCCGAACGCCGACACGGCAATCAAGACACAAATTATAAAATATCTTCTCATTCCTTGCTAAATGACGGTGCAAATTTAAAGAAACATCCGTGATTTTCTTTCATCTCTACCGAATTATGCTACAAAAGCACGCCATAATTCGTCTGTCAATGTGTTGCCTGCCACCATGCCGTCGCTGTTTTCTCGGACGCAAGCGCGTTGACGCTCGGATCCGACACCGATATGCCCGAACAAGTCGACAACTTTTCATAGCCGGTCGAGCTGGTATAGTAATTAGGCGTATGCACTTCGTAAGGCACTGCCGCCGACAATTGCAATTGGATGGCAGCACTCAGAGTCGCGTCGGATGCACACAATTTGGCGGCATAATCGCCCAAATCGAAAAACACGGGCGGCGAAAAGCAATCCAGCGATTGCACGTCGGCAATCTGTTCCGATGTCAATTCATAACGAAGATTCGCCGTTTTCATCAATGCCGCCAATTCGTCAAGCTCGCGGCAATCGATCACGGCCAATGTGCCGCATGGAACGGGATAGGACGTATAGAAATCTATAAATTCGTCGCACACGGCATTCAAATCGGCATCGCCCAGCAGATGAGGACCGACACGGTCGTAAGGCAATCCGAATGCCATTATTTCGCAAGGAGAAGCGACAATCCGGTCAGTAGCTTCGCGCAAATCGTAAGCCGCCTCGACCGACGACATATAGCAATCGTCGAACAGGATGAAATCAAAATGCAATCCTGCAAGCGATATGCCGTAAGCGAATTCCGCCACGTCGATTTGATGGGCGGATTCAAGTCCGCCGAAATATCGGGTTGGCATTCCTGCGGCATGGGGCATTTGCCTCAACATGCGTTGCTTGACGGTTTCCGTGCTCCGGTCCACCGGAATCCAACCCATGCCGTGGCTGCCAATTGTCATCGAATACGAGCGAGCCGGAGCAAACGACTTTACATCTAAAAAAATCAATGCCACTCCCTCGGCTGTGGTTGTTTCCGGATTATGATAAGTTTTCAATGTTTCCCGACGGATTTGCCCGTTTTTGCACACAATTTCAAACAGCGATGCCGTTGTCTCCGAATCAGCAAAATAAACCACAATCCGCTGCCCCGACATGTCGACAGATTTTGCAGACTTTTCCATGTCCGATATATTGCGCTCAAAATAAGGAGTAAGATCCTCTGCCCACGGAAAATACATAAATAGCGTATTTTCCGCCACCGGCATGACGCGAGGCTCATCCGCTTCATTGCATGCCGACAAGCAAAGCAACACGCAAAGCACCGCCACCCAACCCATTTTCCTTATCAAACTACTACAATTCATTCGACAAAATCAACAAACACAACAAAGTTATTGAGAAATTTAAAAAACACCTTTTTTTAACACTCAAAATTCATTTTTACATGAGCTTTTTCTTTTTATTGTGCCACTTCACATCCACAAAACATCAAACGATTGCATTGACTCAAAGAAATATTCGCCACTCTTAGAACAACTTCGCTGTCAATTCACAGTGGGACAACATCATGAAAAAATGCCGGAAACGTCTACACGACGCCTCCGGCACCTCTCATGAAACCATTATTGCATCCTTTTATTCTTCAAATTCAATAAGCGGAGCATCCGTGCCGACAACATCGTCGACGGCAACAAACACACGTTTCACTACGGAATCTTTCTCCGCAGTCAATTCGTTCTCCATCTTCATTGCTTCATAAACAACCAGCAAGTCGCCCTTTTTGACACTGTCGCCGGCCTTTACGCACACTTTTATGACCTTGCCGCCCATCGGAGCGCGCTCTACCGGACCGGTAATCGGCTGGTCGTCGGCCTTCGGTGCTTCTGCTTTTGCAGGTTCCGGTTCAACTGCCTTATGTTCGGACTCGCGACGTTTGCGGAGGAATCCGTTTGCGACAGACGGAAGCAATTGCAACAACAGATATTCTTGATCGTTTTCAGCGAGACGACATCCGCCAAGTTCCGGAATAGTCGGATTTTCCGGAGCTTTGTAGCTCGACACATCATAAGGATGCTCTATCGGGCTGCCTGTGATTTTCTCTCTAAACTCCGGTGTGACGGCAACCGGCGTTTTTCCATATTCGCCCTTAATAAGCGCGATAAACTGATTCGATTTGTTGGTATAGTCCGGATTGCCTTTTTTCCGGTCGAGTGCAAGGCTCACCGCTTGGCTGCCGACGATTTGGCTTGTCGGAGTGACCAACGGCACCAAACCCGCATCGCGACGCACTTTCGGAATCAAGCGCATTGCCTCGTCGAGCACATCTTCCGAATTGAGCGCTTTCAATTGAGCCACCATATTGGAATACATGCCGCCCGGCACTTCCGCTTCTTTCACGAGCAAATTGGGCTTCGGGAATTTGAAATATGCCTCAATTGCATGGCAAGCGTCGAGCAACGCATCTTCGTCGCCGGCGCGAGCTGCTGCCACCGCCTTGTCGAACAATGCTTCGACTTCCGCCGGAAGCGTGTCGGCCAACGGGTCGAAGTCGATCGGGAAATTATTTTTATGCAAATCGAAATCGGCAAGATCTTGACGCACAGCCTTCAATTCTTTCCGAATTTTGCCGACTGCTTCCATATTGACTTCCACTTCGATGTCCATGCGTTTTGCGAACAAGTATACCAACTCGATTGCCGGCGCAGCCGAACCGCCGCCGAAATACCAAATGTTGGTATCGACAATGTCCACTCCGTTCAGCATGGCCATGACTACGGATGCCAATCCATAACCCGGCGTGCAATGCGTGTGGAAATCCACGGGAACGCTCACGGCAGCTTTCAATTTCGAAATAAGCGATGCCGCGCGCATCGGGCTTACCAAGCCTGCCATATCTTTCAGCGTGATGATTTTCGCACCATAGGCTTCCATTCCTTTTGCCTTCTCAACGAAATATTCATCGGTGAAGATTTTTTCTGCAACAGGGGCTTTCTTTCCGAACAATTTGGCGAAAAAGCCGGTCGGAGCAGGAGTTTCGTCTTTGGGGTCGACCGTATAGCAAACTGCGCCATCGGCAATGCCGCCCATTTCGTTTATCAACTTTATGGATTCTTTCACATTGTCCAAATCGTTCAACGCGTCGAAAATACGCATGATGTTCAGACCGTTCTTGATGGCTTCGCGATAAAATCCTTCAAGAACAGATGTCGGATAAGGCACGTATCCAAACAAATTGCGTCCACGCGACAACGCTGTCAATTTCGACACGCCGCCCATCGCGTCGCTAATCGTTTTAAGGCGCACCCACGGATCCTCGCCCAAATAGCGCATCACGGAATCGGGCACCGCGCCGCCCCAAACTTCCATGGCATAAAAACCGGCATCTTTATACAAAGGAAGCAACTTATCAATGCTTTCCTGTTTCATTCTGGTAGCGAACAACGATTGTTGCCCGTCGCGAAGAGTTAGATCTCTCACTTTCAGACTACGACTCATAGCTTCATATATTAGATTGATTAATGAAATATTTCTGCAAATATAGTAAAAGTCGAATGCAAAACAAAAAAACTTGCTTTTATTTTGCTTTGTCGAAATTCACCCCGATAATTTCTATGAAAAGATTCAAAATTAATGTAAATGGCACACCATAATTGTGCTTATGCTCACCCTCAATCCTTCTATGTTAGAATTTCGAATTTCGCAGACAACAATTCCCAATAAAAAGTACTTTTTGTTTTAAATAAAAACGGGTGAAAATTCTATTCGCAAAGCATGCGCTATCCGCAAAAGACTGGACAACTGCATGTCTGTTTCTCCACGTTCGATGCGAGCAATATAACTCCGTGCCGTCCCTGTTTTTTCAGCAAGCTCGCTTTGCGTCATCTTCAATTCCTTACGTCTGTCGCGCAAAATGACGCCATAATAATACGCATGAGCTTTTTCTTCAAACATCCGGCGGCTATCGCTTCCCGGTACGCCATATTTCGACGACAATACCGTTTCTGCATTAATTAATTTATTTGTATCAATCTTCTTCATAACGAAGTTTGTTTAATATGTTTTCCGCTAATCTTATTTGCTTTTGATAATCCTTGGTCGACTTTTTCATAAATGCGTTTAACAGGATTATTTCTGTTGCTTGCATTACATTTTCGTTATCCATAGTAAACATTATCGTACGATATTCATTTCCACTTACAGCAACACGCATTTCATACAAAACCGTGTTCTCCAGATGCTTCACAAACTTTGTCGATATGACACGCTCTGTTTTGACTATTTCCAACACATAGTCAAATTTCACCTTGACCTTGTCTGGAAGTTCACTATAAAATTGTGCAAATTCGATAGTCCAATATACATTTCTTATGTACTTACCATTGCATTCCACACCGCAAATGTAACTAATAAGATACAAACAAACAAATAATCAAACCTTTTTTTATCCTTCTCTAATTCTGATTTCCCTAACAACAATATGCGTTTTACCTTAAAAAAAGCAATTTACATCCAACCACGATGGAAACAAGAGCCATTCTTTTCTTCTAATTCCATATTGATCAGAACTACAATGGGCATTACCAATAGATTCAAATCTATTATTCGAACACGCTTTCCATAGCCTCCACCGGCGGTGCCTCTTCGACAAATTCATCGTCGTATGTCTCCTTGAAGCAAGGCGAAAATCCTGCCGGCGGTTCGGGGAAGCGATCGGTTTGGGAATATGGCAACGACTTGTCGGCATACACTTTATTCATATACAGCCCATAAATCGGCAAAGCCATCGATGCGCCCTGCCCTTGCGCCATGCTGTTGAAATGGATATAGCGTTCGTCGCCACCAACCCATACGCCCGACACCAAATGAGGCGTGAAGCCCATAAACCATCCATCGGCATTATAGTTGGTCGTACCCGTTTTTCCACCCATTGGCGCTGTTATGTTGTACGGGGCGCGACGCAACCTGTTTCCCGTGCCGGCGTTGATCACGTTTTGCAGAATGTCTATCATTTTGAAATACGCCTCTTCGCTAATCACTTCCGTGTATTGCGGAGAAAATTCCGAAATGACATTGCCATTGTTGTCCGTTATCCTCGTCACATAAATCGGATCGACGCGCAGCCCTTGGTTGGCGAAAGCCGTATAGGCTGTGACCATTTCGCGCACCGACACATCGCACGGGCCAAGACACAACGACATCACCGCGTCGAGATGGTTCGTGATTCCAAAAGTGTGCATCGTGCGCACCAATGCCGCAGGCGACAAATGGCTCATCAATCGTGCTGAAATCCAGTTGTTGGAGTTTGTCAAAGCCCAATACAAATCGACAGTTTCGCCCACGCGCGCCCTGCTCGCGTTTCGCGGCTGCCACACCTGCCCGGTCGGCAACTGGATCGTCGGCTGCGCATTGAGGAAGGTGTCGCAAGGCGTATATCCCTCCTCAAAAGCATAAGTATAAAGGAATGGTTTTACCGTCGACCCAATCTGCCGACGGCCCACACCGGCCATGTCGTATTGGAAAAATTTAAAATTCGGACCGCCCACATAAGCCTTGATCTGTCCGCTAATGGGGTCCATCGACATGAAACCCGCCCGAAGGAACATTTTCTCGTACAAGATCGAGTCGCGAGGCGTCATCGTCGTATCGATTGCGCCTTTATAGGAAAACACTTGCATGTCGACCGGACGATCGAACGCATCGAAAATCTCGCTTTCCGACATGCCCGCTTCCTGCATCACGCGGTATCGCTCGCTTTGGCGAATGGCACGATCCACTAATTTTTGCGCCGTCAACGCCCCTAATTCAGCGCGGTTGGTCGTATAAGGTCCGGTCTTTCGCTTTTCCCTGTCGAATTGCGGCTGCAAATTGTCGCGCAAATGTTGTTCCACCGCTTCTTCCGCATATCGTTGCATTCGCGAATCGATAGACGTGTATATGCGCAACCCGTCGGTATAAATATTGTATTTCGACCCGTCGGGCTTTGGATTTTTCTCCACCCACCCATAAAGCGGGTTGGTCTCCCAAGAAATGGAATCGTCCACATAGCGCTGATAATCCCATTCGGGATAGTCGCCGCGTTCCGGCTTCTTCGCCTGCATCATCAAGCGCACCGCTTCGCGGAAATAAGGCGCGATTCCGTCCTTATGGTCGACACGATGGTAATCGAGCACCAACGGCAGTGCGCACAAAGAATCGCATTCCTCTTGCGAAAGCATCTCCGCCTTGCACATTTGGGCAAGGACCACATTGCGCCGCTCCGTGGCAGCTTCCGGACGACGTATCGGATTGTAGAGCGATGGATTCTTCACCATGCCGACGAGCAACGCTGCTTCTTCCACTTTCAAGCTGTCGGGCGTAGTGCCGAAATACACATAGGCTGCCGTTTTTATGCCGACTGCATTGTTCAAAAAGTCGAATTGGTTGAGATACATTTTAATGATCTCTTCTTTCGTATACAGCCGTTCCAACTTCAAAGCAATCGCCCACTCCACCGGCTTCTGCATCGCGCGATCCATCAACCCTTGCGATTCGGGAGAATAAAGTTGTTTCGCAAGCTGTTGCGTAATGGTACTTCCTCCGCCCGAATTGCGCTGTCCGAGCAAAACTGTTTTCACCAACACGCGAGTCAACGCGCGCAAGTCGATGCCGGAATGCCTTTTGAATCGAATATCTTCCGTCGCAATCAATGCATTGATCACATTCGGCGAGATTTCGTCGTAATCGGCATAAACGCGATTATTCTTGTTTTGGTAGAAACGCCCCATTTCCACGCCGTCGCTCGTAAACAAGCGCGACGCATATTTGTCTTCCGGATTCATCAACCCTTCCACAGGCGGCATGTAACCGACATGGCCGTTATAGACCAATGCACCAACTATCATAATCAATCCGACCACGACAAAATTGGCTATCCAAAGGGCTATCGCAATACTCTTGCTGCGTTTCGCATTTTTTATTTGTTTCTCCGGCTGCGGCCGGTTGTCTATATCCATATTTTCTTTTTTAAGATTGAAAATCCACGCAAAGCAAAAAACACACGCTCATAGTTGCAGTTGCTTATGTAATACAAAAGTAGTAAATTTATTTATATTTCACCGTCATTCACGCTTTCTGCGCCAAATTTATCTCGCCGTCCGACAAATGAACCGCAAATCGGCAAGCATAGAAACCTCCTCTTACCCCATCGCGGAACACATTCGGCCGGCATCCATTTTCGGCAATTTTCGCAAACAAAACAACCCGATCAAAGAAATTCAGGAAATTTTGTAAATTTGCAATCATGGAAACAACAGAAAAACTCGCATTGGAAGAAAAAATCGTCAAAATGCTAAAAACGGTTTTCGATCCTGAAATCCCTGTCAACGTCTATGATTTGGGATTAATCTACAACATCGACGTCGACGACAACCGGCAAGTGAAAATCGACATGACGCTGACTGCGCCCAACTGCCCCGCCGCAGATTTCATCATTGAAGACATTCGAATAAAAATCGAAAGCATCGAAGGCGTTGCCGGCGTCGACATCAACCTCGTGTTCGAACCGGAGTGGAATCAAGACATGATGACAGAAGAAGCAAAACTCGAACTCGGCTTTCTTTAAACGACAAATGGAAAAGACGCTCACATATTTTCTTTCCGACTTTCATTTAGGCGCACGATACATCGACAATCCTGCCGCGCACGAACGCCGCATTGTCGACTTTCTCGAATCCGTCAAAAACACGGCAAAAGAAATCTATTTGTTAGGCGATATTCTTGATTATTGGTATGAATACCGCTATGTCGTGCCTCGCGGATTTGTCCGCTTTTTCGGAAAATTGGCAGAATTGAGCGACAACGGCACTGCCATATATTGGTTTATCGGTAACCACGACATTTGGATTTTCGACTACCTGCCGAACGAATTGGGCGTCAAAATCATCGATGCTCCGATGGTCAAAACAATCGGCGGAAAACGCTTTTTCCTCGACCATGGAGACGGCGTGGGGCAACAGAAACGCTCGTTCCGCATCTTGCGTTCCGTGTTTCGCAACAAAACGTGCCAAAAGCTTTATGCAGCAATCCATCCGCGTTGGACTGTGCCATTCGCGCTCCGATGGTCAAACGGCAGCCGCAAAGACGACTCCTACCCGCAGTACTTGGGCGAAAACAACGAATACCTCGAACAATTTGCAAAAACATACACCGGCGAAACTGTCGACTATTTCGTTTTCGGTCACCGACACATCATGCTCGACAAGCCCATTGGCGAAAAAAGCCGCTTAATCGTGCTGGGCGATTGGATACATTTCTGCTCGTACGCCGTATTCGACGGGGAAAATCTGACTTTGAAAAGGTTTCGCGACGAAGCCGGCAAAAAAACATAAGCAACTGCCGCGCAATTCCGATTTGACACGTTTCTCAAATGCAAAAATAAAGCAAACACTTTGAAATAAACAAATATTAACATTTTAAGGAAATTTGTCAAAATTATCATCACCCTAATTTTTAGGAATTTACCAAAACAACTATAAAACAACAGTGTTGCACAACATAACATTTTGCTTGCACAACCTGAAATATTGGGAGACATTTGCATCACAAACCTAAAACAATCTTTTTTACCTTAAAAAGGAATTATACCTATTGGAAACCTATAAAGAAAGGACCTTTGTGAGAAAGGTCCTTTTTTGCGTCCACAAGCACACATAATATTTGCACAACCGCCAAGTTTTTCCTTATTTTGTAAATCAACTTTTCCGACATGAAGAAATACGTTATCATTGTGGCCGGTGGCACAGGCACGCGATTTGGAGGCACGCTTCCGAAACAATTCGTCCCATTAAACGGGATTCCTGTGCTGATGCAAACGATAAAAGCGTTCCACGACTACGACCCGCAAGCACGCCTCATCGTGGCACTGCCGGCACAATTCGCCGGCCTTTGGAAAGAACTTTGCAGGTCGCATCAATTCGATATTCCTCACAAAATAGCAGACGGCGGCGCCACTCGCTTTGATTCCGTCAAAAAAGCATTAGCGGCAATCCCCGAAAATGAAGGGCTTGTTGCTGTCCACGACGGCGCTCGTCCGCTCGTTCGCTCAACGACGATAGCATCCGGATTTGCCACAGCCGAATCGGCAGGCAGCGCCGTGCCGGTCGTTCCGCTCACCGACAGCGTCAGGCAAATCGACGGCACGGATTCGCACGCCGTCGACCGCAAAACACTTGTGGCTGTACAGACCCCGCAAATTTTCCAAATCGACATGCTGAAAAAAGCCTATGCGGCCGCCAACAGCGATTCGTTCACCGACGATGCTTCGGCAGTCGAAGCAGCCGGCTATAAAATTGCCTTATACGATGGCGATGCCGAAAACATAAAAATCACCCATCCGGCCGACTTGAAAATCGCCGAATGGATATTGACACAACGCAATGTTTGACCCTGCGGACACCGACATAAAATATTTGGCCGGAGTCGGTCCGAAACGCGCCGAATTGCTCAACAAGCAACTCGGCATACGCTCATGCCGCGACTTGCTTTACTATTTCCCTTTTAGATACGTCGACCGCAGCCGAATTTACACAATTGCCGAACTCACATCCGACATGCCCGACATCCAAATCAAAGGACATTTCGTCTCCTTTACCATCCATGGAGAAGGGGCAAAACGCCGCTTGCAAGGATTGTTTTCCGACGGCACCGGCATCATCGACGTCGTTTGGTTCAACAGAGTCAAATCCATCTCCGAATCCTACCACACCGGCATCGAATATATTTTGTTTGGCAAACCCTCCATATTCAACGGGCATCCGAACCTTGTCCATCCGGAAATAGAACCGGCCGTCGAAGAGTCGAGGCCGCGCGGACTGCAAGGCGTGTACAACCTGACCGACACGCTTCGCAATCGCTCGTTCACCTCGAAAACCATCCGGACGCTCGTCCACAACCTATTCGACAAAATAAAATCGCTTCCCGAAACACTCCCCCAATCCGTTCGCGAAAAGTACCGGCTCATCGGGCTCTACGACGCGCTTTCCAACATCCACATGCCCACGTCGCTCGACATGCTCCAAAAAGCAAAATTGCGGCTGAAATTCGAAGAATTGTTTCTCATACAGCTCAACATCCTGAAATACGCGAAAACTCGGAAAGCAGAAGTGCGCGGATTCATGTTTCCACGCATCGGCAGCCACTTCAACCGTTTCTATTCCGAAGTGTTGCCATTCTCGCTGACCGAGGCCCAAAAGCAAGTGATTCGAGAAATCCGCGACGACATGCGCACCGGACGCCAAATGAACCGCTTGCTTCAAGGCGACGTAGGGAGCGGAAAAACCATCGTGGCTTTGATGTCGGCACTGATTGCTGCCGACAACGGTTTCCAAACCTGCATCATGGCGCCAACCGAGATCCTTGCCACACAGCATTACGAATCGTTGAGCGCAATGTGCGACAAAATCGGTGTCAAGATAGAATTGCTGACCGGCTCCACGAAGAAAAGCAAACGGGAAGAAATCGCCAACGGGCTGTTGGACGGAAGCATCCATATCCTTGTCGGGACCCACGCCGTCATTGAAGACAACGTGAATTTCCGCAGGCTCGGCTTAGTCGTAATCGACGAGCAACACCGCTTTGGCGTGGCGCAACGAGCAAAGCTATGGAACAAAAACGTCAATCCGCCTCATGTCTTGGTAATGACAGCAACTCCGATTCCGCGAACTCTTGCCATGACGGTCTATGGCGACCTCGACGTGTCGGCCATCACCCAACTCCCGCCGGGCAGGAAACCCATTGCAACCCTGCTCAAATACGAAAACAGCCGCACATCCGTCAACCAAATCATCCGCAAAGAATTGCAATCCGGACGGCAAGTCTACATCGTATATCCATTAATCCAAGAAAACGAAAAACTCGACTTGAAAAATGTGGAAGACGGTTTCCAATACGCTCGTGAAACATTCAGCGATTTCAATGTCGGCCTCGTGCATGGAAAAATGAAACCGGCCGACAAAGACCGCCAGATGCAACTCTTTGCCACAGGAAAGACACAAATACTCGTTGCCACCACCGTCATCGAAGTCGGTGTCAACGTCCCGAATGCGTCGGTGATGATTATTGAAAATGCCGAACGATTCGGACTGTCGCAACTCCACCAACTTCGCGGACGCGTAGGGCGAGGAGCCGACCAATCGTACTGCATCCTGATGACAAAACCCGACATATCAAAAGATACGCGGCGACGCTTGGAAATCATGACCGAAACTTCCGACGGATTCCAAATTGCAGAAGCCGACATGCAATTGCGCGGCCCCGGCGACATCGAAGGCACCCAGCAAAGCGGAATTGCTTTCAATTTGCGCATTGCCAACCTCTCTGCCGACGGACAAATCGTCCGCATCGCCCGCGAATGCGCCGATGCCATCCTCAATGCCGACCCCGCGCTCGAGCATCCGGACAACCGGCTGCTTGCCGAACAATTGCGCCGTCATTTCGGGAAAACAATCGATTGGAGCCGCATCAGCTGACACGCAGCTGCCATAAAAACAATTAAATCCGTTTTGTTTTTCCTAAATAATGTCAAAATACGGAATCTTCGATGCCGTCAGAAATGCATATTCCACAAAAATATAATAACTTTGGATGTCGAAAAATTTCCTCACGCAAATGGAAAAAACATTAGTCATTCTGAAACCAAGCGCCGTTGTTCGTGGAATAATGGGAGAAATCATATCCAGATTCGAACGGAAAGGATTGATTATCACCGGAATGAAAATGATGCGTCTTTCCGACGAGTTGCTGAAAGAACACTACGCGCACCTTGTCGACAAGCCGTTTTTTCCATCGTTGGTACGTTCCATGCAGGCCTCGCCTGTCGTGGTTTTGTGCGTGAAAGGCGTTGATGCCGTTGCAGTTGTCAGAAAAATGACAGGCGCCACCAACGGCCGGAATGCCGACACGGGGACAATTCGCGGCGATTACAGCATGAGCGGACAGCAAAACATCGTCCATGCTTCCGATACGCCCGAGAATGCCGAAAAAGAAATCCGGAGATTCTTCGACGACGGCGAAATCACAGACTACATGCCTCAAACCATCGCCGCGCTTTATGCAGAAGACGAAATAGAATAACAAACCGACTATAAAAAATACGCGACAAGTGAATTTAGATATAGCAAAACTGAAATTTCTGAGTCTGAGCGCATTGCTCTGCGCCACGCTTTCCGCCGAAGCGCAGCAACTTCGCTCCGTGTCGGCACACGACGACATCCATCAAGACCTTATCGCCTCGCAGCGCAACATCCAAGACCAAATCAAGCTCAACGAAACAAAAGAGTTCATGGACGAACTCCTGAAAGAAGAGCAAGAGCCGGAAATCGACATATACACCGAGAGCTGGAACAGCGACCTCGTCAACCCTTATGCCGGACAAGAAGTGCCCGACAACGTTCGCATCGACGTGTCGGAATATGCCATGCCGGTGCCGGGCTATGTCACATCGCCTTATGGATACCGCCCGCGATTCCGTCGCTCGCATAAAGGCATCGACTTGAAGTTGCAAACCGGCGACACTGTCAGAGCTGCATTTTCAGGAAAAGTAAGATTGACCCGCTACGAACGTCGCGGATACGGCTACTACGTCATCATCCGCCACCACAACGGGCTTGAAACAGTCTACGGACACTTGTCGAAATTCCTTGTAAAGCCGAATCAAGACGTGAAAGTCGGCGACCCCATCGCATTGGGAGGAAGTACAGGCCGAAGCACAGGCCCGCATCTCCATTTCGAAACACGATTCATGGGATATGCCATCAACCCGTCGGCTATCTTCGACTTTGCCAATCAAACGACGCACACCGATTTCTACACATTCAACAAGCGCACCTACACAAAAGCGCGCAACTATGCGCCCGACACGTCCGTGCAAGCTGAGAAATCGCAAAACGGAAACGCTTCGCAAGCGACTACCTACCGCATCCGCAAGGGCGATACATTGGGAAAAATCGCAAGCCGTTATGGCGTGAGCGTCAATTCCATCTGCCGTCTCAACGGCATTTCGAAAAACTCTACACTGCGCGTGGGCAAGGTGCTGCGCATCAAATAAACACCCCCTCGCATAGAGTCGGTTTGTTTACACACAAAAATAAAGGCCTGTTGCTCGCAACAGGCCTTTTCTCTTACCCCAATACCTATGGACTATTTCGGGCTTTTGCCAAATTGCCAGCCATGTGTCAGGATTATATTCTGCAAAAACACTGCGCAGACTCAACCGCGCCGCCAAATGTCTCCCGCTGTGTCGCCGCGCCAGCGGCGGAGAGATAGGCACGCTATTCCATGTACAATATCCATAGTTAAAAATCGAAATCGCTGCAATGCCTTCCCCGGTGTCGCCATGCCAATGGCGATATAGGGGGAGTGGCGAGCTTGCGAGCCGAAGGGGTTGACCGTCAGCCGCAAAGCGGCTTTTCCGCGAACTTGCCAAAGCAGCGACGTTGATTCTTTCCGAACCCCTCCGCCTGCGGCACCTCCCCTATCCGCGCTTACGCGCGGCAGAGGAGGACATTGCTACGCATCAGCCACACACAAACTTCACAACGCGTTTGCCAACTTCGTAGTTCTCTCAACCATAAACTCTCAACCCTAAACTCTCAACCATCAAGATCCGTTATTCGTCCAAACGCTTGACTGCAAGACGGAGCTCCGTCAGCCGCTCCAACAAGCCGGCAATGCGGTCGAGCGGCAGCATGTTTGCACCGTCCGATTTGGCAACTGCCGGATTCTGATGCGTTTCCATAAACAGTCCGTCGGCGCCGGCAGCAATTCCACATCGTGCCACAGTTTCGATCAATTGCGGCAATCCGCCCGTGACGCCGGCCGTTTGGTTGGGTTGTTGCAATGAATGCGTCACGTCGAGAATTACCGGCGCAAAGCGGCGCATCGTCGGGATGCCTCGAAAATCGACGACTAAATCCTGATAGCCGAATGTCGTGCCGCGTTCCGTCACTGCCACATCGTCGTTTCCCGAATCTTTCACCTTCTCCACCGCAAAGCGCATCGCTTCGGGCGAAAGGAATTGACCTTTTTTGATATTCACCATCTTGCCCGTTCGCGCCGCCGCAACAAGCAAATCCGTTTGACGGCAAAGGAATGCCGGTATTTGCAACACATCGACATACTCAGCGGCAATCGCAGCCTCTTCTGCCGTATGGATATCGGTGACCACCGGAATGCCAAACGTCTCGCCCGCCTTGCGCAATATTTCCAACGCCTTGCGGTCGCCGATGCCGGTAAACGAATCTATGCGCGACCGATTTGCCTTCCGGTAGCTGCCTTTGAACACATAGGGAATGTCCAAACGGCGTGCAACTTCCGAAATATGTCCGGCTATGTCCATTGCCATTTGTTCGCCCTCTATCACACACGGCCCTGCCAACAAAAAGAAATTGCCGGATGCCGACGATTGCAATTGTTCTATCATTTTCATAATTGGTTTATCACATGGATTGCGGCACAGGCAAACACGCCTGCCGTTTCCGTACGCAGGCGGCTGTTGCCAAGGCTGACGGGACGGAATCCCGCAGCCAAAGCCGATGTTATCTCCTCTTTGCTAAAATCTCCTTCCGGACCGATCAACACGACCACGTCGCTGCCTTTCTCGCATTCCCGCACGAACTCCAACCGAGGTATCTCCCGATCGCAATAAGCCACGAAGCGTTGCCCTTCTCCTGCCGATGCGATCACGTCCTCCACCGGCGTCAATTCGTCGAGTTGCGGCAGCGTCGCTTTCAGCGATTGTTTCATGGCAGACACCATGATTTTCCGCAGCCGGTCGGTTTTCAGCGTCCGCCGCTCGGAATAGCGGCATAACAAAGGGACAATGCGGTCGACGCCCATTTCCGTCAACTTTTCCGTCATCCATTCGAAACGGTCGAGATTTTTCGTCGGCGCCACGGCCACCGTTATCCGGCATCCCCAATGTGGCGGAACGATGGTTTTCTCCAATATTTCCACCGCACATTCCTTGTCGCTTCCCGCTCCCTTTATTTCGCACAGGTACAGGTTGCCACGCCCGTCGACTGCCTCGATGCGCTCTCCGTCGCGCAAACGGAGCACTCTGCGGCAATGGCACGCCTCTTCTTCCGGCAAGCGCAATTCTTTCTCTATGTCGGGCGCATAAAACCGATGCATGGCCGTCAGATTTTTCCGCGTTCGTGCTTATAGCGGAACATGAACATGAATGCCACGGCAACCACCAACGCATAAGCCGAGAATATCAGCCACGCCGACTGCCAATCGCCCACAAGATATTCGCCTTCCCAACGGCAATAATGGTCGACAACGGCTCCGGCCGCCAACGTGCCGATCGATGCGCCTACGCCATTCGTTGCCAGCATGAACAAGCCTTGCGCCGATGCCTGTATCGACTTGTCGGTTTCCTTTTCCACAAACAATGCGCCGGAAACGTTGAAAAAGTCGAAAGCGACGCCGTAGACTATCATCGAAAGCACAAACATCCACACGCCGGTGCCCGGATCGCCCACGCCAAACAGGCCAAAACGCAACACCCATGCTATCATGGCAATCAACATCACCGTCTTGATGCCGTAACGTTTCAAGAAGAACGGTATCAGCAGGATGCACAATGCTTCGGAAATTTGCGAAAGCGATGTCAGCAACGTGGCATTATTGGCACCGAATGTGCCGGCATATTCAGATATCGCCTTGAAATGCGTGATGAAAGGCGTGGCGTAGCCGTTTGTCACCTGCAACGACATGCCCAGCAACATGGAAAATATGAAAAATAACGCCATTTTTTTCTGCTTGAACAGCCGGAAAGCATTCAAGCCCAATGCTTCCGACAGCGACCGCCGTCCCGTCGACTTGCCGCCACGGGGACATTCGGGGAGCGTGAAGCAATAAGCTGCCAAAAGCAAACCCAACACGCCCGACACAAACAATTGCATGTAAGTGTATTGGAATCGTCCGGCATCCGTTATGCTGAAAGAAAACGCCCCGTCGCTCCATGCAGCGCAATTGACAAACCACATCGACGCAATGAACCCGACCGTCCCCAGCACGCGTATCGGTGGGAAATCGGTCACAGTGTCGTAGCCGTTGCGGTTCAACACGGAAAACGCCACCGTGTTAGACAATGCCAGCGTGGGCATGTAGAACGCCACGCTGAGCGTGTAGCACGTCAGCATGACAGTACGATCGGGATACACGCCTGCCGCGTCGGCCTGCCAGCCGGCATACCAACATGCCAGCATGAACAAGCCGGCAAGCACATGGCAGATGCCGAGCAACCGTTGCGGCTGCACGTATTTGTCGGCGATAATGCCCATGATGGCCGGCATGAAAATCGACACAATGCCCTGAATGGAATAAAACCACGGAATCAAATCGCCCATTCCGGCAGGGCCGAGGTAGTTCCCGATACACGTCAGATATGCTCCCCAAACGGCAAATTGGAGAAAATTCATGACGGATAGACGCACTTTTATATTTTTCATAACTGTAATTATTTATTTTCCAATTCATTTGAAGCGTTGGCGCGTTTGCGTTCTATCGTGCGTTTGATTTCCGCAGCGCGCTCGTATTCCTCTTTCCGTATGCTGTCGCGAAGCATCCGGTCGAGTTCTTCCACGGCAAACCGCTCCAACGGCACTTGCTGCAATTCCGTATCGTGGCTGTCTGTTTCATCTTCGTCGCCGACAGAGGCTGTGCCGACGCTGAAACTTGTTTCTTCCACCACCTCGGCAGAAGCATAGATTGGCGTTTTCGTCCGCAAGGCTATCGCCACGGCGTCCGACGTGCGCGAATCGATTTTCACCTCCCGATCGCCGTCGGAAAAGGTGATTTCCGAATAAAACACGCCTTTCTCGAAACGATAAATATACACTTCCTTCGCTTTGATGCCGAAAGCATGAATCATGACGTGAAACACGTCGTGGACCAGCGGGCGCGGCAACGTCACGCGTTCGAGCACAGCGGCTATCGACTGCGCTTCGGCCGACCCGATGACCACCGGTATGCGGCGCCTTCCGCCGTCTTCCGCCAATATCAGCGCATACGCGCCCGATTGTATTTGATTGTAGGTGATGCCAAGCACCCTGAACCGTATTTTCTCGTCCATGACTGTTGCCTCCTCTCCTTATCGCTTTTCCACCTTCCGGCCCGTTATGACGCCGCTGCCGTAGCAAAGCCGCCCCGACGCGTCGTAGACCACGGCAAACTGCCCGGGCGCAATGCCCTGCACCTTTTCTTCCGACTCGATGACGTATTCCATGTCGCCCACATGCCGGAATTTGGCTTTCATGAACACGGGCGTATGGCGATTCTTGAACAAGATGTCGACAGGCTCCTGCACACCTTCCCACGGATTGCCGGAAATGAAGTGCATTTCGTCCACATGTATTATTTTGCCGTATTGCTTGTCGGTGTCGTAGCCGCGGCTGACATAAATCGTATTGTCGGCAATGTTTTTCTTCACCACATACCACGGGCCGCCGCTCAGCCCGAGGCCCTTGCGCTGCCCGATGGTGTGAAACCAATATCCGCGGTGCTCGCCGATTTTCCGCCCTGTTTCGATTTCGATGATGTTGCCTTTCTTTTCGCCGAGATGGCGGCGGATGAAATCGTTGTAGTTAATTTTGCCCAAAAAGCAAATGCCTTGGCTGTCGCGACGGTAGGCGTTGGGCAGTTTCACTTCTGCGGCAATGCGCCGCACTTCGCTCTTCGGAAGCGACCCAAGCGGAAACATCAGATGCGTCAGTTGCTCATAGCTGATTTGCGCGAGAAAATCCGTCTGGTCCTTCACGGGATCGACTGCCGTGGCCAGATAGGTCGTGCCGCCTTCGCAAACGGTCGAAGCATAGTGGCCGGTGGCCGTCATGTCGAAATCCTTGCCCCAACGCTGCTCGAAATAGCCGAACTTGATCATCTTGTTGCACATCATGTCCGGATTGGGCGTCAGGCCTGCCTTCACAGTGCGAAGGGCATATTCCATCACATTGTCCCAATATTCCTGATGCAGCGACACCACCTCAAACGGAAGTCCGTAGCGGCGGGCTATGCTCGTACACATTTCGATGTCTTCCTCGGCAGAGCAATCGCCCTCGCCATTGTCCATCCCGATGCGGATGTAGAACAGCGTCAAGTCGTGCCCTTCTTCCACCAGCCTGTGCACTGCCACGGCGCTATCGACGCCGCCGGATATCAACATTGCGATTCTCATACGCCTTTCAATTCGTCCAAGTTGCTTTTATTCGTGAAGTAAAGCGACAGCAGATAGTCCACCGACACTTTGCCCGGACCGGCCAGCAGGATAAACACGAACATCCCGACAAACAGCATCGGCACATAGCCCAACTGCAAGCTGAACATCAGCGAAACCTCGTTTGTCGGCATCGCGCTCACCGTCATCAAATCTTTGGCCACGATATAGTATTCCGCCACAATCATCGAAATCATCGGCGGGATGGTCGACAAGCGCGTCAGGAATCCGAAAATCAAGAAGATGGAAAACACCAGTTCGATTGTGATCATGCACAGCAACGTCGTTTCCGAACTCATTCCGAACATGCTCGGAAAATACTGTGCGAAGAAGTCGTAGTTTGCCACTTGGCGAATGCCAAATTGCAAAAACATGATTCCGGCAAACACGCGGATGAAAAACCGCGACAAGTTGCCGTATGTGCGGTATGCTTCTGCTATGAATATTTTGCGCAATCTTCGTTTTTTCATGTCGCGTCACACTCCTTTCGCTTGCTTGATTCCTTCGAGCGTGGACAGCAAATTGTCGATTTCCACGAATTTGGCCACGATGCGTTTCTCGCCGTCCAAGAAATACACCGCGGGGCGAATCCGCATGTCGTAGGCCTTGTCGAAATCGGGCAACGATGCCACGCTCCAGTTGGCTGCCTCCCCGTCGATGCCGTCGGTTTGCCCTTCCGGATAGACCGACACGATGGAAAGCACGCCCGACTCGATGAGCGTGTTGGCTGCCAGATTGGCCTTCAAGCGCACTTTATATATCGAGCAGTCCACGCAATCCGGAGCGTTGAAAAACAAGATGGTGTATTCCGAAGCGATTCCGGCAAGCGACGTTGCCCCCGAGGGCGATTTTGCCAGCGGCATGTCGGCCACCGCCGTGCCTACCGTCGAATTGGCAAGCACGCGCATATTGTCTTTCATCACGTCCTTCAATTCGCCGGGCACATGCTTGTTGTCCGTCAGATATTTGGCAAACATCGTGTACACGTCGTCGCTGCAAAAACTTCCGTAAATGTTGAGCACTTCCGCGTCGAGGATTCCGACCGTCAGATACAGATTCCGTTCGTTCTTTGCGACACGCTCCACGTAGTTTTTAATCGATTTTTCCACCTCGTCGCGATCGGCTATCGTGAAAAACGACAAATAGTCCGTAAACGTCTCGTGAAACGAAGCGGCATCGGCGATCGGTTCTTTGTCCAACGGATATTTTTCCCACAAATGGGCCACCATGAAATTTGCCCGCAAATTCGGTTTCGTCAACTTTTCGGGCACTTCCGGATACTCAAACAGCGGCTTCACCGTATTCGTCTCCTGCGCGGCGACAGGAAGCGACAACAATGCGGCAACGGCGGCCGCCAACAATCCTCTTGCGTTCAATCCTTTCATATATTCTGTTATCCTTATACCATATAATGCAGTAGCTTTGCAAAAGTAATCATTTTCTGTTTACTTTTGAATCGCGATTGCAATTTCCTTGCACTAAAATCCACCTCCACCGCCCCAACCCTCGACTCTCAACCCTCAACCCTAAGCCACAGGCCGCTACCGGCGAATGTCTTCCCCTGTGTCGCCATGCCAATGGCGATATAGGCATGTTGCACCATGGCTAATACAACTGCACTCCATAGCTAAGAGCCGGAAACACAGCAACGTCTCCCCCTGTGTCGCGCGTCAGCGTGATATAGGGGAAGTGGCTCGACAGAGCCGAAGGGGTTGACCCACATAATCCGCAAGGATTATTTTCTACAAAAAATGACAGACCGCTACCGGCAATGTCTCCCCCTGTGTCGCCGCGCCAGCGCGATATAGGGGAAGTGGCTCGTCAGAGCC
>ENA-OOXJ01000132-OOXJ01000132.1-human-gut-metagenome-genome-assembly--contig:-NODE-132-length-68193-cov-7.891837_pt1 | contig 68193 bp, 61 predicted proteins | sample MGYA00241587_ERZ501343 | MGnify/ENA primary metagenome ERZ501343 (study PRJEB25962, sample SAMEA2042918) | human gut metagenome | biome: human gut; feature: human-associated habitat; material: faeces... | reverse complement strand
CGTGCTCTTCCTTTTGATTTTTACTCTTCCCATATTTCTAAAATTTTACCTTGTTACAGAATTAGTGAGTTGCAGCAAATGTTTGTACGATAGAGAAACCGATTTCGTCGATTGCGTATGTAAGATTATCGATCTTGTTAGTATAGAAGTTGTAAGAGATAACTGCCAATGCACCAGTCGCGATACCGAATGCCGTGTTGATAAGGGCCTCAGAAATACCGACAGACAATTGCATGGAGTCAACGCTACCACCACCGGCACCAAGTGCGGCAAACGAACGGATCATACCGAGCACCGTACCGAGAAGTCCGACAAGCGTACCAAGAGTCGTCATTGTAGCGACAATCGGAAGGTTCTGTTGCAATGCCGGCATTTCCAATGCGGTTGCTTCTTCCACTGCTTGTTGCAACGATGTCAATTTTTGTTCTTTGGTCAAAACTGTGTTCTGATCCATTTCTTTGTACTTGAGCAATGCCGATTTAACAACAGCTGCCACGCTACCTTTTTGTTTAGCGCAAAGAGCTTCTGCAGCAGCGATGTCGCCTTTGACAAGACATGCTTTCACATTAGCAACAAATTTAGTAATGCTGCCCGTTCCTTTTGCACTGCGAAGAGCGATCCAACGTTCTACCGACAATACAATCACTGTCAACAGCAACGTTTGGAGCACCGGCACAATCACACCACCCATGTAGATCGTTCCAAGGAAGTCACCGGGAAGCGGATGTCCTGTCTGAGGATCGAAGTGGCTGGCATCTCCGAAGACAAAGATGTACAAGCAAACTGCAATCACAGCGCAGCACAAGATAACTAAAAACGCATTTTTGATACCACGAACTTTGTGTTCGCCTTGAGTTTTTTTACTCTTGGCTGCCACAGGTTTTTGTGGAGTGTTAGGCTTTTGAGCTTCCATAATTAAGTTTTGTTAGTTTAATTGATTGTTAATAATTATAATAGGTTTGTTCTATTATTTCGTTAGCGTTAACCCATAATTACCGACAAAAGTATCATATTTTTTTAATATGGGCAAGCAGGCATCTTTTTTTTATTGAAAAGTTTTTCAGATTCGGCACACTTTCTCGTTTTTTTACGCTTTACATCAAAAAAAATCGCGGCATGCTTTCTCACACATTATTTTTTCCCTACTTTTGGCTTTGTTTTTCTCAATGCAATATGTCTGAAACCATTAAAATTAAGAAGGGATTAAATATCAATATGGTAGGCGAAGCCTCCGGAGAGCCTAAAATTCTAAACGACTTCCCCTCCAAATTTGCCATTATCCCTGACGACTACACAGGACTTGCCCCCAAACCGTTGAAAAAGGAAGGCGATTCCGTTGTCGCCGGAGAAGCGCTGTTTGTCGACAAGCACAACCCTGCCATCGTCGTCACATCGCCGGTGTGCGGGACAATAACAAAAATTGCAAGAGGAGAACGGCGAAAAATCCTATCGTTTGAAATCGATGCCGACGGCGATCAATCCAAGCGGCAGAGTTTCCAAACGGCGAATTTGTCGGACGAAAACATCATAGCCACGCTCCTCGCTTCCGGATTATGGGCAATGTTGCGCCAACGCCCTTATGGGATTGTTCCGGATCCGAGTGTGCGGCCAAGAGACATTTTCATTTCCACATTCGACACATCTCCGCTCGCTCCCGACCACACCTTATATATATCGGGGCAAGAACGGCATTTCGACAAAGGCGTGGAAATACTGTCAAAGCTGACGACAGGAAGGGTTTACATCGGATGTACCGAAAACCATGTCTATAATTCCGATTTCGCTACGACAAAAATATTTTCAGGGCCGCATCCGGCAGGAAACATAGGCACGCAAATCGCCGCCGTCGCTCCCGTCAACAAAGGCGAAACTGTTTGGGCTGTCGACGGAGAAACGGTAGTCAGAATCGGACACTTGTTTGCGGAAGGTTTTGTCGACTATTCCTGCATTGTTGCTGTCACGGGAGAAAATGTCGTGAATCCATGCTTCATAAAAACAACCGCCGGAATCGCCTTGTCGAAACTTTTGCACGACAATATCAAAGCCCAAAATTCGAGAATCATCTCCGGCAATGTCTTGACAGGAACACAAGAAAGCATCGACGGTTATCTCCGTTTCCCATTCCGGCAAACAACAGTCATCCCTGAAATCAACAACGACTGCGAATTTATGGGATGGGCATCGTTAAGCCCGAAAAAATACAGCGCAGCGCATACTTTCTTCTCATGGCTTGCGCCAAAAAGCAAAAAATACCGATTCGATGCGAAAATCAACGGAAGCGAGCGCGCCATCATCATGGCCGGAGAATACGATAAAGTTTTTCCGATGGACATTTACGCGGAATATCTCATCAAGGCAATTATTGCCCGCGACATCGACAAGATGGAACAATTGGGCATTTACGAGGTTGTTCCTGAGGATTTCGCGCTTTGCGAATTTATCGATACCTCCAAGCTCCCGCTTCAAGAAATCGTAAAGAATGGATTGGAATACCTGAGAAAAGAATTAAGCTAACATAAATCATTCATCCGTGAAACGAGCTTTAAAAAAATATTTAGACAGAATCAAGCCGCAATTTCAACCGGGCGGGAAATTATCGAAATTCCGCTCTGTATATGAAGGGTTTGAATCTTTTCTATTCACGCCGAACACGACTTCCCGCTCCGGCGTGCATATCCACGACAGCAACGACACCAAACGCACGATGATCATCGTCGTGGCGGCATTGATGCCGGCACTTATCTTTGGCATGTACAACGTCGGATACCAGCGATATGTTTCGATTGGCACTCCGGCGCCTTTGTTCTGGGAAGCATTTCTTTACGGTTTCCTTGCCGTCCTGCCTAAAATAGTGGTTTCCTACGTCGTCGGATTGGGCATCGAATTTGCTTCTGCGCAAATACGAGGGCATGAAATCCAAGAAGGCTTTCTCGTGTCGGGAATACTGATTCCCATGATATGCCCTGTCGAAACGCCTATTTGGATGATTGCCGTGGCCACCGCTTTTTCCGTCATTTTTGTAAAAGAAGTGTTTGGCGGAACCGGCATGAACATCTTCAATGTTGCTTTGATGACTCGGGCTTTCCTCTTTTTCGCGTATCCATCCAAGATGTCGGGCGACGGCGTTTTTGTGGCCTCCGAACCGATATTCGGATTGGGAAAAGGAGAAGTTGTCAATGCCTTTTCCGGAGCGACTCCGCTTGGGCAAGTGGCAACAAACGTAGGGTCTAATCTGCATCTGACCGGCGTAACAGGCAGCGATATCTCGCTTTGGGACATGTTTTTAGGTCTCATACCCGGCTCCATTGGAGAAACTTCCACGTTATTTATATTGTTGGGAGGCGCCATCCTGCTCTTCACCGGCGTTGCAAGCTGGAAAATCATGCTATCCGTATTTGTCGGAGGTTTGACAATGGGATTCATCGCACATGCTTTTCCAAGCGAATTATACCCCGGCTCGCTGCTCCATCCCGTAGAACACATTTGCTTGGGCGGATTTGCATTTGCAGCCGTGTTTATGGCAACAGATCCCGTAACTGCCGCACACACGGAAATAGGAAAATTCATCTATGGTTTCCTTGTCGGCGTTTTTGCCATCTTGATACGTGTGTACAACAGCGGTTATCCGGAAGGCGCCATGCTTGCCGTCCTGCTCATGAACGCATTTGCGCCACTCATTGATTATTGCGTAGTTGAATCCAATATCCGACGCCGGATGCGTCGACTAAAACAAAGTCAGTCATGAATAAACAGGGTAACACATATACATTGATCTACATTGCCGTTTTGGTGTGCATTGTCGGCGCGGCTTTGGCGTGGGTTTCATTGGCACTCAAACCACGGCAAGAAGACAACGTCAAAATCGACAAAATGCAACAAATGCTCAGTTCCATTCACATCGCATCCGACAAAACGAATGCAATCGAACTGTACAAAAAATATATTGTCGACTCATATATTATCGATTTGAAAGGCAATCGCGTGGAAGGCGACGCATTCGAAGTATCCATGGCCGCAGAAGTGAAAAAAGTTCCGGAAGAACGGAAGTTGCCCGTTTTCGTATGCAATGTCGACAAATCCACAAAATACATTCTGCCCGTCTATGGCGCCGGACTTTGGGGACCGATTTGGGGATATGTGTCGGTCAACGAAGATGGCAATACCATTTATGGCGCTTACTTCTCGCATCAAGGAGAAACGCCGGGGCTTGGAGCTGAAATCGCCCATGCGGAATTTTCCAATCAATTTAAAGACAAGCAATTGTTTAAAGACGGCGAATTCAAGTCGATTGCCGTGGAGAAAAAAGGGCAAAAGCCAGTCAATGGAGCAGACTATGTCGACGGAATCTCCGGCGGCACAATAACAAGCAAGGGTGTTCAAACGATGCTTCAATCTTGCCTCTCTTGCTATACTTCATTTTTAACCGACTTACAAAAAGACACTAAATAATGGCTGTATTAAGTAAAAAGAATAAAGCGGTGCTTTTCAACCCGCTTTCAAAAAACAATCCGGTCATAGTACAGATATTGGGCATTTGCTCGAGTTTGGCGGTGACAGCCAAATTGGAGCCTGCGCTCGTCATGGGCGTGTCTGTCACGGCAGTATTGGCATTTTCAAATGTCATCATATCGCTAATTCGAAACACAATTCCGAATAGCGTGAGAATCATTGTGCAATTGGTAGTTGTCGCGGCTCTTGTCATCATTGTCGACCAATTTCTCAAAGCCTACAACTATGAAGTGAGCAAGCAATTGTCGGTGTTTATTGGGTTAATCATCACCAACTGCATCCTCATGGGACGTCTTGAAGCTTTCGCATTGTCAAACAAGCCTTGGCCGTCGTTTTTGGATGGAATCGGAAACGGGTTGGGCTATGCCATTATCCTCATCATTGTCGCGACTATCAGGGAGTTGTTAGGATCGGGCACTCTTTTGGGATACCAAATCATTCCTCAATCATTCTACGATGCCGGCTATGAAAACAACGGCCTGATGATTCTGCCTCCGATGGCATTAATCACAGTGGCGTGCATCATTTGGATTCATCGCTCCCAACACAAAGATTTACAAGAAAAGGATTGATTTTTTTAATGTAGCTCGTCATGGAAAATCTACATCTGTTCATACGCTCAGTATTCATCGACAATATGATTTTTGCATATTTTCTCGGCATGTGTTCCTACCTTGCCGTTTCGAAAAATGTAAAAACCGCATTCGGGCTTGGCATTGCCGTGACTTTCATGCTGGTCATCACCCTGCCTCTCGACTACATCCTCGAAATGTATTTTCTTCGCCCCGGAGCGTTGGCGTGGTTAAGTCCCGAATTTGCAAATGTCGATTTGAGCTTCCTAAGCTTGATATTATTCATTGCCGTCATCGCGGCTGCCACGCAATTAGTGGAAATGGCTGTTGAAAAGTTTTCTCCGAGCCTATATGCTTCGTTAGGCATTTTTCTGCCTTTGATAGCTGTCAATTGCGCCATTCTTGGATGTTCGCTGTTCATGCAACAAAAAGATTTCGACTCCGTGCTCACCGCGACAGTCTACGGTGCAGGATCGGGTCTTGGGTGGCTGCTTGCCATTGTCGGCATTGCAGCGATTCGCGAACGTCTCGCCTACTCCAACGTGCCGGCTCCTTTAAAAGGCATTGGTATCACTTTCATCATAACAGGACTGATGGGCATCGCGTTCATGAGTTTCCTCGGTATTAAAATATAAATCATCATGTGCGCTATGCTTCTATCTGCCAATTTGACTATCGTTACGGGAACACTCTTGTTCTTTGCCGTTTCTGTCTTATTAGTCGCCATTTTGTTGTTGGCTAAAAAATATCTTGTGCCGACCGGAAATGTGAAAATTAAAATTAACGACGACAAAGTGGTGGAAGTGCCGACCGGTGGCACCTTGCTCTCGACTTTGTCGGATCAAAAGGTATTTTTGCCTTCTGCTTGTGGCGGTAGCGGCAGCTGCGGGCAATGCAGAGTCAGAATCACGGAGGGAGTCGGGGAAGCGCTTCCAACGGAAAAAGTGCATTTTTCCAGAAAAGAATTGCTCGACAATTGGCATTTGGGTTGCCAAGTTAAAATAAAAAACGATCTCAGCATTCTTGTGCCGGAGACTGTATTGGGCGTAAAGGAATGGGAATGCGAAGTCCTGTCGAACAAAAATGTAGCGACATTTATCAAGGAGTTTATTGTCGCGCTTCCAGAAGGCGAACACATGAATTTCATCCCGGGCTCCTATGCGCAAATCAAAATTCCAAAATTCTCGATGGACTACGATAAAGACATCGACAAATCCATGATTGGAAAAGAATATCTGCCGGCATGGGAAAAATTTGGATTGTTCGGGCTTAAATGTAAAAACGAAGAAGAGACAGTCCGTGCCTATTCCATGGCCAACTATCCGGCAGAAGGCGACCGAATCATGCTTACGGTGCGTATTGCCACGCCGCCTTTCAAACCCAAACCGCAAGTCGGATTCATGGATGTAATGCCCGGAATCGCGTCTTCCTACATCTATACGCTGAAACCCGGCGACAAAGTGATCATGAGTGGCCCGTATGGAGATTTCCACCCGAATTTCAATTCAAAAAAAGAAATGATTTGGGTTGGCGGCGGAGCCGGAATGGCACCGCTACGCGCACAAATCATGCACATGACAAAAACTTTAAACACGCGCGACCGGAAAATGTCGTACTTCTACGGAGCACGCGCTCTTAATGAAGTGTTCTACTTGAACGATTTTCTCCAATTGGAAAAAGAATTTCCGAATTTCTCATTCCATTTGGCTCTCGACCGTCCCGACCCCGCGGCTGATGCAGCAGGCGTGAAATACACGGCCGGCTTCGTCCACCAAGTCATGTTCGACACATACCTAAAAGATCATGAAGCGCCGGAAGACATCGAATACTACATGTGCGGCCCCGGCCCGATGAGTGCTGCCGTTGTGAAAATGCTCGACAATTTGGGTGTTGAACCGGAAAGTATTCGTTACGACAATTTTGGAGCTTAAATACATAGATTTTTGTACCATGCTGCACGATACATTCGACAAACTGCACCTTTGGCATCCCTATACATCTACCATCAATCCGCTTCCTACATACATGGTGGATAGCGCTTCCGGCGTTCGCATCAAACTCGAAGATGGCACGATTTTAATCGATGGCATGTCTTCGTGGTGGGCTGCTGTGCATGGCTACAATAACCCCACGCTCAACGAAGCGGCAAAAAAACAAATCGATAAAATGTCGCATGTCATGTTTGGCGGATTCACCCATCATCCCGCAATTGAATTGGGGGAACTTTTGCTATCCATATTGCCACCAAACATGTACAACATATTTTATGCCGACTCCGGCTCTGTCGCCGTTGAAGTGGCAATGAAAATGGCAATACAAGCAGCCATAAGCAAAACGGGAAATCCGAAAAAAAGCAATTTCGCCACCATTCGCTCCGGCTACCATGGCGATACATGGAATGCCATGACAGTTTGCGATCCCGTGACCGGCATGCACAGCTTGTTCGGACCATCGTTGACCCCTCGCTATTTCGCGCCGTCGCCATCTTGCAAATTCCACGACGAATGGAATCCGGATTGCACAATCGAGTTGGAACAAATCGTATCGGAACATGCCGACGAACTTGCCGGATTGATATTAGAGCCTATCGTTCAGGGCGCAGGTGGAATGAATTTCTATCATCCGAACTATTTGAAAAAAGCTCGCGAACTGTGCGACCGCTACGGATTATATTTGATATTCGACGAAATTGCAACCGGATTTGGCCGAACCGGCAAACTTTTCGCATGGGAACATGCCGGCACGATGCCCGACATCATGTGTATTGGCAAAGCATTAACGGGCGGATACATGACAATGAGCGCCATCGCCACTACACGAGACGTGGCCGACACCATTTCCAAAGGAGCTGCCGGCGTATTGATGCACGGTCCGACATTCATGGGAAATCCATTGGCATGCGCAGTGGCTGTCGCATCCACCAAACTGCTGTTGGAATCTGATTGGAAATCCAATGTCGCTCGCATAGAAAACATAATGCGATGCTTAATGCCCGAAGCGGCAACATTCCCGACAGTAAGTGATGTCAGAATATTGGGAGCAATCGGCGTAATAGAAACAAAAAAGCCTGTCGATGTCGGCACATTCCAACGTCGCTGCGTGGAAGAAGGCATTTGGGTGCGCCCGTTTGGCACTCGCGTCTACATCATGCCACCTTTCATCATCAACAATGAAGATCTTGAATTCCTAATCAGCAAACTTCTTCTAATCGTCAAAGAACTATGATTGAAGACTTTTGCCGAAAAACAATCGATTCTCTAAAAGAGTCAGGCAACATAAGAACGATACCGCAAGAACCGGGAAACGGACTAATCGACTTATCGACCAACGACTATATGGGCGTCGCTTCCAATCGCCAATTGTTAGAACGCTTTTTTTATTCGACCGACCTTGACGATCTAAAAATGTCGTCGGCTGCATCCCGACTGCTTTCTGCCAAACAATCCGATTATATCGCGCTCGAGAAGATGCTCGAAGATTTATATCATCGGCCTGCCTTGTTGTTCAATAGCGGATATCACGCCAACACCGGCATTATTCCGGCGATTGCCGACAGGCACACTGTTGTATTGGCCGATCGTCTTGTCCATGCAAGCATTATCGATGGCATAAAATTATCACAGGCTAAATTAATCCGATTCCGGCACAATGATTTCGAACAATTGGAAAGAACGATATCGGATTATTATGGACAAACTTCCCGCATCCTTGTCATAACAGAGTCGGTTTTCAGCATGGACGGAGACATTGCCGATCTGCACCGTTTGACAGAAATCAAACGGCAATATCCCGATATCATCACATACATCGACGAGGCTCATGCCTTTGGCGTCAGGGGGAAGCATGGACTTGGCGTCATTGAAGAAACCGGAACAATCGACAAATTTGACATTGTGATTGGAACTTTTGGGAAAGCAGTCGCATCCATCGGCGCTTTTGCCATTGCGTCTGCCGTCATGAAGGATTTCTTAATTAATAAGGCGCGCAGCTTGATTTTTTCGACGGCCTTGCCCCCAATTTCATGCAGATGGAGTAAATTTGTCATTGAATTTCTGCTTGGGATGGACAAAGAAAGGGAATATCTTCTCAATGTCAGCGAATATATAAATTGCAAATTTGAAAAATACAATCACAACATTCGCAGCCATTCGCAGATTGTTCCATTGATCATTGGAGACAGCAGCAAAGCTGTCATGCTGTCATCTTCATTGCGTCAATCCGGATTTATCGCGTTGCCAATCCGGCATCCGACCGTTCCTGCAGGAACTGAAAGAATCCGATTCAGCTTAAATGCCAATATCCGCAAATGCGATATTGACAAGCTAATTGAACTGATTAATATTTATGAAACATCAATATCTCAATAAAACCGGTAATCGTTCGTTGCTCCTCTTTTTTGCCGGATGGGGCATGGATGCCAATCCTTTCATGCAATTGAAAACCGACTATGCTGATGTGCTGATAACATACGACTATTCCGATTGCAATTTCAATAATTTGGAGATTCCGCAAACATATAGGAATACTTTCCTTTTTGCTTGGTCGTTTGGCGTTTTTGCCGCTGAACGGTGGATGGAAGAATCGCAGTTCAAACCAACATTTAGCATTGCCATCAACGGCACTCTTCATCCCGTCGACGACACGCTGGGAATCCCTGAAAATATTTTCAACGCTACGCTCCAACAACTATCGGAGCAATCGTTATTGAAATTTTATCGCCGTATATGTTCTTCCTCCGAACAATACGACGAATTGTTGTCGCATCGCCCCATGCGAACAATACAATCTCTTCGAAGCGAATTAGAAGCCATTCGCGACGAATATCTGCGAAAAAAAACGACACCGGCACACTCCCAATGGAGCAAAGCCTATGTAGCCGACTATGACAGGATTTTCCCGCCAAAAGCACAGATCCGGCAATGGGAAAATGCAACAACAATCGTGCATATCCCCGACAGCCATTTGCCCAAGCGACTTGTTGATATTGTCTTGTCAAATTTAATCGACAAACAACTCATAAAAACCAAATTCGAAAAATGCCAACTGAACTACGACAATCATGCGAAATGCCAACATCAAGCAGCTCAACGACTGCTTGACAAATGGAAAGAAATCGACAAATCTACCGGCATGTCAGTATACGAAATCGGATGCGGAAGCGGAATCTTCACAAAATTATATGCACCTATATTCCATCCCAAAACGATATGCCTCAACGACATAATTGAGATTCGCAAAAACTTTTTTTCCGGCATCGATTGCCCTCTCTCCTATTTTTGCGCCGATGCCGAATATGAATATCCAAGAAACGTCTTCGAGCGTATTGTTTCAAGTTCGGCAATCCAATGGTTTGAGAATACTTCCGCATGGCTAAACAATATTCGCGACACGCTGGCCGATGAAGGATTAATCGTACTATCGACGTTCGGAAAAGACAATTTGGCCGAAATGCGCTTAGTCACGCCTTTTTCTTTAAACTATCTGTCGGTGCAAGATTGGCAAAATGCTCTTGCCAATAGCGGATTTTTGCCTCTTATCCTTGAAGAGGAAAAAATTCAACACCAATTTGATTCGCCAATCGACCTAATAAACAGTTTGCGCCATACCGGCGTAAACGGGATAATAACCGGTTCGCCTGAATCACCCAAACAGTTAATCTCTAAAATTCAAGAAAACATACCACGAGACGAAAACGGGCGTTTTCAATTGACATATAACCCCATTTATATCATTGCTAAGAAACTACGTCAAAAATGAAAAAAATTATATTTGTCAGCGGCATAGGTACTAATGTCGGTAAAAGCTATGCCACAGGGTGGCTGGCCAATCATCTAATTGCGAAAGGCGAAAAAGTCATCACAATGAAAATGATACAAACCGGCAACATCGGATACTCGGAAGACATTGAAATTCACAGGAAAGTAATGCACTTGCCGCTTCTTCCCATCGATACGGATTTTACGACAGCCCCCATTATAATGACCTATCCGGCATCGCCGCATTTGGCTGCACGCATCGACAAACGAGAAATAGACTTGTCGCTCATCGACAAATCTACTAATAAATTGTTTGCCGATTACGACACCATCCTCATGGAAGGAGCCGGAGGCATTATGGTTCCTATTACAGAAAACTATTTGACAATAGACTATATTCACGAAAAAAAGCTACCGCTTGCAATCGTCACAAACGGGCAATTGGGCTCCATAAACCACACTTTGCTGACCATTGAAGCCGCACATTCGCGCGGAATCGACATATCCTACCTCATCTACAATCCATATTTCGATGAGGATGCGACAATTGCGGCCGAAACACAAGCATATTTCAGCCAATTAATGAAGCATCGCTTCCCCGATATCCAATACATCATAATGAACAACGAGCATAACAAATGAATAATACAGAAAATACAGACTTTGCCCTTGCCATTACCAAAGAGCAACTTGCAGAATTGCCACGAGTGGAATACCCGGGACATATTCATATCATCGACTCTACCGTGCAAACAATAAAAGCCGTCAGTATACTGAAAAAATATTCTTTGCTCGGTTTTGACACAGAATCTAAACCGACTTTTAAAAAAGGCACTCCAATTCATGTTTCATTAATACAAATAGCGACCGATGATATTTGTTTCCTTTTTAGAACCCGCAAAATCCAAGATTTAACCCCGTTGCGGGAAATCGTGGATAATCCGAATATCATCAAAATCGGACTTTCGCTCCATGACGATTTCAACAACCTGTCGCACAATTATAATTTCACCCCGCAAGGATTTGTCGATTTGCAAAAAATCGTCCCCCTCTATAAATTTGCAAACATAAGCTTGCAGAAAATATATGCAATTCTATTCGAAGAGCGAATTTCCAAAAGCCAGCAGCTCTCCAATTGGGACGCGCCGGAACTTACAGATGCGCAATCAAGCTATGCAGCCATCGACGCATGGGCATGCATACGTATCTATCGGAAATTAATGGATGCTAATTTCAAGCCGGAATTATCCAAATACAAAATCGACAATATTGTTGAACTCGAAAACCAAACGAACTCATGAAAATAAAAAAATCCACCTATCTTCCTGCTATTCTCCTTATTTACCTGATATTCATGGCATATCTCGGATTACCCATACTAAAACGAGGCGACTATTTATATTATTTTTCCGTAGCCGGCATATCCTTGCTTGCTATTATCATGCTTCATTTCACGCTAAAACGGAAAGAACGTCGTTCTGAATCGAAAAAAGATGCTTCAACCGAGAAAAATCAAGAATAAAAAACTGAATAATATGTTTTTTTACAAATTAGCATTATATTTGTAAGAGAAATTAATCTAAAATCTAAATACGATATGGATAACGAACTTTTAAAAGAAGTCACGAAAAAAGCAGAGAAATGGCTTGGGCCGGAATACGACGAGAATACCAGAGCCACAGTGAAAGCCATGCTCGACAATGAAGACAAAACCGAGTTGATAGAATCTTTCTACAAAGACCTTGAATTCGGAACCGGAGGCTTGCGAGGAATTATGGGCGCAGGCACAAATCGCATGAACATTTATACCGTAGGAGCTGCAACGCAAGGATTGGCCAACTATCTGAAAACAGCTTTTGCAAATCTTTCAGAAATCAAAGTAGTTGTCGGACACGATGTGCGCAACAACAGCCGATTGTTTGCAGAAACTGTCGCTAATATTTTTTCCGCAAATGGAATTAAAGTTTACTTGTTCGATTCGTGCCGCCCAACACCTGAAATGTCGTTTGCCATCCGCCATCTTGGATGCCAAAGCGGTGTAATCATCACCGCCTCCCACAATCCCAAAGAATACAACGGATACAAAGCATATTGGGACGATGGCGCCCAAATGATTCCTCCACACGATGCCAACACAATTAAATACGTCAACGAAGTTACCGACGTAAAAGACATCAAATTCAACGGAGACAAATCAAAGATAGAAATCATCGGAGAAGACATCGACAAGATTTTCCTTGACAAAATCAAAACATTGTCATTAAGTCCCGATGCCATCAAAAGGCATCACGACATGAAAATCGTGTATACGCCAATTCATGGAACCGGATTGAAGCTAATACCACGCTCTTTGAAAAATTTCGGGTTTACAAACGTTATTGGCGTCCCCGAACAAGAAGTGCTCAGCGGAGACTTCCCGACTGTGGCATCGCCCAATCCCGAAGAACCTTCTGCCATGGCCATGGGCATTGAAAAGGCAAAAGAAATCGGAGCCGAGCTTGTCATGGCTTCCGACCCCGATGCCGACCGCATCGGCGTAGTCATTCGCGACAATAATGGAGAATATGTGCTCGTGAACGGCAATCAGATAGTGCTTATATTCTTAAACTATTTGATGACGCGAAATGCAGAATTAGGACGTTTGACAGGAAACGAATATATCGTCAAAACCATCGTCACGACAGAAACTATCAAGTCTATCGCCGACGCGCATAAAATTAAAATGTACGACTGCTATACCGGATTTAAATGGATAGCCGACATTATGCGCAAAAACGAAGGAAAAGCAAGATATCTTGGCGGCGGTGAAGAAAGTTATGGTTTTCTTGTTGAAGATTTTGTGCGCGACAAAGATTCTGTTTCTGCCATATCGCTAATGGCTGAAATTGCAGCGTGGGCAAAAGACAAAGGAATGAACATGATCGACATGCTTCAAGACATATACTTGAAATATGGATTTTCACGCGAAAAAGGCATTTCGCTTGTGCGCAAAGGAAAATCCGGAGCTGAAGAAATTGCTGCGATCATGAAGCAATTCCGTGAGAACTCTCCAAAAACGCTTGCAGGTTCAAAAGTGTCGATAGTCAAAGATTATCAGACATTGAAACAAACCGACATGGCAACCGGCAAAACAACAGACCTCGAAATGCCGGTTACATCCAACGTATTGCAATATTTCACGGAAGACCACACGAAAGTGTCTATCCGCCCATCGGGAACAGAGCCTAAAATCAAATTTTATATTGAAGTGCATATCCCTCTGAAAGATGCTGCGGATTATCTAAAAGTTACTCAAGAAGCTGATGGAAAAATCGAAAGCATCAAAAAAGATTTAGGCATCTAAATTCCATTAAATCAAAAGAAACGGTCGAATTACGTTAGGCGCGTATTCGACCGTTTTTTCATGGCTATTACAAAATCAATGAACCAAGCATGCGGATTAATCGTTTAATCAAAAAAATTAAATCACATGGCTGAGCAATTTAAAGAAATCATCTCATCATCGACACCCACATTGGTAGACTTTTACGCCACATGGTGCGCTCCATGCCAAAGAATGCACCCCATTCTTGAAGAACTAAAAACTGCAATTGGAGATAAAGTTAGAATCATTAAAGTCGATGTCGACAAAAACGAAGCGTTGGCACAAGAATTCAACGTGCAATCGATTCCCAGCATCTTTATATTCAAAAATGGAGAAATCCATTGGCGACAAGTTGGTCTGCAACGACTTTCCATTCTCAAACAAGCCGTTGAAGATGTGCTAAATACTTAGTGCAATCTCTTTTAAAGATACAGATCGTCTGAAAAAATGCTACGAGGCAATGGACGGCAATTGTAGGAAGATGCCATAACCTCACCGTATGCCCCGGCTGAGCGCAACGCCAAATAATCCCCTCGGGAAACGATAGGCAAGCGTTCGTCCGTGCCGAAACAATCCGAACTTTCACATATCGGACCCACTACATCATATATATCGTCGACATGCGATACCGACGATATATTTTCTATTTTATGGTGTGCTTGATACAATGCCGGACGAATCAAATCGTTCATTCCGCCATCGACAATCACAAACTTCCGGCCAATGCTTTCTTTCACATATAACACTTTCGTTATTAGCGACCCGCATTGCCCTACCAAAGCCCTGCCCGGTTCAAAATGCAACTCTTGTCCGGGCTTCAACCGCAATCCATTTTCAAATATCTGAAAATAATTTTCGAAATCGGGAATTGGATGCTCGTCCGGTGCGTCATAGTCGATTCCCAAACCTCCTCCGACATCGACTATGGTAATTAACGCGCCCAATCTTTCAAGCCGGGCAAGCACATCCTCAACCTTGCCACACAATGCCTTGAATGGCTCTTTATCCAAGATTTGCGATCCGATATGAAAATGCACGCCACAAAGGTCTATATTTTCCGAAACAAGCGCAGTATTGACAAATTCGTCAAGATCCTCCAATTCAATGCCAAACTTATTTCCATTCACTCCGGTGGTGATATAATGATGCGTATGGGCGTCGATATTTGGATTAACCCGAACCGCTACACGCGCCATCACACTTTTTCTCTTTGCGATTTCATTGATGTTTATCAATTCCGGAAGCGATTCCACATTAAAGCATCTGATATTTGCTTCTAATGCCAGTTCTATTTCCTTATCGGCCTTCCCCACTCCGGCAAACATAATTTTACTGCCTTCAAATCCGGCTTCAAGCGCAGCGCTTATTTCTCCGCCGCTGACGCAATCCACTCCCATTCCGGCCTCTTTGACCAACGCCAAAATTCGTGGATTGGCATTGGCCTTCATGGCATAATGAACATGACAACCACTATTTCTCGCCATGTTGCCGACAGCGGATAGCGTCCGTTTTAGCAATTCAACATCGTAATAATAAAACGGCGTTTCGTATTTATCGAATTCCTCTATTGGAAAAATTGCCATAACTGTATTTAATTTCTTCAATGTTTGTCAAACAATTGGGCACTAAGCCTGTTAAGTGCCTTTATCTTATCTTCCTTTCTCACCAAAAAAGAAATATTATAGTCACTGCCACCATAGCAAATCATTCGTGTCGGGATATCCTCCAATGCTGCAATCGCTTTCGCTTCATAGCCTCCTTTTTGCCACGCAAGATTCCCTACCACGCAAATAATGACCATATCGCGATCGATTGTGACAGTCCCGAATTTACGAAGTTCGTCGACGATGTCGTCAATCTTTTTTTCATTGTCGATCGATACCGACACCCCTACTTCTGATGTCGCTACCATGTCAATAGGCGTTTTATATGACTCAAAAATTTCGAACACTTTTCTAAGAAATCCATAAGCTTGCAACATCCGGCTTGACTTTATTTTTATGACCGTAATATTGTCTTTTGCAGCAATCGCCTTAATAGCGTTTTCCACTGAATCATTTCCAATCAACGTCCCCTGTGCCAATGGATCCAGCGTGTTCAGCAAGCGCACCGGTATATTGTTCAATTTTGCAGGTTGGATGCAAGCGGGATGCAATATCTTCGCTCCAAAATATGCCAATTCTGCCGCTTCTTCGAAATTCAATTTTTCGACAGGACGCGTGCCTTCCACATAACGAGGGTCGTTGTTGTGCATTCCGTCGATATCAGTCCATATTTCAATTTCTTCTGCATCTATTGCGGCTCCTATCAACGAAGCAGAATAGTCGCTTCCTCCTCGATGAAGATTGTCTACCGCGCCGCGAGCATTTCGGCAAATATAGCCTTGCGTTATATAAACATCAGCTTTTGGGTATTTGTCAAGCAAATTGGATAACCGCTGTTTTATATATTGCAAATCCGGATTGTCGTCCGAATCTATTTTCATATAATCTAATGCCGGAATCAAAACAGACTTCACGCCTTTCTCTCGCAAATAAACGTCCATCATGCTTGTCGACATTAATTCTCCCTGTGCAAGTATCTCTTTTTCTTCTATTTCCGAAAAAACGTTCTTTACAAGAGACCTCAAATAATTAAAACAAGCTCTTATTTCGTTTTTTGCTTGCTGCTTTGCTGCTTCGGAATCATACAAACTATCTATTGTCTGATCATATCGGCTTTCCAATTTATTAATCGTTTCTTTTGCGCCGCTTGTATTTTTCTTATACAAATAGTCTGTTATTTCTACAAGCGTGTCAGTCGTTCCGGCCATTGCAGAAAGCACGACAATATTTTTGCCTCTTTCAGTGATAATGTCCGCAACTTTCGCTATGCGCTCGGCCGACCCCACCGAGGTGCCACCGAATTTCAAAACTTTCATTCTTCTTTCGTTGTTTTTACAGGATCGCACTCAACAATCTTCTTATCCTCACATCGCACTATTCTCGCGGGGAAATCGACCGTCAAGCCAATATTATGTGTTGCCATGATAATCGCGGTACCTTCCTTGCAGATGCTATGCAATAATGTCATGATTTGGCGGCCTGTTTCATTATCAAGGTTTCCGGTCGGCTCATCAGCCAATATCAAAGATGGTTTGTTCAACAAAGCTCTCGCGATGGCGATGCGCTGCTGTTCGCCGCCGGACAGCTCGTGGGGCATTTTATATGACTTGTTGCCCATCCCTACTTCTTTCAACACCGTGGAAATACGCTCGTCAATTTCCATTTTGCTCTTCCATCCTGTGGCTTTCAAGACAAACAGCAAATTGTCGTATACGGAACGATCGGACAATAATTGGAAATCTTGAAAAACGACCCCAATCTTTCGACGCAACATCGGCACTTCTTTTCGACGGATGGCACGCAAATCATAATTAAAAATTCGCGCCTCGCCGCCTTCTATCGGAATTTCTGCATACATCGTTTTCATCAGGCTGCTTTTGCCGCTCCCGACACGACCTATCAAATATGTGAATTGTCCCTCGTCGAGAGAAAAGTTCACATTCTTTAATACAAGCAATTCCTTTCTGTATATTTCAACATTCTTATAATCGATAATGGCTGCCATGCGATTTCTGCTTTTTATCCCACAAACTTACTAAAAATATCATTATCCCCTGCCGGCATTTCTTACTTTGTTTCGAAGATTTGAATTAAATACGGCAGAACGTAATAACTTCTCAACCGTAAGATGCATACGGTATCGCCAATAATGTCGCGGATTTGAAGGCTCATTAATCTGCTCGTCGCAAGGATTCGAATACCTCAATTCTCCATCAATAGATATCCAATCCTGCCAAGGCAAGATTGCCAGCATCGCAGGAGATTTCAAATGACGATCAACTATCGAATCGCAAATCCACGGTTCAGCATTCGAGGGTGCTTCGCCTTGCTGCTCCAACATTATCCTAAAAAAACGTTGGGATCGCTCATAATTTTCTTCCCACCATTGCCGGATACCACACATATCATGGGTTGAAGTGGTGCAAACCGACAAATAAGGATAACGCAGAGGCTCGCCAAATTCAATTCCTAAAATTTTAGGCATCCTTTGAATTTCAAGCGACAAAATTTGAAGTTCCCTCATTGCCATAGGCACGCAATCGGGTATCATGCCCAAATCTTCGCCACATGCAAGCATGTCGGTAGATTCGACAAGCTCCGGCAATTTCTTCATCGCTTCTTCAAACCAATACTCATTGTGCCGATGATAATAGAAATCGTTATACGCGGCATTAAAGGCTGCTTGCTCGGCTTCCGGCAATGCAGCATAAGCGCTTGTACTTTGAGCGGCAATACGCGGATGATATTTGCCCTTCTCCACGGAATCCTCGACAAACAACACATCGTCAATCAATCGGTAAAGAGCCGTTTCCATTATACGGTTTTGCGAAGATGCCGATTTTCCGGCAAAATACATTTCGACCTTCCGTTGCGTATCGACACTATCTTTCAAGGCATAATGCTGATTTCCGATTGGTCGCAGGAATCTGCTCTTTGCGGCCTCGGCATAATCGCCGAAAAACTCTTCGACGGTATCGTCTGTTATGTAGGGACTCAAATGTTCTTCCGACTGCAAATGAAACCCATACCGATTCGACAATTCCTCGACCGACAAGGGCAAAGCGGGATAAAAACGCCCTAACAACCCATGTATCTCTGAAATTGGAACTTGCCAAATCCGGAAAAAACCAAGAATATGATCAATTCTATACAAATCAAAATATTCCGACATTTTACGCATTCGGTTTTTCCACCAAAGGAATCCGTCCGATGCCATTCGCTCCCAATTATATGTCGGGAATCCCCAATTTTGTCCCTCTTTGGAAAAATCGTCCGGTGGCGCTCCTGCTTGAAAATCCATATTAAACAATTCCGGATTCGTCCAAGCATCTACGCTTGTTCGGCTGATTCCAATCGGAATGTCACCTTTCAATGCGACTCCATGGGCATGAGCATAATCACGAGCCTCTCGTAATTGCTTATGCAAATAAAATTGCACAAAATATACAAACTCAATTTCTTTCGGATTCGCTTCGCACAACGCATCTATTTGTGCTTGGTTAAAAACAGCATTTTCTCCCCAGTTCGAAAAATCAGCCGTGCCAAATTTATCTCTCAAGAAACAAAAAGCTGCATAATTTTTCAGCCAATAGATGTTTTCTTCGACAAACTGCCGAAATTCATTTGTTCGGGTAACAGTACCCCCGATTTCATCATAAATCTCCCTTGCATAATGCGATTTTTCAGCATTGACGCGCTCATAATCGACTTGCGGCAAAGAATTCAATTCATCTGCAATCTTGTCATAATAGCGTCGACGATTGATGTCTTTCAACTCTCCAATCGCTTTCAAATTTAAATACATCGGATGCAAGGCAAACGTAGAATTAGCGTTATATGGATAAGAATCCATCCATGTCCGAGTTAAAGTCGTATCGTTGACAGGAAGCAATTGCAATACGCATTGCCCTGTTTCCGAAAGCCAATCCACCATTTTCTTAATGCTTAGGAAATCTCCGACTCCAAAATCGTCTTCTGTCCGAATGGAAAAGACAGGAATCGCCGTTCCGGCGCCACGCCAAGGCCGTTCCGAATCGCAAAATTTCAACCCGGAAACAATGATTGCATGTTTTTGTTCCTCCGGCACAGACACGTCCAATATCCGATTGTCGCAATTATCCCAATATTCTTGCCCTGTTTCACGATTTCGTTTCACGAACTTGTATTCCACCACGCATTTCATCGCATTCAAAGGAATCAAGGCCCTCCATTCGGGATAGTTGAAATCCGACATTTTCAATGCTTTGGAAACATCCCAGTTCCCAAGCATCTGGCAATTGCCGACAATCAACAAATCTTCATTTGGTTTGACAGATGGAGCTGATACTCGAACCAACGCATATCGCGAAATCGGCATGACGTCTTTTGCACGATTTTCCCTGCGAAAAACAACCGAAGAAAACATCGTGGAATAATAATATTTGTCCGCCGGACGCTCTTGCCAGCTGTCGCGCAATTCGACACATTCCGCATCTTTCACCTTCCGGAAGCGATGAGGATTTCCCCATTCCGCACGAATGCCGCCTTTATCCGACACAACAAAATAAGAATAGCAAATTTCCGTCTTCATTCGGACAAGCGACACAGATGCCATCCACATTCCATCTCCAACATACGACAACGGGAGAGCTTTACTTCTCTCCCCGTTGCCTAATGCTGCTATATTTCCGACAACATATAAGCGTTCGCCCCATGCCGTGCGATAGTTTATCTTGAAAATGAGTTTCATTTATGCATAAAAGTTTCTGCGCTATCCGCATCTCGATGTGCCACACGAAGTGCAAATCAAGCAACCTTCTTGATAAATCAAAGTCTCTTGGCCGCAATTCGGACACTTCTGCCCATTAGCTTTTGTGCCATCAGGAAGATATTTCTTCAATGCTCTTTCCACACCCATCTTCCAAGTATTGATCGATTCGCTATTCAATTCAAGGCTTCCTACCAATTTGATAATTTGGTCGATTGGCATGCCATAACGAAGCACTCCTGAAATCAACTTCGCATAATTCCAATACTCCGGATTAAACTTATCCGAAAGGCCTTCGATAGTCGTCTTGTATCCTCTGCGATTGACAAATTGGAAGTCGTAATGCTTATTTCCATTTTCGTCAAAAGATTTTATAATCTTCCCTTTCGTCACAGATTTAGGGCAGAATATGCCATCTTCATCGTCTGCAAGGCCCGTAAATATTTCATAGGGTTTGCCATTCAGCAAGCCTACAAAAGCAATCCATTTTTCTTTATTATTCTGGAATCTCACGACGTCGGCATCCAATTCTATCGGACGCTTCAACACATATTGTTCCTCAAAAGGAGAATGCAATTGCGGCTTCTTTTCCTCTTTCTGCGTAGCGACAAGCACACCCGAACGAGAGCCCTCACGATAAACCGTACACCCTTTGCACCCTTCTTTCCATGCATGCATGTACAATTCATCTATCAAATCTTCTGTCACATCTGCAGGCAAATTTATAGTCACGCTGATTGAATGATCGACCCATTTCTGGATAGCCCCTTGCATCTTTACCTTTTCCAGCCAATTAATGTCGTTGGCTGTCGCTTTGTAGTAGGGCGACCGTTTTACCAAATCGTCCAATTCCTCTTGCGTATATTTATCCTTCACCTCAATACCGTTTATCTTCATCCATGTGATGAACTTATGATGATAAACGATATATTCCTCAAATGCGTCGCCGGTTTCATCCGTATAATCCACATGTACGCTCGGATCGTTCGGATTTACTTTCCGTCTCCGTTTATAGACCGGCATAAACACCGGCTCTATTCCCGATGTAGTCTGCGTCATCAGGCTCGTTGTTCCCGTCGGGGCAATCGTCAAGCAAGCTATGTTTCGTCGTCCGTATTTGACCATGTCTTCATATAAAGCCGGATCTTCCGCTTTGATTCTGTTGACAAACGGATTGTTTGCCTCGCGTTTCGCATCAAAGATAGAAAATGCGCCTCGTTCCTTGGCCATGTTGACAGATGAACGATAAGCCGCGACTGCCAATGTTTTATGCACTTGCACCGAGAAGTTTGTTGCTTCCGGAGTTCCATAGCGCAACCCCATTGCAGCAATCATGTCTCCTTCGCCCGTCGTGCCGACTCCCGTGCGACGACCTTGCAATGTCTTATTGCGTATCTTATTCCATAAATGCAGTTCCGTTTCTTTCACTTCATCGGTTTCCGGATCAGAATTGATTTTATCCAAGATTTTATCAATCTTTTCCATTTCCAAATCAATGATATCGTCCATCAGTCGCTGCGCATATCCTATATGCTCTTTAAACAATTCGAAATCGAACGATGCTTTTTCCGTAAACGGGTCTTTTACATAAGAATACAAATTCACAGCTATCAACCGGCAGCTGTCATACGGACACAACGGTATTTCTCCGCATGGATTGGTCGATATGGTCTTAAAGCCAAGATCCGCATAGCAATCCGGCACAGACTCACGCGTGATGGTATCCCAAAACAAGACACCGGGTTCTGCGCTTTTCCATGCATTATGCACGATTTTACGCCATAGCGCTTTTGCGTCAATCATTTTCGACACAAGCGGATTCGAACTGTCGACAGGATATTTCTGTTCGTAGTCGGTTCCGGATTCCACTGCTTTCATGAAATCATCATCGATACGCACCGACACATTCGCTCCGGTAACCTTTCCTTCCGTCATTTTCGCGTCAATGAACGCTTCACTGTCCGGATGTTTTATGCTGACAGACAACATCAACGCCCCGCGTCTTCCATCTTGCGCCACTTCGCGCGTGGAATTGGAATAACGCTCCATAAATGGGACAAGCCCCGTCGACGTCAATGCTGAATTTTTCACGGGAGAACCTTTTGGGCGAATATGCGACAAATCGTGCCCTACACCGCCGCGCCGCTTCATCAATTGCACCTGCTCTTCGTCGATTTTGATGACACCGCCATAGGAATCAGGAGCACCATCAAGTCCAATAACGAAACAATTCGATAAAGACCCAATCTGATAATTATTGCCAATTCCGGCCATCGGGCTGCCCTGCGGCACAATATATCTAAAGTCTTTTAGCAAATTGAAAATTTGATCTTCGGACATCGGGTTCGCATATTTCTTTTCTATGCGCGCCATTTCCCTCGCCAAGCGACGATGCATATCGTCGGGAGTTTTTTCATAAATATTGCCAAACGAATCTTTCAAGGCATATTTGTTGACCCACACCCGCGCAGCCAACTCGTCGCCCTTAAAGTAATCGCACGATGCTTTAAAAGCCTCATCATAGGTGTAAATGACAGGTTCCATATAGAAAAAGTTTATTTTAATATTCAACTTTGCAAAGGTTGGCAAATTAAATATATCTACAAAATGAATAACTCTGTTTTTAAACAGAGTTGACTAATTTGTACTTTACAAAATATATATCATTATAAATCAACATATTAAAAAATAAAGAACTCCAAATAGTTTTCCAAAAAGAAAATTTTCATCACATCCGAAATATTTTTTACCCCTGCCGAAACACCATGCCAAACCGTCAAATTAATTCATAAAGCCACCGAAATCCGGCTTTATGGAATTCAAAAATAATTTTATTTGTCAAAATACTTTTAATATCTTATCTTTGTCTTGAAATATTAGCAAGCAATGAACTTAGATTTTTTCACGACACGGAAAACTATCCGAAAATACAAAAATAAAAATATTTCCGAATCGGAAATATTTAAAATGATTGAAGCTGCTGCATGTGCTCCGACAACCGGAGGAATGCAACTGTACAGTGTTGTCGTTTCTTCCTCCGATGAAATAAAGAAACAATTGGCTCCGTGCCATTTTAACCAACCGCAAATAGATAATGCAGCTGCGGTCTTGACTTTTTGCGTAGACTTCAACCGGTTCAACAAATGGTGCGAATCAGGAAACGCCGTGCCATCATACGGTAATTTTCAAGCATTTATATATGCTGCAATCGACACCATCATTTTAACCCAACAATTCAACACTATTGCCGAGGCTTGCGGATATGGATGTTGCTATTTGGGAACTACCACTTATACAGCCCATGAAATAGCGAAAGTGCTCAATTTGCCGAAATTCGTTGTTCCAATCACGACTTTGACATTAGGCGTTCCCGACGACAACTCTGAAAAAGCCGAAAGAATTCCGACAAAAGGGATTATTCACCAAGAGACATACCACGACTATTCCCTTTCCGAAATACGAGATATTTATCACGAGAAAGAGTCTAAGCCTCTCAACATGAAATATGTTGCCGAAAATGGGAAAAGCCACCTCGCGCAAGTATTCACGGACGTGCGATACACAAAAGCAGACAACGAAAAATATTCAAAGATATATTACGACTTCATCGAATCGCAGGGATTTAATTTCCCGCGATAAGCATGGAAGCTCATTCCAAACAGATTTTTCCGAAAAACTCCGGACGATGGAAATCCGGATTTTCCGTCCGAATTGGCGCCCAGCTCAAATAATGCGGCATTTTTGTGGCAGAAGCACATTTATAAAAATTCCCTTTAATTTCTGCAGGGAATGCGGTCAGTCCAATCAATGAGAATGGAATGGCAATCGTCAAGCTCCAATTAAACATCCCTTCCATCTCGTTGAATGGCTTGTTGCCGCAAGATGCGTATCGCTTAATCGTCGCAATCTCATCGTCCGACAAACGGCACGGATGCTTGCGATCTTTTCTATGGGACGCATTAACGGCTCCTATGCAATTAAACTCAAAATTCCAATATTCGTCGCTATCCGGCAATTGAAGGAAAAATTCCACACAACTATCTTCGCTGACACTCTTATTATTTTCATAATTTACAGCTCGCAAATAATTGCACCGAACGAAATAATTGACATACAAGTATTTTTCACCGCGGGCAATTGAAAAAATGGCAATCGGATGATACGGGAATCTGTCTTTCCAGTTCACGCAATTTATGCCGTATTTGGAAACATGCAATTCCAAGTAGTCGCAAACTGCATCCATTGGCAATTTGTCAAGTTCCGGCATGTAAGGCGCTTTTAATACATATTCTTCATTCATAGCAACTTAATTAACGACAATCCAAGTCCAAAGAACGACATCAAACAAATTAAACTACCGATAATAATATTAATTAGCCACATACTGCGCACGTTGAAATGGCCTCTGACTTTATTAACAAAATAAGTTATCATAAACCACCACGACAACGCGCCTGTTATAATCGAAGCAAATCCCAATATATAGGAATATGTGTCTTGCGTTTGAGAAAAGAAATTAAATCGAGCATACAATCCGATTATCAAAAAGATAATCAAAGGATTGGAGAATGTAAACAAAAAACCGGACACCAAATCTTGCACGTAATTATTCTTCAATGGGCGTCCGCCTTTTGCTCGCAACACTTTTGCCGGATTATTTCGCGCTATATAAATCCCAAAGCCAAGAAGAACCACACTGCCAAATATTTGCAGATAAGATTGATGCTCCTCAACAAAATTGATGATTATCGACATGCCTAATCCGGTCAGCAACGAGTACAACAAATCCGACAATGCAGCACCGACACCGGTGAAAAATCCGGCAGCACGCCCCTTGTTCAACGTGCGTTGAATGCACAACATGCCAATCGGCCCCATCGGCGCCGAGATCAAAACTCCTATTGCAAGACCTTTTACTATAATTAGTAAAATATCCATATCCGGACATTCTTAGACATCGAGATTCAAACTCATTGAATGCCTATGCCTTCCATATCTTTTTTTTCAAATAAACATATCGAGCACGAAGCAATACATTGGTTTAAAATGCTTTTGCAAAACAAGCTCTTACCATACGCAAAGTTAGCGATTTTTTACGAGTCTTCGAATTTTATGCCCGCCATGCCTGCAAAAAAGCACACGTCACGACGAATGAACAAAAAAACGGAAACGCTCAATGCATTTCCGTTTTTTTAATTCCAGAAAATATTTAATTCTCAGACTTGAACAAAGCGTTAAACTCATCAACCGACACTGCCTTGTCTGTTACTGTCACAACCTCTTTAATTGCAGCAAATAACTTGTCGTCCACTGCTTTGTCGATTAATCTTTGACGATATTCCTTATTGTCCAAGAAGTCTTTGGCATATTTCTCGACATATTCGTCCGGCACGTTCGACATGCCATATTGGGCAAATTGTTGTATTGCCAACATTTTTGCCTCCCTGTTCAAATCTTCATCCGCAACTTTAATGTCTTGCTCTTTGACGATTTTTTCTTTCACAAGCTGCCACTCTGCGCCCGGAAGCATCTTTTCGAATTCTGCGTCCACATTTTCATCGTTGATTTTGTCGTTGGTTTTCTTCAGCCATTTCTTCAAAAACTCAACCGGCAATTCCAACTTGCCAACCTTTTTCATGATTGCTTTCCGAGCATCGAGCGTGAAGCGATAGTTGCTATCCAATTTCAATTGATTAGCAATCGTTTCTTTCAACTTCTCGACATATTCTTCTTCGTTTTTAACAGCATCCTTGCCAAAAACATTGTCGAAATATTCTTGATTTTTATCGGCCAATTTAAGGACTATGATTTCTTTTATGACAAATTCGAAATCGGATTTCACATTCTCAGCTTCTGCCTTCTCGATATTCAGCATCGAAGCGATTTCCGTTGCATTGCCATTGCTTGCCGCATTAGGGTTGAACACTACTTTGTCGCCGACTTTCTTTCCCATGAATTTTGCCTTTTCATCGGAAGAAGCAAGATATTCCATCGAAATAATCGTGTTTGTCGAAATGCCCCCATCTTTGACAGAGCCATCTGCATTCAATTCCGAAACTTGCCCTTTTATCAAAGCCGTGTCATCGACCGATTCACCTGCGACTTGCGACCCGAAACGGCGAGCGTATGCCTCATCTTGGCGCTTCACCATTTCATCGTCTACCGTAATCGTATAGTATGGAATTTTTAATTTTTTATCTAATGCAACTGAAAATTCCGGAGCCAATCCTACTTCAAACTTGAAAGTAAAATCCTTTTTATCGAAATCCACCTCTTGCGATTCCTCGGCCAAAGGTTCTCCCAAAATGCTCAACTTCTCATCCTCGATATATTTAAACAATGCATCAATGGTTTCTCTGTTAATGACATCTGCGAGCACTTGCTTCCCAAACATTTTTTTCAGCAAGCCGGCAGGCACTTTCCCCGCACGGAATCCATCTATATGATGTCTTTGCCCTATTGTTTTGAGGTCTTTTGCTACCTTGTCTTGATAATCTTTTTCTTCCAACGACACGGTGATAACACCACCGACATTGCCGTTTTTCTCCATTGTTACATTCATATCTTATTAATTTTATTTCTAACGCTAATTTTACGAGTTGCAAAATTACATCTATTTGCGCCACTGCACAAATTTACCAATACTTTTTTACAAGCCTGCTCTTATTCCGAATGCCTATTTTGCTTCCATTGCCAGAAAAAGCCTTCATCCGTTGGTTTTGCATCCGAGTTGCGTTATCTTTGCATTAAGATAAGTTGCATCTCGGCACAGCCGCCCAAACAACCTTGACGCTTCTGCGCTCGATTTGCCCTATCTCCATGCAAACAAATCAAATATAAAACCACATATTAATATGGAAGATAAAAAATTTGTCATTACAATCGGACGCCAATTCGGAAGTGGCGGACACGACATTGGCGAAAAACTTGCCAAGACATTAGGCGTCAAATTTTATGACAAAGAGCTTTTGCTCGAAGCTGCAAAAGAAATTGGCGTCAATCCGGAATTATTCAAGAAAACCGACGAAAAGCTGCCATCTTTCTACATCAACAACCTTTCGCTCAACCTCGGCTTTTATATCCAATCTTTTTCTGCATCCCCGTCTTCCACATACTACGACAGCGTGCAAAAAGCCGTATGCGACACAATTCGCGCCGTGGCTGAACGGAGTTCATGCGTCATTGTCGGACGTTGCGCCGATTATCTGCTTCGCGACAACCCCTATTGCATAAACGTATTCATTAGTGCTTCGCCTGAAGCATGTGCTCAACGAATCGTCAAACGAGTGGAAGGAACAAGCATCGACGAGGCAAAATCTTTGGCAAAAAAAGAAAACAAGCTCCGTGCGGAGTATTACAATTTTTATACCGACAAAGAATGGGGGCACTCCACTTCCTACGACATCTGCCTTGACTCATCTCGCTTGGACGAGGCCGAAATCATCAAACTGATTATTGCATACGTCGAAGCCCGCCTTAAACAATAAGGACACGCGAATACTCCTCTCTACTACTCTTCACGAATTGCGATCGCTTCCGAGTCTCTCTTCACCTCGGCCTGCTTTCGCAATGCTTCTTTATATACTATATATTCGCATAAAGAATTAATGGCATAAGCCATAAAGGCGATTCCGACAACCAAACTAAGTATCTTTTGCGCGCTGTCAATGCCTATGGCAAAAAACACAATGCCACAAATCATGATAAGCAACGGAACGACATAAAACCATTTCGGATATACAATTATTTTCCGTGCCACAAACAATCCCCACATTTTATATAAGCCGCCGACAACAAGAAGCGTTGCAAACACAAATGCCAAAAAACGCGCAAAGAATTCATTGGCAGCAACCAAAGCTATTCCCAATAGCATTCCTCCAACAATTGGCACAATCGACCATTTGGACTTATGAACCAATTCTTTGCTAAACACAGCTATCAACGACAAGCAACTCGTCATTATAAACATGATGCCTAAAATTATCGACACCAATTCAAAAACGCCCTTGCCATTAAAATACAAAATCACAAACAGCAACCCTGCAATAAACACAAAGACATTCAGCATCAACGAAAATTTAGCTCTCATAATATTCATATTTAATATACGAAGTTACAACTTTCTTGTCACAATGCCAATTATTTTACATATATTTGCCATGTATGACAAACAAGACAAAAATATCAGTCATTATCAATCCCATAGCCGGAAAAACGCACAACGATATGCTTCCGGAAATACTTGAAACAAAATTCAAGCATTCGCATTATGACATAGAGATTCGACACACCCTGCACCCGAACCACGCATGCGAGCTTGCAAAAGAAGCTGTCCAAAAACGATACAAAGGTGTCCTTGCAGTTGGCGGAGACGGCACTATAAACGAAGTTGCAACTGCATTATGCGGCACCGACACCGCTCTCGGAATTATCCCATACGGATCCGGCAATGGATTGGCTCGGCACTTAAAAATCCCCTTAGACATCGAAAAAGCAATCGACATTATCCTCGACGGAGACACCTCGCCGCTTGATTATTGCACCGCCAATGACAAACCTTTCTTTTGCACATGCGGCATCGGATTCGATGCACAAGTAAGCGACCGCTTTGCAAAAAGCAGGAAAAGAGGCGCGCTCGAATATGTCAAAAGCGCGATAGCGGAATATTTAAAATATCGCCCGCAACGATATAAAATCACCACCCCGACAGGCGTAATCACAGAAAAAGCATTTATTATCGCATGTGGAAACGCTTCGCAATATGGCAATAATGCTTATATCGCCCCGAATGCAAATATTCAAGACGGGCAAATAGACGTGACCGTCATTTTGCCAATCACCCCCATTGACACAGCCGTACTCGGAATCCTCCTTTTTTCAAAACACATAGACCAAGACACCAATATCATATCTTTTCGCACGCCACGGCTCACCATCGAACGCGACAATGCCGGCGTTGTCCACCTTGACGGAGAGCCAATTGAAATGGGATCGACAATCACCATCAATTGCCACCCAAGCGGATTAAAAGTTTTCACCCCAACAAAATCCGACGACAAAAACAACATTTTCAGCACCATCGAATCCGAATTTTGGAATTTCGTAAACTCAGTTCGAGCCGAACTGAACATTTGAAGCACCTACCTCGCCTTAATTATATGTTTTGCAACATTTTTCTTTTCCATGAAAATAATTTTTATTAAATTCGTGGTGTAGTTAGAACCATTAAATTTTAATCAAATTCATACAAACCTATGAGTTACCTTAAATTTGATAAGAATCTATTAATCAACCTCGACCAATCTCTTCCAAAAGAAATTCTCCGAACAAACATGTCCGGAGCATATCATTGCACGACGATTACGGGATGCAACACACGGAAGCAACACGGCTTGCTTGTTATTCCCATCAAAGAAATGAACAACGACAACTTCGTGCTTCTTTCGTCGCTCGATGAGACTGTCATTCAACACGAAGCTCCGTTCAATTTGGCCATCCACCGCTATCGGAACGGCATTTATAGCCCAAACGGCCATAAGTATCTGAGAGAATTCAACTGCGATACGATTCCCAAACTCACTTATCGAGTAGGAGGCGTAGTCCTTACCAAAGAAAAAGTGTTCGTATCCCACGAAAACAGGATTCTAATCCGCTATACTCTTTTGGAGGCGCACTCCCCGACAACATTGCAATTCCAACCGTTTTTAGCGTTTCGAAACGCCATGAGCTTATGCACAGAAAACGGGAATATAAACACGTCTTATGAAGAAACCGAAAACGGCGTTTCTTTTTGTTTATACGAAGGATATCCAAGATTGTATTTGCAATTCAACCATAAGCCGGAGTTCGTATACAACCCACATTGGTATAACGGCATCGAATACATAAAAGACATGGCGCGTGAAGAAGCCTTCACGGAAGACTTATGGGTTCCCGGATATTTCCGCCTGCCTATAAAAAAAGGAGAAAGCATTATTTTTTCAGCAAGCATAGAGCCGGCTAAGCCTCGAAGCTTTGCAAGCACTTTTGAGAAAGAAACGCTCGACCGCACAAGCCGCACAAGCTTCTACAATTGCTTAAAAAATTCAGCAAAGCAATGCTACATAAAAGACGGCAATAAGAACTATCTATTGGCCGGATATCCGTGGTTTAAAATTATCGCTCGCGACTTGTTCCTCGCCCTTCCCGGCACAACTTTGGCAATCAATCACCGCGAAGATTTTGAAAAAATCATGGATACGGCAATTGAATCATTGCTCAAATACATGAAGACCGGCGACACCGACGACACGATAAAGGGTCTCGACCTCCCCGACATCCCATTATGGGCCACATGGGCAATCATGCAATATGCAAAGTTCACCTCCGCAGAGGACGCTATTAAAAAATACGGCAAAGCATTAGAAGAAATCATCAATTTCATCTTAGACGGGAAACAGTCCAACTTGTATATAAACGAAGCCGGTTTGCTCTCGTCCGACGGGACCAAAAGTCCGGTCACGTGGATGGATGCAAAACAACCCAACGGGCAACCGCTCATTCCTCGAACCGGCTACATCGTAGAATTCAATGCCCTTTGGTACAACGCGCTAATGTTTGGAATCACCTTGTTTGAAAACAACGCATGGCAGCCACAACGCATAAAAGATTGGAAGCACACTTCGGAAACGCTTAAAAATGCTTTTGTCGATACTTTCCTTAACGACTACGGCTACCTATACGATTATGTCGACGGAAATTATATGGACCTAAGCGTGCGCCCGAACATGATCATCGCTGCCGGTTGCGACTTCTCGCCTCTCGACAAAAAACAACGGAAACAGATTTTGGATTTTGCCACTCGCGAATTGCTAACGCCTAACGGGTTGCGCACATTAAGCCCAAAAAGCTTCGGATACAATCCATTCTTTGTCGGCAATCATTTCCAAAGGCAACAAGCCTATTTCAACGGGCCGACCCGTCCATGGCTGACAGGCTTTTATACCGATGCCTATCTAAAAGTGTTCGGGCATAGCGGAGTCGCGTTCCTTCGACGCATGCTTATCGGTTATGAAGACGACATGACCCGCGAATGCATTGGTTCGATTTCAGAATTATACGATGGCAACCCGCCATACAACGGACATGGCGCAATCAGCTTTGCGCCGAGCGTAGGAGAAGTGCTTCGTTCTCTATACGTGCTTAATAGTTTTGATGTATAACAAACAGATAAAAAATCTTTCAAAATATGAAAGCCCTAATGTTCGGGTGGGAATTTCCACCACATATTCTTGGCGGTCTCGGCACTGCCAGCTACGGTTTGACAAAAGGAATGGCCGAAAACGGCAACATGGACATATCCTTTGTCATACCAAAGCCCCATGGAGATGAAGACAAAAGCTTCGCAAATATCATAGGAGCATGCACAACTCCCATCGCATGGAGAGATCCGGATTGGGATTACGTGCAATCACGGATAGGCAACGTCATGAATCCTCAGCTATACTATGATCTTCGCTCTCATATCTATGCGGACTTCAACTACATGAACGTCAACGACCTCGGTTGCATCGAATTTTCAGGCCGCTATCCAGACAATTTGTTGGAAGAAATCAACAACTATTCAATTGTAGCCGGTGTCATTGCCCGCACGCTTGATTTCGACATTATCCATTCCCACGATTGGCTTACCTATCCGGCCGGGATACATGCGAAACAAGTATCGGGAAAGCCATTGGTTATCCACGTTCATGCCACCGACTTCGACCGTTCTCGCGGCAATGTCAACCCGACAGTTTTCGGCATTGAAAAGGATGGCATGACAAATGCCGACCATATCATCACAGTGAGCAATCTGACTCGCCAAACTGTAATCGAAAAATACGGCATCGATCCGGCCAAGGTGACAACCGTCCACAACGCCGTCGAGCCGCTTAGCGATGAACTGAAAAACGTTCAAGTCCCGAAAATGAAAGAAAAAATCGTCACATTCCTTGGACGAATCACGATGCAAAAAGGACCTGAATACTTCGTGGAAGCGGCGGCAAAAGTACTGCAAAAAGTACACAACGTGCGATTTGTGATGGCAGGCAGCGGAGACATGATGGAAAAAATGATTGATTTGGCTGCCCAAAAAGACATTGCCGACCGATTCCACTTCCCCGGATTCCAAAAAGGGAAACAAGTATATGAAATGCTGAAAGCATCCGATGTCTACATCATGCCTTCTGTATCCGAACCATTTGGAATATCGCCATTGGAAGCGATGCAAATGGGCGTTCCTTCCATTATTTCCAAGCAATCCGGATGTGCTGAAATTCTAAACCATGTCATCAAAATTGATTTTTGGGACATCGACGCAATGGCTGACGCCATTTACTCCATCATCAGCTACCCCGCCATGTACAATCAAATGCATGAAGAAGGGTTAGCAGAAGTGGATGGAATCCAATGGAAAAAAGCCGGGAAAAAAGTAATCGACATATACAACAAAATTTTAAACAACCACTAAATACCTATTTACTATGAGCGCAGTATGTTTTTATTTCCAAATACATCAACCATTCCGTTTGAAACGCTACCGTTTTTTCGACATCGGAAACGACCATTACTACTACGATGATTTTTCCAACGACGAAATAATCACTCGCATTGCACAACGGGCATATTTGCCGGCAAACGAAATGCTGCTGCAAATGATAAAAGATTCTGGCAAAAAATTCAAATGCGCATTTTCAATCACCGGAACTGCCATTGAACAATTCCAACAATACGTTCCGGAATTTATCGATTCCATGAAAATGCTTGTCGACACCGGCTGCGTGGAATTTGTATCTGAAACCTACGATCATTCGCTCGCATCGCTCATCAACGAAGAAGAATTCAAACGTCAAGTCGAACGACACGATGCTTTGATATACAACTTATTCGGACAAAAACCGAAAGTTTTCAGAAATACCGAATTAATCTACAACGATGAAATTGCTGCGCAAATTGCATCTATGGGCTTCAAGGCAGTTTTGACAGAAGGAGCAAAACATATTCTTGGGTGGAAATCTCCCAACTATGTTTATTCTTCGGCAGGCGCACCTAAAATGAAACTTCTTTTCAGAAATTCAAAACTCTCAGACGATATTGCGATGCGATTTGCCGATTACTCATGGCATGAATATCCTTTAACTGCCGACAAATACATGAGTTGGATTTCGCAAAGCCCCAAAGATGAACAATTGGTCAATATTGCCGTAAACTATGAAACAATCGGCGATAATCACCCGCGCGAAACCGGCATTTTCGATTTCTTCAAAGCATTGCCACGATTCGCGGCAGAAAAAGGAGTGGAATTTTGGACTCCTTCGGAAGCTGTATCCAAACTAAAAGCAGTCGATATGATTTCCGTCACCCACCCGATATCCGGCGCCGACGAAGCTCGCGACGTAAGCGCATGGTTGGGCAACCAGCTCCAAAATGAAGCGTTCCACAAGCTATACTCCGTAGCCGAACGCGTGCATTTATGCTCCGACAGCCGTTTAAATCAAGATTGGGACTACTTGCAATCGTCCGATCATTTCTTCTATATGAGCACCAAGCATTTCAGCGATGGCGCCGCGCATGCTTCTTTCAGCCCATACGAATCTCCTTATCAAGCATTTACAAACTACATGAATGTTTTAGCAGATTTCATTGTGCGTGTGGAAGAGCAATATCCGTTGACAATAGAAAATGAAGAATTGAACGCATTGCTCACCACAATAAAAAATCAAGAAAGCGAAATCGAAATGCTAAATAAAGAGCTTAAAGCTCTCAAAGACGCGACAGAAGAAACAAAGAGTGCAATCAAGCCCAAAGCGCAAGCGAAAACCGCTCCTGCTGCGACAAAGAAAGCCGCGCCCAAGAAAAAGCAAGCTTCGAAAGCCGCAAAAGAATAATTGCGATTGAAATCAAGCCGATAAAACAAGCGAGCCCCAAATCGGAGCTCGCTTGTTTTTTACAAAGAATTTGATTTTTCTTGCTTTGCCACAACGCTTTAATTAGGCAACATCAACAATTCAAATCTATTTCCTTCTGTCACGATGTCATGGATATAATTTTGCATATCCTCCACCGTCAGAGAATTAATCATTTCCTTATAATCCGTATATTCATCAATTCCATCCACGACATAGCGTTCAAGCGCACTCAACCAATAACTGTTGTCGACAATGTTTTCTTCATATTTTTTCAACATGTATTCTTTCATTTTCTGCAATTCAGTTTCAGGAATACCATTTGCAAGTTTCTCAAAACAATTAATTGTCGTTTGTTCGCTCGTTTTGCTTTTATCGGGATTCAATGCAAATGCAGTTTGAACGACTGCGACGTCTTCATAGCTTTGCTCTATCGAACCGACCGAATAAGGACTATAAGCAGCGCCTTCATCTTCCCTGACGCTATTGAGCAATTCATTTGCCATCAATTGCCCCGCAATGCTCGTTTTTACGATATTATCAAGCGTATAAGGCACTTTCTTGCTCCAAATCATGGCAAGCATTGCCATATTGTTTTCACTTTTCAAAACAAATTCACTGCGCCCTTTGCCGGCCATAATAGACTTCCCGTCATTTTTCGATTCTTCGCGAAGCGACGACGACGGAAGCGAAGCGACATAGCGCTTTACATAATCCTTCATCGTGTCGACATCAAAATTTCCGACAAAGAAGAATGTGAAATCCGCAGCATTCCCGAAACGTTCCTTGTAGATTTGCAATGCACGATCATAATTCACTTTTTCAAACATTTCCGTGCTCTGAATCATCGCTTTCGGATGATGTGCAAACAATTTTTTTACAAGCGAATCTTGAAATACGTATTGCGGATCATGTTCGACATTTTCAATTTGAGACAACGACATGCTCTTTATATTTTCAAAAGCAGCCCTGTCTTCCCGCGGCTGCGTAAAATTCAAATATATCAATTGCATCATCGTCTCCAAATCATTGATGCTCGCGCTGCCTGTCATTGTTTCCTTGTAGTCACCGATGTTAGGAGAAACCGTCACCTGCTTACCCGACATCATTTTCATCAAATCCGTATAAGAGAACTGCCCAAGTCCGGTTGAAGACAAAATGTCTGCCGCCAACAAAGCATTCGCATAATCGGCAGCGTCATAGAGCGACGCGCCACCCTCGCTCACAGCCTTAAACAAAACTTCATTCTCTTTATGGTCGGTCTTCTTCAACACGACTTTTACCCCATTCGACAATAAAAGTTGCGTGTACCCAAGCGGAGCATTGTCATTTTCTTCAACAATCGAACCACATTCAGGCGATTCCGCCAAAAGAGGTTCACTAACGGTTGTATCCTCATAAGGTTCCACTGTTGCGGCATCTACCTCGGCAAAAACTGCCTTTAAAGAATCAACCGATGGCATCTCCACACCCTCTTTGTCAGGACAGAACGATATTGCCACTAAGTTTTTACCGGTAATCAATGCTTTAACCTCTTCGTTTATCTTTTCTACCGGCAACATAGCCACTAAATTGCCCATTGTTTGGTACTCAAAATCCACTGCCGTAATTGGCGTTGATTCCAAGAAATTGTTTATATAGATTTGCGTAAAATAGCCATTCTTGGCTGAACCGAAATTCTTATATTGTTTTTCCAATTGGCTTATATATTCCGCACGAGCCCTATCGTATTCTGCGGCAGTGCATCCATACTCCTTAAAACGTTTTAATTCCGTAAGAATCGCCTTTAAGGCTGCACCGCTTCCTTTGTCGTTCACAATGCCTTGAAGCAGCAATGCGCCTTTCGTATTTGCATATAGGTATGAATCAACTGACACTCCGGCGCCACTAAAAGGAGCATCGTTGGAAAGTGTTATTTCTATCAATCGATTATTCAATACATAAGTAATGACAAAATCAACATAGTCAGAAATCAACCCAACCATCGTATTCCGATTCTCACGAGGCAATTTATCGAACTTCTGCGCTACCATAATCATATTATACGGCATTTCCGCGTCCTTATCTGAAATTACGATTGGAGCTTCATTGTCGCCTACCGTCTCATAGGTAAATTCCGCCGGATTTTCCGGCATTTTTATCGGAGAAAACAAATCCTTTATTTTCATTTCCACCGAATCAACATTGATATCTCCCACCACAATAATGCCTTGCAAATCCGGACGATACCATTTCTCATAATAATCGCGAAGCACTTGCGGCTTAAAATTGTCAATAATATCAATGTCGCCTATCACGTTATGTGTGGCATATTTTGTATTCGGATACAACTCCGGAGCATGGCGATCCAATACGCGAGAAATTGCATTGTTTCCGATTCTCCATTCTTCATGTATGACGCCTCTCTCCTTCTCTATTTCTTCATCGGCAAGCGTCAATGCATCTGCCCAATCATGAAGAATCAACAAACAAGAATCGACAACCTCCCGATTTGCAACCGGCACATTCATAATGTCATAAACTGTCTGATCCGTGCCTGTATGCGCATTCAAATTCATGCCAAATTTAACACCCTTCGACTCCAACCACGTCAGAAGTTGCTTGTCGGGAAAATTCTTCGTTCCGTTGAAACACATGTGCTCCAAGAAATGGGCCAATCCATTTTGGTCTTCATTTTCTTGTACAGCACCAACCTTTTGGGCTATATGGAAATCCGCTTGTCCTTTCGGATTTTCATTATGTCGGATATAGTAAGTCAATCCGTTGGGTAATTTCCCAATCCTCACAGCAGAATCTGTCAATTCTTGCAACATGGGAGATACATTTTGGGCATATACGCCAAAAGAAATCGACAGCAATCCCACTATTATTAATTTCTTCAAACTCATCTTCATTATATTTTTACTAAATAACATTTTAATCAATCCCGAATTCTCTACTTCCGCAATGACTCCAAATAATTCTTTATTTCTGCTGCCGTTGCTTCCACTGTAAACCCAAATTTGTCTTCCAACACTTTATAAGGAGCCGAATATCCAAAATGGGTTATTCCTGAAATATAGCCATCGGTACCCACTACTCGCAATAAAGTAGACGGAATTCCCGAAGTTTTGCCAAATACCGGCACACCTTTTGGTATCAATGAATTTCTATATCCCTCTGATTGATCCATAAACAACCCGATTGCAGGGACAGATATGACACGTGATTTTATGTTTTCTTGCCGCAAAATCTCTGCTGCTTTAATAAGCAAAAGCACGTCAGAACCATTGCCGACAAGAACGACATCCGGATTTTCGCATTCCGTCACAGCATATCCGCCTCGTTCCATCTGCAAGGCTTCATCATATCGATCGCCATGCATTGCAGGAATATCCTCGACATCTTGGCGCGTAAGAATCAATCCTGTCGGCGCGTCCACATTTTCCATCGCCATTTTCCATGCGATAGTTGTTTCTGCGCTATCTGCCGGCCTAATCACCAACATGCTGTTTCGTCCACTATGATTCTTCATTTCTTCCAACAAGCGTATTTGCGCTTCTTGCTCGACAGGCTGATGCGTCGGGCCATCCTCGCCTACGCGGAATGAATCATGCGACCAAACGAATTTCACGGGCAACTCCATCAACGCCGACATTCGAATCGCCGGCTTCATGTAGTCTGAAAACACGAAGAATGTCCCACATGCACATTGCAATCCGCCATGCAAAGCAATGCCATTCATAATCGTGGCCATCGTCAATTCTGCAACGCCGGCTTGTAAAAACGCTCCGCTTAAATTTTCGGGCGACATGAATGTTCCGCATTTCTTCACGAAAGATTCAGTCTTGTCGCTATTCGACAAATCTGCCGATGATACAATCATATTTTTTATTTGCTCGCCAAACAAAGTCAGCACATCGGCAGAGGCCGTTCGTGTTGCCACATTCGGTTTGTGCTGTATACTTTTATAATCAATTGCAGGAATCTTCCCATCAATCCACGATTGCAATTCTGCCGCCTTTTCCGGATTTTCGCTTGCCCACCGGCAATATGCAGCTTTCCGTTCCTTTGCTATTTCGACAAGCTCGGCTCGACGCTTGTCGTAAAGTGCACGTGTTTCGTCAAACACCTTCCATGGATCGTTCGGATCTCCTCCAAGATTTTCCACTGTTCTTTCATAGCTGGCGCCGGATTTGCTCAATGGATTCCCATGCGTGCTGCATTTAAATTCAAAATTATTGCCATCCGCATCCACGCATCCTTTGCCCATTACGGTATTTCCAATAATCAGCGTTGGGCGGCGTTGTTCCGTTTGAGCCTTCGCCAATGCATCGCATATCTGCACGGGATCATTGCCATCGATCTCGATCACATTCCAATTCCATGCACGGTATTTCGCAGCTGTATCCTCCGACGACACGGCGTCAACCATTGTCGCAAGCTGGACCTTGTTGCTGTCATAAAACATAATCAAATTGCTCAATCCCAAAAAGCCGGCTATGCGTCCTGCTCCTTGAGATATTTCTTCTTGGATTCCGCCATCGGAAATCAATGCATAAGTTTTATGCGCTACCACTTCTCCAAAATGCGCGGCAATAAATCGTTCTGCAATCGCAGCGCCTACTGCCATCACATGTCCCTGCCCAAGAGGTCCAGAGCCATTTTCGACACCACGCGAGAAATCCACCTCCGGATGTCCGGGCGTCGCACTTTTCCATTGACGGAATTTCTTCAAATCGTCAATTGTGTACTTGCCACACATGGCCAATACTGCATACAACAGCGGCGACATGTGGCCGGGATCTAAGAAAAAGCGATCGCGAGCGAACCATTGGGCATCGTCCGGATCATAAACTATGAATTGGGAATATAATGCATTCAGAAAATCTGTTCCGCTCATAGAGCCTCCCGGATGCCCTGATTTAGCGGTTTCAACCATTGTTGCTTCTATGATTCTAAGGTTGTCGGCAGCCTTTTTCATTTGGGTTACATCCATGTCTGTTGATTTTATAAGTGAGAATTCTACTTATGCAAAAATACGAATAATGTTTTATCCACAGAAGCAATATCTCAAAAAACAAGACATGAAATTGAGAACGCGAAAGCACTACATTATGAGTCGGTCGCGCAATATCGATTTTAGCAAGGCTATGAAATTTTCTCGTTGCGATTCTGATTCAAAAACAGACGACGGGACAAGCAAAAAAACATCCTTTTTCCCGCAAAAATAGAATCTAAACGAGCGAGAGGCGACAACACAACGATCCGCCATATCCCACGAATATGCTTTTTCGCCTATCGTTTCCCCATCATCATCCAAATATATTCGCTTAATTATATTTTCGTCAATCCAAATTTTTCCTTTTCGGATGGAAGCAATACATTCTTCGCTAAACGCATAAAAATAGTAAACAAAGCCAAGAAGCATTGGGATTATTATGAATATGGCAATAATCCCCACATATATAAAATTCAAATTAAGAAAAGAGAGCAAGAACCAAGGGCATGCTACTAAAACGAACAAATACCATTTTCGTCTTAAATAACAGCTGAAAAGTTCGCGCATATACGCGCCTGCTGCCAACTTATATACGTTGGTCTCTATCATCGCTCATCACCTCAACACAATGCCTCTCTCACGATAAACATTTATGCTTTTTTCTTTGCATTTTTGACTGATTCCGGTGCCTTCTTCATTAAAAAGAGCGTTTATATTCAAATAGTTCTCGCCATTATCTTTCTCCATTGGGAAAACTTCGCTTTTCAAAGCATTCGCGCGATCGCAAGCCGGCGCCATACCGGTCTGAGGATCTGCCTGCAATTCTTCCGGCACCGAATCGACTGTCACAGGATAAACAATACCACAGGGCGGATAGCCCAACACCGTCCACATAACGGCATCCGTGGTATTTTCAGAAGCGACAACACCTTCTATCGCCACCGACGCAGAGGATATCCGGCGCGGAATGAAATCTCTGTCTACGACCCATTCTACCGTATCGTGCTCAAAATCCTTGTCGATTAAAGAATGATAAAAAGAGCGTGACAAGACCTCTGTAAAAACAGCAGGCGTCACAGAATGATTCGCGATATAGGGCGTCAACAGATGTTCTGCATTTTGTTCTCTTATATAACCATATCCTTCTCCTTTTCTGCCGGATTTCGAATAATTGGTGCGGATCAGATACCCCTCTTCCGTATCATCGACATTGAATCGCTCATATTCCCAATTATTTGTTTCAAAATACGCAGCACTCCCATACGCATCGATTACTCCGAAATTTGCTTCTACGCCCAAAGGCTTTGGAAGAGAATCAAGCAACGTTGCAAAATCGTCGACAGTGCGACACTCCGACAATGCTATGCTCATCAGCAATCCTTCTTTGTCCATATCGGATACAGTGTCGTTTTTTAAATTATACGAAGCTGTGTTCATAATTGCGAATCCGCTTTCGTTCATTCCAATCCAAGCCTCCCTACACTCCTTATCCGAGCTATTGAACAACGCCACAAATGGGATTTTGCCATCGTTCTCTATTCGAGCCACCTTATTATTAAGATCGCTTGTATCTCGATGCTTCCATAATATCGGGCGACCATTGGATGTCAACTTTCCTGAAACAATAGCCGACGTGCAGGCAGCGGCCTCCAAAACCGAAACGACAATAAAAAACAATAACAATACCCTACATTTCATAATGCGTCAGATTAAAATTCAGAAGTGAAATGGAAACGAATTTTTGGGAAATCGCTCTGCGCCATTTGCAACACATAGTTGGAATCGGCAAGAAACACATCACGACCGTCCTTATCGAGAGCCATAAATTGATGTTTGCGTTTTTTGAATGCTTCCAATGCGTCGGAATCATCGCTTTCAATCCAACATGCCTTATATAAGTTAACAGGCTCCCAACGACACTGCGCGCCATATTCATGCAGCAAGCGATATTGAATCACCTCAAATTGCAATTGGCCGACAGTCCCGATAAGTTTGCGTCCATTGAACTGGTTGACAAACAATTGTGCCACGCCCTCATCCATCAGCTGCTCAATTCCTTTATTGAGTTGCTTTGTCTTCATCGGGTCGGAATTTTCTATATATTTGAACATTTCCGGCGAGAAACTTGGCAATCCCCTAAAATGCAACTCTTCGCCGGATGTCAACGTGTCGCCAATTTTAAAATTGCCTGTATCGGGAATACCTACGATATCACCGGGAAAAGCCTCGTCGACCACAGATTTCTTTTGTGCCATAAAAGCTGTCGGAGCGGCAAATCGCATCATTTTTCCGGATCTGACGTGCTTATAATAGACATTTCTTTCAAATTTTCCCGAACATACTTTCACAAATGCTATGCAACTGCGATGATTCGGGTCCATGTTGGCATGTATTTTAAACACAAAACCGGAAAACTCAGGTTCTGACGGAGTAACTATTCGTTCTTCGGCAGATACCGGTTGAGGACAAGGCGCTATTTTCACAAAACAATCCAATAGCTCTTTGACACCAAACGTATTCAATGCCGAGCCAAAAAACACAGGAGCGACAATGCCATGCAAATAATCCGATTCATTAAACTCCGGATACACGCCATCTATCAATTCCAAATCGTCACGTAGCCTGCGAGCATCAGTTTCGCCGACTGCCTCGTCGATAATCTTATCATTGACATCGCTGATTTCCACACGTTCCGTCACTCGCTGCTTGTTGGGCGTAAACAAGTCCAACGAATGTTCATAGATATTATAAACACCTTTGAAATGTGCGCCAATATTTATAGGCCAGCTAAGAGGGCGCACTTTAATTTTCAATTCGCTTTCCAATTCGTCAAGGATATCAAATGGATCCCGTCCTTCCCTATCCAACTTATTGACAAATATAATCACAGGCGTTTTCCGCATACGACACACTTCCATCAACTTTCTTGTTTGTTGCTCAACGCCTTTGGCAACATCCACTACGATAATGACGCTATCCACAGCGGTCAAAGTCCGATAAGTGTCTTCTGCGAAATCTTGGTGTCCCGGCGTGTCGAGTATATTTATTTTATAATCGCCATAATCAAATCCCATGACTGATGTCGCAACGGAAATACCCCGTTGTTTCTCAATCTCCATCCAATCGGACGTAGCTGTCTTTTTAATTTTGTTGGATTTGACGGCGCCTGCCACATGGATCGCCCCCCCAAACAAAAGAAGTTTCTCGGTCAAAGTTGTTTTTCCGGCATCGGGATGGCTGATAATGGCAAACGTACGCCTTCTTCTTATTTCATCTTCTAATGTGCTCACGTCTATTCTTTTATTGATAATCTTCCTTATCGAATATCGGTTGCTGCCTATCTTTATGATAATATGAAGCCAGCAATGACACGAATTTTGAGATTTGCTTCATCGCATTTTCAGTGTCTCCCGATATCTCTTTCTTTTGCAAACGCATCATCAACATGCCATACAACGCATTAAAACATGTTTCAATTTCTCCACATTTGCTGTTGCCGGCTTTTGCTCTCAGTTCCACTATGATAGGCAATACTTGATAAAATTCAGCTGTATATTCCGGAAATTTCGGGCTTTTCAGAAGCATCAAGTGCAAATCCGTCAATTGGATAATAATATTCTGATTGATTTGAAGATGGCCTTTTTCCTTAACGCCTTCAAGGCGCATCATTTCAATCAAATTTGCATACCATTCTTCTACAACCGACTTTGTCGCGTCATCAACCGAGCAGCAGTCTATCAACCGCTCTTTCACTTTCGCAATATCCAAATCGCAAGCGCGCAACAAATCTTCTACCTGCCACATATACAGCAAGTATTCGGCAATATTTTCATTCCGAAGCTTATCAGCGGCGATCATGCTTGCTATCCGAATTTGCTAATTTTTCGGAGCATTGGTTCGTTTAAAATCTTAATGCGGCGGCCATCTACGACAATGACATGCTCGTTGACGAATGCGGAAAGCGTGCGAATGGCATTTGACGTAGTCATGTTCGATAAATTCGCCAAATCTTCCCGCGACATATAAATATTCAGCGTTTCGCCATCATCCTCAAATCCATAATTGTCGATCAACAACGACAATGCTTCTGCCAACCGTCCACGAATATGTTTTTGCGTCAGATTCACAATTTTTGTGTCCGAACGGCCTAAATTGTGCGACAACTCATGGATAAAAAACCATGCCAATTGCCTATTTCCGTCTATCAACTGCGAGACAATTTTCATGGGGATTGTCCCTACTTCGGATGGCTCCATGGCAATAGCACCTGAAACATACGGCTCGTTGGCAAAATAAGCACGATGTCCGAAATACTGGATCGGACGAATCAATCGTATGATTTGCTGCCGGCCGCCAATGCCTTCTTTATATTTTTTCACCTTTCCTTTTAAAAGGCACCAAAGATATTCCGGCGTTTCTTTTTCTGCATAAATAATCTGATTCCGCTTGTAATTGTGAATCGTAAAATTCTCAACTACAACTCTTTTATCTTCCGGAGTCAGCACATTCCATATGCCGGCCAAATCTTCCTTAATTACTTTCTCTAACGCGTCTCTTGAAATCATCTGAAAGCAAACCGCTATACAATTATGTTTTACAGCACAAAATTATAGCATTTCGCGCAACTCTCCAAATTTAAAGATGTTATTTTTTTATAAGTCGATACATGTTTCCCGGCAACGCTTCCACAACACCTTTCCCTTCGAGTTCGAAAAGGCAACTCAACAATTTATGTATCATCATATTAGCCGATATGCACAATTCATTTACATTTACGATTTCTTCCCTAAAAGAATCAACCACCTTCTGCTCCTCTTCCGTCAACTCAATAAATAACGATTTCTCTATTGGCCGCGACAATCGCTCCCACCCCATCATATCAATCAATTCACCGGAATTGCAAATCAATGCTGCCACATTTTTGCGAATCAATGCATTGCAACCCAAAGAATAGACGTCGTCCGTTCGCCCCGGAAACGCAAAAACATCTCGTCCATAATTTTGCGCTATATTCGCGGTAACCAGTGCCCCGCCCTTTGATGCCGACTCAACCACAACCACGCAATCCGACAAGCCGGCAATAATTCGATTGCGCGCAAGGAAATTCGAGCGATGGACACGAGTTTGCTTGCCATATTCAGTCACAATGGCGCCACCTTTTCTCACAATATCTACAGCAATCGAGCGATGCTGTGCCGGATAAATCATATCCAGCCCATGAGCCATGACAGCAACTGTGGGAAGTCCCGCTTCCATCGCCGCAAGATGAGCAGCAACATCGATGCCATACGCCAAACCGCTGACTATGACGACATGTTCCCCTAACGCTTCTTTCAAACCGGCAACCAATTCCCTGCATTGGCGCAATCCATAAGTCGTCGCACGGCGCGTGCCGACGACACCGACAACATACCCTGCATTTAAGTCGCATTCTCCTTTGGCATACAGCAGCATTGGAGCATCGGAGGCAGCAAGCAATCGCGCAGGATATCCTTTTTCTGTAAAATAATATGCCGCAATGCCCTTATCTTGTATATATGCCAACTCTTTTTCAGCTTTTTCCACCAAAGCGTCGCGATATTTGCTTGTCGCCACCTCTCCATGCAAACCGAACTTCTCACGAAGTTCCTTTTCCGGCAAGCAGAAAAAACGCTCTTCCGACCCCACCACTTCAAGCAGCTTTGAGGCCGTCTCCACAGCAAGTCCTTTTATGGAAGAAAATGCTATTTGATATACAGTCGGGAATATCATTTAGTCGATAAAAAAGGGCTAAATACTTCTGCCAACAAATCGCCCCTGCCAAGACGCCCATTTTCTATGCAAACGCAGCTGACAAGCGCGTCTGCGACACATTCTCCTGTTTTCTTCTCAATTACTTGGTGGAAAACAAACCGCACCCCTTTGCGTTCCAGACTCAATTTGCTTATAAAGACATCCCCGCTCCGCAATGGCGTTTTATATTCCACTTCAATTTTATTCAACACGGGAATGATTCCCTTTTCTTGCATTTCCCAAAAAGAAATTCCATTTTCCTTGCAAAACGAATGGCGTGTATGTTCAAAATAATGCAAATAATTTGCGTTGTTCACGATGCCTTCAGAATCAAGCTCATAATCACGAACTTGCATTTCCAATTCATAAATATATCGACTTGTCATTCCTTCTTATTTTGTTTTTGCAATATTAGCGTTTTTCCTCTAAATACGCAACGCATGCCCATCTGCCACTTTTTATTTATGCCGCCGGCAATGTCAAACATTCATGCAAAAGGCATTCTACGACATTTGTCGTTTTCAAAAATCATTCTCAAAATACACTACTTATCAGAGAAAAAAATTACTTTTGTAGAAAATTCCAAGAAATGAATGGGCAAGCGACAAAGTGTCTCTGCTCAAAGACAAGGAATACAACATACTATCAACATTTCTAAAAATTAATTTCCATGAACAAAATTCTAACCCGCGCCATCACAGGCAGTATCTATGTCGCACTTCTTGTTGCAGCAACAATATGCGGGCATTCTGCATTCATCGCCGTGTTTGGAATTTTAGTCATATTTGGCGTTTGGGAAATAAGCAATCTCTGCAGCCAATCCGGCGACAAGAATAATTTGCTTATCCTTGTCATCGACATTTGCGGCGGTTTATGCATATTTATTTCTTCCTTTCTCAATGCCACATCTGCAAATTCCCCGTTCTCCCCGCTCATTGCGACTGCCATATACGGAATCATCCGCTTTATTTCGCAACTATACATGCGAGGAAACGCAATCTCTCAATTATCACATTCATGCTTGAAAATTCTGCTTGTCGTTTTTCCGTTGTCCTTGCTAAACTACATACATGCCGCACCCCACGGACATACGACCGTATTGGCATGCTTGATATTTATTTGGATTAATGACACCGGAGCATTCCTCATCGGCTCTTGGCTCGGAAAGCATCGCTTGTTTGAACGCATCTCCCCTAAAAAATCATGGGAAGGTTTTTTTGGCGGACTTTTCTTCACATTGCTGACTGCCTATCTCCTAAACATTTATTTCCCCCATTATTTTGCAGGATTTACTCGCATCCAATGGCTTGGCTTGGCGTTTCTCGTTTCAATCTTTGCCACATGGGGCGATTTAATCGAATCAATGATTAAAAGGGTGTCAGGCACAAAAGACTCAGGCCACATACTTCCCGGGCATGGAGGCATTCTCGACAGGATTGACAGTCTCTTATTAGTGATTCCCACATCATATGTTTATTTCTATTTAATCTCGTGAATCATAAACACAATACAAAATGAATAATACTCAACGATATGATCTTCGAGGCGTGTCTGCCTCCAAAGAAGATGTGCACAACGCCATTAAAAATATTGATAAGGGAATTTTCCCGAAAGCATTTTGCAAAATCATTCCCGACATACTATGCGGCGATGCCGACTATTGCAACATCATGCACGCAGACGGCGCAGGGACAAAGTCGTCGTTAGCCTATGCCTATTGGAAAGAAACCGGCGACATGAGCGTATGGAAAGGCATCGCGCAAGATTCCCTCATCATGAATCTCGACGATTTGCTGTGCGTGGGCGCAACCGACAATATTTTGCTGTCGTCGACTATCGGACGCAACAAGCGTCTGATTCCCGGAGAAGTCATAGCCGCCATAATCAACGGAACCGAAGAACTTTTGGCAGAATTGCGAGAACTTGGTATTGGGATATATAGTACCGGCGGAGAAACAGCCGACATTGGCGACCTTGTTCGCACCATTGTTGTCGACAGCACCGTCACTTGCCGTATGCGCAGAGACGAAGTAATCGACAATGCGCATATTGCTGCTGGCGATGCCATTGTCGGATTGGCATCTTTCGGCAAAGCCATTTACGAAAAAGAATACAATGGAGGGATGGGCAGCAATGGCCTTACATCCGCCCGACATGACGTATTTGACAAGTATGTGGCAAAAAAATATCCGGAAAGCTACGACAACAACTTGCCGGACGATCTCGTATATTCCGGAAAGCTAAAACTCACCGAACCTGTTCCGGAAACAGGATTAACAGCAGGGAAATTGGTCCTTTCCCCCACTCGCACCTATGCGCCTGTCATCAAAAAGATATTGGACTCCATGCGCCACGATATTCATGGCATGGTACATTGCAGCGGAGGCGCACAAACAAAAGTGATGCACTTTGTCGAACACAAACATGTGATCAAAAACAACCTATTCCCCATCCCGCCATTATTCCGCATCATTAAGGAACAATCGGGAACTGACTGGCAAGAGATGTATAAAGTTTTCAACATGGGGCATCGCATGGAACTTTATGTTGCCCCGGACAAAGCACAAGCAATCATCGACATCTCCAAAGCATTTGGAATCGATGCTCGAATCGTCGGCTATGTTGAAGATTCTCCAACCAATAAATTGACATTGCAAACGGAATACGGAGATTTCACATATTAACGCGCATGAGCAAGCAAATCCATCTCCTTTTGTCTTGCCTGACAATATTCTGCACGCTTTTCACTTCCTGCAATAGGAAGCAACCAAGCGAGACGAATATTGACTATTCTTTGCCCGACACATTGGTTGTCGGAACGCTTTATAGCCCGACATCATATTTTTTATACAAAGGAGATTTGATGGGATACCACTACGACCTTATTTCTCAATTTGCAAAAGATAAGAATATCCCCATCAAATTTAAAGTGATGAGAAACATGGGGGCATTATTGTCATTGCTTGATTCCGCAAAAATCGACATCATTGCCTATAATGTCCCTGCCACGGCCGAATACAAAGACAAAATGCGCCATTGCGGATTTGAAAACATCACCACCCAAGTGTTGGTACAGCCGATATATCCGAATGTCGCTCCAATTTCCGATGTCACACAGCTTGTCGGGAAAGAAATATACGTTGAAAAAAATTCAAAATATGAATCCCGATTGAAAAATTTAAATAACGAATTGGGCGGTGGCATCCGGATTAAACCCATCGGCAAAGACACTTTGATGGCAGAAGACCTAATCGAAATGGTTGCAGAAGGCCGCATTCCTTTGACAATCGTAGATAGCGACATCGCCCAACTCGACCACACCTACTACCCCAATATCAATGTCAGCCTTAAAGTCAGTTTTCCGCAAAAATCTTCTTGGGCAGTCGGGAAAAACAACCAACAATTAGCAGAAATAATCGACAAATGGGCTTCCGAGAAAAATGTGATTCAAATCGAAAAAACATTATTTCGCCATTATTTTGAAACGTCAAAAATAAATCGACGCAAAATCATCGATTTAAAAAAATTGCGATACGGGCATATATCCGAATACGACAATTTATTTAAAGCCTATGCAAAAACAATCGATTGGGATTGGAAATTGCTTGCTGCCCAAGGATACGTTGAATCACGTTTCGATCCCAACGCGACATCTTGGGCCGGAGCGAAAGGCTTGATGCAATTGATGCCGGGCACGGCTCGCAATTACGGATTGTCGCCGGAAGAAATCACCAATCCTGAGAAAAACATAGAAGCTGCCACAAAGTCTATTCGCGATTTAAACAAGTCGCTAAAAAAATATGTGCCCGACGATGCCGAACGCATCAAATTCATTCTTGCAGCCTACAATTCCGGCATTGCGCATATTTACGACGCGATAGCATTGGCAAAAAAATACGGGAAAAATCCTCAAATTTGGCACGGCAATGTCAGCGAAGCGCTTTTAATGAAATCCAATCCGGAATTCTACAACGATGATGTGTGCAAATATGGATATTTCCGTGGCAAACAAACTGTCAGCTATGTCAATGAAGTTTCGCAAACATACGACATATTTTGTCAAGCCATTAAATAAAATGCATGCCAATACCCCTCATGAAAAAAGCGGGACGTAATGCGTCCCGCTTTTCATATCAGCATTTCATTTATCTGCTTCTATTATACATAACCTTGCCCCATCATGGCATGTGCCACTTTCATGAAGCCCGCGATATTTGCGCCTTTCATGTAATTGACATATCCATCAGGTTGCGTGCCATATTTGACACATTGCTCATGAATATCACGCATGATATGATGCAAACGTTCGTCGACTTCTGCCTCTGTCCATGTAAGATGCATGGCATTTTGGCTCATTTCAAGACCCGAAGTTGCCACGCCGCCTGCATTTACAGCCTTGCCCGGTGCATAGATAACTTTGTTGTCGATAAACGTATCGATTGCCTCCGGCGTACATCCCATATTCGACACTTCTGCTACGATTTGCACCTTGTTTGCCACCAATTTGTCCGCATCCTCTTTTGCCAATTCGTTTTGCGTAGCGCATGGAAGGGCGATATCAACTTTGCGCTCCCATGGTTTCTTGCCGGCAAAGAATTGCGAACCGGGGAATTTCTCCGCATACGGAGCGACAACATCGTTTCCGGATGCACGAAGTTCAAGCATGTAGTCGATTTTTTTACCGCTGATTCCTTCCGGATCATAGATATAACCGTCAGGTCCGGAAATAGTAACCACTTTTGCTCCTAATTGAGAAGCCTTCAACGCAGCACCCCATGCCACATTGCCAAATCCGGAAATGGCAACCGTCTTGCCTTTGATGTCATCGCCTATGCGATGCAACATATTCTGTACGAAATAAAGTGCTCCAAATCCTGTTGCTTCCGGACGAATCCGAGAACCGCCGAAGTCCAAGCCTTTTCCCGTAAATGTACCCGTATTTTCACGAGCAAGCTTTTTATACATGCCGTACATGTAACCCACTTCGCGTCCGCCGACACCGATGTCGCCTGCCGGAACATCGCGATCCGGCCCGAGGTTGCGCCACAATTCAAGGATAAATGCTTGACAGAAACGCATTATTTCTTTATCAGATTTGCCGCGAGGGTTGAAATCCGAACCGCCCTTAGCACCTCCCATCGGAAGCGTTGTTAATGCATTTTTAAAAGTCTGTTCAAATCCCAAGAACTTCATAATCGACAGATTGACAGAAGCGTGGAATCTGATTCCGCCTTTATACGGGCCAATCGCATTGTTGAATTGGACACGATAGCCGAGATTCGTTTGCACTTCGCCTTTGTCGTCAGTCCAAAGCACACGGAACGTGAAAATACGATCCGGCTCAACCATTCGTTCTACAATTTTAGCGCTTTCAAATTCAGGATGTTCTTCATAAACATCTTTTACTGAAAGCAACACTTCTTTGACAGCCTGCAAATACTCCTTTTCGCCGGGGTGTTTGGCTTCAAGATCCGATAAAATTTTATCTACATTCATAGTCCATTAGATTAATATGGTATCTTATTGTTATCTACTATTGCAAATATAATCACTTATTCCTGTCTCGAACAAGAAAAAAACAATAAATTTTCCTCCAAATTGCAGCATTTTGCCATTTTTATCCTTTCATAAGCTGATGCATAATCCAATACAAGCACTCTACTTTTGTTTATTTTTAGCATTTTAACACCGTTTCTCCTTTGGCGAATCCAAGAAATGCCGTAAATTTGCAGGCTGATAAATATTTTCTCGAAATGCAAAAAAGGATTACAATATTGTCACTGTTGTGCGTGCTCTTCCTTGCAGGATGCGGCGAATACAACAAAGTCTTGAAAAGTTCAGACTCCAACTATAAATTCGAATACGCAAAACAAGCATTTGAAGAAAGAAAATACATGCAAGCTGCCACCTTGCTGGAAGACGTTGTCAAGGTATTGAAAGGGACAGACAAAGCAGAAGAATCTTTGTATTTGCTAGGACTTTGCTATTACGAGAATCAAGACTACATGTCGGCCAGCACATATTTCCAAACCTACTACACCAATTATCCAAAAGGGAAATATGCCGAATTGGCCCATTACTACGCGGGCTACGGATGCTACCTTGACTCGCCGGAGCCACAACTCGATCAAACAGAAACATACAAAGCTATTGACGAATTGCAAAAATTCCTCGACATCTATCCGCAAAGCGACAAGGCGCCAATAGCCCAAAATGCCATATTCGAACTACAAGACAAATTGGTTCAAAAAGAAATCGACAACGCGCAACTCTATTACAATTTAGGCAACTATCTCGGGAACAACTATGCAAGTGCCGTTATTGTTGCATCCAACGCGCTGAAAAATTACCCTTACACGAAGCACAAAGAACAGCTTCAAATGATCATTCTCAAATCTAAATTCCAAGAAGCCTACCACAGTGTGGACGAAAAGAAAATAGAACGGTTTCGCGAAGTAGTCGATGAATACTACTCTTTCATCAACGACTTCCCCGATGGAAAAAACAGAAAAGAAGCCGACAATATTTTTAAAATTGCAAACAGATTTGTAAACAACTGAAATATCAACTTTTTCACAAATAATTCAGAATGGACTACAAAAGATCAAATGCGCCGCTCAACACGGTCACTCGCGATGTAATCGCGCTATCGCAAGATACCGGCAATGTCTATGAAACCGTTTGCATCATCGCAAAACGGGCCAACCAAATTGCCGTAGAAATGAAAAAAGATCTTGAAAAGAAACTCCAAGAATTTGCCACGCTCAACGACAACCTCGAAGAGATATCCGAAAACAGAGAGCAAATCGAAATATCTCGCTATTACGAAAAGTTGCCGAAGCCGACACTGATCGCAACGCAAGAATATATCGAAGGCAAAATCATGTATCGCAATCCGGTAAAAGAAAAAGCCAAACTCGACTTTTAACAACGGACAGCAAAGCACATAATAAGCGGCGAATTTGCCCAATGGCAGTTCGTCGCTTTTTTATGTTTTAAAAAAACATTTAGTATCTTTGCATAAACCATTCATACTTTTAATCGTGGCCAACGACAGTCAAAACTTTTTTAAGAAGTTCTATACACAACACCGCATCATCAGCACAATTATAATAATTGCCATTGCGGATTGCATCATACTGATAGCAAGCTACCTCGGTCTTGGTTGGTTTACCAACCACAACGACAGCATCACCGTCCCCGAGCTCCATGGCTTGACTGCAGAAGAAGCAGCCAACAAACTTGCCGAATGCAATCTAAAATTGGAAATCAACGATTCTATTTACGTAGAAAACGTCGAACCGGGGCATATCATCGAGCAAAACCCCAAAGCCGGCTCCGAAGTAAAAAGCAATCGTAGCGTATACGTCATCATACGCACCTATGCGACAAAATTAGTCACGCTTCCCGATATGATCGACATGTCGGCTCGACAAGGAGAATCCATCCTCAAAAGCGCGGGCATCAAAAATGTCATCATCGAGACCGTACCGTCGGAATATGCCGACCTTGTTTACGAAGTAAAGTGGAACGGTTCCACTCTATATGCCGGCGATCAAATTCCGGTAAGCGCAACCGTAACGCTCGTTGTTGGCGACGGCTCCCTGAGCGAAATAATCGAAGACAGCCTCTTCAACCTTGAAGCAGAAGAAATAATCGACGACTACGTTTTGTATGGAACAGAATATTGACAATTCGTTTGTCGACGATGCCGACTTGTCGCCCGACGGGCAAGAACTATGGGAGCACTATCGCTTCATTGCTGAAAAAGGACAATCCCTGCTTCGCGTCGATAAATTTCTCGTAAGCCATATCGACAACACGTCGCGCAACCGCATACAGCAAGCTGCCGATGCAGGTTGCATTCTCGTCAACGGAAATCCTGTAAAGTCAAACTATCGCGTAAAGCCATTCGACATCATTTCCGTCGTAATGGACCGTCCACGCTATGAGCTTGAAATTATTCCGGAAGAAATTCCGCTCGACATTGTATATGAAGACGACTATTTGTTAGTCGTCAACAAACCGGCCGGATTAGTAGTCCACCCCGGGCATGGCAATTATTCGGGCACATTGGTCAATGCGCTTGCATTCCACTTCCGCGACAATCCGAACTACGACGTAAGCGACCCGCGGCTCGGACTTGTCCACAGAATCGACAAAGACACATCAGGACTATTGGTCATCGCAAAAACTCCCGAAGCAAAAACATTTCTCGGAAAACAATTTTTCGACAAGACTACCCATCGAAAATATATTGCCGTCGTTTGGGGAAAATTCGACGAAACAGAGGGGACAATAGAAGGCAATATCGGACGCAGTCCCAAAGATCGGCTGCAAATGGCAGTTTTCCCTGATGGCGAAGCCGGAAAACATGCTGTCACGCACTATTCCGTCGTTGAAAATTTAAGCCATGTCGCAGTAGTCGAATGCCGCCTTGAAACAGGACGCACCCACCAAATTCGCGTCCACATGCGGCACATCGGACATCCACTTTTTAATGACGCAAGGTATGGAGGCGACAAGGTGCTTCGCGGCATTGCCACAAGCAAATACATGCAGTTCATTCAAAATTGCTTTAAAATTTGCCCTCGCCAAGCGCTACACGCCAAAACGCTCGGATTCATTCATCCCCACACGCGCCAACAAATGTTTTTCGACAGTGAATTGCCTGCCGATATGTCGGCTCTTATCGCCAAATGGGAAGATTATTGCGGTGTTTCCGGCACTTTCTCCTCGAAAATAACTACCCTCATTTGATTTTTCTATAAAAAACATTACTTTTGGGAGAATCCAATTTCACAAAAAAGAACCATTCACGATGAACGAAATAAATACGCCACAAGAATTTCACGACATATGCCCTTTTTCCGACTCTGAATTCCATCAAAAAATGGCGGAATTAGTAACCGAAGAAGGCTTCAAACATGCCGTCACATGGGTTATGCCCGACATTGACTACGATGCTTTCTGCCAATCGCTTTTAAAAATCAAAACAAAACAAGACTTTCAAATAAATGTCATGTATAGCTTTTTAGAAATGCTTGCTGCAAAAACGACAAAAGGCATTTCTTGCGAGGGGTCGGAAAAAGTAGACCACGACAAAGCCTATACCATGATCACCAATCACCGCGACATTGTGCTCGACGCGTCTTTTCTCAATCTGTCGTTAATCAAAAACCATTGCAAAACGACAGAAGTCGCAATTGGCAGCAATTTGCTAATCTACGATTGGATTGAAAAATTAGTCAGGTTAAACAAAAGCGTCATTGTCAAACGAGGCGTCGGAATGCGACATGCGCTTGAAGTGGCAGAACAATTATCGGGATACATCCATTTTGCCGTAACTCAAAAAAATGAATCTGTCTGGATTGCCCAAAGGCAAGGACGGGCCAAAGACAGCAGCGACGCAACACAAGAAAGTTTAATCAAAATGTTGGCAATCAAGGGAGGAAAAAACTTCCTCGAAAACATTTTGGAATTAAACATTATGCCTGTTGCAATCAGTTATGAATTTGATCCAAATGACTATTTAAAGGCTCGGGAATTCTTACTGAAAGAAAAAAATCCGGATTTCCAAAAAACGCAACACGACGACTTGTATAGCATGGAAATTGGATTGCTTGAACAAAAAGGACGCGTGCATTTCACATTTACAGACTGCATCAATCCGCAACTCGAATCGCTTCGCGATCTTGACAAAAATGCGCAATTAGCTGCCGTTTGCCAAATAATCGATTCCCATATCCATTCCGGATATAGAATTTATCCATGCAATTATATTGCCTACGACCTTCGATTCAAAACAGAACGCTTCAACCGAGAATATACAAAAGACGATGTTGAGCGTTTCAATGCATATATCGACAATCAGTTAGCAAAAGTTCCCAAAGAATTAGACTTCATCCCATCCAAAGAAGACAATGAATATATGCGCGACATGATACTTATCATGTATTCCAACCCTCTGATAAACAAGCTGCAAGCTACCAATTCATTGTAAAAACATGAGATTCGCAATCATAGCATTTCTTCTTGTCGCAGTAGTTGCAAGCATTTTATCAGATTGGCTCATCTATCGCGATCTTTGCTTTCTGAAGAAAAAGAAAAAATTACGAATTGCCCATTTAGTTTTTGCGACACTACTCTATTGCTTGCTGCTTGCAGCTTTTATATCCTTGCTGACACCCGTCAATTCCATGCTTTTCACAGGATGGTGCATATTCATATACTTGTCGGTATTCGTCGCAAAATTTCTATATATCATATTTCGAGGCATATCCGCCATACCGGTCTTATTCAAACATAAGGCATGGAAAAGCGTTCAAATTGCCGGCTTTGCCGTAAGCGTGGCATGCTTCATTCTTTTATGGTGGAACGCGATTGTCACGCCACGGCAATTCGACATAAATGAAGTGACAATCGAATCTGCCAAACTGCCGGCTGCTTTCAATGGATATCGCATTGTCCAATTTTCCGATTTACATGTCGGCACTTTTGGAAATTCCCGGTCCATTCCCATGCGCCTTGTAGAAAAAATCAATGCATTAAAACCGGACTTAATTGTATTTACAGGCGATATCGTGAACAACCGTTCGTCTGAATTAATTCCATTCATTCCTTCGCTCCGCAATTTAGAAGCAAAAGATGGTATCGTTTCCATTCTTGGAAATCACGATTACGGCGATTATGCGAAATGGAAAACTGAGTCTGCAAAAAGGGACAATCTCGATTGGTTGGTCCGCATTGAAGAAGACAGCCTCAATTGGAGGCTGCTCCGCAACGAACATTTCTTCTTAAAAAATGGAAATGATTCCATTGCAATAATCGGAGTTGAAAATTGGGGAGAACCGCCATTCTCGACCCATGGAGACCTAAACAAGGCATATCCCAACATCAACGACAAGCACTTCAAGCTGTTGCTTTCCCACAACCCCAAACATTGGGACATTGAAGTGTGCCACACGCCAGTCGACTTGACCCTATCGGGCCACACGCACGCCATGCAAATGGTACTATCGATTGGAAAATGGAAATGGTCGCCTTCCGCTTGGAAGTACGAACATTGGCAAGGCTTATATGAAAAAAATGGAAAATATCTTTATGTCAACATAGGCATTGGAGAAGTTGGCCTCCCAATACGTATCGGAGCTACGCCGGAACTCACAGTTTTTACATTAAAAAGCAAAATGCCATAAATCTTGTGATTTCAGCAACCCGATTACTGCTAACGAATTAGTTGAAAATACGACTACTATGAATAATTTGGTATTATCTATCGGAAGCAATAGCAAAGACCGAGAATGGCAAATTAAAAATTGCATCAAATGGTTGAAGCATCTATTAAGCAATGTTTCAACCTCAGAAATCTACAACAGCAAAGCAGCAAACGGAAAAGACCCGGATTATCTTAATGCCGTCATGGAAGCTAAATGCCGCAATAATTACGATGAGATCAACGACATATTAAAAAAATATGAGGCCGTATGCGGACGCACTCCCATTAGCAAACAAGTTGGCGACATTCCCATGGATCTTGACATCATCATTTGGAATGGGCAAATTGTCCGCGAAAGAGATTTCGCACAAGAATATTTCCAGATAGGATGGAAACAATTAAAAAAGCAAGACGAACAATAAATCGAACCCAAATGGCAAAAATCATAGGCATTGCAGCCCTAATCATAGCAATCGGCTATACCGTTATTCCTTATGATTGCGACATCGCGTGGTATGGATATATCGACGATTTTTTCCTGTTCATTGCCGGTTATTTGACATTTATGGGCAGCAGAAGGAAAAACCAAAAGCTTCGTCCGCTATTTTACGCTATTGCCGGAACATCTTTTATCATAGGCATGCTCTCGTTAATTGCATTGATACTATTCACATAAACAAACCTTGCCACACCAATAAACATGCTGCTTATGCCCCATGCTCCTTCCCTTGCATGGTGCAAGCATGTTGCATGTTGAAAACGAATGCTTTCCGATTAAGAATATATTTCGTATTTTTGCAAACCAAAAAATTCTTATGACATGTCGGAAATCGAAAACAAAGAATTAGAAGAAAAAGAAAGTGGTCTGAATTTTGTAGAACAAATCATTGCCGACGATCTTAAAAATGGCAAGAATGGAGGAAGGCTCAACACGCGTTTTCCTCCGGAGCCTAATGGATACCTGCATATTGGCCATGCCAAAGCTATTTGCATGGATTTTGGCGTTGCCGAAAAATTTGGCGGCACGTGCAATCTCCGCTTCGACGACACCAATCCCGTCAAAGAAGACGTCGAATACGTGGATTCCATACGGGAAGACATCAAATGGCTTGGTTACGATTGGGGCAACAGGGAATACTATGCTTCCGACTATTTCCCACAGCTTTATGAGCTCGCCATTCGCATGATCAAAGAAGGCAAAGCATACGTCGACGAACAAACATCCGAACAAATTGCCGAACAAAAAGGAACTCCTACCCAACCCGGTGTCGAAAGTCCGTTTCGCAATCGTCCGATAGAGGAAAACCTCGATTTGTTCCAACGCATGAATGCCGGAGAATTTGAAGAAGGCGCAATGGTGCTGCGCGCAAAAATCGACATGGCTTCCTCCAACATGCATTTCCGCGACCCAATCATGTATCGCATCATCAAGCATCCGCACCATCGGACTGGCGATAAATGGAAAGTGTACCCGATGTATGATTTTGCACACGGGCAATCCGACTACTTCGAAGGAGTAACACATTCCATCTGCACATTGGAATTTGTTCCACACCGCCCTTTGTATGAATACTTTGTCAAAGAGCTTGCCGATGAAACCTATTGCCCACGACAAATAGAATTCAACCGCTTGAACTTGACATACACAGTTTTAAGCAAGCGCAAACTTCTTCAGCTTGTGAAAGAGGGGCTTGTCGACGGATGGGACGATCCACGAATGCCGACCATTTCCGGCCTTCGCCGACGCGGATATACGCCGGAAGCCATCAAATCGTTCATCAGCAGAATCGGTTACACTAAATATGAGGCAATTAATGATATTTCATTATTGGAATATAGCATCCGCGAAGACCTCAACAAGCACGCCACGCGTGTATGCGCTGTAATCGACCCTGTCAAAGTCATTGTCACGAACTATCCGGACGATGCGACAGAAGAAATGGAAATGGAGAACAATCCGGAAGACCCCAATGGCGGCATGCACAAAATGCCTTTCTCTCGCGAAATTTTCATTGAGCGCGACGACTTCATGGAAAATCCTCCTAAAAAATTCTTCCGCATGACCCCCGGCAACGAAGTTCGCTTAAAAGGCGCATACATTGTAAAATGTACCGGTTGCAAAAAAAATGACAATGGGCAAATTGAAGAGATCTATTGCGAATACGACCCCGAATCGAAAAGCGGCATGCCCGGAAGCATGAGGAAAGTAAAAGGCACTCTTCACTGGGTTTCTGCCCGTCATTGCATAAATGCCGAAGCTCGTTTGTACGACCGCTTATTTAATGTCGAGAACGCTTCTGAGGTTAAGGATCGCGATTTCCACGAATTGCTAAATCCCGACTCCTTGAAAGTGGTTTCCAACATCAAAATAGAGCCATTCCTTGCTGAAAACGCCATCGCGGGCAAACATTTCCAATTCCAAAGAATCGGTTATTTCACTCCGGATAAAAAAGATTCTCGACCCGACAAACTGGTATTCAACAGGACTATCACTCTAAAAGACAGTTGGCAAAAAATTAACAAATAAGCAACTCAGACATCTAAAAAAATCCGCGTCTCCAACGCGGATTTTTTTATGCCCATTCATTAAATTATCCCAAAAATCTTGCTGTGCCATTGCACAAGATTTTTTTTGCGCTTATATTTGCAGCAAAGTTAAACACATTTGTTAATCATGAAAGAAAGCAACACAGAAAACCTCATACTAAAAGCTGCAGAAGAAGAATTTCAAACAAAAGGATTTGCCGGAGCCACAACAACGTCCATCGCAGAACGCGCCGGCGTGACCCACACGATGTTGCATTATTATTTCCGCACAAAAAAGAATATTTTTTACCGCATATTTGAAGAAAAAATAAAGTTGCTCAGCCAATTATTGGCAGATATATTTTCAAACAAAAACATGCCATTAAGCGCTCGGTTGGAATTATTAATCAACAAGCATTTCGAATTGCTGCAAACCAACCCGATGTTGCCATGGTTCATTGTCAACGAAATCGTCTCTTCCCCCGAACGGACATCCATTCTTCAAAATAAAATGCGCAGTATCATATCACGCCATCTTCCCACACTGCAACACGAACTCGACACGCTTGCATCTCAAAAACAAATTGAGAAAATTAGTGCTTCGGATCTCTTCATCGACATTTTGTTGCTAAATGTGTCGCTATTCATTTATATGCCGATTTTCAAAAATATATTCCCCGAAGAAACTGCTAATGAGGATAAATTCCTAAATGCTCGAAAACAAGAAAACATTCGCCTAATCATAGCCAGATTAAAACTCCACGAACAATGAAACGTAAACTTCTTTTTCTTTTTTTATTTGCCATCACCGTCCCGATTGTGCATGCAATCACAATCGACGAATGTCAAGAAGCGGCAAGAAACAACTTTCCGCTAATCAAACAATATGGTTTGCTTGAAGAGAAAAGCGGGCTCGACATTTCAAACATCAAAAAATCTTGGATACCGCAAATCGTGCTTAACGCGCAAGCGTCATACCAATCCGACGTCACTGCTTTCCCCGACGGGATCAAGCAATTGCTGTCCCAAGTTTCCGACATTGAAGGGCTGTCCAAAGACCAATATAAAATAGCACTCGAACTCAACCAAACCATTTGGGACGGCGGAATAAGCAAATCGTCAAAAAAAATTGCCCAAAAACAGCAAGCCGTTTCCGAACAAAATATTGAAGTAGAATTATATAAAATCCGCTCCATCGTAAACGATCTATATTTTGGCATTCTGCTCATCGATGAAACAATCAAGCAAAATCGCATCCAAATCCTATTGCTTGACAAAAATCATGATAAAATTCTTTCCCACCTGCGAAATGGGACTGCCACACAAAGCGATGCCGATGCCGTTTATGCTCAATTATTGACAGTAAAGCAGCAAAACAAACAATTAGAATCGACAAGGAAAGAATACTGCGATGCCCTTGCCATCCTCACAGGGTTAAATGCCGAATCGCTCATATTGGAAATGCCGGCAATTCAAACAACCGACAATTACGAAAACAATCGTCCGGAGCTAAAATACTACGATGCACAACTTTCTTTGCTCGACACTCAAAAGAAATCACTCGACGCCAACATCACACCTCGTTTCAATCTGTTTGCCACTGGATTCTATGGGAACCCGGGATTAAACATGTTTGAAGACATGGTAAATCCGGGATGGTCGTGGAATTACATAATCGGCATTGGCATGAGATGGAACATTGGCAAACTCTACACTCGAAAAAACGATTTGCAATCCATCAGGACACAAAAGAAAATTATCGAAAACACGCGTGACGTATTCTTATTCAACACCGATATAAAAACCTCTCAAAAAAGAAACGAAATAGAGCGCAATCGCGACCTGACGACCGATGACGATGAAATCATCGCATACCGCACCAAAATCAGGGAAGCGGCCGAATCAAAATTGGAAAATGGAATAATTGACACGACCGACCTATTGCAAAAAATAACAGACGAAAATACGGCTCGCATCACCCGTTCCATTCACAAAATCGAACTTCTGAAATCCCAATATGAACTAAAAAATATACTTAACAACTAAATCCCGCACACTCATGAATAAATCGCTCCCGCTTTTGGCTCTTATAGGCATGACCGCTGTTTCATGTTCAGACAGTTCAAATTTTGATGCGACAGGCACATTCGAATCCGCATCAGAGATTGTGGTGTCGAGCGAATCGACAGGAAAAATTGTTGCTTTCAATGTCGAAGAAGGCGACACGTTAACGGCAGGACAAACAATCGGCCATATCGACACCACGCAGTTATACCTCGCCAAATTGCAATTGCAGAAAAACGCTTCTTCAATCCGCAGCAACCGTCCTGACATGCAAAAACAAGTTGCTGCAACCCAAAAGCAAATTGAAAAACAAAAATTTGAGCGCGAACGCATAAAACGGCTTCTTGCCGACAATGCCGCCACTCAAAAGCAGCTTGACGACATCGAATCGTCGATTGCCATTCTTCAAAAACAATTAGAAGCGCAACAATCAGCCCTTGCCAATAATATTGAAAGCCTTAACGAACAAAGTTCTTCGATCGAAGTGCAAATTGCCTCAATCGACGATAAAATTCAAAAAAGCATCATTTCAGCGCCTGTCGATGGTATCGTGTTGGCCAAATACACAAATGCCAATGAATTTGCCACAGTAGGAAAACCTTTATTCAAGATAGCCGACATGCAAAACATGTATCTGCGGGCATATTTCACATCCGAACAGATTGCTGAAATAAAACTTGGCCAAAAAGTCACGGTAACAGCCGATTTTGGCAACGACAAACGCTATGATTATCATGGAGAAGTAGTTTGGATTGCTTCGCAAAGCGAATTCACACCCAAAACAATCCAAACCGCCGACTCGCGTGCTAGTTTAGTTTATGCGGTCAAAATATTAGTGAAAAACGACGGCAGGTTAAAAATTGGGACTTATGGAGAAGTCAGGCTCTGATATTGCAGTTGCGACAACCGAACTTTGCAAACGCTATGGTCAAAACATCGCGCTCGACGGCACGTCGTTTGCCGTAACGAAAGGAAGCATTTTTGGCATAATCGGAGCCGACGGAGCAGGAAAAACCACACTCTTAAAGACTCTCGCCACCCTCATCCGTCCGGACAGCGGTTCGGCATCCATTTGTGGATTTAATTTAGCAAAACAGCATCGAGAAATTCGCCGACACATTGGCTACATGCCGGAAAATTTCTCTTTGTATGCAGACTTGACCGTATGGGAAAACATTTCCTTCTATGCATCGCTTTTCAATGTGCCAATAACTGCCAATTTGCAAGTCATCGAACCGGTGTTTAAGCAATTAGCGCCATTTAAGAATCGCAAAGCCGGCAAACTTTCCGGCGGAATGAAACAAAAATTGGCTCTTTCATGCGCATTAATCCATCAACCGGAATTGTTGTTGCTCGACGAACCGACAAGAGGCGTAGATCCGATTTCAAGGAAAGAATTTTGGACAATTCTCACAGCAATCAAAGAAGCCGGAATTACTACAATCCTTTCCACTTCCTATATGGACGAAGCTACCATGTGTGATAGCATTGGACTGTTCAGCGATGGACGCTTCCTTACATCGGGAACACCGAGCGATATCATAACGACCTATCCTTACAATGTCGTTTCAATCAGCAGCAAAGACCTATATTCCTCGCTAACAACAGCACGACTTTGGGAAGGCTCACGAATATGCTACACGTTTGGAGACAATATCCATTGCGTATTACGGCAAGGCTACTCGCAAAATGAACTTGCCGCCTATATGAATGATAAACTCAATTTGCAATGCTCGACAAAACAAATCAAGCCTTGCATAGAAGATTGTTTCATGATATTAATGAACAATGGAACAAATAATTAACGTCGAACATTTAACAAAAAAATTCGGCGACTTCACCGCCGTTGACGACATCTCCTTTACAGTCGGCAAAGGAGAAATATTCGGATTTCTTGGTGCCAACGGTGCAGGAAAAAGCACCGCGATCCGCATGTTATGCGGCCTAAGCCGCCCGACCTCCGGCAAAGGGCAAGTCATTGGTTTCGACATTTACAAAGATTGCGAGCAGATCAAACGACATATCGGGTATATGAGCCAAAAATTTTCTCTTTACAACGACCTGACCATTAAAGAAAATATCCGGTTTTTTGCCGGAATTTATGAAATGGAAAAACGAGAAATAGCAGCAAAAACCGATCGGCTTCTATCAGAATTAGGCATTGACCACAAAGCGGATTCGCTTGTCGGTTCGCTTCCACTCGGGGAAAAACAAAAATTAGCTTTTTCAGTTACAATTTTCCATAATCCGCGACTCGTATTTCTCGACGAGCCGACAGGCGGAGTTGATCCACATACGCGCCGTCAATTTTGGGAAATGATTTACAAAGCTGCCAGCAATGGGATTACCATATTTGTCACCACTCACTATATGGACGAAGCTGAATATTGCAATCGAGTGTCGATGATGGTCGATGGCAAGATTTGCGCATTGGGAGCGCCTGCACAGCTAAAATCGATGTGCGGAGTGACAACTATGGATGAAGTTTTCCAAAAATTAGCTCTATCCGCCAAACGAAATTGAAATGAAACGCTTTTTTCAATTCGTAAAAAAAGAAACCATTCAAATTGTCCGAGACTATCGGACAATGATGATCATTGTTTTAATGCCTGTTGTCTTGATTGTCTTATTTGGCTTTACCATTTCCACCGAAGTCAACAATGTCAACATAGCCATCGTCTCGCCATCCCGACAAGGAGAGACCTTGCGAAAACTCGAACACCGATTGGCCGCCAATAAATATATCACCATCAGTGAAACCCACCCTGCCTCTCCGAATGAAGCCGACCGTCTTATGAAAGAAGGCGTAATCGACATGGCAATCGTTGTCGACAAAGACTTGGACCGCATCGTCAGCGGCAATGACCCCACCCGCACAGCGTTCTTGCTCATGGCCGATGCATCCAATCCGATGGTATCCCGAATGGCTGTCAACTATGTAGAAACAATTATCACAACCGAATTTTCCACGCAAAAAACTCCCGTCAGCCTAAACATTCGCATGCTCCACAATCCGCAAATGCTAAGCGCATACACCTTCGTGCCCGGAATACTCGGCCTAATCATTTTAATTATCTGCACTCTTATCACTTCTATTTCAATTGTTCGGGAAAAAGAATCCGGCACGATGGACTTGCTGATCGTATCGCCCATACGGCCATTCATTGTGATATTGGCGAAACTCATCCCTTACTTGATACTCTCCTGCATCAACCTTGCCACCATTCTGATATTGGCAAAATATGTTTTAGACGTCCCAATGAATGGAAGCATTTTTGCAATTTGCTCCATATCTATTTTATATGTCTTGCTTTCATTGGCGTTTGGGATACTAATATCGACGTTTGCGGCCAATCAAATCATGGCAATACTCATATCTGCCGTAGTCATGCTCATTCCCGTTATAATGCTTTCCGGACTTTTGTTCCCGATCGAAAGCCTGCCAAAAGCACTGCAATGGCTATCGTGCATCGTTCCTGCCCGCTGGTACATTGAAGCAATGAGAAAGCTCATGATCGAAGGCGCGTCTGTCGCATCTATCATGCAGCAAATATTAATTCTTGTCGGAATGACAATTTCCATAATCGTCATCGCCATCAAAAAATTCAATAAAAAAATGTAGTCCCCATGCGCACCCTCCTATACTTGCTCGACAAAGAATTCCGTCAATTCTTCCGCGATCCGTTCATGCCACGAATGGTCTTAATATTTCCGGTAATGATTATGTTGATATTTCCATTCGCCACCAACATGGACTTCAAAAACATAAATATCTGCATTGTCGACAACGACAACAGCAATTTATCGCGCCAAATCGCAAGCAAAATAGACCATTCTTCATATTTCATTTTAAAAAAGATGCCTTCCGGATACCAACAGGCTCTTTCCGACATGAATCGATACGGGCTTGACATTATTCTCGAGATTCCCGAAAATTTTGAAAAAAGCATCTTCCGAAACGAAAGCATCGAACTGTCAATCACTGCAAATGCCGTGAATGCATCCAAAGCTGCAACCGGAAGCAATTACCTTGCCCAAATCCTTTCTTCGACATTCGCCGAACAATCCGCACTAAAAGGCTTAGAGAATCCCCAAAGCCTAATAACAGTGCGCAATTTGTACAACCCAACTGAGAATTACAGATATTTCATGATTCCGGCATTAATGGTAATGCTCATCATCATCGTCTGCGGAGCGCTTCCGGCATTGAATATCGTAAAAGAAAAAGAAGCAGGAACCATCGAACAAATAAATGTCTCGCCAATTGGAAAAATCACCTTCACATTTGGCAAGCTGATACCATATTGGATTATCGGAATATTCATACTTTCAATAGCACTCGTCATTGCAAAAATCATGTACGGCCTCTCTCCTGCCGGTGCTTTATGGATTATTTATGCAAATGCCTTTCTTTTCACATTGGCGATTTCAAGTTTCGGACTTATCGTATCCAACTTTTCAAACACCATGCAACAAGCCATGTTCATCATGTTTTTTTTCATCATGATTTTTGTCTTGATGAGCGGATTGCTCACGCCAATATCTTCCATGCCGGAATGGGCACAATACATCACGGCTTTTATCCCTCCGAGATATTTCATTGAGATCATGAGAGCCGTATATCTTAAAGGGAGCGGCATTTCCGATATTTATCCGGAATTTGTCCGTCTTGCCGGAATCACAGTCTTGCTTGCCGTTGCCGCAGTGGCAAGCTACAAAAAACAATCCTAATCTAAAATTGGGTATAAATAAATGGTACAACCTGCGTCCCTTTCAACGCAAGAATACATTGAACCAACAAACAAAACAAGACAAATTTCACAATCCAATTGGCTCGAACAAATAGTTGTTCCGCTTTTTGAACAATGGCATTCGGCATAAATATCAAAATATACGCGAAAACCAACATCACGCACCACAATGCACGTTCATGCCAAAACACAGGCAAAATGCCGAAATTGGCATGAAGGCAAATATTCTCCATCATCAGTTGCGCTATTTCCAAATCGGGAGAACGGAACAAAATCCATAGCATGTTGACAAATAAGAATGTTATCATTCCATAAACCAAACCATTCAATTTGGAACGACGCGACTTCGGCATCCACTTTCCAACTAATTTATTCAAAATCAGCCCAATTCCATGAGCGCATCCCCATATCAGGAAAGTCCATCCGGCACCATGCCATATACCTCCGACAAGCATCGTAACCAACACATTGACAGTCATTCGCGTCGTCCCTTTCCTGTTGCCTCCAAGTGGTATATAAATATAATCACGCAGCCAGCTTGATAAAGAAATATGCCATCGCCGCCAAAAGTCGCTCAAATTTCGAGATTTGTATGGAGCATGAAAGTTTTCTCCCAAATCAAATCCCATCGAGCGGGACAACCCGATAGCCATATCCGAATATCCCGAAAAATCGAAATAAATCTGAACGCCATATCCAAAAGCTGCCAACAAGCATTCCACGCCGTCATAGCCCATAGGATTGGCAAACACGACATCATTGAATTGTGCCAGATAATCTGCAACAACAAATTTTTTAAATGCCCCACGCATCACAATCCACAATCCGGAATATATTTCTTGCTCGCCAACACGGCACGTGCTCCTGATTTGCATAAAAAATGCTTCCGGCCGGACAATCGGGCCGGCCACCAATGCCGGGAAAAAAGACAAATAAAATAAATAATCCACCGGATTCTTTGGCACTGCCAACGTTCGCCGATACACTTCTACCATATAACTAATTGACCGGAATGTGTAGAACGATATTCCGATCGGCGCCATAAGGCTTGACATTTGAAAATTTGAACCGGTCAAATCATTAAAAATTGTCGTGGCGAAACCGGCATATTTGAAATATGCCAACGCTCCTATCGACAGCAGAAGAGAAAATATCAATGTGAACCGACGCAATGTTCGCGATTGCTGTCGTTCCAACATTTTCGATAAAACGTAGTCGACCGCAGCTCTTCCCAAAAGCAACAGCACAGCAGCTCCGCTTGTTTTATAATATAAATAGCATCCGAATGCCACTGTAAACAACGCCATTGCCGACCTCCGTCGATATAAAATGCCATATATCGGAAGAAAGACGACGAGCAACAGCCAAAACAAGCTGCTGTCGAAAATAATCGATTCGGAAGGATTCGAACGTAGCAATATGTCGGTCAGTGCTTCAATCATCCGGAGTCAATACTATTGTTTTCGTTGCACGGGCTGTTGTTGCCGATGGCTTGTTCATCTTGATCGGATATGCAGAATGTTCCACAATCCAATGCGCGACGCTGTCCATCCATGCGCGCGATGCAACCCGTGTCGGATGCATGCCGTCTTTTGCCCTGTCCAGAATCAAATCTTTGGATTCGTAAAACCGTTTGTCCCCCAGTGCAGACAGCAACATCCTGTTGATTCCCGTATCTTCTTTCCAATTGGGAGGACCAATCCACAACAAAGGCACCTCACCTGCCTCTGCTATTATCGCATCCGCATATTTCGTTCTTTTCTCGATAATATCTTTGACAAACAACTCATTTCCGCCAAGACACACCACAATAAAATCTGGATGATATTGAGCGATATATGATGTGAGCCGCCGAGATTCTGCCCATTTTTCAGTGGTAGAACCATACCAAATGACCGTATACAACCGATGCCCGTTTTCCTGTGCATAAGCGGCAAATCGCGGCGACAAGCCTTCAAGCATGGAATCGCCTATAAACAATATGGTCTTAGGAAGCGTGTCTGTCTTTTCATATTCTGCTACCGGCTCTGCATTCCGGAGATATTGCCTATTTTCTGTTCTCTGAAATTCCGGCAAATTGATTTTTGCAATTTGCCGTCCGAATATCGACAAGTTTTCAAACGTCGACAAAAAGGCAAAAACCAAAAAGGCAATTGCTAACAACATCCACATTTTATAAAAAGAACCGTTCATGCCGTTTTGTATAAATTCGGACAAATTTAAAAAGATTCCATGATTTTCTCGACAATCATGGATAAAAATGCCACATTGGAATAATACAACAATGCGTTTTGGCAAAACAAATTCAAACAAGTTTGATTGTTTTGCTCTCAATTTTCGCTATATTTAGATAATATAGGATGCGTTTCGGCAAAACAATTTCAAACAAGTTTGATTGTTTTGC